>Ga0335397_10012949_pt1 | contig 10186 bp, 10 predicted proteins | sample MAT04_FD_205740 | JGI IMG/M metagenome (GOLD analysis project Ga0335397, IMG submission 205740) | Freshwater microbial communities from Lake Fryxell liftoff mats and glacier meltwater in Antarctica - MAT-04 (spades assembly) (version 2) ...
ACAATCGGTCTGAAAGCGCTTTCATGATCGGAGGTGCCCTGATCCGACTGCGTCCGCGTTGTCCGGCAGTGGCCTCTGCAGCGCTCCAAGAATCACAGGAGATCCGGATGCGGGAACAATGGCGACGGGGTGCGCGGTACTGCTTGTGGGCGGTGCCGGGCGTGCTCGGGCTCTGCGTGCAGGCTGCCCAGGCGCAGCAGGTGCTGACCATCGCGGCGTTTCCGGCGGTCGACGAGATCGTGCGCTCGGCGATCCCCCAATGGAAACGCAGCCACCCCACGGTCGACATCAAGGTCATCAGCCGCCAGTTCGCCGACCACCACACCGCCATGACCACGGCGCTATCGACGTCGTTCTACCTGCCCGACGTGATGGCGCTCGAGGTCGGCTACGTGGGTCGTTTCGCGCAGGGCGGCGGCCTCGAAGACCTGTCCAGGCCCCCCTACAACATCGCGCAGTTCCAGTCGCGCTGGGTGCCCTACGCGTACCAGCAGGCCACCAGCCGCAAGGGCACGGTGGTGGCAGCCCCGACCGACATCGGCCCTGGCACCCTGCTCTACCGCGCCGACGTGCTGGCCAAGGCCGGCGTCAGCGAGGCCGAGCTCACGCAGTCCTGGGACAGTTATGTGGCCACGGGCGCCAGGATCAAGTCGGCCACCGGCGCCTACCTGATGGCGCATGCGCGAGACATGAAGGACATCGTCATCCGCACCGGCATCCAGCCCGGCGAAGGGCTGTATTTCGACAGCCAGTCCAAGGTGCTGGTGACGTCGCCCCGGTTCGTGCGGGCCTTCGAGCTGGCGCGCAAGGTGCGCCAGCAGAAACTCGATGCCCGCGTGTCCTCCTGGTCCAACGAGTGGTCCGAGGGCTTCAAGCGCGGAACCATCGCGACCCAGATGACCGGTGACGACCACGGCCAATCAGTGGGAGACACTCTCGTTCGTGATGACGGATGCAGGAACCTACACCACGGTTGTAGTGTTCCCGCATGGCCGTACCACGGTGACGGCCGACACGGTCATGTACATGGATGACCTGACCTTCCCGGCCTTCTCGGGCACCGGCACCGGTACCGGCACCATCAACCCGAATGCCGAGATGGGCTCGGGCGGCGCCCAGACCATGAGCATTGCCAACGCTGCCATCAAGACCCCGAACGGCGGCCTCACCTTCTTCGCAGCCGGCGAGGGCATCTTCGCGGCGGACTATTGCGCACACCATCAGCTACGGCAGTGCCGGCAACCTCGCGGGTGGACTCATCGGCTACTTCCAGGACGACGCGACGCTGAGCAACTCGGCCCAGAAGGTCGATGAGGGAGGCTACGTCAGCGGGTCGAGCCTGGATGCCAACGGCGCACCCAACTTCTTCCGCTACTTCGTGATGAAGGCCGCCAATATCCCGAACTCCTACATGGGCCTGTTCGTGAACGCACCCAACAACGGCACGGTCGATGTCAGCGCCTTCAGCAAGATCAAATTCCGCCTGTGGGGGCTGCAAAACATGTACGAGAAGACCTTCCACCCGCAGGGCCTCGAAGTGGTCCTGGCAGGCCCCAAGGTGGCCGGCTGCACCGCCACCGGATCGGGCGGCACCGAGATCAGGCAGACGTTCAACGCCACCCAGACCATCGGCGCGGCATCCGAGTACAAGCTGGCGCTGTCGAGCTTCACGGTCAAGGGTGTGTGCGGCAGCGACACGAACAACACCGCGGTGGCGTCGGTCCTGTCGCATCTGGCCCGTGTGGTGGTGACGGTACCGGGGACGGCCTTCAACTTCACCCTGGCCGAGCCCAACACCAATCCGGCCGTGTTTGCGATCGGCCTGAACCTCAGCGTCATCGGGTTCACCAACGTCCCCTGAGCTCCGGGGTCACCCGCATGCGGCGATGCCTCCACGCATCGCCGCTTTTTTTCGGCCTCCGTCCCTGCGGCGATGCCGGCCGGCGCAGGGACGGCGCATGCAGCGGCGCTTCGGCCACGCTTCGGCCGAACGGGCCTTGTCGGGCCCCGGGCTGGTGAATCTCTACCAGGTGGCCTGCGCGGTCACGGGTCAGGTCGCGGACACGCTCGAACCCTGGGGCGTGGTGGAGCGCACGACATGGCAGATTGACCGGCGCGGCCGGCTCCTGCGTCATTCGGTCTTCGCGCCGCCGGTGAACCACTGCCCGATCAGCGCGCGTTCGGCCTCGGTGATCTGCGTCGCGTTGTTCATCGGCATCACCCGCGTGACCACCACCTGCTGGTACACCCCCTGGGCGTGCTGGCGCAGGGCCCCGGGCGAATCCAGGCGCACGTTCTTCATCTGCACCTCGGGGCCATGGCACATGAGACAGCGTTGCGCCAGGACTTTCTGCACCTCGCCCAAGCTGGGCACGACCGCCGCCGTCACCGCGGCGGTCACCGGGCGCGCCGGCTGCATCCAGACGATGGCACCGACGATCACCAGCACACCCACCAGCGCATACGGCCATGGGTGGGCGTTGCGGCCGAGCTTGAATCCATGGCGCATCACGAAGAACTGCCGTATCAGCGCCCCGGCCAGCATCATCAGGATCAGCACGATCCAGTTCTGCGGGTGGGTGAAGGTGAAGCTGTAGTGGTTGCTCAGCATCGCGAACAACACCGGCAGCGTGAAGTAGGTGTTGTGCACGCTGCGCTGCTTGGCGCGCTGGCCGTGGATCGGGTCGACCGGGCGGCCTTCGCGCAGGTCCTTCACGGTAGTGCGCTGGCCGGGGATGATCCAGAAGAACACGTTGGCGCTCATGGTGGTGGCGATCATGGCGCCCACCAGCAGGAACGCGGCGCGGCCGGCAAACCAGTGGCAGGCCAGCCAGGATGCCACACACACCACCAGGAAGATCAGTGCGCCGACGATGGCGTCGCCGTTCCTGCGCTTGCCGAACACCTGGCAGATCAGGTCGTAGACGATCCAGAACACCACCAGGAAGGACAGCGCCGCGGCGATGGCCATGCCGCTGGACCAGTCCATGAGCGACTTGTCGATCAGGTAGGTGCCGGCGCTCCACAGGTAGGACACGGTAAACAGCGCAAAACCGCTGAGCCAGGTGCTGTAGCTCTCCCAGTAGAACCAGTGCAGGTGCTCGGGCACCACGCGCGGTGCCACGGCGTATTTCTGCGGGTTGTAGAAACCACCGCCATGCACCGCCCACAACTCGCCACCGACACCCAGGTCCTGCAGTTCCTTCGACTCCGGCTTGACCAGGCTGCTGTCCAGAAACACAAAATAGAACGACGAGCCGATCCAGGCGATGGCCGTGATGACGTGCACCCACCGCAACAGCAGATTGGCCCAGTCCAGGTAATACGATTCCATGCCTCGGGTCCTTTGCAAACAAGGGTTTCAAGTATCAGCCATGCCGGTGCTGCAGCAACTGCGCCGCCACCGCCACCGCTATCACCTCGGGTTCCTTGCCGACGATGCCCGGCAGGCCGATCGGGCAGTGCACCTGGCCCAGTTCCGCGTCCGAAAAACCGCGCTCCTGCAGGCGGTGCCGGAACGTGGCCCATTTCGTGAGGCTGCCGATCAGGCCGATGTGCCGCAGGTCACCCTGGCTGCGCTGGCGGCGCAGGCATTGCGCCACGATGTCCAGGTCTTCCGCGTGGCTGAAACTCATGACCAGCACGCTGCTGCCGGCCGGCAGGCTCGCCACGGCCTGCTGCACGGGATCGGAAAATTCGCACCGCACGTTGTCAGGCACCTGCGCCGGGAAGACCTCCTCGCGGCTGTCGATCCAGGTCACCGCAAAGGGCAACCGGCCCAGCACCTCGATCAGCGCACGGCCCACATGGCCTCCGCCGAACAGGGCCACCGGCAACCTGAGCGCGGCCAGCCGCGCCCTCAAGGCCGGCGCATCGGCTGCCTGCACCGGCTCGAAACGCAGGTGCATGACCCCGCCGCAGCACTGGCCCAGAGCCGGCCCCAGCGGGTAGCGCAATACCGGTTCACCGGTCGCGCCGGCCAGACGCCTGCGCGCCTCGGCCAGCGCCTCGAACTCCACGCGTCCGCCACCGATGGTGCCCACCAGGCTGTCCTCGAAGACGGCCATCCAGGTGCCGGCATCCCGCGGCACCGAGCCGCGGGTGCTGTCGACCGTCACCCACACCGCCGGCTGCCGCTCCAGCCGGGACAGGGCCCGTGCAACAAGAGTCATGAATTTTTACCTTCCGGCAGGGTGTCGCGGCGATCCGATCGGCAAATTGTGAGGCACAGTAGAGGTTTGCGACGCGGCAGGCCACCGATGCGGCCCGCGCACTTCATTTCGACCCCTCCCAGGAGACAGCGATGGTGATCATGAACATGCGGGTACTGCTGCCCCTGACGGTGGCCGCGGCCACCCTGGTGCTGACGGCCTGCGGTATACGGCGCCCGCCGCCACCAGCGCCGTCAACGGCGTCGGCGCCGGCCCCCGCACCTTCCGCGACGCCCGTGCCTGCACCGGCGCCACCATCGGCTGCCCGACCCCCATCCACCGTGACGCCCCCCTTCCCTTCATCGAACGTGTCCAACGCCGTGACCCCGCTGGCCTACCGGCGCGACGCGGCCAGCCATCTGTACGCGGCCAATGCCGACCGTATCTACAAAGGCATGCTGCAACCGCAGCTGTACGCGATCGGGGTGCTGGACGTCGACATCGACCGCTCCGGCCAGGTGACGGCGGTCCACTGGCGCCGCGCACCCCGCCACGCGCCGGAGGTGATGGCCGAGATCGTGCGCACCGTGCGCGCGGCCGCACCCTACCCGGCACCGGCCCGCATGGGCAAGGTGACCTACACCGACATCTGGCTGTGGGACAAGAGCGGCAAGTTCCAGCTCGACACCCTGACCGAAGGACAGCTGTAGGCCCACGCGTCGTCGCTCAGGAGCCGCGGTAGGTGGAATAACTCCACGGGCTCACCAGCAGCGGCACGTGGTAGTGCTGCTCGGCATGGGCCACGCCGAAATCGAGCGCCACCCGGTTCAGGAAGTTCGGCTCGGGCAGTGCCACGCCCCGGGCACGGAAGTACCCGGCCACATCGAACACCAGCCGGTAGGTGCCCCGGGCGAACGCGCTGGCGTCCAGCAACAGCCCGCCAGGCGGGCGGCCGTCGGCGTCGAGCACGAAGCGCTTGACCAGCGTGGCCTGATCGCCGTGCGTGGTGTAGAGCGCCACCGCCATACCCGCGGCCGGGCCACCGTGCATGGTGTCCAGGACATGTGTGCTCAATCCCATGATGAACTCTCCAAGGTGGGGAAAAACAAAAGTGTATACACTTTTTGCCCATCACGCTATCATTGCTTCATGGATGCGTCCTCCACCAGCGTCATTGTGTCGGCCCTGACCAAGGCCATCGTGGAGCACCGCCTGCTACCGGGCAGCAAGCTGGCTGAACAAAAGCTGGCCGACCATTTTGGTGTCTCTCGCACGCTGGTGCGGCAGGCCCTCCTGCAGCTGTCGCAGCACCAGCTGGTCACGCTGGAGCCGGCCCGCGGCGCCTTCGTGGCGGCACCCTCGGTGGACGAGGCGCGCCAGGTGTTCGCGGTGCGCCGAATGCTCGAATCCGAGATGACTCGCGCCTTCGTGCGCCAGGTCACACCGGCCAAGATCCGCGCCCTGCGCGAACACATCGCGCAGGAAAAACGCGCCATCGAACTGGAAGACGCGCCGGGACGCACCGAGCTGCTGGGCGACTTCCATGTGCGCATGGCCGAACTGATGGGCAACGAGGTGCTGGCCCAGTTGCTGGGTCAGCTGATCGCGCGCTGCGCGCTCATCACGCTGATGTACCAGACGCCCCGCGCCGCCGAACATTCGAACGATGAACACGTCGAGATCGTGCGCGCGATGGCGGCGCGCGACGAGGACCTGGCCGTGCGCCTGATGTCCGAACACCTGCTGCACGTCGAGGAGAACCTGACCTTCGACCGCAAGGTGCCGACGCACGATATTTCCACCGCCCTGTCCTGAGAGACCGCCCATGCCCTCCCCTGTCTACAACACCACCCTGGACTACCCGCGCGACCTGGTCGGTTACGGCCGCACGGTCCCGCACGCGCGCTGGCCGGGCGCTGCGCGCATCGCGCTGCAGTTCGTGCTGAATTACGAGGAAGGCGGCGAGAACGCGGTGCTGCACGGTGACCCGGCGTCCGAGCAGTTCCTGTCCGAGATGTTCAATCCGGCGGCGTTCCCGGACCGCCACCTGAGCATGGAGAGCCTCTACGAATACGGTTCGCGCGCCGGCGTGTGGCGCATCCTGCGCGAGTTCGAGCGCCGCAGGCTGCCGCTGACCGTGTTCGGCGTCAGCATGGCGCTGCAGAGGCACCCGGAGCTGACCGCGGCCCTCAAGGAGCTCGGCCACGAGATCGCCTGCCATGGCTGGCGCTGGATCAGCTACCAGACGATGGACGAGGCCATCGAGCGCGAGCACATGCGCATCGGCATGGACATCCTCACCCAGCTCACCGGCGATCGCCCGCTGGGCTGGTACACCGGGCGCGACAGCCCCCATACACACCGCCTGGTGGCCGATTACGGCGGCTTCGAATACGACAGCGACTACTACGGTGACGACCTTCCGTTCTGGATGCAGGTGCGCAAGACCGACGGTAGCGTGGTGCCGCAGCTGATCGTTCCCTACACGCTGGACAGCAACGACATGCGTTTTTCCTCGGCCCAGGGTTTCGCCCAGGGTGACGATTTCTACACCTACCTGAAGGACGCCTTCGACGTGTTGTATGCCGAGGGCGACCCGCAGGGCGCCGACGCGCCGAAGATGCTGAGCATCGGCATGCACTGCCGGCTGCTGGGCCGGCCCGGCCGCATGCGGTCGCTGCAGAAGTTCCTGGACTATGTGCAGGGCCACACGCAGGTCTGGATCTGCCGGCGGCTGGACATCGCACGCCACTGGCGCCAGGTGCATCCGTTCCCGGCGGGAGTCTGATGCCATGGCACTGACGCTGGACCGACTCAACACCGCGCCGCTGGACGATGCCGCTCGCATGCTGGCCGGGCTGCACGAGCATTCGCCGTGGATTGCCGAACAGGCGCTGCAGCAGCGGCCATTCCGCTCCCTCGCTCACCTCAAGCACTGCATGGTGCAGGTGCTGGCCGCGGCCGGGCGGGTCGCCCAGGTCGCGCTGATCCGGGCCCACCCGGAACTGGCCGGCAAGGCCATGGTCGACAACACACTCACGGCCGAGTCCACGCACGAGCAGGGCAAGGCGGGCCTGACCCACTGCACGCCGCAGGAACTGGCCCGGATTGCCGAACTCAATGCCGCGTACATGGCGAAGTTCGGTTTTCCCTTCATCCTGGCGGTGCGCGGCCCGCGCGGCACCGGGCTGACCAAGGGCGAGATCCTCGCCACCTTCGAGCGCCGCCTGCAGCACACCCCGCAGTTCGAGCTGCAGGAGTGCCTGCGCAATATCCACCGCATCGTGGAGATCCGCCTGAACGACAAGTTCGGCTGCACGCCGGCGCTGGGCAACGCTGTCTGGGACTGGCACGAGGCGCTCAGCGTGCACAGCGACCCGGGGTATGCCGAGCAGGGTCAGCTCACCGTCACCTACCTCACCGACGCCCACCGCGCCTGCGCCGCACAGATCGCCGCGCAGATGCGCGACTGCGGTTTCGACGCGGTCAGCATCGACGCCGTGGGCAATGTCGTCGGCCGCTACCACGCCGCGCAACCGGGTGCACGCACCCTGCTGACCGGCAGCCACTACGACACCGTGCGCAACGCCGGCAAATACGACGGCCGCCTGGGCATCTTCGTGCCCATGGCCTGCGTGCGCGAACTGCACCGGGCCCAACGGCGCCTGCCGGTTGCGATCGAAGTAGTCGGTTTTGCCGAGGAAGAGGGCCAGCGCTACAAGGCGACTTTTCTCGGCTCCGGCGCACTGATCGGGCAGTTCAACAGCCACTGGCTCGACCAGCAGGACGCCGACGGCATCAGCATGCGCGCCGCCATGCACCACGCCGGCCTGCGCATCGACGACATCCCGGCGCTGCAGCGCACGCCCCAGGACTACCTGGGTTTCGTCGAAGTGCACATCGAGCAGGGGCCGGTGCTCAACGAGATCGACCTGCCGCTGGGCGTCGTCACCTCGATCAACGGCAGCGTGCGCTGCATGGTCGAGATCATCGGCACCGCCTGCCACGCCGGCACCACGCCGATGGACCGGCGCAGCGATGCCGCCGCGGCCGCAGCCGAGGTGGTGCTCGCAGCCGAACAAAGGGCCTTGCAGGATCGTGATTCCGTGGCCACCGTGGGCCAGCTGCTGGTGCCCAGCGGCTCCATCAACGTGGTGCCCGGGCGTTGCCAGTTCTCGCTCGACATGCGCGCGCCGACCGATGCGCAGCGCGACGCGCTGGTGCACGACATCCTGGCCCATCTGCACACGGTGTGCGAACGGCGCCAGGTGCGCTGCACGGTCGAGGAGACCCTGCGCGCGGCGGCGGCGCCCAGCGCCCCTGCATGGCAGGCACGCTGGGAGGCCGCGGTGGATGCGCTGGGTGTTCCGCTGCACCGCATGACCAGTGGCGCCGGCCACGACGCGATGAAACTGCACGAGGTGATGCCCCAGGCGATGCTGTTCGTGCGCGGCCAGAATTCCGGCATCAGCCACAACCCGCTCGAGTCCACCACCAGCGACGACATGCAACTTGCTGTGGACGCGTTCACCCACCTGCTCCACCAACTGGCCGACGAAGGCGCGCACCCATGACCCCCTACGAACAACTCGACGCCTGGATCGACGCCCACTTCGACGAGCAGGTCCGCTTCCTGCAGGAGCTGATCCGCGTTCCCACCGACACGCCACCGGGCAACAACGCGCCGCACGCCGAGCGCACCGCCGCCCTGCTGCACGCCATGGGCATCGAGGCCGAGCACTACCCGGTACCCGGGGACGACGTGCGCGCCTGTGGCCTGGAGTCGATCACCAACCTCGTGGTGCGGCGCAGGTACGGGCCGGGGCGCACCGTGCTGCTCAATGCCCACGGCGACGTCGTTCCCCCCGGCGAGGGATGGACCCGGGACCCGTATGGCGGCCAGGTCGAGAACGGCAGGCTCTACGGCCGTGCCGCCGCCGTGAGCAAATGCGATTTCTCGACCTACACCTTTGCCACGCGCGCACTCGAGGCGGTCGCGAAGCCCGCCACGGGCAGCGTCGAACTGCTGTTCACCTACGACGAGGAATTCGGCGGCGAGGTCGGGCCGGCCTGGTTGCTCAGGCACGGGATCATCCATCCCGACCTGATGATCGCGGCGGGCTTCAGCTACCAGGTGATCACCGCGCACAACGGCTGCCTGCAGATGGAGGTGACGGTGCACGGCAAGATGGCCCACGCGGCCATTCCCGATTCCGGCGTGGACGCGATGCAGGCCGCGGTGGCGATCCTGAACGCGCTGTATGCGCAGAACACCCTGTACCAGTCGATCACGTCCCGGGTGGAGGGCATCAACCACCCCTACCTGAACGTGGGCCTGATCGAAGGCGGCACCAACACCAACGTGGTGCCCGGGCGCGTCAGCTTCAAGCTCGACCGGCGCATGATCCCCGAGGAGAACCCGGCCGAGGTCGAGGCCACGCTGCGCAGGATCATCCAGGACACGGCTGCGGCACGCCCCGGCGTGAGCGTCGATGTCAAACGTATCCTGCTGGCCAACGCCATGCGCCCGCTGCCCGGCAACGCCCCCCTGGTGCAGGCGATCCAGAAACACGCTGAGCAGGTATTCGGCGAAAAAATCCCAGCGCTGGGCACGCCGCTGTACACCGACGTGCGCCTGTTCTGCGAGGCCGGCATCCCTGGCGTGATCTACGGCGCCGGTCCGCGCACCGTGCTGGAGTCGCATGCCAAGCGCGCCGACGAACGCCTGGAACTGGAAGACCTGCGCCGCGCGACCAAGGTGATTGCACGCGCGCTGCACGACCTGCTGGCGTGAGAGGCTGAGAATCTTTCTGCCGACGAAATCTTCTCAGCCTCTGACGCGTCAGGACGGCGCCCGGGCGACAGCCCGCCGCGGAGGCTTGCGCGCCGTGTGCTTCCGTGCCGCTTTGGGGCGCAGCACCGCGTGCAACACGGCCTCGCAGTCGGCCAGCGTCATGCGCCGCGGCACCGGGTAGTTGGTGTCGGCCTCCCAGCATGCTGCCTCGGCCAGTTCCGGGATGTCCTGCGTAAGCAGC
>Ga0335397_10012951_pt1 | contig 10185 bp, 9 predicted proteins | sample MAT04_FD_205740 | JGI IMG/M metagenome (GOLD analysis project Ga0335397, IMG submission 205740) | Freshwater microbial communities from Lake Fryxell liftoff mats and glacier meltwater in Antarctica - MAT-04 (spades assembly) (version 2) ...
GACAGCAACGGTTAAAAAGTTGCAGCCTTCCAAGTAAGAACTGGCAATCCCGTGGGTGTACCAGGACGTGACAAAGGTGGTGCCTGTCATCCAGCCGCCGAGTGCCAGGAAGGCGCAAGGGAACAGCAGGATGCCAGACCAGCCTACGAATACAAATCTGTCGCGCTTGAGCCAATCGTCGAGGGCGTCGAATACGCCTCGGTTGGTCTGCGGACGCCCCATTGCTATGGTCATCTCATAACCTCTTAATTATGGCGGTAGTGTCCTTACGGCTGGTTTTATAAAATTTCCTTAAATTAAAGAAATACCAGCTTGGAGGGTGAAACGAGACTTGAACGTGACGTTAAGTTGAGTCAAAGGTGGAGTCTACAATTCTCACCTTATATCACCTTTGCCTTCATTCAAAGCCATGAGTGCATACACTCATCAACTTTTCTGAGAGGTGCTTAACGTTCCTATATGATAAGGAGACTAGAAAAATTTTACAATCTGATACGTACTGTTTTAACGAATTCCCTAACATTTAAATTTTTAGTTGGAATCTCTCATCAAGCTGATTTACGTTAGAAGTTATCTCAATTTCCTATCTCTTAGTCAACAATTACCTTCATTCAATAACGCTATGGCTTCTACGACTACGCCAATTAACGAAAAAGATTTGATTCTTCGTAAAGAAATTATTGGTTCCAAGCGATCGAGTAATTATCTCTGGGCAACGGTTTCAACGGCTGGAGGCGTGGGGTTTTTCCTTGCCAGTCTTTCCAGTTACTTCCACGTTAACTTGTTGCCATTTTCTGATCCAACCCAATTGTTTTTCTTCCCCCAAGGCGCTGCGATGGGGTTTTATGGAATTTGTGGTTCTTTGCTAGGGCTTTACTTGTGGGTGGTGATGGCTTTGGATGTGGGGGGTGGATTTAATGAGTTCAATCGAAAAACAGGGAAGGCGACGATTTTTCGGAATGGGTTTCCAGGGAAGAATCGCAAGATTGAGATTGAGTATCCATTAGACGATATTCAAGCGGTGCGAGTGGATTTGAAAGAGGGTTTGAGTCCAAAACGGGCGCTCTATTTGCGGGTTAAGGGTCGGGGGGATTTGCCTCTGACACGGGTGGGACAGCCGTTGCCATTGGCTGAGTTAGAAAACCAGGGAGCTGAATTGGCAAGGTTTTTGGGAGTTCCGTTAGAAGGGCTTTAGTTTAAACTAAGGGGCTTGGCGATGCTTTTTAAGAAGATTAAGCGATCGCCCACTCCTGATTCGATGTCGCTTAAGGAAATGAACATGAAGATTTATCGTTGGTTCACCTCTCTTCTCCTAGTTGGAGCGCTCTGCTTAGGAGGATGCACCACCCAATCTGGGACACAACAGCCAGGGGCGAATGCTCCAACTGAAATCCCCAGTGCTGTAGCTAATTCAACGGCTAGCCCGACTGCTTCTGCGCCCCTCACAACGGCGGATCAGTTCAGCAGTTTGCCTCGTTTAGAGGGAGAGGCTACGGTTGAAATGACGGTTAAGGGAGGGGTGATTTCTGTCAACGTAGATGGGGCAAACGCGCCCATTACTGCGGGAAATTTCGTGGATTTGGTTAACCGGGGTGTCTATAACGGGCTGGCGTTCCATCGGGTCGTGCTGGAGCCGCAGCCATTTGTGGTGCAGGGCGGCGATCCTCAGAGTAAAGACGATAGTTTTCCAGTTGAAAAGCTAGGGATGGGGAGTTTTGTTGATCCGACCACTTCGTTACCTCGTTATGTTCCTCTTGAGATTAAGCCGGAAGGACAGGAGCAGCCGATTTATAGCCAAACATTTGAGAGCGCCAAGATCACAGTTGCGCCTAAATTGCGGCATACGCGCGGAGCAGTGGCAATGGCGCGATCGGGCGATCCTGATTCGGCTTCGGCTCAGTTCTATATTGCCTTATCAGATTTAGATTTTTTGGATGGGTCTTATGCAGTGTTTGGGAATGTGATCACTGGGATGGAAACAGTGGATCAGATTCGTCAGGGCGATCGCATTACTTCGGCTAAGGTGACGAGGGGAATTGAGAATTTGAAGCCAGGTCAATAGATAAACCCGGTTTCAAGTTAATAAGAAATAATAGGGAGCTGTGCCATACACAGCTCTTTTTTTGTCTACATGATTTACTTTTCTTATCGGTTCTCTCAGATTCTGCGATCGCCAATGACTTTTCTAGGGGTAGTCCTTCCTGTAGGATAAAGAGAAATTACTATAGTAAATCAATTTTCCATAGCCTTAAATCTATGTCATGTCTGGCGTGATGTTGATGGAAGCTTGATCCTCGCTATAAAAATCCAATCCCAAAAATCCAATCCCAAAAATCCACTTTAGACTTACCTAGGACATTGCCATGCCCCAGCTTCTGGTTCAGACCGCCTGGTTGATTCCGTGCTATCCGCTAATCGGGATGTTACTCTCTACAATCTGGTTTCCGGCTATTACTCGGCGGACAGGACCTCGTCCGGCGGGATATGTGAATGCCATGACGACGCTGATCGCGCTCATTCATGGGGTGTTGGCTTGGACAGCGGTTTTAAATCAGCCAGCGCAATATTTACACTTCTCTTGGTTGCAAGTGGCTGGGTTGGATTTGACGATTCCAATTGAAATTTCAGCGCTCACCCTCGGCGCTACGATTTTGGTGAACGGTCTAAATTTTCTGGCGCAGATTTATGCGGTCGGTTATTTGGAAATGGACTGGGGTTGGGGGCGGTTCTACGCGATGCTGGCGCTATTTGAAGCGGGGATGTGTTCGTTAGTTCTGTGCAACTCTCTGTTCTTTAGCTACATGATTCTAGAAGTTCTGACTCTTGGAACTTATCTGCTGGTAGGGCTGTGGCTCAATCAGCCGCTAGTGGTGACGGGCGCGCGCGATGCTTTTTTGACGAAGCGGGTCGGTGACTTATTTCTATTGATGGGGGTGCTGGCAATTTATCCGTTGGCAGGAACCTGGGACTATAACGAGTTGGCGCAGTGGGCACAAACTGCCCAAATTGATCCTAAATTGGCGGCTTTGGTTGGTTTGGCTCTGTTGGCTGGTCCTATGGGCAAGTGCGCTCAGTTTCCGCTGCACCTCTGGCTGGATGAGGCGATGGAAGGTCCGTTGCCCAGTACAATTCTGCGGAATTCAGTGGTGGTAGCGACGGGGGCTTGGGTGCTGGTGAAGTTAGAGCCTGTTTTGGCTTTGTCGCCTGTGGTCATGAATGCGGCGATCGCCATTGGTCTGGTCACTGCCATTGGCGGCACCTTGATTGCGATCGCTCAAATTGACGTTAAACGCGCCCTTTCCTATCTCGTTAGTGCCTACATGGGCATCGTTTTTATTGCGGTCGGCGCTCAACAAACCGAAGCGGCGCTTTATATCGTGTTGACCCATGCCCTAGCAATGGCAACGTTGGTTGCAAGCAGCGGTTCTATCGTTCTTAACAACATTACTCAAGACCTGACTCAGTTGGGCGGCTTGTGGAAAAAGCGACCTATCACCGGACTGTCGTTCATTGTGGGAGCTTTAAGTCTGGCAGCTCTACCGCCCTTTGGGACATTCTGGGTCATGCTGAAACTGGTAGATGGTCTGTGGGAAACTTATCCTTTATTAGTGGCGCTACTGTTGGTGATTAATGGGCTGGTTGCGTTCAGTTTGACTCGGACGTTTGGGTTGATTTTTGCGGGTAAAGAAAGTGCGATGACGGTGCGATCGCCCGAAAATCTCTGGGCTGTCACCCTGCCCATGACCGTGTTAGCAGGATTCACGCTCCATGTGCCGATGATTCTTCAAAGCCTAGCGCTCCTTCCCGACTGGGCAATGCTCAGTAAAGATGTAGCGCTGCTCTTAACTGGGTCGAGCATTTTAGGCTTCAGCATTGGCGGCATGATTTACATCGGCGATCGCATCGCCAAGCCCGTACGTCTTCCTTTCAAAGGACTCCAAGATTTATTTGCCTACGACTTCTACACGCCCAAACTCTACCGCTCTAGCGTCGTTGGCGGTATTGATGTTGTTTCTAAAGCGGTTAACTGGATCGATCGCTACTTAGTCGATGGGTTCGTAAATTTCGTCGGTCTATCGTCTCTATTTAGCGGCGAAGCACTCAAGTACGGCAATTCTGGACAAACCCAGTTTTATGTGTTGACGATCGCCTTCGGACTGGTCTTCACTGCATTCCTCATGTGTTGGTCAATGCTCTCCCATTTGTCTATCACCACTGCCCTCAGCTCGTTCATCACTGGAGCTTAATTCTTTACAACTCACCTCAGTATTGTTCACCTTAGTCTGGAAGTTTACCCATGCTTAGCCTGATCATTTGGATACCCATTTTTGCCGCTGCCCTCATCGGCTTTGTTCCCAGCAACCAGCCCAAAAACCGCATTCGCCTGGGTGCCCTCTCAGTTTCGGGAGTGGTGTTGCTCTTAACCGTCTGGATGCTGGTTCAGTTTGATATCAGCAACTCCGGACTTCAGTTTCAAGAATTTTTTCCCTGGATCAAAACCCTCGGATTGAACTATGAACTGGGAGTCGATGGGCTTTCCCTGGTCATGGTTGCTCTTAATAGCCTATTGACTTGCATTGCAATTCTGACCACGACTGAAAAAATTGAGCGTCCTCGCTTGTTTTACTCCATGATGCTGCTGATTAGCGGTGGAGTGGCAGGAGCGTTCATGGCACAGAATTTACTCTTGTTTTTTCTGTTCTACGAGTTGGAACTTGTGCCGTTCTACTTGTTGATTTCAATTTGGGGTGGCGAAAAGCGCAATTATGCAGCCATTAAGTTTCTGATTTACACAGCGATTTCTGGCGCGCTAATTTTGGCGGGTTTTCTAGGGCTGACTTGGTTAAGTGGCGCAGATGACTTTTCCTATCAGTCAGTGTTAGGTCAAACTTTGCCGATGGGTTTACAGGTCATTTTGTTAGGGGTGCTGTTAGTTGGTTTTGGGATCAAAATTCCTTTAGTACCGTTCCATACTTGGTTGCCCGATACCTATGTGGCGGCTTCGACCCCGACGGTGATTATGTTGGGCGGTGTATTGGCAAAGCTGGGAACCTACGGAATTCTTCGGTTTGGCTTAGGACTATTCCCCGATGCTTGGTCGAAATTAGCGCCTTTGATGGCAACTTGGGCAGCAATCACCATTATTTATGGAGCGTTAGCGGCGATCGCTCAAAAAGATATCAAGCGCATGGTGGCATACAGTTCCATCGGTCACATGGGCTACGTATTGCTGGGTGCAGCCGCCCTGACGCCTCTAGGATTGGTAGGTTCCATCTCGCAAATGGTGGCGCACGGGATAATTTTGGCAATTCTATTTCATCTAGTTGGCGTGATTGAAGAAAAAGTTGGTAGCCGCGATCTAGATGTGCTGAATGGATTGTTGAATCCAATACGGGGATTGCCTTCTATTAGTTCTTTATTAGTATTGGGCGCAATGGCAAGCGCTGGGATTCCAGGTTTGGCTGGTTTTATTGCTGAATTCTTAGTGTTTCAAGGAAGCTATGCGGTTTTTCCAGCGCAGACAATTGTGGCTGTAATTGGCACAGGCTTAACGGCAGTTTACTTTGTGATTCTGCTAAACCGGACTTGCTTTGGCAACTTAGATAATGCAACGGCTTACTATCCCAAGGTGGTCTGGGCAGATAGACTGCCTTCTTTAATTTTGACCGTGTTGATTATTTTCTTAGGTGTACAGCCCGTTTGGCTAGTGCGCTGGACGGAGGCGACTTCGTCGGCATTGGTGGCGGCAGCACCACAGCGGGCAGAGATTGCGATCAGTGCGATCGCCCCAAATCTTCAGCCGTTCTCTCTCGTCGATCCATAAGAATTTGATCCTCCCTAACCCTCCTTAATAAGGAGGGAACCGAGCCGTTCAAAGTCTCCCTTTCTTAAGGGGGATTTAGGGGGATCTCCAACACTAAAGCACCAATCCTAAATCTTACAGAACGAGCCTTAGCTCAACAGAAAACCTTTACCCAATCTAAATTTTCCCCCATGACTACAACTCTCACTCCTCCCCAAACCAAACTCCCGCCTTCAACCCATGAATTTGCCGAAATTATCCATCGCCTAGAGGCAGGCGGTGCAATGCTGCCCGATACGCCCGAAAACCTGATGCAGATTATTGGGCTGTACAAAGCCTATGCTGTGCCGATGGATTTTTATTGGCGCGACCTGCTCTATGTTGCCGAGCAAGTATTTCTCAATCCGCTGCCTTTCTTCAAATACTTCTTGCCTGAAGACTACCTCCAGCGCCAAAACCATTACTCAGGCGATGATGCAGATCTACGGATTTGGCGAGGCACAGGTTCGGCACATCCAGAGCTGCTGGAATTTATGGAGAAGGGCGAAATCAAATCGAAGTTGCCCCGCCTGTTGCACCATTGGTATCACGATCGCATCAACATGGAGTTTGCCGAAGAATGTATGCGATCGATGCTCTGGCACGGGCGCGATATTGGTATAGGCTTGTTTGATAGCTATTTAGATAGCGATGAATATAAAGCGAATGCCGATCGCGTGATTCAAGCCTACTTCCAGGGGAATCCCGTGATGACAGCCCTGTATAAACTGTTCCCTGATATGTTCTTAGAACAATGTCGGCAGATGTCCTATTACTCTAATCTAGGATTGTTTTGGGAAGTGATGGCTCCCGTGTTCTTTGAAATGTCGGATCTGTATGATGAAGGGGCGATCGCCAGTGTTCCCGATGCCATGAATTTTTTGGTTAACGGTATTTTTGCGATCGCCGGACGTCCCATCTACCATCACGTTTACATCAACGGTGAATGCTACGAGCTAATTCCTAAATCAAAAGGATTCATGTGGCTCTACGAAGCCGCTCTTCCCTACGTGGAAGCAATCTTCTACCGTACATCTCCCTTCCGAGGCACCAAGTCTTACAACGCCCAAGCAAATCAAGTTCCTTCAGAACAAAAAGATTTTCACTATGGCGTTCTATACGCTGATATCTTTCCTGTCGGAACTGCTGGTATTCCACCCACGCTTTTGATGCAGGATATGCTGCATTTCTTGCCTCAATACTTGGTGGATTATTATCAAGAGCATTGCCGAGGTGAGGATGATATGCTGATTCAGTTAGGGGTTAGCTTTCAGCGATCGATGTATTGCGTTACTTCTGCTGTTATTCAGGCATTGCGAGCGGCGCTCCTGTATCCGCTAGATGATCCGAATCCTGAGCATTTGATGAAAAATCGGCAGTTCTTTGAGGCGCAGTTGGATCGCTTTAAGCGCCCAGAGGCAAGGCTGCGGGCTGTGCAGACGCAGGATTATCGGTAGGTGAAATTGATTGGGTTCTCATTCCTGGAGTTTGCCCTGGGAATGAGAACCACTACGCTTGATGAAGATAGATTTCTCATCACGGCTTACCAAACTGATCCGATTTAAGGAAGGGAGGCAGTATGGCTCAAGTAAAAGTGTTTTATGAACCAGAGATGGAGCTATTGACTGTATTCTGGCAAGCTCCAAGGCGGCATCAAATTTCTACGGAGCTTGGGGACGGAGTCATCTTAATCAAAGACGGAACCAGCGGTGAGCCGATTGGGTTAGAAATTTTGTCTTATCATCCTGGGGACGATCGCTTTGATGCAGTGAGTGTTGAGGTTGGTCGAGCGGGTTTGATGCAGTCAACCAGTTAAAGAGTATTGCTGAGATGAAGATGACACGCTAGTTCAACTGGGGGGTTAGATTTTGGCGATCGCATTCTAAAGGGCTACGGTGTTTATACCCTAGCCCTTTGTTGTTCTGCCTATCGCACTAAGACGCTCATGTACTTGCCGCTGGCAAACGGTGCCGGGATAATGGGCGTGAAACCAACGCGATCGCTAGCTATCTTTTTAACGTAAAACTCATTAGACATCTTCAAGAATAATGCTGCCCTCAGGGAGAGGGTTTCACGAGTTTGTAGTGTCGTATACAATTGAGTTCTCTACGAAAGCATGGGGGTTTCAGAGTTTGTTAATTGAGAATAGACGCAATAAGCCTAAAATTGAAAATTATCAGATCGCTAGAACCCTTTCATGAAGCGCTTCTTTAATTTTGAAGATGTCTATTGATTAAGTGCGTCACCTGATCGCGTGTCCCGACGATCCACACCTGCGCTTTATCGCCATGCGGAACGGGCAGCAGTTCGTTGAACTCTGTAGTCATCACTATTTCCCTCGCTAATGTTGGGTTGGAGAAGAAAAGCTTAAGGTGTGGTGTTTCTAACCACTTGTGTAACATTAGCGAGGTGAAACGATAAAATCGTCACAGCCTAGCCTTCTGCTAGTTCCAGAAAGTTAGGTTAGCTGGTTAGTTGTGCTGATAACACTTCTAGCCAGCGTCCTCACCTTAAGCCTGTCTACTGGTATCAAAAAACCAGTGTTGATTAGCATAAAGGCAAAGCGGGTTTGACACAAGTGTTTTAGGGCAATTGATTTTGGGGAATGGTGAGGGGCGATCGGCACACGCGAATTCGTCCTGTTGCTGGTGACGTTATCATAGTGAAACATAAACGTTGGTATATAAAATCTGTTGAACTAGCAAGTGCAAATGCCTCTGTTGATGGATGGTTGTCTCTTGAAGCGGTAGTTTAAGTGCAAATGTCGTGCGTGGAAAACAACTGCTGCGGTACAACAAGCGAAGCCGCTTATGGTGTTGCAAAAGTTCTGGTATCCGCTAATTAGGAGCAACATACAGCATATGAGGCGATAGACTTGACGGTAAATGTTAATCAACAAAGGTTTTGCAAAGTTGCCACAGTATGCATTGATAGGGCTTAAGAATCATTACGTTGAGATCTCGAAGGAACGTTTTGAGCTTCTGAAACTTACAAGAAGCTATCTTTTTGAAGCTTTATCCATTGAAGACAAGCTCAATCTTGTTCTAGAAAACTACGCTGAATTTGAACAGGAAGTATTCAACCGGGCTGTCAACAATATGCTGTTTTCGACTGATGATTGGTCGCTAAGCATTGATGAGATTCACATGGTCAATCGGAGGATTATAAACCTTCTTACAACGTGTCGTCTTTACATAGACCAAACCTTCCATAACATTCATTCAATTTATGGGGCTAATTCTGATCAGGAAAAAGCTATTAAGGAACAAACGTCTCAAGAATACGATTCAGATCGCCCTGGATACCGTGTTATGGAAGCAATGCGTAATTATGTTCAACACCGTGAGTTGCCAGTCCGTTTGTTAAGCAATAATATGCAAAGAATTGAGAATGGTTCAGATGTGTTTATAAAACGCACCGTTAAGTTAGGTATTGATATCAATACCCTCAATGAAGATAAGAAATTTAAGCGAATTGTGTTGACTGAGCTTCAAAACTTAGGTGAGTCAGTTGAATTTACTCCCTTGATGCGGCAGTACCTAGAGTCAATTGGTAGAATCCACTTAAAAATACGTGGGCTTTTAAGCCCTGACTTAGCGCAGTGGGAGGAAATTATTCAGCATCCTATCACTCAATATCGAGAAGCTACGGGCTATATTGAAGGACTTAAAGCAGTTTCAATTGACAAATCCAAAATCACTGAGACAATTTCTGTTTTTGAAGATGTTATCAAACGTCGTAAAATGTTAGAAAATAAGAATAAATACCTTACTCACTACTCATTTCACTTTATCAGCAATGAAGCTCCTGAACTCAATCCCGAGTAGCAGAACTTATTAGTGAAGAAAAATCCTGAATTAACAGTCTAACAAGTCGCTTAGAGAAGATTGCTAAGAGGTCTTGGTGCATTGCGAAAATTCTTTACAGTCACTCAATTGAACCGTCAGCAACTTATGCGCTAAAGCAACTTCAAAGTTAAAGAAATTAGATTTACTAGTGAGTACTTATGGTTATTGAAATCTAATTCTTTAGGAGTCCCCAAGCTGTCTGTGAGGATAGTGCGATCGCTCTCTGTCAGATCCGGCAGGCTTTCCAGCCACTCCGAAAAAAATGAGTCGTCTTCAATGCGCTCTAGCCCGAACTTTGATTTCAGGTCGTGGAGTTTTACAGGGCTTGCTGCGATCGCCTCTGTCATCAATCCAATCCCCCCGAAACTAAAATTCATCTGTTATAGGACTTACGCACTGTACAAATGAGCCATGTTGTGTGCCAACGCAAATACGTCGTTTCAGCCTTTCATAAATCCCCCTTTTTGGGTTGAGATCGCTGAGTAGGGAATAGGA
>Ga0335397_10012952_pt1 | contig 10185 bp, 8 predicted proteins | sample MAT04_FD_205740 | JGI IMG/M metagenome (GOLD analysis project Ga0335397, IMG submission 205740) | Freshwater microbial communities from Lake Fryxell liftoff mats and glacier meltwater in Antarctica - MAT-04 (spades assembly) (version 2) ...
TGAAACATTCCAGCGGGAAAGCCCGCATCGTGTGGACCGACGCCGCCGGCACCCGGCGGGAGAAGGTGCTACCCGGTGCTTACGACTCGCCGGAAAGCCGGCAGGCGTTCGCCCGCTTGCAACTGGAACTGGCCGTCTCGCCCGCCGTCGCCGTACCGCTAACGCTGAACACCGGCCCGACCGTGGCCGAGGTGCTCGCCCCGTACCTGCGGCACGCGATCACCTACCACGGCGACGGGTCGGAGTTGGAGGCGATCAAGGTGACAGTCAAGGCCGTCCGGGAACTGTACGGCATGACCTCGGCCGCCGACTTCGGGCCGAAGGCGCTCGCCGCAGTGCGGGAGTCGTTCGTCCGCCGTGGGTGGAGCCGGCAGTACACCAACCGGCAGACGAACCGGATCGCCCGCGCGTTCAAGTGGGCGGCCGGCGAGGAACTCATCCCGATCACGCTCCACACGGCGTTGAAGGCGCTGGCCCCGCTGAGGGCCGGGAAGACGGCGGCACCGGAGACCAAGTTGCGGACGCCCGCGAACCCGGCGGACGTGGAGAAGGTACTTCCTTTCCTCCCGCCGCACGTCCGCCCCCTGGTGCTACTCATCCGCCTCACCGGAATGCGGCCGTCGGAGGCGTGCCGCATGCGACTGGCGGACATCGACCGATCCGCCGCCGTGTGGGTGTACACGCTGGCCGAGCACAAGACCGCGTACCGGGGGAAGAGCCGCACGGTTCACATCGGGGAGGCCGCGCAAGCCGTCGTCACCGAGTACCTCGGCGGGCGGGAAGTGCGGGACGATGACCCGCTGTTCTCGCCCCGCCGGCAGTTGGTCGAGCGGTACGCCGAGGCGCGGGCGGCGCGGAAGACGAAGGTTCAGCCGTCGCAGGTGAGTCGGAGCAAGGCGAAGCCGCTGAAGGTGCCGGGCGACTGGTTCACCCCCGCCGCGCTGTGCCGGGCCGTGGCCGTGGCGTGCGAGAAGGCCGGCGTCAAGCCGTGGTCGCCGTACCAGTTGCGGCACCTGCGCGGGGCCGAACTGCGGGAGAAGTTCAGCCTGGAACACGTCCGGGCGGCTCTCGGCCATAGCCATGCGTCGATGAGCGCCCACTATTCGAGCGGGGCCGACGCGGCGCTGGCCGGCGAAGTGGCGCGGAAGGTCGGGTGAGCGCGCCGTACACTGGCCCGACACCGCCCGTGAGGAACTGCCCGTGCTCCCGCTGCTCGCCGTGCCGCTGCTCCTGGCCGCCGACCTGAACCCGCCGCCGCTGGCCCTGGACACGATGACCGTGGCGCAGGCCCGCGACCTCGGCGGGCGGGCCGTCACCATACGGATAACCTCGGCGAAACCGGCCGACTTTCGGCGGGGGAAGACGGTCGTCGGCTGTCCGGATCGGGACGACGGGACCGCGCGGTCGGCGGTGTCGCGGGGGACGCGGTACGACGTGGACGGCGGGAAGGCGATGACCGTCACCGGCACGCTGGAAGTGATCGACCACCCGGCGCGGCGGGTTGGCGCGGTGCTGGTGATGGAGTGGACGGAAATCCGGGTGACTGAGTAGCCTGCGGCTGGCCCTTCACCCGGTCGGCAGTTCAACCACACGGGTGACGGTGCTCGCACACCCGCAACAACTCCGCCATGTCCTCGGGCACTTCCTCCCCGCCGTGGACGACGACGACCGCGTTCACCAGCGAAGCCACTTCCACGAGAGATGCGCGGTGCGTCAGATCGCGGGGCCGATCCGACCGTCCGCCGAACCCGGTTACGCTGATCCCCTTGTCGGCCACCACTTCCCGCACGGCGGCGGTCAATGGTTCCATCGATAGTACCTGTCCGGCGACGCTGCTGATACCCACCCAGTCTTTCGAGTTTTCCCTGTGGACACTCCGGGGCGGCGCGCAGGTAAACTCCACCTACCCCGTCCGGAGTGCGTCCCATGACCGACTCGTCCGCCGACCGCGACCCGCTCGACCGACTCGCCGAGGATTTCGTCGCTCGCTTCCGCGCCGGCGAGCGGCCCAGCCTGGAGGAGTACGCCGCGCAACTTCCCGACCGCGCCGGCGAGGTCCGCGACCTGTTCCCGGCGCTCGTCGAGATGGAACAGTTAAAACCCGTCACGGCCGACCAGACGGGCGGGTACACCCCCGCCGTGGCCCCGTCCGACCCAGTCCAACTGGGTGATTTCCGCATCCTCCGCCGGGTCGGGCAGGGGGGCATGGGTGTCGTGTACGAAGCCATTCAAGAGAGCCTCGGCCGGCATGTCGCGCTGAAGCTGCTTCCCGCGGAAGCGCTGCTCGACCCGCAGAAGCTGGAGCGGTTCCGGCGCGAGGCCCAGTCTGCCGCGAAGCTGCACCACACGAACATCGTGCCGGTGTTCGGCACCGGCGAGGCCGACGGCCGGCACTTTTACGCCATGCAGTTCATCGGCGGCCACCCGCTCGACGCCGTCATCGATGAGGTGAAGCGACTGAAGGGCACATCCCCCGCGACTCCGCAACCGGAGCGGGCGGTGTCCGTCGTCGCTGAAGCCCTCGTGACGGGCACGTTCGCGGCGGCGGTGGCGGATTCGTCGCCGACCGTCACGCACGCCGTTTCCCCGCCGGCGGGTTCCCCGTCTTCCGTGTCCGACACTTCCGTCATCTCCTCGCCGCCGCTCTCCGGCAGCGGGCATTCGTACTGGGCGACCGTCGCCCACCTCGGCGCGCAGGTGGCGGACGGACTCGCCTACGCGCACGTGCAGGGCATCCAACATCGCGACATCAAACCGGCGAACCTGATCTTGGACCTGCGCGGCACGGTCTGGATCACAGACTTCGGCCTGGCGAAGGCGTCCGACGCGGACCACGACCTGACGCAGATGGGCGACATCGTCGGCACCCTGCGGTACATGGCCCCGGAGCGGTTCGAGGGGGCCGGCGACCACCGCGCCGACATCTACGCCCTCGGCCTGACGATGTACGAACTACTGACGCTGACGCCGGCGTTCACCGCGAGCAACCGGGCAAAATTGGTGGAGCAGGTCATCGCCGCGAACCCGCCGCGCCCGCGTTCGATCAACCTAGCCATCCCGAATGACTTGGAAACCATCGTCCTGAAGGCCATCGCCCGCGACCCGGCGATGCGCTACCAGTCGGCCGGCGAATTGGCCGACGACTTGCGGCGGTATCAGGAGGACCGGCCCATCCTCGCCCGCCGGGCTAGCAGCGCCGAGCAGGCGTTCCGCTGGTGCCGGCGGAACAAGGCTGTCGCGTCGCTGATGGCGGCGGTAATGCTGGTGTTCGCGCTGGGGGCCGGGGTGAGTTGGTACTTCGCCGTGCAAGCGGCGCGGAAGGAGAAGGACGCCCGCGACGAGGCGGCCTTGAAAGAAGACGAGAAGAAGAAGGTGATCGCCGAGCAGGGCAAGGTGTTGGCCGAACAGGAGCGCACGAGCCAACTGCTGTACCTCGCGCGGATGGCCGACGCGGGAGTGGCGTACCAGGACAACCGCATCGGCCGGGTGCTAGAACTGCTCGCGGAGACGACGCCGGCGGCCGGCGAGCCGGATCGCCGGGGGTGGGAGTGGCACTTCCTCCGCCGGGCCACCACCTCATCGGCGCGGATCGTTCCGCTGCCGAAGGTGGAACACCGTCCGTTCCAGCCGAATGAAATACCGCCCGAGTCGTACACCTTCGTCTGGCTCTCCGCCGACGCCCGCACCGTGATCCTCAACCGCGGCGGACTCGCCCCCGGCCTGGAGCGCTGGGATCTGACCGACGGGAAGCGAACCGGCTCGTGGCCCGGACTGTTCGGCCAAGTCAGCCCGGACGGGCGGTTCCTGTTGAGCGGCGTCCCGGTGCCGGGGAAGGACGAGGAGCGGTGGGTCGTCCGCGATTTGGACGGCGGGGGGGAGGTCGAGGGGCCGGCTGCCCTGCCGGAGGTCAAATTGGGCAACCCCGGCCAGGTGATGAACTACAGTTGGGAGTACCTCGGCCCCGGCGGTGCGTACGCCGTCGCCAACAGCGGGGACGAACAGAACGACGGCCGGTACCACCTCCGCCCGCTGTTCGTCTGGCAGCGGGCGACCGGGAAGTCCCACCGCCTGGATACGAAGGTCGGATCGGCGGACCCGAAGGTGGCCGGCCTGTACGGGTCCAACTGGGGCGACCCGCCGTTCCTCCCGTCGGACGGGAAGACGCTCCTCCAGACCAGCACCTGGATGAAAGTGGGGGCCGGGACAGTCGGCGACTCGATCATTTACGAACTTCAGATCGACCGCTGGGACGTGTCCGCGGACCCGCCGAAATGGCTCGGCTCGGCCCGCGTGCCGGGGGTATCGTCCGGCAACACCAACGACAACCTCGATAGCGTGGCCGCGTTCAGCCGGAACGGCGAGTGGTACGCCTTCCAGAAGGGCCGGCAGGCGGACGTGTACCGGGTCGCGGACGGGCGGCTGGTCTGGTCCGCGCTGCTGCCCGACGGCCCGCTCGCCTACGACACCTGGCAAGGGCGGCCGCCGCTGCCAATCGTGACCGACTCCGGCAACCGGCTGATCGTCCGCGCCATGCAGAACAGCCTCCTGGTGATCGACCGCCCGGACTCGGCAGCCGACCCGGTCGGCCGCACCCACCGGCTGCACGCCGACCAACTGAAAGCGAACGTCGGCCTCGCCTCGGCCGACGGCGGCACGATCGTACTGCTGCCGAGCGGGAAGGAAGCCGTTGCCATCTGGGACACCGCCCGCCGGCCGACCGTAGCGGCGGCGAACCGCGCCCCGCCCCGGTCCCGGCCGCTGGAGCCGGCCACCACCCGCTTCACCCCGGACGGCCGCCGCGCGCTCGACGCGCCGGGGCGGTCCCTCCGCAGCTTGATCCCATTCCCGGAATCGCTCACCCTCCGCGACGGCCCGACGTGGCGGGAGATCGCGCGGCTCGACCCGCCGACCGGGTTCGCCATCCAGCACGCCGAATTCGCCGCCGGCGGGGATCGGGTGGTCGTCGCGTCGGTCCGACCGGAACCGCCGAAGCGAGCCGAAGAGCCGGTCCACTGGGCGATCTACGACGCGGCTGACGGGCGGTTGGTGGAGAGCCGCGAGTTGAAGGAAGGCCCCCGCTGGGACTGGGCCATCGGCGCGGCCGGGCCGTGGCTGATCGAGCGGAAGCGGGAGTACGCCGTGGAGGAGAAGACGGCGGGCGTCTGGCAGCGGGCGACGGAACCGGACCCGGACGCGCCCGCGCCGCCCCCCGGCGGGCCGCAGCAGCGCCGGCCGAAACTGCTGACCGAATCCGTCGTCATCCGCGACGTTCGCAACCTCCGGGAGATTCGCCGGCCGGAGCCGGGCGATTGGCCGGACTTCTTCTTCCGTCAGGAACTCGACGGGACCAACCCGCCGGTTCGGGTGCAAACGCGAATCAGCCGTTCGGCGACTCCGCCCGGCGCGGGGAATGATGTCCTGCACACGCTGGGGGTCGCGGCCTTCGACCGCGCGACCGCGCGACCGCTGTGGTCCCGCGAAGTGATGCGCGCCGTCGTCCCCGGCGCTCCTGGGGCACACCGCTTCGAGACTCGGCAGGCGTCCGCCGGCCTGGTCGATGGGTCGGCGGACGGCCGGCGGCTCGCCCTGCGCTGGGATGTCTACCGGCAAAATCTCGACCCGGATTGCCGGGTGTGGGTCGGCAACGCGGACGGCGAGACGGAGCGGGTGATCCCCATCCCGTTCACCCCGCGTGCGGGGTTTCAGATGTCGTACGCCCGCATCGCCCCCGACGGCCGCATGATCGCCGTTGCCGACGGCACGACGGCCCTCCTGCTGGACGCCGACACGGGCGATATCCGGCACCGCCTGACCGGGCACGGCGGGCCGGTGCGCGACGCGGTGTTCTCCACCGACTCGACCCGGCTGTTCGTTTACTCGTTGCAATTCCCGGTGGGGGTGTCGCGGCTGACCGTTTGGGATACGAAGACCGGGCGGCGGCTGATCGAATTCCCGCTCGCGTTCGAACAGCCGAACGCGATGAACAACGCCCGCGCCAAGGCCGCGGACCTTGGCCAGTTGACGTGCGGCGACGGCAAGGTGTTCGTTACCACTACCGACGGCGTGCGGGCGTTCGACGGCTCGCCGTTCCCGGACGGGAAATGACCGGCACGCCCGCCATCACCCCCGAAGACCGCCTCCGCGCCGGCGACCCGGCCGCGGCCGGCGCGGTGTTCGCCGCGTGCCGCGAGCGGCTGAAGAAGATGGTGAAGCTCCGGCTCGACCGCCGCCTTCAAGGCCGGCTCGATGCGTCCGACGTGCTTCAAGAAGCCTTCCTCGACGTGCATAAGAAAGCCGCCGACTTCCCCGCCAAAGACATGCCGGCATACCTGTGGCTGCGGCTGGTCGTCGCCGAGCGGCTGCTCATCCTGCACCGCCACCACCTCGGCGCACAGATGCGGGATGCCGGGCAAGAGGTGTCCTTGCACCGCGGCGGGCTTCCCGCCGCCAGCACGCACTCGCTGGCGAACCTGCTTCTCGGCCGGATGACCAGCCCGTCGCAGGCCGCCATCCGCACCGAGCGGCAAATCCGGTTGCAGGAGGCGCTCAACGGCATGGACGAACTCGACCGCGAAGTCCTCGCACTGCGGCACTTCGAGGAGTTGAGCAACAGCGAAGCGGCGACCGTGCTGGGCCTGACGAAGACCGCCGCCAGCAACCGTTACATCCGTGCGTTGAAACGGCTGAAGGAGATGCTCGCCGCCCTGCCGGGGTTCGACCCCAACGCCTCCGCCGGCTGACCGTACCGACAGGTGAGGAGAATGGTCGGGAATGGTCCGTAACCGGTAGCATCCGCCGGCGGCAGGGGTCGAGGCGTGTCGGCTCGCTCGTGCGGGAGGGAGGGCGTCGGCTCTCACGCGCCGAGTCGACTCCGGGCCTGGGCCGGGGTGTCGGGTAGCAGGTCGGACAGGTCGGCACCAGTGGAGCGGATGGCCAAGTGATCCAGCACGTCGCGGAGGTACGACCATGGGTTGAGGCGGTGCCGCGTCGCGCTGGCGCACACGCTCAGCAGCACCGAGGCGGTCTTCAACCCGCCGTCACCGCCCAGGTGCAGCCAGTTGGATCGGCCGATGGCCAACGGACGGATGGCCCTCTCGGCTTCTCCATTGTCGATGGAGAACCGTGCCTCGTCGAGGTAACGAACGAGCGACACCCACTGATTCCGCGGGTACTCGACGGCCTGACCGAACAGGCTCTTCGGCGTCGCCGATCGATGCCGCGCGTCGAGCCAGTCGGCGAACGCGGTAAGGATCGGCCCGGCCCGCGTTCGTCTCACCCGCACCACCTCGGCGTCGGTGAAATTCTCGCCCCACTTCTCCCGCTCGTCCTTGATCTCACGCTCGACGGCGTACAGGGTGCGGACGAAGGCCAGCGCCTCGACAGCTCGCCTGGGCTTGGCCGCCATGTTCGGGCTGGACGGCGGGGGTGAAGCGGGCGGTTGCCAAAATCGCAGCGGCCCTCCGCCACTGGCGGGCGCGTTTGCCACGTCCGCCGATGTCACCGCTCTGTTCCAAGCCTCTACCCGAGGGACCCCGGAGTTGACTGAATATGGTATGATTCGGTCAGACGCTATCGCCAGGAGTCATACCCCGTGAAACCCGTCAAGTTCTCGACCGGCAAAGCCCCGAAGACGCCGAAGAGTCCAAGGCTCGACACCTCGTTCAACTTCGGCTTCAACACGCCCAAGAAGGGTGCTAGCAAGAAGAAGAAAGCCCCCGTCGGTGGGGGAAGCTAAACCCATGACGTTCGCCCCGCTGCCCCGCGTCAGTTTTGGCAAGCCGGCCGACCAGCCGGCCACGCAGCCGCTCACCCCGGCGATGGTGAAGGCCGAGTCCCGACGCCAGCACGAGGCCCAACTCGCCGCCGAGGTGCTACCAGACCTGCCCGCCGAGGGTGAAGCCGTTCACTGCCTCATGTCCGGCCGGTTCGACCTGTCCGTCGTGCTCGCCGCCACGGTCAAGCGGTGGCCCGTCTCGACCCTGACCGTCGCCACCCTGTCCGCGAACAAGAAGTCACTCCGGGAACTGCTGAACGAACTGGACGCCGGCACCGTCGGCCGACTCTCGATCCTGACCTCGGGCTTCTTCGCCCGTCACAACAAGCAGTTGTTCCAGGCGTTCCGCACCGAGATCCGCGACGACTATCCCGGCAGCGTGCTCGCCTTCGGCCGCACTCACGCCAAGATCGCCGTCTTCGAGTTCGCGGACGGTTCCTGCCCGCTCGTGATGGAGGGCAGTGCCAACCTGCGGAGCAACGACAGCCTCGAGCAACTGGCGTGCATCCGAGATGACGGACTGGCCGAGTTCCACCGCCAGTGGATCGACCGAGTCGTGAGCCAGTGCCGCCTCCAAGACCTCGACCGCGACGAAACCAACGACGATGAGGGATGACGCCGCCACTTCCGAGACCCCGCTGCCCGGCACGCCACCCCCGAAGCCGGCCAAGTCCACCAACGCCGTCATTTCCCAGCGGGTGGAGGAAATCCTCCGTCTGCGGATCGACGGTGCGAACTTCGCCGACATCCGCGATTATGCGGACGCACCGGAACGGGCGTGGGGCATAAGCGACAGTCAGATTAAGCGGTACATTCAGAAGTCCGACGAACTGCTGCGGGAGCGGACCGAACGCGGGCGGGGGAAGATCACCCGCATCCACCTGGCCCGGCGGGAAACACTTTTCGCCCGTGCCGTGCAGTCGGCGGACTTACGTACCGCGCTGGCCGTCCTCGACTCCGACGCCAAACTTCGTGGCCTGTTCGACGACACCAAGAAGCTCGAGCACCTCGCCGCCACGCTCCTGGCGAAGGTGGCCGACCTGGAGGCCGCCGCCCATGCCCACCACGCCGACCGGCCGACGACTCTCCCCGCGAGCCGTGATCCGGCAGGCGGCCAAGCGGATCGCGGCGATTCAGGCGAACCCGTTCCACTTCCGTCGCCCTGACCCCCGTCCGTTCGGCCTCGACTGGGTGGGGCGGTTTCTGCCCCACTACCTGAAGAACGCCCCGTCTCGCCTGCACCGCGACCTGGCCGAGGACCTCCGCACGCTTCACCTCGAGCGGCCGATCAAGCGGAACTACATCGCCCCCCGTGGCGCGGCCAAGACGACGTGGATCAGCAAGGCGTACCCGTTGTGGTGCCTGTGCGAGCGGGTCGAGCCGTTCATCCTCCTGCTCAGCGACACCGAGACGCAGGCGGCCAGCTTCCTGACCGCCATCAAGGCGGAGTTGGAAGGGAACCGGCCACTGGCGGCCGCCTACCCGGCCGTGTGCGGGGTCGGCCCGGAATGGCAGTCGGCCGGCATCGTCACGCGCGCCGGCGACCGGGTGGCCGCGCGGGGGGCCGGCGGTCGGATTCGCGGCCTCACCCACCGCGACCGCCGGCCGACGCTGGTGGTGATCGACGACCCGAACAAGCGGGAGGACGCCTATTCGCCAACCATGCGGCGGCGGGTGAACGAGTGGATCGAGAAGGACGTGCTGCCAGTGGGCGAACCGGACACCAACTTCCTCGCCGCCGGCACCACCATCCACCGCGAGGCGGCCGTGGTCCGCCTGGCGAATCAGGGCGGGTGGCGGACCCGGCGGTATCGGTCCGTCCTGGCGTGGCCGCACCGCGCCGACCTGTGGGCCGAGTGGCAGTTGATCGCCGGCAACATCGCCGACGATGACCGGCAGGCGCGGGCCGAGGCGTTCTACGCGGCGAATCGCTCAGCGATGGATGACGGGGCGGAGGTGCTGTGGCCGGACCGGTTCCCCCTGGCCGCGCTGTACGAGCGGCTGACGACGATGGGGCCGAATGCCTTCCACTGCGAATACCAGGACTTGCCCGGCGCGGATGGTTCCACGGAATGGCCGTCGGACTACTTCGATTCCCCCGACCTGTGGTACGTCCACGACCCCGCCCCGGCGGACGTCCTTTGTCGGGTGCAGTCGCTGGACCCGTCGAAGGGCGGGACCGGGGACAAGCCGGGCGACTACCAGGCGCACGTCTGTTGCACCCTCACCCGCGACGGCACGCTCTGGTTCGACGCGGCCCTCCGACGGGAGGACTGCACGAGGATGGTGGAGACGGCCGCCGACCTGTGCGCCCTGTGGAAGCCGGCTGTCCTCGTGGCCGAGGAGAACGGAACGCTCGGACTACTCGCGGCCGAGTTCGAGCAGGCGATGCGGCGGGGGACGCGGCTGGC
>Ga0335397_10012953_pt1 | contig 10184 bp, 9 predicted proteins | sample MAT04_FD_205740 | JGI IMG/M metagenome (GOLD analysis project Ga0335397, IMG submission 205740) | Freshwater microbial communities from Lake Fryxell liftoff mats and glacier meltwater in Antarctica - MAT-04 (spades assembly) (version 2) ...
CCCAGCACTTCGTGCACGAGAACCGCATCCGACAGGCAGCGTCGTCGCTCGGCGCCGCGCAGTACTGCATCGACGAGGCAGTTGCGTACGCGAACAGCCGCACCACCTGGGGCAAGAAGCTGTCGGTCAACCAGGGCATCCAGTTCCCGCTGGTCGAGTTGCACACCGAGGCCGCGATGCTGCGACAACTGGTGCGCTACACCGCGTCGATGCTCGACCAGAAGCACCACATGGAGGTCACCCACCTCGTGGCGATGTGCAACTACCGGGCGAACCGCCTGGCGTGCGATGCCGCCGACCGGGCGATGCAGACCTGCGGTGGCGTCGGCTACTCGCGCCACATGCCGTTCGAGCACATCTACCGCCACCACCGCCGCTACCGCATCACCGAAGGCTCCGAAGAGATCCAGATGCGCAAGGTCGGCCAACACCTCTTCGGGTTCGGCCGCAAGTAACTCTCACACCGAACTGTCACACCGTGCCGGGCCTATTGTGACAGTTGGCGTCGCTCAGGTGGTGTTCGACTGCCAGGTCTCCCAGGCTTCGAGATTCGACTTCGACATCTCACGATGCTCGCGAGCGATCGCCCGTGACGCCGTGTCGTCGAGTCGCCCTCCGATGGCGATCGCGCCGAACATGTTGCCGCGGAAATAGGCGCCGAAGTCGGCCGGCCGGAAGTACCCGCGCAGGTCGTCGGGCACCTCGACGGTGGGCGTCCACGGCGGTGGGTCGACCGCCGTCAGTGCCATTGCGTCGAGCGTCGCCCAGATGTCGTCGTCGTTGGTGCGGTCGGCGAAGTCGCGACCCTGGTATCGGTACACCTCGTTGCCGTCGGGGTCGACGATCACCATGCCGGGCAGCGCGAGCCCGCTGCGTTCTTCGGCATCGAACAGCTCCAGTGGCTGCAGGTAGCGCTCGCCACCGGGATCGGACACGAGCGTGGTGTGGGTCAATCCCCACCGGCTGGCCATACCTGCCTGGCGGACGTCGTCGTCGACGCTGACGGCAGCGAGTTCAGCGCCGCCCTGGTGGATCCGGTCGTACTGGGATGCCAGCTTCACGAGCTGGCCGCAGCAATACGGTCACCAGTCTCCGCGGTAGGTCATCAAGATGATCGCCCCGTTCGAGCGACGCAGTGGCAGGAGATCGACGGTGGTCATCACTCGAACCTACCGGGTGGGACACCACTGGTCTGACCCGGGTTGTCCCTCACGTGCGAGCAGGTGTGCGTTGTCGCATCAGGCGGGTGGGGAGGGGGATCTGGTCGGCGAACTTGGCGGCGATCGGCCCGATGATCGCGGTCACCAGGACGTAGCCGGCGGCGAGCGCGCCGAGCTCGGGGCCGTTGACCAGGCTGGAGCCGAGCGCAGCGATCACGATCGAGAACTCGCCCCGGGCGATCAACACCGTGCCGGCGCGCAGCCGGCCCTTCGGCGCAGCTCCGACCCGGCCGGCGGCGTACCAGCCGGTCGCCACCTTGGTGAATGCGGTGACGACCGCGAGTATCAGCGCTGGTATCGCAACGTCCAGAAGGTCGGCAGGATCGATCTGGAACGAGAAGAACAGGAAGAAGGTGGCGGCGAACAGATCTCGCAGCGGCGAGATCAATTCGTTGGCACGCTGCTCGGCGCGACCCGACAATGCCAGCCCGACGAGGAACGCACCGATGGCGCCCGACACTTCGAGTTGTTGGGCGATGCCCGCGACGAGCAGCGTGATGCCGAACACGGTCAGGAGGAATGTTTCGTTGCTGCCGCCGGCGACCAGGTTGCTGATCCACCGCCCGTACCGCAGCGCGGCGAGCAGGATGACCGACACCGCAACGAGGGCAATCGCCACACTCGTCAGCGTGGCGAGGATGGTGCCGCCGACGATCAGTGCGGCGACGACGGGCAGGTACACGGCCATCGCGAGATCCTCGATCACCAGCAGGTTCAGCACCGCCGGTGTCTCACGGAACCCGAGCCGACCGAAGTCGGACAACGCTTTGCTCACGACACCCGACGACGAGATCCACGTGACCCCACCGAGCAGTACGGCTGCCAGCGGATCCCACCCGAGGATCAGCCCGAGCACCACGCCGGGGATGGCATTCAGTGCCATGTCGACCAGCCCTGGCGGGATGCCGGTCTTCAGGCCGTCGCGCAGTTCGCTCTCGGAGTATTCGAGGCCGAGCGCGAAGAGCAGCAGCAACACACCGATCTCGGCGGTGATCTCGAAGAAGCCGCGGGTCACGTCGAGTTGGACGACGCCACCCTCGCCCATCGCCAACCCGGCGATCAGGTACAGCGGTACGGCGGTGATGCCGAAGCGTCCGGCGACCCGCGACAGCAACGCGAGCGCGAGGACGAGTGCGCCGATCTCGACGAAGGCGAGCGCGACCTCGCTGGTGCCTGCGGCGAACAGCATCGATCGATGTCAGCGTCGGATCAGCTCGCGCATGGTGGCGAGTCCGTCGACCGTGCCGACGGCAACGATCACATCGCCTTCCAGCATCGGGAACTCCGGACCCGGCGCTGGGATCGATTCGCCATCTCGAATGACCGCGACGATCGACGACCCGGTTCTCGTTCGGTACATGCCGTCGCCGATCGTGGCGCCAGCGGCCGGAGAGGTGGCGGTGAGCTCGATCCATTCGATGGCGAGTCCCTCGATCTCCTGCTGCACCGCCGAGACTGCTTCGGTCACTCGACTTGCGCCCAGGAGCTCCGTGACCGTGCGGGTGTCGGCGGCCGAGAGCGCGACAATCGACGTGCACTTGTCGGGATCGTCCGAGTCGTACACGAGAATCTCGCGCCGACCGTCGTGGTGGACGAGCACCCCGACGTCGGCGCCGTCCTCGGTGGTGAACTCGTGGCGCACCCCCACACCAGGCAACTTGGTTTCTCGCACGACGGCCATGCGGCCAGTCTGGCAGAGCGCATCGCCATCACGCTCGACGACACCCGGTCAGAGCAAGGTTCGCAGCTCGTCGCGACTCGCCACGCCCAACTTCCGGTAGAGCGAGGCGAGATGGTTGTCGACCGTGCGCACCGAGATGCCGAGCGCCTCGGCGATCTCGCGGTTGCGGTGACGCCGAGCCGCCATCTCGCCGACCTCACGTTCGCGTGCGCTGAGCACGACGAGGGTTCCGAGCCCGGGTGTGCGGATGTCGCCCATCGGCTCGATCAGTTGCGCTGCGAGGCGTCGCGCCTCGACCGCGGCCTGCGGTTTCTTGCCCGACTCGAACAGCCGGGCCGCTGTGGCCGCGCATTCGGCGCCGGAGATCGTGAACCCCAACCCGGCAGCTGCACTGCGAGTTCCAGGAGCGCGTCGGTGTCTGCGGCGTCGAGGGCTCGGGCGTGTGCCACGAGGGCAGGGATGAGATCACCCTCGACGGTCGACGCTGCGTCGACGAGCACCGGCAGGGCAATGCTGGGATGACCGAAGCGGGCGGCGTCGTGAGCGGCGAACACCGCCAGCGGAGCGTGCTGGGCGTCGAAGGCGACTCGGGCGGCAGCGGTGCAGCGCCGGGCGGCGACCTGGCTCCGCCCGGCCATCACCAGCATCCAGGCTTCGGCCAGCTCCGACATCAACAGCGCCTTGGTCTCCGAGCGCCAGTTCTCCTCGACCTGGTCGAGTACCCGGCGCGCGTCAGCAGGTCGGTTCATCTGCGCCAGTGCGGTGGCCTGGATGCCGAGCGAACGCATCGCCAGCCACGATCCGGCGATTGCGCTGCGTCCGGCGCTGCGTTCGACTTCGGCATCGACCGTGGCCCTCGCCTCGTCGGCGCGTCCAGCAGTCGCCAGCCAGATGAAGCGCGACAGGTTCAGCAACTCGCGTGCGGTCGGGACATCGGCCACCAAGAGGTGTACCAGCGAGAGACCTTCCTCCACGAGCGATTCGGTCACGGTGCCCCGACCGGCAAGTGCAGCGATCACGGCACCGGTCAGGCACTCGTTGGCTCGTGCTGCACGTGGCGTCGCTGGAGGAGATCGACACGTCGGTCGGGACGCCGAGCGCCAGTTGCAGGTATGCCCGGTCGGCATCGAGGAAGGCACGCCAGTGCGGGTCGGTCAGGGAGCTCTTTGCCTCGTCGAGCACCTGGATTGCTTCGGTGAACCGGGCGCCACCAGTGCCGAGGCTGTTGGCCCGTCGACTCGCGGTGCGGGCGTGGTGCTCGTCGGTGGTGGCGAGTTCGGTCGCGACGGTCAGCGCAACATCCGCCGAAGCGATCTCGCCGCTGACGGCAAGGGCGGCACCGAGGACGAACTGGCTGTTCCAGGTGGCGTGCTCGACCCGTTCGATGAGACGGCGGGCCAGACCCGGATCGACGGCGTTCAACGCCTGACGTGCTGCGTCGACGGCGAGTTCGTCGGACATCGAAAGATCGTGGACCAGGCAGTGCACGGCGATGCGCAGCTCACGGTCGGGATCGCTCACCGGCAGCTGCTCGATCAACGTCAGGGCCTTTTCGGCGATGGCGCGTCGACGAAGCGGACCGTGCCGCGCGCTGACCGCTTCGGCGAAGAGCGGGTGAGCGAACCGGATGGAGTCGTGGTCGCCGATGTCGGTGGCGATCAGTCCCATGTCCTCCAGCGCAGCAAGTTCGGCAATCGGCAGCAGCGACGATGGCAGCGGTTGCACCATGGCCAAGACGTCGAGGAACGATCGTTGTTCGACGGTGACGTCCTCGGATCGGGCGTTCACCAACTCGACCAGGGTCGGTGGCACGCCGGGTGGAGCGGTGAATCGCCACACGTCGCCGTCGCCGTCAGCGGCCAGAGTGCCGCTGACGACGTTGGCCACGACGTACTCCCGGGCGAACAGGCCGACGCCGCCGGTTGCCGTGGCGATCGCCCGCGCCGCTGCCGGTTCGAGGGCGCTGCCGAGGTAGATCTCGGCGGCGTCGATGATCTCGGCGTCGGAGAGCGGCATCACCTCGATCGCGTCGAAGGTGCCGTCGACGATCATCGGACGGAAGATCGCCGGCCGAGTCGAGCTGCCTCGGGCGGTGGCGACGACGAAGACCAGGTTGCGTCGGGCGAGATGGGCGAGCAGCGGCGCGCCGGTCGTGCTCGGGGCGGTCAGCCACTCGGTGACGTACCCGGCCTCGATCGCTGCGTCGGCCAGTTGTCGGGCCACCGAGGTCTTCCCGATGCCGGCCGGACCGTGCAACACGACGCCGCGGGTGGTTCCGCCCGTTGCCGTTTGGCGCAGCAGCGCCAGCACCGTGTCGACGTCGCTGCTGCGCCCGACGATCGGCCATCGGCGACTCATTTCACGGACGGCGGCGGAAACGAGCAGGGCACGGTGTCCGGAACCTACCGGTCACGCCTTCCGGGAGGGATGCCGAGTGGGTAGGAATTACTCATTGGCGGGGCCGGGTCGGCGGTGGACGATGTGAACATGATCCCTTCACGCTTCCCGACCGTCATGCGCACCCTTGTCCTCGTCCCTTTGATCGCCATTGGACTCACTGGGTGTGGTGCCGCGCAGGAAGCCGTGAGTGAGCAGATCGTCGAGGAGGCGGCCGGTGAAGGCGTCGACCTCGAACTCGGTGACGACGGCCAGATCGCCTCGATCGAAACCGAAGACGGCTCCTTGGAGATGAGCGCGAGCGGCGAGGTCCCCGAAGAATGGCCTGACGACGTGCCGCTCTTCGAAGGCGGAACGGTGAACTCGAGCCAGGTGGCCACGTCGGACGGCCAGACCATCGTGTCGATCGACTTCCTGGCCGACGCCGACGCCGAATCCGTCTTCGAAGCGATGGTCGACGCCTACGAAGCCGCTGGTTTCACCACCACCACGACCTCGAACATCGGTGACGACAGCGGGAGCCTGGCCAGCTATGTCGGCGAGCGCAACGGCACCACCATCACGATGAGCGTCATCTCCGACCCCAGCTCACCGACCGGTGTCATTCTCGGCGTGGTCTTCCCGGCAGGCTGACCTCGACTCGATCACGGATCGAGCCCAGTCGGGTAGGCAGAGCACCAGGCAACGCTCCGGCGGGCGCTACTACGGTGAACTCCATGAGCGACGCCCCGAACACAGCTGGCACACCGGTCGACGTCAAGCCGCGGTCGCGTGACGTCACCGACGGCATGCAGAAGGCGCCATCGCGAGCGATGCTACGCGCCGTCGGTATGGGCGAGGACGACTGGGAGAAGCCGCAGATCGGCATCGCGTCGTCGTGGAACGAGGTCACGCCGTGCAACATGACGCTGCGCAAACTCGCCCAGCACGCCAAGGTCGGCGTTCGCAGGGCGGGCGGCTTCCCGATGGAGTTCGGCACGATCACCGTCAGCGACGGCATCTCGATGGGCCACGAAGGGATGCGCGCGTCACTCGTGTCGCGTGAGGTCATCGTCGACTCGGTCGAAACCGTGATGCACGCCGAGCGCTTCGACGGGTTCGTCGGATTGGCCGGGTGCGACAAGTCGATCCCCGGAATGCTCCTGGCCGCCGCTCGGCTCGACCTGCCGAGTGTCTTCGTCTACAACGGCTCCACCATGCCCGGTCGATACAAAGGGTCAGCGATCGACATCACGACCGTGTTCGAAGCCGTCGGGGCGTGTGCGGCCGGCACGATGACCGAGGACGAACTCCATGAGATCGAGATGAATGCGTGCCCGGGCGAAGGGGCTTGCGGCGGAATGTTCACGGCGAACACGATGAGCTCGATCGCCGAAGCGATCGGCATGAGCCTGCCGGGCACGGCCTCCCCGCCCGCGATCGACACACGCCGAGAAGGCGACGCCGAGCGCGCCGGCGAGGCGGTCGTCAACCTGCTGCGGCTCGGGGTCACCCCGCGCCAGATCATGACCAAGCAGGCGTTCGAGAATGCGATCGCGATCACCTCGGCGCTCGGTGGCTCGACGAACGCCGTGCTGCACCTGCTGGCGCTGGCCAACGAAGCCCGCGTCGACCTCGAACTCGAGGACTTCAACCGCATCGCCGACCGCGTGCCGCACATCGCCGACATGACGCCGGGTGGCAAGTTCCACATGAGCGACCTCGACCTCATCGGCGGTGTGCCCGTCGTGTTGAAGGTGTTGCTCGATGCTGGTCTCCTCCACGGTGACGTGATGACGGTGACCGGCAAGACCATGGCGGAGAACCTTGCCGAGATCGACCCACCCGGCCCCGATGGCGTGGTGGTGCATCCACTCGACGCGCCGATCCACACGCAAGGCGGCATCAACATCCTGACCGGATCACTCGCGCCGAAGGGCGGCGTGGTCAAGGTCGCCGGACTGTCTGCGTCTCAAATGCAGTTCGAAGGACCAGCTCGGGTGTTCGACGACGAGTCGTTCGCGATGGACGCGATCATGGCCCGCTCGATCGAGCCGGGCACCGTGATCGTGATCCGCTACGAAGGCCCGAAGGGCGGCCCCGGCATGCGTGAGATGCTCGCGATCACCGGCGCGCTCAAGGGTGCGGGCCGCGGGTCGGACTGTGCTTTGATCACCGACGGTCGTTTCTCCGGCGGTACCTGGGGCTTCTGTATCGGCCACGTGGCTCCCGAAGCCGCCGATGGCGGCCCGATCGCATTCGTGCGCGACGGCGACATCATCCGTGTCGACGTGCCGACCAAGTCGCTCGACCTCCTCGTCGACGACGCCGAACTCGCCCGCCGGCGTGACGGCTGGCAGCCCAACCCGCCCCGCTACACCAGCGGCGTCCTCGGCAAGTACGCCAAGCTCGTCCAAGGCGCCGAAACAGGAGCCATCACCAACACGATCTGATCGGGTTCACGCGGCCCCGCGTTCGGCTGTGTTGCTGAACGTGACGTCGAACGCGGTCGTCAGATCCGTGGAGTGATCGCCGAACCTGGCGATGTACGGCGAGTGATCGACGACGAAGTCGTGCTCGAACTCGTATGCCATCTCGACCATCTCGCGCATGGGCGTGACGAATGTCCCGAGGGCACGGATCTGCCACTTCGCAACTCGTCGAACCCTCGGTGAGGTGCCGGCGGCGCGGGCGGCGAGCTCGACGAGTTCGCTCTGTCTGACTGCCGGAGCGTTCGGCACGTGCCACGCCCGCCCCCATGAGTCGGGTTCGTTCCCGAGTCGGATCATCGCGGTGGCCAGGTCCGGCACGTAGGTGACCGAGTGCCGCGTGTCCGGATCGCCGAGGAGGTCGACCTTCTTGCCGGCTCGGACCTGTGAGACGAAGCGTTCACCGAATGCCGACCCGTCGACGTGTGGACCGAAGAAGTCCGAGGCCCGGGCGGCGACCATACGAATCCGGCCGGCCTGATGTGCTTCCACGAGATCGAGTGACATCCGGGCCCGCACGGCGCCCTTCTTCGTGGCCGCTGACAGCGCGAGGTCCTCGGTCAGCGGCCCCCTGACGTCGCCGTAGCCGTACAGGTTCTCGACGACCACGAGCAGGGCGCCGCACGATGCGACTGCGTCGACGATGCCGGCCTGGAGAGCGGGGAACTCCCCGGCCCAGCGGTGGTACTCGGGTTGCGCACACTGGTACACGATCTCGGCGCCCTCCAGTGCGTGACGCAGTGCCGCTGGATCAGTGGCGTCCGCCCGCCGGGCATCCGCCCCCGGCAGTTGGGTGCCGGACCGTGTGATCACGGTGGGCCGGTGACCGTTCGCCACGAGTTCGGCGACGATGGCCCGTCCGACGGGGCCGGCGCCGAGCACGACGTGTCGAGCGCGGCGGTGATCGGCGTTGGGCTCGGTCGTCGACGAGATGGGGTCGTTCGTGGTCATGGTGATCTCCTTGGTAGAGGTGCGGCTCGGCAGTGATTCGACTTCGTAGCGGTACGACGTTCGTATCTCGAACATCGTTCACGGTACGGCGATCGCCACGGATCGTCAATGGGACAGCGGTCACAGTGTTCGCCTATCGAACAATGCTCGACAACCGGGCGAAGCTCGGTAAGGTGAGGCGATGGCGACGATGACGCGACGTCAGCAACAGCAGGCCACACTGCGCCGAGACGTGCTGGACGCCGCGCTCACACAGCTCGACGAAGGCGGATCCGCCGCCGTCAACTGGCGAGGACTGGCGCGATCGGTCGGGGTCAGCCCCTCGACGCTCTACACGTACTTCGAGAGTATCGACGCGCTGTACACGGCGCTCATCCTCGACGTGTACTCGCAGATGGAGCTGGAAGTCGCTCGTGACGTCGAGGCGAACGCTGCTCCTGTCGACCGGGTCATCGCTGCTTCCCACGGCTACCGCCGCTTCGCGACGACCCATCCCGCTCGTTTCACGCTGGTGTTCACCGACGTGCTTCCGGGTTATGCGGCCCCGCCCGGCGGTCCGACCGTCGACGCCCAAGTCGCGGTGATGGCGCCATTGATCGGCGGGGTGAACGCACTGCTCGGCGAGGACGAGGACGAGTTCGAGTCGATGTCACTGCCGAGGCGGAGGCTGCTGATCGGCGCATGGGCCCGCCTTCACGGATTCGTCAGCCTCGAGGTCAACCATCACCTCGACTGGGCCGGCGACCTCGACGAGATGTTCTCATCGATGTTGGGCACGATGATCGCCGAACTCACCGCCGACCCGAGCAACTGATCGCTGTCGCCTCTCCGCACTCGACGTCGCCTCTCCGCACTCGACGTCGCCTCTCCGCACTCGATGTCGTCAGTCGACGAGGGCTTGTTGGACGAGCTGGTTGAGTTGCGAACGGATCGGATAGGTGCTCGACGGGAGGAGCTGGGTCAGGAACAACGCCACGATCTCGTTGACCGGGTCGACCCAGAAGATCGTGCTCGCTGCTCCACCCCATGAGTACTCGCCCTCGGCGCGCATCACCTTGTTCTCCGCCACGTCGAGCACGACCGAGAACCCCAGCCCGAATCCCATCCCGTCGAAGCTCGTCTCGGCAAACAACGGGCGGGCGAACTGTTCGAGATCGGCGCCGCCGGGCAGATGGTTGCGGGTCATGAAGTCGACCGTGCGGCTCCCGAGCAGACGCACTCCGTCGAGTTCGCCCTTGTTCAACAGCATGTGTGCGAAGCGCAGATAGTCGTGAGCGGTGCCGACGAGCCCGCCTCCACCACCGAGCATCGCAGGCTTCGACGTGCTGGAGCGGCCGAGTGCATCGGGCGCCGGCACCGCCTCGCCGGTCGCCGGGTTGCGCACGTACAGCGTGGCGAATCGATCGAGCACGTCGTCGTGGACGTGGAAGTCGGTGTCGGTCATGCCGAGCGGTTCGAAGATGCGGG
>Ga0335397_10012954_pt1 | contig 10184 bp, 6 predicted proteins | sample MAT04_FD_205740 | JGI IMG/M metagenome (GOLD analysis project Ga0335397, IMG submission 205740) | Freshwater microbial communities from Lake Fryxell liftoff mats and glacier meltwater in Antarctica - MAT-04 (spades assembly) (version 2) ...
CACATCGCACAGCAATTCCCGGTCAGCAGGAAACGGCTTGAAACCAAGGGTTTTGTCTGTCGCAATTTCGTAACTGTTTCCAAAATCCGGCTTACACGCGGTGCCAGCGGCCCCTCGAAACTCCAGGGGTTTGTGGCTTGCTCCATTGACACGCCCGAGGAAAGTCGATTCTCGGAGCGACTGGCTTCAAAACCGCCTTGGTTTTGGAGGGTTCCATACCTCCGAAACGGACTGTCATCGGGCGAGTTTCCATTAACCAAGGCACAAACAGGACTTACGACGCCGGGAATTGCTGTTATATTACCCAAAGTATAGACTCAACTGGAGCGAGTCAACCACACCTGAGCACAGATTCGTGAAATCGACTCCCGGGCGTTATAGTTTGGGGGGTTATAATCGGCAGAAGAGGAGCAGTCGGTGTGCTAGAGAAGCGCACGAATGCCATCGGTGCCGATGACGTCTTTGGCCAGCCGGTCCATGTTCGGCGTCGGGATCTTCGACGCAGGGTTGTAGCAGCCAACGTCGCCGTACCCGAGATCGTCCGCCAGGATGTAAAACGATGTTCGGTTTGGCTGGCTCAGCGGCTCGGACCGGGACAAGACACGACCCGACCACCGTGGTCAGTAACGCGAAGAGCAACGAGCGGGAACAGGACGGGGTATCGGGGCCGGCCGAGATGCCCGGCGCTCGGGTGGGTCGCGTGATAACTCCGGCGAGAACTCGGAATGGGTTACACACGTGGGAACTCCGGGGGTGGCCAAGACATCACGAACATCCACACTGGAATCGACACCGACGCCCGATTGGTTTCCCGAGCCATTACTTGTGCAGCGGCTCGTACATCCACAATCGGGTTCCGAGGTTTGCGCTGATTCCTATGTAAAACTTGACGTTTGTCTTCCTGCCTGCTCCTGGTTGCGTCCGCGGCTCATGCCGATGACGAAGACTTGAACAGGCAGTTGATGCGGGAAACGGTGAAAATCAGCCATGACAAATCCACCGCCACTGGGTTCTTTCTTTCAACAAACCTGGACAAGCGTCCCATCCTCGTGACTGCACCTCACGTCCTTGATCACATCGATACCGCATGTGATACGGAAGATAAGGTAAAGTTTATCTTTGGCTCACATTGCGTTCAGACACGTCTGGTATCGTCGCCGTTATTGTTGAGGTCGAAGGGGGTGGTAGTTCACTGGAGGTGCGGGCTTCGGTTCTTAAACGGGAGAGGCAGATGCAAGCGATGTTGCGGACGGTGAAGGCGCTCTTCACGCTGGAAATCGCTTCAAAGGACTTCCCCAACGCCGTCGCCAATCCCCTCGACGCCAAGCATTCGAAGCCCACCCTCTCGGTGGTGAAATAGGTCATCAAGGTAACGGGCGGCCAAGAAGCACTCGACTTCTACGAGGTGCTGTTGATGAACGCCGGGAAGAAACCGTTCAACGGATAATTGAACGCCAAGGGGAAGATCACCGAGACCGAGGAGTGACGGTCGAAAAGAAGGACAGGATGTGACGCGGGATTTGGTCGCGTCTTCGGGAGGTCGCGGGCCTATGGGGATTCGCATTCTGGTCGTGGAAGACGAAGCCGAGATCGCGGACTTCGTTGTCCGTGGCCTGCGGGAAGAGGGATTCACCGTCGAACATTCGCAGGATGGCCACGACGGCTTACACCGTCTCTCGACCGAGTCGTGGGACGTGATCCTGCTCGACTGGTGGCTCCCAGGCATCGATGGGCTGCAGTTGCTCGAACGCTTTCGGCAGTCCGGCAGCAGTACCCCGGTTCTATTCCTGACTGCCCGCGACGCGATATCGGACAGGGTGCGCGGCCTCGACAGCGGGGCCGACGACTACCTGTGTAAACCATTCGCGTTCGAGGAACTGTTGGCCCGGGTCCGGTCGTTGGCTCGCCGCCCTGGTGGGCGGGCATCGACTGTCATAGCGCACGCCGACGTGACCGCCGACCTTGCCACCCAGCAAGTGTTACGTGCCGGTCGGCGGCTCGACCTGACGGCCCGCGAATACGCACTGATGTTGCTGTTCCTGCGACACCCCGGCGAGGTGCTGTCCCGCACTCGCATCTACGAACAGGTGTGGGACGAGCGGTACGACGGGATGTCAAACACCCTCGAAGTCCACGTTATGGAACTCCGAAAGAAGCTCGAAGTTCACGGTCCCAGGCTCATCCAGACCATCCGGGGCCGGGGCTACATCTTTGGAGCGAATGTTGGAGGATGACTCAGGGAATCTCCAGACGGTTCACTCGCACGATGTCACTCGCTGATGGTTGCCAGAGGGATTCGGTTGTGTGCCGCCATGGCGGAAGATGAGCCGAAGATAAAATCCTCCTCATCCTCCCATTCCGCACAAAGCTTACAGCCTCTCCATTCCGATACTTATTCTGTACGGCCGTAATGGCGGGCGGCCCGCTCACTCCCGGGAAGTCATCGAGGCCCCGAAATCGAGTTGGACGGGATAAACGACCCATGGCAGATAACGAGCCGACAACGCGATCTGTGTTCTGTGTCGTCCTGGTGTTCCTGCTTGGACTTGCAGGCTGCCAGACCGCTCCGTACGCCCCCGACCGGACCGCCGTCGCATCCGCCCTCACTCAGCGAATCGGCCACACACTTCCCTGCCCCTCGGTGCCAGGGCAAATCGCCCTGCCGCCTGGTGCCTCGCTGGACGACGGCATTACCGACGACGAGGCCGTAGCCATTGCCCTGTGGAACAACGCTGCCTTTCAGGAATTACTGGTCGATCTCGGCCTCGCACGTGGCGATTTGATCCAGGCAGGGCTGCTGCCGAATCCGGAGTTCGTCTACTTCTTTGGGGTCACCGATAAGCCATTCAAGTACCTGTTCGACTTCCCCATTGAGGCTCTTTGGCTTCGACCAATTCGAGTGAAGTCGGCAGCCCGTGAGGCCGACCGTACCGCTGACCGTCTCGCCCAGGCCGGGTTGGACTTGATGCGGGACGTGCGGCAAGCCTACGCCGACGTGGTGCTGGCGAAGGAACGGGTGCGGGTCGCGAGCGAGGGCGTAAAGCTCCGTGGTCGTATCGCCGAACTCGCAGAGAAGCGGCTCAAGGCCGGGGACATTTCACCACAGGAAGCGGCCACAGCCCGCATCGACGCCCTGCAGGCCGAGCAGGACGCAACCCGAATCGGGTACGACGTGCCGGTCCTTGAGGAGCGGTTGCGGAATCTGATGGGGATTGGGCCGGTACGGGGGCCCCTGCCGCTCGACCCATCACCGCCGCCGGCGTGCCGCGAGTTCGACGTGGACGCCCTCACCCAGGAGGCGATGGCCGGTCGCCCAGACGCCCTTGCCGCTGCCGAGGCAGTCGCCGCCGCACAAGCCCGTCTGAAGTTCGCCAAGCTCGGGTGGGTCCGGCTACTCGGCATTGTTGACGCAACCAGCGGCAGGGAGAGTCACGTCCTCGGTCCTGCCCTGAGGTTCACGGTGCCGCTGTTCAACCGTAACCAGGGCAACATCGCTCGAGCGGAAGCCGAACACGAACGGGCGGTGCGAAACCAGCAGACGGTGGCATACCAGATCATCCTCGACGTGCAGCGGGCCTACCTCCAGTACCGGCAAGCGTGTGCCGAGCTCGATGTGCTGCTGACCAAAGTGCGGCCCGAGGTCGAGGGCAACGTCCGCCGCGCCCAGGCGGCGTATCAGGAGGGCAACGTCCCCATCTTCGTCGTGCTGGAGGCGACCCGCCAACTGCTCGACAACCACCTCCGCGAGGCCATCCTGCACGGCGACCTGCGGCGGTTCCTGGCCGAAATGGAGCGGAGTGTCGGCAGGCGGCTCGCCCTGCCACCGACGCCGACCCCCAAGATGGAACCACCAGCGTTGCCCGACCCAAAGCCCGCCGAGAGCAAACCGCAATGAACATCCTGCAACGGCTGGCGACCGCACTCCTTACGCTCGCAGTCGCCGCCATGGTCGGTGCCGGGGCGTGGTGGCTTGTCACCAACAAGCCAGCCGCCTCGAAGGCCGACAAGCCTGCCGGACCTGCGAACGTCTCCAAAGTGGTGAGAGAAGACGACCTCAACACGGTCACCCTGACCGAGGAGGCTGAAAAGCGGATCGGGTTGAAGGTCGCAGTGGTCGAGAAGAAGGCCGTCCGCCAGGTCCGGGTGTACGGAGGCGAAGTGATGGTGCCGGTCGGTCGGGCCATCCTCGTCGCCGCCCCTCTCAGTGGCGTTCTAAAGGCACCCACCGGCGGCGAGAAGAAGGCCGGGGAGTCCGTCAAAGTCGGCACCCCCGTGTTCCAGTTGACTCCGCTGCTGACACCGGATGGGCGGGCCACCCTGTCCGCTTCCTTGGCCGAGGCCGAGGGTCAGGTGAACAACGCCAAGGCCCAGGTGGAATTGACCCAGATCGCTCTCGACCGTGCCAAGCGGGTGTTGAAGGAAGGGGCCGGGAGCCAGCGGCAAGTGGATGAGGCCCAGGCGGCGCACAACGTCGCCACCAAGACGTTCGACGCGGTCACCGCGCGGCAGGCCATTCTGAAGAAGGTCGTCGGTGATGCGGAAACCGGGACCGCCGCCCCGATCACCATCGACGCCCCGGAAGACGGCATCCTCCGCGTTGTCTCGGCGTTGTCCGGCCAAACCGTACCGAGCGGCGCCGCCCTGTTCGAGGTGGTTGACCTCTCGACGCTATGGGTGCGGGTGCCGCTGCCGGTTGGCGACCTCGACCGCATCGACCGCAATGAACCCGCTCAGGTCGGCAAACTCTCCGCCCCACCCGGCACCCGGTTGCTGTCCGCCAAGCCCGTCACCGCTCCACCTTCGGCGAACCCGATGTCGGCCACAGTGGACGTGTTCTACGAGCTACCAAACGCGGACAGAAAGCTGACCCCCGGCCAGCGGCTCGGCGTCACCATTCCGCTCGCCGACGACAAGGAGAGCCTGACCGTACCGTGGTCGGCGGTTGTCTTTGACGTTCACGGCGGCACCTGGGTGTACACCGAGGCCAGTCGCCGGACATATACCCGTCGCCGTGTCGTCGTCCAGTACACCTCCGGGCCGGACGCAGTCTTGGCGACCGGGCCTGCAATTGGGACGAGGATCGTGTCCGAAGGAGTGCAGGAGTTGTTCGGGGCGGAAACCGGCTTCATCAAGTGAGGACGCCATGCTGAGTCGGCTGATCTCGTCCTCGGTCAAGGGCCGTGTCGTCGTCCTCGCCCTGTGCGGGCTGCTAATCACCTACGGGGTCCGCACCGTCCGCACGGCACCGCTCGACGTGTTCCCCGAGTTCGCCCCGCCGAAGGTCGAGGTGCAGACCGAAGCCCCCGGCCTGTCTACCGACGAGGTCGAAGCCCTCATCAGCGTCCCGCTCGAAAACGCCCTCAACGGCACCCCCGGCCTGAAGGCGATCCGGTCAAAGTCGGTGCTGGGGTTGTCATCGGTGGTGCTGCTCTTCGAGGAGGGCACCGACATCCACAAGGCCCGGCAATACGTTCAGGAGCGGGTCGCCGCCGAGGCCGCCCGGTTGCCGACCGTTGCACGTCCGCCGATCATCTTGCAGCCGCTCTCGTCGCTCAGCCGGGTCATGAAGATCGGGATGTCCTCGAAGACGATGAGTCAGCAGGACATGACGGTCCTGACCCTGTGGACGATCCGCCCGAAGTTGATGTCCGTCCCCGGCGTGGCCAACGTCGCCGTCTGGGGCCAGCGGGACAAGCAGTACCAGGTGCTGGTCGATCCCGACCGTCTGCGGGTCGAGGGCGTCACCCTCGATCAGGTGACGGCGGCGGCACGGGACGCGACCGTGCTGGAGTCCGGCGGGTTTGTGGACAAGCCGAACCAGCGGCTCGCCGTCCGCCACCGCTCGATGATCCAGAACCCCGACGACCTGGGCCGCACTGTTGTTGCCTTCCAGGGAAACGCCCCGATCCGGCTCGGCGACGTGACCACCGTCCGGTTCGGCTCGCCGCCGCCTATCGGCGACGCCATCATCAACGACGGCCCCGGCCTGTTGCTAATCGTGGAGAAGCAGCCGGACGCCAACACACTCGAAGTGACCCGCCGCGTCGAAGCAGCACTGAAGGAGTTGGAACCGGGCCTGACGGGCGTCGAGATGGACCCGACCATCTTCCGCCCGGCGACGTTCGTGGAGCGGGCCGTCGAGAACCTCGCCCACGCTCTGCTCGTCGGCTGCGGGCTGGTGGTCGTCATCCTCGCCCTGTTCCTGTTCGACTTGCGGACGGCCCTCATCAGCCTGACCGCCATCCCGCTGTCGCTGGTGTCCGCAGTGGTCGTGCTGACTGCGTTCGGCGTGACGCTCAACACGATGGTGATCGCGGGACTGGTGATCGCCCTCGGTGAGGTGGTGGACGACGCCATCATCGACGTGGAGAACATCGTCCGCAGGCTGCGGCTGAACCGGGCGGCGGGCAGCCCAGTGTCGACCTTCAGGGTCGTCGTTGAAGCGTCGAACGAGGTCCGCAGCGCGGTCGTGTACGCGACCATGATCGTCATCATCGTGTTCCTGCCGATCTTCTTCCTCGACGGCATCGCCGGGTCGTTCTTCCGCCCGCTGGCCCTGGCCTACATCCTGGCCATCCTCGCCTCGCTGGTCGTCGCCCTCACCGTTACCCCGGCCCTGTCGTACATGCTGCTGGCGAGTGGCGAGTCACGAGCGAGACACGAGCGAAGAAGTGGTATCTTCTCTGTTCTCGCCGCTCGTGACTCGCCTCTCGTGACTCTCCTCAAGCGGGCATACGGGGCCGTGTTGCCGCACCTTGTCAACAGACCGTACACCGCGTTGGGGGCCATCCTGGCCGCACTCGTCCTGAGCGGTGCCGCCGCCACCCGGTTCGGGTCCGAGTTCCTGCCCGAGTTTCAGGAGACGGACTTCCTGATGCACTTCATCGCCAAGCCGGGTGCGTCGGTCGAGGAGATGGACCGCATGACAATCCTCGCAAGCCGCGAACTCCGGGCCGTCCCCGGCGTGCGGAACTTCGGCTCGCACATCGGGCGGGCCGAGGTCGCCGACGAGGTGTACGGGCCGAACTTCACCGAGTTGTGGATCAGCATCGACCCGGACGTGGACTATCAGGCCACCTTGAAACGCATTCAGACCGCGATGGACGGCTACCCCGGCATGTTCTGCGACGTGCAGACGTACCTCAAGGAGCGGAGCAAGGAAGTGCTGTCGGGGACGAGCTACAGCATCGTCGTGCGGCTGTTCGGGCCTGACATGGAGGTTCTGCGGGCGAAAGCCAAGGAAGTCGAGAAGGTCATGGGCGGCGTGGAAGGCGTGACCGACCTGAAAGTCGAGTCGCAGGTGCTGCTGCCCCAGATCGAGGTGCGGCTGCGGCCCGAGGCGGCGGAACGGTACGGCCTGACCCCCGGCCACGTCAGGCGGGCGACGACGACGCTGCTGCGTGGGACGAAGGTGGGCGAGGTGTACGAGGGGCAGAAGCGGTTTGACGTGGTGGTGTGGGGTGTGCAGTCGTGTCGGGACGACGTGGCCGCGTTGCAGGCACTGCCCATCGACACCCCGGCGGGGGTTCAGGTGCGGCTGCGCGAAGTGGCCGACGTGGTCGTGGTGCCGATGCCGAACGAGATCAAGCGGGAGGCTGCGTCACGGCGGCTGGACATCACCTGTAACGTCAAGGGCCGCGACCTGGGGGCGGTGGCGTCGGAGGTCGAGCAAAAGGTGCGGGAGGTGAAGTTCGAGGCCGGTTACCACCCGGAGTTTCTCGGCGAAGAAGCGGCCCGCCGCGAATCCAGCCGTCGGCTGTCCCTTCTCGCCGCGTTGGCCCTCCTGGGCGTGATCCTCGTCATCTACTCGGACTTCGGGTCGTGGCGACTGACGTTGATCGTCGCCTTCACCCTCCCGTTCGCGCTTGTCGGCGGTCTGGCAGGCGTTGGCCTGAGCGGCGGGGTGGTGTCGCTCGGGTCGCTGGTCGGGTTCGTGACGGTGCTGGGGATCGCGGCCCGCAACGGCATCATGCTCGTGAGCCACTACCGCCACCTCGAGGACAGCGAGGGGGTGGCGTTCGGGCCGGGGTTGGTGCAACAGGGGTCGGAGGAGCGGTTGGCCCCGATCCTGATGACGGCCCTGGCAACCGGGCTGGCCCTGCTCCCGCTCGTCCTGAGCGGCCAGAAGCCCGGCCACGAAGTCGAGTACCCATTGGCCGTCGTGATCCTTGGTGGGCTGGTCACCTCGACGCTGCTGAACCTGTTTTTGCTGCCGCCACTGTACTTGCGATTCGGTTGCCGCACCGCCGCCGAGCGGGAGGTGTGACGGTGACGCTGACAAACCGGCTAACATTGTTCTTCCTCACCGCCCTCGGGTTGGTGCTGATGGCATTTTCGGGGACGACGTACCTCCTCGCTCGGACGCACTTGATGCGGCAGTCGAACGACCGGGCCACCGCCACGCTTGACACGTTGGTCGCTGCTGCAGAGGTCGAGCCGGACGGCCTGGACTGGGAGCCAGAACTCCGTCGCTTGCCGTTCCGGTGGGAAGGAGAGCCGCCTGTCTGGGCGATTTACAACGAAACCGGATCGCGGCTGGATGGGTCGCACGACCCTGTCCACCGCCTCGGTGACTACGTCACACCCGGCCACGAGGTTGCACAGGAACAGTTCCACGCCACCTGGGACGGAAAGGACTGGCGGGTGGTCCGCCGGACACTGCGGCACCCGCATCCAGAGGCGGTCCTGAGCCGTGAATCGCGGAAGCGTTACAGAGTGTTGGTGTACGTGACGGCATGGCCGATGGCTCCGGTTTACAGCATGCTGAGGATCTTGGCATGGTCTCTCGGCGGCGTGTCGATGGCCCTGTGGCTCTTAGCTGCTGTCGGCAGTCGATGGGTGTGCCGAAGGGCGTTGGCCCCTGTCAGCCGGATGGCCGAGGCCGCGAGAGAAATCACCGCCGACGATCTGGGTGAGCGGTTGCCGGTCCCCGCTGCCCGCGACGAACTGCACGACCTTGCCACCCGGTTCAACGAACTCCTCGCCCGGCTCCAAGATTCGTTCGAGCGGCAACGGCGGTTCACCGGCGAGGCTTCCCATCAGTTGCGGACGCCACTGACTGCGATGCTCGGGCAGTTGGAGGTGGCGTTGCGGCGTGAACGCGACCCGGACGAGTATCGGCGGGTAATCACATCGGCCGTGACCCAGGCTGGGCGACTGCGGGGGATTGTTGAATCGCTGCTATTCCTGGCACGAGCCGACTCCGATGCTGAACTCCCCGGCTTGGAGATCTTCGACCTCACTGCTTGGGTCCACGATTACCTCGACGGCCATCCCCACGGCCGCGAGGGGGACATTCGGTTTGCTGCCTCTCCGACCAGCATCTTTATTAGGGCACAGCCGGCGATGCTCGCCCAGGTTGTCGGCAACTTGATCGACAATGCCTGCAAGTACAGTGACTCCGGCACGCCAATCACGGTTTCCATCGGGATTGAAAACGGTGAAGTGACGTTGGCCATCGAGGACGCAGGCCACGGCATCGAGTCGGCGGAATTGGGTCGAATCTTCGAGCCGTTCTTTCGCTCGGCGGAGGCCCGGCGCCGGGGAGTCGACGGGGTGGGCCTCGGGCTTGCCGTGGCCGCTCGGGTCGTACGTTCATTCGGCGGGCGGTTCGACGTCTGGAGCGAACCGGGTCGAGGAAGTCGGTTCCTGGTGCGGTTGCCACTCGCCGCCGAGGAATACTCAGAACCGCCCACTGCCCAGCTGTGATTTGAAACACGTCCAGCATGGCAATCAACACCCAATCGGTCGGCGTGAGACGATTTCCGAGAAGTTGTGGCAGAAGATCAGACGGCAACATGATGACGCCCTGCACGAACTGCCCACCATCATGCTGACAACCGACTTTCATGACCGTTGCGGGAGAACCCCACTTCGACGTTGATTCCCAGAGAACTGCAGTCTGGATGACTTACCGAATCAAAACAATGCCCCCGACAACATCGAGGATCTGCGTCTCTGCATTTTGAAGCGCCACTGATCCGCCCGAATAGATAGCGGGATTCGTTCTTAGCGTGAGATAATTACCCGATGGCCGTTGCGGTCGCACTCGCCCCTCACAACGTAGTTCTACTGTGTCCCGTCTTGATTCGCTGTAAGCGGTTTTGGTCTAATCCCTTCTGGCTCGAACGCCACACTGGGGGAATCCGTCATGGAACGACGATACGAGACGCGGTTGAAGGAGA
>Ga0335397_10012955_pt1 | contig 10184 bp, 8 predicted proteins | sample MAT04_FD_205740 | JGI IMG/M metagenome (GOLD analysis project Ga0335397, IMG submission 205740) | Freshwater microbial communities from Lake Fryxell liftoff mats and glacier meltwater in Antarctica - MAT-04 (spades assembly) (version 2) ...
GATTGGCCGCGACGTCACCGAGCGATTGCGCGCCGAGGCGGACTTGCGTGAGGCGAGCCAGCGCAAGGACGAATTCCTCGCCATGCTGGCGCACGAACTGCGCAACCCACTGGCGCCGATCCGCAACGCCGCCCATATCCTCGGCCTGCTGCAACTGGATGAGCCGCGCGTGCAATGGGCGCAACGGATCATCGAGAACCAGGTCAACCATCTCACCCATCTGGTCGACGACTTGCTGGATGTCTCCCGCATCGTCCAGGGCAAAGTCATGCTGAAGCAGGAAACGCTGGCGTTGAACACGCTGCTGGCGCAAGCCGTGGAAACCGCACGCCCGCTGTTCGAGGCCAAGCGGCACCGCTTCGTGTCGCGCTTCCCCGCTGCGCCGGTGTGCATCGTGTGCGATCCGGTGCGCCTGACCCAGGTGCTGATCAACCTGCTCGACAACGCCGCGAAGTACACGCAGGAAGGCGGCGAGATCGAACTGTGCGCCGAAGTCATGGCGGGCGAGGCCGGGCGCGAGGTCGAGATCGTGGTGCACGACAATGGTCCCGGTATTACGCCGGAACTGCTGCCCTGGGTGTTCGACCTGTTCCAGCAAGGCGAACGCACACTGGAACGGGCGCAGGGCGGCCTCGGCATCGGCCTCACCCTGGTCAGGAAACTGGTGGAAATGCATGGTGGCCAGGCAACGGTTGAAAGCGCCGGGGCGGGACGCGGCACGACTTTCCGCATTCGTCTGCCGGTGGTGCCGGAGGTCGTCGCGTACATCCCGGCGCCGTCCCCTTCCGAGCCGGCGCTGGCGCCCGCTCGGAAGGGGACGGCGCTGCGGATACTGGTGGTCGACGACGAACCCGACGTGGCCCTCAGCACGGCCCTTTTCCTGCGCATGGAAGGCCATGAGGTCTGCATGGCGGACTCGGGCGAAGCCGCGCTCGCCCTGTTTACCGGGATCCAGCCGCAAGTGGTGCTGCTGGACATCGGCCTGCCCGGCCAGGACGGCTACCAGGTGGCGCAGTCGATCCGCCTGCTGCCCGGCGGCGATGCCGTCAAACTGGTGGCGATGAGCGGCTATGGCCACGATGCAGCGGTGGCGCGCTGCCAGGCGGCGGGCTTCGACCGGCATCTGGTCAAGCCGGTGGAACCGGCAGTGCTGTGCGCCTTGCTTGCCGGCCAGACGCCGGTCTCCGAGTACTCTACTTAAGTACTATTACCGCAACGGCGAACGGCCCTCGCATTTGCGCCGGAAATATTGAAAAGACTGGCTAGAATCCGTCAGCCTTACCTGCTTTCATCAGGGGAAATGAGGCGATTTCTTCGCAAATTGCTGGTCCCGGCTTTCGGTGGCTGAGGATCACCCACCGCCGCCATGGCGCCATGAGGAGATACACGATGCCCTTCCGTCGCAAACAGGTTTTCGCGTTTTTGCTGCTGCTCGGTCTGACCACGGCAACGGTCGCCGAGCCGCTGACCCGGCTGGCGATCAGCTTCCCGGGGCCGCGCAACATCTCCTATCTGCCGCTGGATGTGGCGCCCAAAATCGGCGCCGACCGGGCCGAGGGCGCGCAACTGGAAATCCTGCACACCGGCGGCGGCGCGGTGGCCCTGGGCAACCTGCTCAACCGCAATGTCGATTTCGCCGTCGCCGGCCTGCCCGCCGCGATGTCGCAACGCACCAACGGCGACCGCGTGGTGGCCATCGCGCCGGTGAACGATGCGCCGTTGTTCATCCTGATGGTGCGCGCCGACCTCAAGGGCAAGGTCAAGCGCATCGCCGATCTGAAGGGCAAAGTGGTCGGCGTCAACACCAGTTCGCTGACCAGCAAAACCACGTCGCAACAACTGGCGGAACTGCTGCTGCGTTCGGACGGCGTCGCGCCGGAGCAGGTGCGCCTGCTCGCCGCCGGGCAGAGCTGGCCGGAGCAGTCCTCGTTGCTGGAACAGGGCGTCGTCGACGCGATCATGGGCGATGAACCGTTCGCCTCGCGCCTGCGCGAGGCCGGCAAGGTGTTCTTCTTGGCCGATCTGAGCGACCCGCGCACGACGCAGCGCATCCGCGGCGCCAACTTCCTGCATGCCGCGCTGGAAACGCGTGAGGAAACGCTGAAGCAGCACCCCGGCGAGGTCGCCCGCATGGTGCGCATCCTCAAACGCACCTTGGCCTGGATGGCCAGCCATACACCGGAACAGATCGTCGACGTGCTGGCGGTGACCGATGCGGAAGAGCGCAAGGCGCTGATCACCAGCCTGCGGCGTTATCCCCGCCTGTACAGCAAGGATGGCCGCTTCTCCAGCCGGCAATTGAAGGAGACCGAAACCTTCTTCCAGACCACTTCCGGCAATGCGCCCTCGGCGCGCGCGCTACGTCTGGACGACATGGTGGTGGACACCTGGTCCGGCCGCAAACCTTGATCGGCTAGCCATGACCATGCGCACTCCGCTCGGCAAACAAGCCGCCGCGCGTCTGGCGATTGCCTTCGTCATTGCGACGGCGATACTGGTCAGTCTGGCCAGCTGGTTCTACCTGCGCGCGGAACAGCAGACCGTGCAGCGCATGCACCTCACCCTGGAAACCACTTATGCCCAGCGCATCCGCGAATGGGAAAGCACCTGGGAAAAGGATGCGGTGCAACTCAAGGCGCGCATCGAGTACGCCCGCATCCTGGAGCGGACGCACGGGCGCGAGCAGGCCTTGACCAGTTTTTTCACGCTGCAGGGCGAAACGCAGACCTTCAGCCATGTGCTGGTCACCGACCGGGCCGGTCAGGTGCAATTCCATTTCGGCAGCTACGCCGACGCGATGGCGGCGGACAGCGGGCTTCAGCATGCCGCGCTGCTACCGGCGGGCCGCGAGAAAAACGATGCCACCTCCTGGCTGTACCAGCCGAACAACCGCAGCCTCTATCGCGTGTACCAGCAACCGATCTGGCTCGGCGCGGAAGGCATGGGGCGGTTGTACCTGTTGCGCCGGCTCGACAACGCATTGCTGTTCACCGCCGCGCCCGCCGACGTGCGTCTGTTCCTGCTCTGGAACCGGAGCGTGGTGGCCAGCTCGCGCGGCGGCCTGGGCAATTTGAACGCGCTGTTGCCGCCCGGCATTCAGCAGGAGGACGGCATTCGCTTCGTCGTGGCACATCTGCCCTGGCGCCAACTCGACGGGCAAGCGGGGCCGCAACTGAGCGCCTGGCGGCCGGTCACCACGCCGTTGTCCTATGCCGATCTGGGCCTGGCCGGCGGCCTCGCCGGAGTGGTGCTGGCCGGCCTGCTCTGGTGGATTCTGGGCACCTGGCAGATGCGCACGGCGCGCCGAGTCAATGCGCTCGGCACGGTGGCCGACGCCTTCGTCGCCGGCTACGCCATCACGCCGGAAGTGGAGCGCCAGTTGGACAGCGCGCGCGGTCATCTCAACGACGAGATCGACCGGGTCGCCGCGTCGATGCGCCTGCTCACGCATACCGTGGTGGAACGCGACGAGGCGCGGGCCGCCAACGAGGCGGTGCTGCGCGAGAGCGAGGCGCGCATCCGCGAGATCACCGCCACGCTGGGCGACAGCGTGCTGGTGACCGACGCGGCGGGCCGCATCACCTTCGCCAACCCCTGCGCGGTACGCAAACTGGGGCGCGGCGAAGCGGAACTGCTGCGCATGGATCTGGCCCAGGCGCTCGGCAGCGTCAGCGGCGCGCCCGGCTGGCACGCCTTGCTGGCGCGGGCGCGCGAATCCGGCCAGGAATATCGGAATTACGACGCCACGGTACGCGGCGCCGACGGCACTGTCTTCGATGCGGCCATCACCGCCACGCCGATCATCCGCCAGCACCAGGTGGTGGGGCAGGTCATCTCGATCCAGGACATCACACCGGTGAAAGAGGCGGAACGGGCGCAGCGCCTGGCCAAGGAAATGGCGGAGGAAGCCAGCCGCGCCAAGAGCGAGTTTCTCGCCAACATGAGCCACGAGGTGCGCACGCCGATGAACGCCATCCTGGGCATGTGCGGCCTCGGCCTGACGCTCGACCCGGCGCCGCGGCTGCGCGATTACCTGGGCAAGATACAGGACGCCTCACACGCGCTGCTGGCGATCCTCAACGACGTGCTCGACTTCTCCAAGATCGAGGCGGAACGGCTCGATCTGGAAGCCGAACCGTTCCAGATGGAACGGGTGCTGACCCAGGTCGCCGCCCTGTTCCAGGCCAGCGCGCTGGAAAAAGGGCTGACGCTGAACTGCGTCACGGCCGCCGACATCCCCGCCGTGCTGATCGGCGATGCGCGCCGGCTCGGCCAGGTGCTGATCAATCTGGTCGGTAATGCCATCAAGTTCACCGAACGCGGCGGCATCGAGGTGTCGGTGCAATCCGTGCGGCGCCAAGGCGTGGCGTTGCGGCTGCGCTTCACGGTGCGCGACAGCGGCATCGGCATCGACCCAGCGCAACTGGAGCGACTGTTCCAGCCATTCACCCAGGCGGACAGTTCGATCACCCGCCGTTACGGCGGCACCGGCCTCGGCCTGGCCATCGTCAAGGGACTGGTCACCCGCATGGGCGGCGAGATCGGCGCCGACAGCGCGCCTGGCGCCGGCTGCGCGTTCCATTTCGAACTGCCGTTCGGGATCGGCGACCCCGATGAGGTTGTCGAGTCCGTCCGCAGCCTGTCCGGAGCCGGCCTGGAACCGCTGCGGGCGCGCGCGGCGGCCCTGATCGATTACCGCTTTCTGCTGGTGGAGGACAACACCGCCAATCAGTTGGTGCTGCGCCAATCAATGGCCTATCTCGGCCTCGGCCTGGATGTGGCCAGCCATGGCCGCAAGGCACTGGAAATGCTGCTGCGGGAACGCTACGACGCCGTGTTGATGGATGTGCAGATGCCGGTGATGGATGGCATCGAGGTGACCCGGGCGATCCGGCGCGATCCGGCCCTGGCCGCGCTGCCGGTGATCGGTCTGACCGCGGCGGTGATGCTGGCCGATCGCGAGGCCTGTCTGGCGGCGGGGATGGATCGCCATCTGGGCAAACCGGTCGACATGGCGGAGCTGATCAACACTTTGCTGGCGGTGTTGGGCCGCGCCGACACCGCTAAAGCCAGCGATGCCGCCGCCGTTGCCGCGCCGGCTCCGGCGCAGCCCCTGACGGCGACGGAACGGAAGCGGCTGCACGAAATCCTGGCCCGGATGCGGCAACTGATCGACGCCGATCAATACGTGCCGCGGCCACTGCTGCATGAACTAGCGGAACTGACGCGGCATGGCGATTTGGCCAGCCTGTTGGAAGCCTTGCGTGTCCGTTTGAACAAGTTCGACCACGTCGGCGCCCGCGACCTGATCGCTCGCATGCAGTCCCAACTGGAACCGGAGCGCCCCGATGCCGCTTGAGCCACCCCGTATCCTCATCGTCGACGACGCGCCCGACAACATCCATCTGCTGGCCGATGCGCTGGAGCCGGAATACATCGTGCTGGTGGCGATGGACGGCCAGCGCGCGCTGGAAATCGCCAACCGGCCGGAGCAACCGCCCGACCTGATCCTGCTCGACGTCATGATGCCGGACATGGGCGGCTACGAAGTCTGCCGCCAACTCAAGGCGATGGCGCGCACTCGCGACATCCCGGTCATCTTCGTCACCGCGCGCGGTGCGCCGGAAGACGAGGCCAAGGGTCTCAACCTGGGCGCAGTGGACTACATCAGCAAACCGCTGCACCTGCCCATCGTGCTGGCGCGTATCCGCAACCACATCAATCTCAAACTGAAGAGCGATCTGCTCGATCGCCTCGCCAAGCTCGACGGACTCACCAACATCGCCAATCGCCGCCGCTTCGACGAAGTGCTCGATCTGGAGTGGCGCCGCGCCGTGCGGGAGGGCGGGTCGCTGTCGATGATCATGCTGGACGTGGATTGCTTCAAGGAATTCAACGACGTCTATGGCCACGGCGAGGGCGACCAGTGCCTGCGCCGCGTCGCCCGTGCCATGCGCGGCGCGCTGACGCGGCCGGGCGATCTGCTCGCCCGCTATGGCGGCGAGGAGTTCGCCGCGATCCTGCCCGATACCGATCTGGACGGCGCCCACAACATCGGCGAGCGCATGCGTGCGGCGGTGCAGGCTTTGGACATCCGCCACCAGCACAACCAGACGGTTGACGTGGTGACGGTCAGCGTCGGCTGCGCCAGCGTCCAGCCATCGCCGCAGATGACCGACCGCGGCCTGATCGAAACCGCCGATGCGATGTTGTATACCGCCAAGAAGGCCGGCCGCAACCGCGTCTCGGCGCGCTGTTACGGCCTCGTCGAATGAGACGCTGAAACGGGTCGTGCCATGATCGTGGCCCGAGATTCAAGGCGAGGAATGTTTACCTGTCTGCCGGCGCACTCATGCGTATCCAGCAATGGATGACATTGAGAAAATGTACATGATCATGGCAACACCGCCGTCGATTCCGCCTCCCAGGCCTTCCGGCTGACACCCCCACCGATTCGCGTTAGCAAGGAGCGGGCAGCACCAGCACCATCGCCGCGTGAGTAAATTCCGAACCCAGGGATTTGTGGACGGTGAGGGCGAACACGGTTTCCACCGCCTGCAGCCGACTCGGCAAAACCCACTTGATACCGTTCTCGCCATCTCCGCTGGGAAATGCGACGCGCAGTGAGCACGACTGATCGGCACCGGGGTACTCGAGGGTGATGCCAATATCTCCGTTCATCAAACCCAAGCCATAGTCATTTCGGGTGACGAGCACAGGGCGACCGCAATATCAGCCTTCGCTTGCGGGAATCAGTTTGGCTTCATGCAGTATTTTTGCGATACGCAGGTTAAGCCCCTCCACGCCCCAAGGGCCGCGGCGCAACGCGCAGAGTAGCTGGAACTGGCCGTGGGCTTTGAGCACACCGAGGGCCCAGGCATCAAAGGCCTCCGGTCCGACATCGCAAGGTGGCCGGGTGTCGATCAAGGTTTGCAGGTAGTGACGGTAACCCTGCCGACCGGGTGAAATCTGATCACTGGAATTACCTCCGTCGATAATCAGTCGCTGGAAGCCGGAACTGTCTTTATCAAGCTGGCAGGTAACTGAGTGGAGCAGTCATCCGGACCCACTACGCAAGGACGGCAACGGCACGTCCGCTTTATGAGGCGTTTTCCATAAAGCGAATCGCGGTCAAAACCGCCAACCGACCTCATGGCACCGGTGGACCGCCTTGCCCCGCCTTGCGCCAACAACTGTATATATCTACAGTTATTCATCCCGATCCCCCGATCAGGATGTCCATGCCCGCCGCAGCCGCTGCGTGCGCCACTCCGCGCACCGCCACCTATCGTCGCCGCCAGCCCGAACGCTCCGTGCTATACCGCACGGTGCAGACGCATCTGGCCACCTGGCTCGAACTGGCACAGGACGAATCGGGGCGGTCGACGCCGGCTCACGTCGAGCGGGAATTCCGCCGTTACCTCGAATGCGGCCCTTCGACAGGCTCAGGACAGGCATTCTGGCCCACGGCTTCGCACGCGCCCGGTGTGCCGGCTGCGGGCACGACTTCCTGGTCGCCTACTCGTGCAAGGGGCGCGGCGTCTGCCCCGCCTGCAATACGCGCCGCATGGTCGAGACCGCCGCCCACCTTGCCGACCACGTCATTCCGCGCCTGCCGGTTCGGCAATGGGTGCTCTCGGTGCCCACCAAAAGTAGGCGCCTCTAGGCGAACGGCTGCGCTACTTTCTGCAGGCCGACCCCGCCGTCCTGAACCTGGCCCTGCACCTCTTTCTGTCGGCGGTGGAACAGGGCTTGCGGGCCGCCTGCCCGATGGCTCAAGGCACCCCCGCCCGCTTCGGCGCGGTCGCCTTCATCCACAGCTTCGGCGCCCTGCTCAATCCGCATGTGCATTTCCACTGCGTGGTGGTCGATGGCGTGTTCGAGGTCGGCACCGAGGCTGTCCAGCCGCCGCAGTTTCACGAAACGCCGGCGCTCGATGTGAATCAAACGGCCAGGCTCACATTGTTTTCATAACATCGACCATGTGCCAAACAATCCGAACCTGGCCCCTTTCATTGCAGACCGGGCCTGGCCTATAACCAGCGCGAACCGCTTGCTCACGCAGGCCATCAACAGTGGACTTGTAAGAATTTTCGGTGTGCAGCGTATCGCCCTCATCCAATTCATGACATTCCTCACCTACCGCAATCTGCTGACCGGCAGCGGCTGACCAGATGCATTTCGATACGTCGCAATGGCGCGTTGTAAAACGCGCTGTGGGCAAGCTGCTCCAGGACAAAATACGTTCCTAACTCGCGGTTCGCACGCGCCAGCAGGCACTTCTCATATTCACAGCCCCTTCACGAACTCAAGCAGCGAGTCGGAGCTCGGAAGCGCCGGCTGGCGGTGTCGAGGTCCAAAATCCAAGCCAGCGCCTTCTCCTTTATCGCGAGGTTGGCCTCTATGTACTGATGCGTGGTGGTGGGGCTCTCATGGCCGAGCCACAGAGCGATGCCGACGATCGGCTCGCCCGACTGCAACAGGTGCATTACCCCGCCTCAGGTAACGCCTTCCTACAAGACTCGCAGCCGCCTGGTGCATGGCGCTTATCCCGGTAAATACGCCGGTAAAGACTCAGCGGCGCTCCTTCTGTCGAGTCCGCTCAGAATGCCGTTCCGAATCCTTCATCCTTTTGCAGCCGCAGGGTCGGCAAATCGGCGAGTTCATGGATCGGAGTGAGCACGCCGCGCGCATCGGGAAGCGCGTCGAATAGCATATAAAGATAATTGCTGCCACCCTTGAATTCATAGGCTTCTTCGAGAAAGCGCATGTGTTCGTGCGTAGCAAGACAATCACGTGCTTTGCAATCCCGTTTGTAGTGCTCAATCAGTGAACGAATAACATTCATATGTTCATCAGTCACATCGAAGTGACGGGCTTCCGCGTTTTTCCTGACAGTTTGTTCAACCTCTTCACGAGTCAGATGTTTGACCGCGTCGTAAATCGGGATTTCACCGTCCCGGGTGATGCTTTCGCTGTTGTTCATCGTTTCTCTCCTTGATTGGGGTGAAGGGATTAAGGCCACGATTGCTGGCGGAAAACTTCCACTTAAGGCAATTTACGACAACTTCGGTCACTTGATTTTTGCGCCGATTCTGAAATCGCGGAAATACGCATCAACCCGATAAAGCCCCGGCGTTCGCCGAGGCTCTCCTCTGAGCTGCATCTATTGCACAGCTGATTATTTATTCGACCCGCCGGGTGATTTATTCGACCCGCCGGGTGGCCAGTATTGCGAGCCGGACTGCCCAGAGGAGCTGCCGGCAGACTGGCCGCTCGATGCGCCATCCTGTGCACCAGTGCGCGACGAGCCGGACTGCCCAGAAGAGCTACCGGCAGACTGGCCGCTCGATGCGCCATCCTGTGCACCGGTGCGCGACGAGCCATACTGGCCAGAGGAGCTGCCGGCAGACTGGCCGCTCGATGCGCCATCCTGTGCACCGGTGCGCGACGAGCCATACTGGCCAGAGGAGCTACCGGCAGACTGACCGCTCGATGCGCCATCCTGTGCACCAGTGCGCGAGGAGCCATACTGGTCAGAGGAGCTACCGGCAGACTGACCGCTCGATGCGCCATCCTGTACACCAGTGCGCGAGGAGCCGGACTGCCCAGAGGAGCTACCGGCAGACTGGCCGCTTGATGCACCATCCTGTGCACCGGTGCGCGACTTGTCCTGATCGCGTTTCATACCGGTTGAACCGTCATTCGACCTCGGGTGCGATCGAGTTGCATCCTTCATGCATTTATCAAGAGCTTCCTGATAGTTTTTCTCTGACGTATCGTTCGTCATGCCGTTGGACATGCTTGATTGATCTGGTTTGTCGCTTCCTGCGGCGGCAGCATATACGGGACCCGCAGCAGATGCGGCAAGACCCAAAGACAAGAAAATAGCTGTATCGAGTTTCATTAATATCTCCTTCGACAATAGGGGTTAGGTACACCGAACCAAGTACTTATGCCACCTTGGCAAGAGCAAATTTAGAACCGCTGCCGCGGTATGGAAATTGGAATTTCCTTCAGCCAGATAAAGACACCTTTAACATCAGATCCAGGATCCTGCGCTGTGACGGCACCTAGCAGCCTGTCGGACTTTCCCCTGATACCCGATAATCCTGCCACCCCAACGAAACATCGCCCTGCATGAGCCGCTTCCGCCCCGTAGACCGCAAGACACCGTACCTGCT
>Ga0335397_10012959_pt1 | contig 10181 bp, 10 predicted proteins | sample MAT04_FD_205740 | JGI IMG/M metagenome (GOLD analysis project Ga0335397, IMG submission 205740) | Freshwater microbial communities from Lake Fryxell liftoff mats and glacier meltwater in Antarctica - MAT-04 (spades assembly) (version 2) ...
CCCGTCCTCGGCCTGATCGAAAACATGAGCTACTTCCTCTGCCCGAGCGACGGCCAGCGCTATGACATTTTCGGCAACGGCGGAGGCGAACGCGAAGCCGCACGCCTTAAAGTCCCGCTCCTCGGCCAAATCCCGATCGACATCCCGACCCGCGAAGCCGGCGACCGCGGCCAGCCCGTCACCGCCGCCAATCCCGGGAATCCGGTCGCGCAAGAGTTTCTGAAAATCGCCCGCCTGCTCAGCCAGACGCTTCCGCATTGAAGCCGCGCGTTCATCCCGCATGTCCTGCCTTCATCGGTAGTGCGGTAGCGGCGCATTATTAAAATAGGCGCGTGTCATTCTGAGCGGCGTTCCGTGTGGGCGAAGGCGGGACGGAACGCAGTCGAAGAGCCGCAGACCGCCGAAGGCAATCCCGGCGCCTCACGGCGGAACATCGCAGGGTCATCCACGGGATTCTTCGACTCCGTTACCCTCCGCTCAGAATGACGCCCGCTGATTTTCAAAAATGATCCGCGGCCGGTAATACCATTGACGTTCCCAGCGATTTTTTGAAATTGTCCCCCGCGCCATGAGCACCCCTACCGACGAATCCACCGAACTCGTCCGCGAATCCTTGCTCTACAAAGAATTCCTCGCTGAGCGCGAAGAAATCCTCCGGCACAAGTGGATCGAAAGTGAGAAGGCGGGACACGATATCGGTTTTGAAAAGGCGCTCCTCGACTGGATCGTCAAACACCGCTCCTCGTGGCGGTCGCAAAGGCAGAAGGAACCCGTGACCTAGCTCCGACCCATTGCCTTTGTCCTTTAAAGCGATCCCGCGAGGTCGCCAAGGAACATGAACTCAACGCCCACTCCTCCCGCTTCCCCCTCCCCCGACGCCCCGGCTCCGGGCGCCACGATCGTCCTCGACCAGGCCGCCATTGGACGCTGTCTCAAGCGCATCGCGCACGAAATCATCGAGCGCAATCCCGACCTCACCAAGGTCGCGCTGATCGGCATCCCGTCGCGCGGGATCGAGATCGCCAAACGTCTCGCCGCCTACATCGCCGAGTTCAGCGGTACGGCGCCTTTCGCCGGCGTGGTCGATGTCGCCATGCACCGCGACGACCTGCACCGGCACCGCCTGCCGCCGCGCGTCGAGCGCACCATCCTGCCGCACGATCTCGAAGACCTGACCATCGTCCTGACCGACGACGTGCTCTTCTCCGGCCGGACCTGCCGCGCCGCGATGGACTCCATCTCCAGCTTCGGTCGTCCGGCCCGCATCCAGTACGCCGCGCTCATCGATCGCGGCCATCGCGAGTTGCCCATCCGCGCCGATTACGTCGGCAAAAACCTCCCGACCGCGCACGGCCAGCGCGTGCATGTGCGCTTCGAAGCCACGGACGGCATTCCCGATTCCGTCTGGATGAGCCTCGCCTGATTTCCCCATGAGCGCTGCGAGCCCCATCCAACACCAGAAATCAGCACCATCCGTCCCGGCGGCGACGTGGACGCACAAAGACTTGGTCGGCCTGCAGGATCTGACCGCCGAAGAGATCACCCTCGTCCTCGACACCGCCGCCGCGTTCAAGACCGTCGGCACGCGCGACGTGAAAAAAGTTCCCGCCCTCCGCGGGCAGACGCTGGTCAATTTCTTCGTCGAATCCAGCACCCGCACCCGGGTCAGCTTCGAGCTCGCGGCGCACCGCCTGAGCGCCGACGTGATCAACGTCTCCGCGTCGTCCTCCAGCCTGACGAAAGGCGAGACGCTCAAGGACACGGCCAAGGTTTTCGAGGCAAATCACGCCGACATCATCGTTCTTCGGCACAGCTCCGCGGGCGCCTCGCAGTTCCTCGCCGAACGGCTCGACGCCAGCATCATCAATGCCGGCGACGGCGCCCACGAGCACCCGACGCAGGCGCTGCTCGACACCTTCACCATTCGCGAAAAACTCGGTCGCGTCTCCGGCCTGCACGTCGCCATCGTCGGCGACATCCTCTTCAGCCGTGTCGCTCGCTCCAATATCCACGCGCTGCTCAAGCTCGGCGCCAAAGTCACCCTCGTCGGCCCGAGCACCCTCGTCCCGCGCGTCTTCGAGCAAATGGGCGTGACCGTCACCCACGACCTCGACGCCGTCCTGCCCACCGCCGACGTGGTCAATCTCCTGCGCATCCAGCACGAGCGGCAGCGCAAGGAATACTTCCCCAGCCTCGGCGAATACACCGCGCTTTTCGGTCTCACCAAACAGCGCGCCGAACACCTCCAACCTGGCGCCCTCATCATGCACCCCGGCCCGGTCAATCGCGGCGTCGAGATCGACAGCGACCTCGCCGACAGCCACCGCAGCGTCATCCTCGAACAGGTCACCAACGGCCTCGCCGTCCGCATGGCCGTCCTTTACCTCTGCGCTGGCGTGCGGACTTCTGTGCCATGAAAAAGACGCTCATCTCCAACGGCCACATCATCGACCCGGCGAACGGCCTCAATCGCGTCGGCGACATCTATCTGGCGGACGGCAAAGTCGAACGCATCGATCTCGAAGGCACCGCGCGGCAACACGACGAAGGATTGGAAATAATCGACGCCACCGGCCTGATCGTCGCTCCCGGCCTGATCGATCTCCACGTCCACCTCCGCGAGCCCGGCCAGTCGGCCAAGGAAACCATCGCGACGGGCACCAAGGCCGCTGCGGCGGGCGGTTTCACCAGCGTCGTGTGCATGCCGAATACCTCGCCCACCATCGACCAGCCGAGCGTGGTCACGTGGGTTTTGGAAAAGGCGAAAGCGGAAGCCGTGATCAACGTCTTCCCGTCCGGCGCGATCACCAAAGGCATCGCCGGCGAAGAACTCGCACCCATCGGTTCGATGAAGAAAGCCGGCATCGTCGCCCTGACCGACGACGGCCATTGCATCCAGAATCCCGAGGTCATGCGCCGCGCGCTCGAATACGCGCGCATGTTCAACCTTACCGTCATGGACCATTGCCAGGACTACGCGCTCGTCGGCAAAGGCGTGATGCACGAAGGCTACTGGAGCACCGTCCTCGGTCTGCCCGGCTGGCCGGCGATGGGCGAAGAACTCATCGTCTCGCGCAATGGCCAGCTCGCCGAACTCACGGGCACGCCGATCCACTGCCAGCACCTGAGCAGCGGCGGCAGCGTCCGTATCTTACGAGAAGCGCGCAGCCGCGGCATCCCGCTCAGCGGCGAAATCTGCCCGCACCACATCGCGCTGACCGACGAGTCGATCCGCGGCTACAATACGAACTTCAAGATGAACCCGCCGTTGCGTACCCAGCGCGACATCGATCTGCTCATCGAAGGCGTCGCCGACGGCACGATCACCGTGCTGGCCAGCGACCACGCGCCGCACTGCAATTACGAAAAGGAAGTCGAGTTCGACCAGGCGCCCTTCGGCATCCTCGGCTTCGAGACCGAACTCGGCCTCTTCCTCGACATCCTCGTCCACAAAAAGAAAGCCATCGGCCTGCCGCGGCTCATCGAGATGTTCAGCGTCGAACCCGCGCGCCTGCTCGGCCTCGACCGCGGCACGCTCAGCGTCGGCGCGCCCGCCGACGTCACGCTCATCAATCCCGACCTCGAATGGACCGTGGACAAAGAGCAGAGCTTCTCCCGCAGCCGCAACACGCCCTTCCACGGCTGGGAGCTGAAGGGCCGTGCTGTGCGGACCATCGTCAGCGGCAAAACGGTCTGGGCGCTTTAGCCAGAGCATCTCCCAAAAGCGCGGTCATTCTGAGGGGAGTTCCATGTGGGCGCAGGCGAGGAACCCCGTCGAACAACCGGCGACGTCTCCGGTGAATGCACGGGATCCTTCGACTGCGCTACGCCCACCTGCCCACCTTCGCTCCGCTCAGGATGACACGTTTTCTGACGGCGCTCCCGGCCGCCACGCTACCGCGTGTTCAGCCGCTGCTCCGCCGACTTCTCGGGCTTCATCCAGCCGCCGTAAAAGAAAGTGCGCTCCTCGGGATCGGACATGCAGCCCGAGAGGAGGAACATCGCGAAGAGAGCAGCGAGGAAGTAGCGCATGACCGCTGCATACACGCGCTCCCCCGCGCTGGCAATCGGCACGCATCTCCGCTGACTCAGCGCTTGCCGCCACGCGCCCGCCTCGCTACGCAAGTGACCATGCAGAAGGTTCCTCTCGGCGAAAGCAAACTCCAATCCAGCCGCCTCGCCTACGGCTGCTGGCGCATCGCCTGCACCGGCAACATCCAGGAAGATCTCAAGACCGCGCGCGCCGCCATCCTTGCCGCAGTCGAAGCCGGCTACACCCTCTTCGATCACGCCGACATTTACTGCAAAGGTCGCGCCGAGAGCGCCTTTGGCGAAGTGCTCCGGGAAAATCCCAGCCTCCGCAAAAAGATCCTCATCGCCAGCAAATGCGGCATCCGCGTCGCCGACGACCCGCCCGGCGCGCCCCAGCGCTACGACTTCACCGCCGAGCACATCATCCGCTCCTGCGAGCAATCGCTGAAACGCCTGCACTCCGACCGCATCGACCTCTACCAGCTTCACCGCCCCGACTGGCTCATGGAGGTGGACGAAATCGCGATTGCGTTTTCCAGCCTGTATAAGTCGGGCAAAGTGCGGGAGTTCGGGGTCAGCAATTTCCGTCCATCGCAAGTCAGCCTGCTCCAGCGCGCCGTGCAGCAAAAGATCGACCGGAACCTCGTCGGCAATCAGGTCGAGATCAGCCTCACCCAGCTCGCCGCCTTCGAAGACGGCACCCTTGATCAATGCCAGGCGCTCCATATCACGCCGCTCGCCTGGAGCCCGCTCGGCGGCGGTCTGCTCGGCGATGGCGCGACCGACTTGCTGCCCGGCCAGAAAGGCTACAAGCCCAACGCGATCAACACCGTGCTCGACGAAATCGCCACCGCCCGCGGCACCACCCGCGTGGCCATCGCCCTCGCCTGGCTGCTCAAGCATCCGACGAAAATCATCCCGATCATCGGCAGTGTGAACCCCGAACGGATCCGCGCCGCGGCCAAGGCCGCGGAGATCGAACTCACGCGGGAGGAGTGGTACAAGCTGCTCATCGCCGCGCGCGGAACGCCCCTGCCGTAACGGTGCCGAAAGTCCTCATCGCCGGGTGCGGTTACGTCGGAGTCGCCACCGCGCTTCATTTCGCCCACGCCGACTGGGAAAGGATCGGTTGCACCCACTCGGTGGAATCAGCCGCCGCTCAGCAGGAGCGCGAGCAATTTCCCATCTTTGCCGGCGACCTCGCGGACCTCTCCTCGGTGACCACACTCCGGCAGCACGGTCCTTTCGATGCCGTCATCCACTGTGCGAGTTCCGGCCGCGGAGGCGCTGAGCAATACCGGCGCGTTTATCTCGAAGGCGCGAAGAACCTCGCCGCCGTCTTCGCCCCGGCGCCCTTGCTCTTCACGAGCAGCACGTCGGTGTATGCGCAGACCGACGGCGCGTGGGTCACCGAGGAAAGCCCGGCCGAGCCCGACCGCGAAACCGGGAAAATTCTGCGCGAGACCGAGGAGTTCGTCCTTACGCAGGGCGGCATCGTCGCCCGGCTCGCCGGCATCTACGGGCCCGGCCGTTCCGTTCTGCTGCGCAAGTTCTTCGAAGGCACCGCGACCATCGAAGGCGACGGCGCAAAGTGGATCAACCAGACCCACCGCGACGACATCGCCTCGGCACTCGCCCATCTCATCACCACCGGCGCGCGCGGCGTCTTCAATGTCAGCGACGACCAACCCCTCGCCCAGCGCGAGGTTTACGCGTGGCTGGCCGAGCGTTTCCAGCGCCCGCTCCCGCCCACCGGGGAACCCGATCTCAACCGCAAACGCGGGTGGACGAACAAACGCGTGAGCAACGCCAGGCTCCGCGCCCTCGGCTGGCAGCCGCGCTTCCCATCCTTCTTCGACGCCGTGCAAACGGACAAGCGGCTGCTGCCAACGTAGGCGGTTCTTCCCAGAGCCGCTTCACCGCCGCAGTCCACCCCGCAAAACCGGCCGCGCGGGGCTGGGAAGCCCCGCCTACTTCGCCCGTGGGTGGAACTTGAGATGCACCGCCTTCAGCCGCTGCTGATCGACGTGCGTGTAAATCTGCGTCGTCGAAATATCCGCGTGCCCGAGCAACTCCTGGATGATCCGCAGATCCGCGCCGTTGCTCAGCAGATGCGTGGCAAAGCTGTGCCGCAGCAAGTGCGGATAGACATTGATCTCCAGCCCCGCGTTCTTCGCGCACACCTTCACGATCTGCCAGATGCGCACCGTCGTCAGCTTCGTCCCCCGGTTGGAAAGAAACACCTCGCTCCCCGTCTTCTTGCGCACCATCTCCGGGCGCTCCTTTTCCAGATAAGCGACGATCGCCGCACACGCCTTCTGCCCCACCGGCACGAGGCGCGTCTTGTTCCCCTTCCCCGTCACCCGCACGATCCGGTTGTCGAAGTCGATCCGTTCGAGCGTGAGATTCACCAGCTCGGAAACGCGCAGCCCGCTCGCATAGAGCAGCTCCAAAATCGCCCGGTCGCGAAAGCCGCGCGGCGCGTCCGTCGAGATCCCTTCGAGCAAATGATCGACCTGCAATTCATTCATCGTCTCCGGCAGGTAATGCTCGGTGCGCGGCAGCGGCAGCACCTCGGCCACATCGCGCTCCGTCCGTTTCCGCGCATGCAGCCAGCGGAAGAAAATCTTGATCGCCACGACCACCAGCTTGATCGACGCCGCCGACAGCCCGAGCCGCTTCTTGTGCGCGAGATAATCGCTGATCTCCCGATGCGTCACGTCCCCCGGCGCGATCTCCACCGACGGCCAGTCCGCCCCGCTGGGCACGATCTGCTGCACCGCCTCCTCGCCCATCGCTGCCACGAGCTTCCGCCGCTCCAGCCAGTGCGCGAAACCTTCCAGCGAAAGCCGCGTCGAGATTTGGTAGTTGTCCGAAAGCCCGCGCTCCGTCGCGAGATAAAGGATGAAGTCTTCGATCGCGACGCGCATCGCGCGCTTAAGCGACGGGGGCCAGTTCCACGCCCTCGTAAAGATCTCCCAGCCGCACCGCGCAGCCCAGGGCCTCAAACCGCACCGCCGCGTCGAGCCCCGCAAACGCCTCGAAACGCCAGCTCCCATCCGGCTGACGCGTGTACTTCTCCACGCGCACTTCGTCCTGATTCACCAGCGCGATCTCCCCGATCGACGGCAGCGCCATGTAGAGCGCGAGCTTCTTGCCGCGATCGTAGGCCTCGGTCTTCGGCGAGAGGACCTCGATGACTATGGCGGGGTTGGTGAGCACATCGCGCGTCGCATCGAGGTATTGCGGCTGCCCGCACAGGCCGGAAAGATCCGGGTAAAGAAACCGCCGCGTCTCGTCGATCCACACCCTCATGTCGGAGTTTAAGACGAGGCAGGGGCGGCCCCTGAGCTGTTGCCGGAGTTCGCTCCCCAGATTCACCGCGAGCAGCGAATGCGGGCCGGTGCCGCCGGCCATCGCCACGATCTCGCCGTCGTGATATTCGTGCTTCGTTTCCGCCTCGCGCTCGAAGGCGAGATATTCCTCGGGACTGAGGAGAGGAGTGGCAGCGCGGGACATGGGCGCAGGCTAACGCACCAGCCGGCTGGGCTCAAGCGCCCGTCACACCAGCGCTCGACCCGTCAGCCGCGCGCAGGCCTCGCGATACTTCTCACTCGTCTGGCGGATCACCTCCGGCGGCAGCGCCGGCGCGGGCGGCGTCTTGTCCCAGTCCAGCGTCTCGAGGTAATCGCGCACGAACTGCTTGTCGAAACTCGGCGGGCTGATCCCGAGTTCATATTGATCCGCCGGCCAGAACCGCGACGAATCCGGCGTGAGACATTCGTCGATCAAAATGACGCGCCCATCGAACAGGCCGAACTCGAATTTCGTGTCCGCCACGATGATCCCCAGTTCCGCCGCGAAAGCGTGCCCGGCCTCGTAGATGCCGATGCTCAGCGCCCGCACCTGCTCCGCCACGTCCTCACCCACCAGCCGCACACATTCCTCCCACGGGATGTTCATATCGTGCCCGCTCTCCGCCTTCGTCGAAGGCGTAAAAATCGTCTCCGGCAACTGCTCCGCCTGCCGCAACCCCGCCGGCAGCGCGATCCCGCAGATCGTCTGCGTCGCCTGATATTCCTTCCAGCCCGAGCCCGCGAGATAGCCGCGCACCACACACTCCACCGGCAGCGGCGTCGCCTTCTTCACCACCATCGACCGCCGCGCGAGCTGAGCTTCGTAAGGCTGGAGCGCCGCCGGAAAATCCCGCACCTCCGTCGCCACGACGTGATTCTCCACAAACCCGAACCGCTGAAACCAGAACGCCGAGATCGAAGTCAGCACTGCGCCCTTGTGCGGAATCGGGTTTGGCAAAATGCAGTCGAACGCGCTGATCCGATCCGTGGCCACGAGCAGCAGGTGTTCGCCGAGATCGAAGATTTCGCGCACCTTGCCGCTGGCGACTTTGCGGATGCCGGGAAGATCGAGAGTAAGGAGGTCCATGCAGGGGCAGAATGAACAGCGAACTTCCAACATCCAACCCCGAACATCGACGCCAGCCGCGGTTATCTCCTCCGCCCATCGGGCTGCTTGTGCCGGGCGACCCGGCTCCGCTATGCTGCGCGGCGATGGCCTCCTATCCCGGCGTTTATGTGGAAGAAATCCCCGGCGGCGGGCACCCCATCGCCGGCGTGCCCACGGCGATCACGGCCTTTGTCGGAGCAGCGAAAAAGGGCGCGGTCAACCACGCCACGCCCATTCGGAACATCGGCGAATTCGAGCAGAAGTTCGGCGGCGCGGCGGCGGGGCTGGAACTCGCGGATGCCGTCCGGCAGTTTTTCCTCAATGGCGGCACCGAGGCCATTGTGGTGCGGATCGCGAAGAGCGCTTCCGCGGCTCAGGTGCGCACGGGCCTGCGCGCGCTCGACAAGGTGGATCTGTTCAACCTGCTCGTCCTCCCGGGCGTTACGGCGCGCGACACCCTTGCGGACGCGGTGAGCTATTGCCGGAAACGCCGCGCCTTCCTCATCGGCGATGCGCCGGCTGATGCGCGCACGCCTGCGGAGATGGAACAGTCCGTCCTTCGTGGAGCGCTCCCGAAAACCAGCGACGCCGCCGTCTATTTTCCGTGGATCAGGATCGCCGATCCGCTCCACGGCGGCGCCCCCCGCACTGCGCCGCCCAGCGGGACCATCGCCGGACTCTACGCGCGCACCGACCGCACCCGCGGCGTGTGGCAGGCACCCGCAGGAACCGACGCCACCTTGCAAGGGGTGAAGGATCTCGCCTGCCGCCTGACCGACGCCGAGAACAGCCTGCTGAATCCCCGCGGAATCAACTGCCTGCGCGCCTTGCCCAAGCCCGTAGCCTGGGGCGCACGCACCCTGGAAGGCGACGACCGGCTGGCCTCGGATTGGAAGTATGTCCCGGTTCGCCGGCTGGCCCTCTTCCTCGAAGAGAGCCTCGATCGCGGAACCCGCTGGGCGGTCTTCGAGCCCAACGCCGAGCCACTTTGGGCGCAACTCCGGGCCAGCGTCGGCGCGTTTCTGAACGGCCTGTTTCGCGCCGGCGCCTTTCAGGGAAGTTCTCCCAGGGACGCCTTCTTCGTGAAGTGCGACGCCACCACCACGACGCCCGCCGACCTCGCGCGCGGCGTGGTCAACATCGTCGTCGGCTTCGCCCCGCTCAAGCCCGCGGAGTTCCTCATCCTCACCCTCCGGCAGCGCGCCGGGCAGATTACCTAGCGGCCGGGAGGCCCACGCGGACGACGTCATGGTTCAAAGCCGTCGCGATCCGATGTTTTGAATCAGAACATTTTCGTCGGTGGCGGTGTCGCCGAAACGAAGCGCAGCGCGGTCATCGCCGATACCGATGGTGTGCCGCCTGCGCGCGCCCGATGGGCTGAACGTTCCACGCACGCCGCTGCTGCTGGTAGTGCCTTCGCACGAACTCGGCGCCCTGCTCGGGCGCATCGAGTTAAACCGAATTGGCGGCGGGGAGGAGCCTCTGGACCAGACCGAGCTACCGCGGCGAGGCGGCTGAGCGGCTCGATGGCGGTAGTTGGCTTCGCAGGTGAATCCGCGGTTAAATAGCGGCGGATTCATTCGCCGAACATCCGGAATCCTCCTTCCGCAAATGCCGATTTAGCCAATGCGTGATTTGAACTTCCGGCCGGCCGCGCGGCTCAGTCGTCGTCTTCCGCCTCGTCC
>Ga0335397_10012960_pt1 | contig 10180 bp, 8 predicted proteins | sample MAT04_FD_205740 | JGI IMG/M metagenome (GOLD analysis project Ga0335397, IMG submission 205740) | Freshwater microbial communities from Lake Fryxell liftoff mats and glacier meltwater in Antarctica - MAT-04 (spades assembly) (version 2) ...
CCTTGGCAATGCTGATCACATCCTCGTCGATATCGACTCCCACCACTTCCCTGGCCCCACGCACCTTGGCGTAGATGCCGAAGCCGCCGGTGTTGCAGCACAGGTCGAGCACGCGTTTCCCTTCGACGTGCCGTGACAGCCACTGCCGGTTCTCGCGCTGGTCGGCGAAGAAGCCGGTCTTGTGCGCGCCGGCCGGATCGGCGCGGAAACGCACGCCGTGTTCGGTGATGATCGCCGGCTCCGGCGGCGCAGTGCCGCTGCTGCCGGCCGGTCCACCGCTGGTTACCGGCCCACCGCTCGTAACCGGCTTGTAATCGAAGCTTTCCTGCTTCTGCACGTGCTCCTCGGCGAAGCTGTAGAAGCGCGCGCCAGGAAACTGTTCCTTCAATGCCGCCACGATCCATTCGCGATGGCGGAACATGCCCGCGCTGAAGAATTCCACCACCAGCAGGTCGGCGTAGCGGTCCACCACCAGCCCGGACAAGCCATCACCTTCGGCATGCACCACACGCCACGCATCGGTCACCTCATCCAGTTTCAGCACATCCCGACGCAGCGACACCGCTGCGGCGATCTTGCGCGAGAACCAGGCCGCATCGACCGCCACGTCGGGATCGGTTTCGAGGATGCGCACCGCGATGCGCGAATGGCCGTTGTAGAAACCGCGCCCGATCCATTCGCCATCGACGCCGATCACATCGACGATGCTGCCCGGCTTGGGCTTCTGCTCGGGCTTGGCCACCAGCTTCTGGAAAATCCAAGGATGGCTGGAACGCCAAGCGTTCTTCAGGTGTACGGCAGGGAGTTCAATGGTCATGTGCACATTCTACGCGGCGCGATTGCTTCTCCCTCCAAGAGAAGGTGCCCGGAAGGAGCGGTTGAGGGGAGGAAATCCAGTGCCATCGAACGTCCGCCACGAACCGATGGTCCGCTCCCTCATCCGCCCTGCGGGCACCTTGTCCCGCAAGGAGAAGGAATCGGCAAGCGCTTGCAATCTCCCAACCCGTCGCCATCCAAGGAATATGCACCCACACCATCCCGACGATCCGCATTTCGATCCCGAAACCCAGGCGCGCATCGACCGCGGTCGCCTGCTGCGTGCGCTCAACATCAGTCTGGGACTGGTGTTGTTGCTGGTGTTGGCGTACTCGGCGCAGGGCAGTTTCGACTGGCGCCCGTTCGCGGTTGCACCGCACAGTGTGGCTGGACTGATCGGGCTGCTGACCTCGCCGCTGTTGCATGGCTCGGTGGAACACATCGCCGCCAATTCGGTGGCGCTGCTGATGCTGGGCACGCTGGCGGGCAGCGTATATCCGCGCGCCACGGCATATGGCCTGCCCGTGTTCTGGCTAGGCTCGGGACTGGGTGCCTGGTTGCTGGGCGATGTCGGAAGTTTTCACCTGGGCGCCAGTGGCGTCACCCATGGGCTGATGTTCCTGGTGTTCGTGCTGGGCGTGCTGCGCCGCGACCGGGCCTCGATCGCCACTGGCATGATTGCCTTCTTCTTCTACGGTGGAATGTTGCTGACCGTATTGCCGCGCGAACCGGGGGTGTCATGGCAGGCGCACCTGGGGGGCGCACTGGGTGGCATCGTCGCCGCTTTCCTGTTCCACAAGCTTGACCCGCTGCTTCCGCGCAAGCGCTACAGCTGGGAAGACGAAGACGACGTGCAGCCGCTGGACGACGAGCTGGAACCACCAGCGCCGCGCGAAGTGCCGGTGCTGTGGCATCGCACGCCGCAGGAAGAAGAGCGCGGTGTGGTGCTGAAGTTTCCGCCACGCGAATGATGCTTTTATTGCAGTCGATGCTCTTGTCCCAAGAACGGGACGAGGCTCCGCACAAGTCGTAGATCCGAGCCTGCCCGGATGCTCTGGCTTCGATTCGAAGAGCATCCGAGCAAGCCCGGATCTACCAGGCTTCACGACTCACATCGCTCCCCGCAACGAAACCGGACCCTGTTTCCCTGGCAGGCTACAGGGCCGGTCGCGATCAGAACTTCGCGGTGAACTCCACGCCCACGGTGCGCGGCTCGTTGAGGAAGCCGGTGAGGTTGTTGAAGTCGATGCCGCCGACGATGCGGGTCTGGTCGGTGATGTTGCGTCCGAACACAGCTACCTCGTAATCGCCGTAGTTCCAGCTGTAGCCCGCGCGCAAGCCGCCTTCCAGCGTCGACTTGCCGGTGAACTCCACCGACTCGTAGAGGAAGAAGTTCACTTCACTGCGGTAGGCCCAGTCGGTGAACACGAAGAACTCGGCGCCGTCGCCCGCGGGAATGCCAAAGCGCGCGGTCACGTTGTGCACCCACTTGGGCGCCTGCGGCAGCGTGTTGCCGTTGACCAGGGCGAAGGTGCCGCCGTTGATCACCACGGTTGGATCGGTGACGGTGCAGCCGCCGCCGCATACCGCCACGGCCAGGTTGGGGTCCTTGATCTCGGTGTCGTTGTAGCTGCTGCCCAGGGTGACCAGCAGGTTGTCGGTGACATAGGCCTCCATGTCCAGCTCGAAGCCCTGGCCCACGGTTTCATCGGCATTGAGCAGCACCGCCGAATTGCTGCCGCCGCCCACAGCGATCAGCTGCTGACCATCGACGTTGTAGCGGAACACGTTGAAACCCACGCGCGCGCGCTTGTCCCACAGGTCGGCCTTGATGCCGGCTTCGTAGGAGATCACTTCTTCCGAATCGGCCGTGGACACACCGCCGAAAGCGACCCGCCCCTGGATTGACGGTGCGCGGAAGCCCTTGGCGACGCGCGCATACAGGTTCACCTCTTCGTTCAGCGAGTACACCCCGCTGAGGTCCCAGCTGACATCATCGACATCGGTGCTGACCAGCGTCGCAGGGCCCGCCGGGGTGCCGAACGGCACGCCGTCGATCACCTGAGCCGAGAAGTCCTTTTCGTCCTGGGTGTAGCGCAGGCCGCCGCGCAGTTTGAAGGCGTCGGTCACGTCGAACTCGCCGGAAGCGAACACCGCCCAGGCCTTGTTGCGCTGATCCTGCACCGCGTAGCCGGTCTGCGGGTTGCCGGCGCTGAGCGAGTCATAGTTGAAGCTGTCGATGGAGATGTCTTCATCGAAGTAGAACAGGCCCGCCTGCCAGTCGAAGCGGCCCCATTCGTTGGACTCGATACGGAATTCCTGGGTGACCTGGCGATGGTCCGGCAGGCCGTCTGCCGACTCGGCCGCGAACAGGCCTTCGTTCAATTCATCGGCCGTGGAGGCGAAGAAGGTATAGAAGGAACCGCCATCGATATCACCGCGATTGAGCGATTCCGCCGTCTCGTAGCCCGTGATCGAGTACAGGTTGACCCGGCCCAGTTCCCAGCGCAGGCGCGCGCTGCCGCCCCAGGTGTCGAGTTCGGAGAAGTTGATGCCGTCAGTGGACATATTGTCGCGATCGAAGCCGGCGACCAGGTCGTTGGTGCCGCGCTCGATGATGCCGGCGCGGAACAGTCGCGCCGTGCCGTTGAGGTGGCGCTGGTGCAGGTTGAAAAGGCCTTCGAAGCTGTCGCCTGCGTACAGGAACTGTACGCGCGCGGCGGTCTCGTCATAGCCTTCGGCGCCGCGATCGGGGCCGGGCTCATTGGTGTTGGTCACCGAGTCCTCGCGGCGCTGGAACAGCGCCGACACGCGTGCCGACCAGCGCTCGCTCAGGGCGCCGCCCACCGCGCCTTCGAAATTCCACATGTCGTCGGTGCCGTAGGACAGCTGGGCATAGCCGGTGGTGTCCTGGGTGGGCTTGGCTGATTCGAACTTGACCACGCCGGCCGGCGTGTTGCGGCCAAACAACGTGCCCTGCGGCCCGCGCAACACTTCGATGCGCTCAAGGTCGAACACCGGGAAGCCCTTCAGAAGCGGGCTTTCCTGCACCACTTCGTCATAGATCAACGACACCGGCTGCGAAGCGTTGAGGTCGAAATCGGTGTTGCCCAGGCCACGGATGTAGAAGCGGGGAAACGCACGGCCGTAGGAGGATTCGATATTCAGGCTGGGCACGCGCGCGGAGAGAAACCGCACGTCGGTGCCGCCGGAGCCCAGCACGTCGAGCTTCTCGCTGCTGACGGTGCTGATGGACACCGGCACCTCGCGGATGTTCTCCACCCGGCGCTGGGCGGTGACCTCGATCGTCTCCAGGGTGGTGGCCTGCTCTGCGGGCACCGGTTCCTGCGCCGCTGCAGGTGCGGTGTCCTGGGCGAGGGCGCCGAACGGCAGCAGGGCGGCAATGGCAAACGCGAGGCGGTGCGGACGCACCAGGGCGGAGCGGCTGGAAGACATGGCGGGATTTTCCGGGTGGGTGGAGGGAAGGCAGGCGCCTAGCACGTGGATGTTGCAGGACAGCAGCGGCCGGGGCAATGGCTGGAAGTCGTGGATCGGCAATTACGTTCTTGCCCTGTAGGAGCGCCCCATGGGCGCGAGCTCGTTGCACGGAAACCCAAAAGCCCAGGATCTCGCGCCCTTGGGGCGCTCCTACGGGTTGGCCAGATGCCCCAGTGGCAAGGCGCGGGTCTGCTTGACCGTGCGCAGGACGAAGCTTGAATTGACGTCGGCCACGCCGGTGGCGTTGATCAGCTTGTCCAGCAGGAACTGCGAAAAGTGCTCCAGGTCCTGCACCACCACCTGCAGCAGGTAGTCCATGTCGCCGGTGAGGGCGTAGCAGGCCACCACTTCGTCCCACTGGTTCACGCCCTCTATGAAGCGGTCGAGTCCCTGCTGGCCGTGCTTTTCCAGCTGCACACGTACGAATGCCTGCAGCCCCAACCCGACGGATCTGGGTTCGACCTGGGCGGCGTATCCGCCGATCACCCCGCTCGCTTCAAGCCGCTGGATGCGGCGCAGGCAGGCTGATGCCGAGAGGTTCACCTGCGAGGCAATGTCCGCGTTGGTGGCGCGGCCGTCGCGTTGCAGCAGGGTCAGCAGACGCAGGTCAATGCGGTCGAAAACCATCGGAGCCGTCATAAAGTGTTCGATGTTTTGATATGGCACACGAATATTGCGCCAAAGCGCCAACGGGACGCAATTTCGCAACCCTGTTGCGCGCGTCGGCCGCTAACATCGGATCAGTCACCTTTTTCGGAGTCAGACCATGAACGAGCCGCGCCGCGTCGAGCATCAGCAGACCGACAAAGGCTATGTGCCGGTCTACACCACGGCGGTGGTCGAACAGCCCTGGGACGACTACCGGGCCGAGGACCACGCCACCTGGGGCACCTTGTACGAACGCCAGCGCGAACTGCTGGTAGGCCGCGCCAGCGACGAGTTCCTGCGCGCGCAGGACGAGATGGGCATGAGCCCGGACCACATCCCGCGGTTCGAGCAACTCAACGAGGTACTGGGCGCGGCGACGGGCTGGACCCTGATCTGCGTGGAAGGCCTGCTGCCTGAACTGGACTTCTTCGATCATCTGGCGAATCGGCGCTTTCCGGTCACCTGGTGGATCCGCCGCCCCGAGCAGATCGACTACATCGCCGAACCGGACCTGTTCCACGACCTGTTCGGGCACGTGCCGCTGCTGATGAACCCGGTGTTCGCCGACTACATGGAGGCTTACGGCAAGGGCGGGGTCAAGGCGCACGGGATCGGTCCCGAGGCGCTGGTGAACCTGACCCGGCTGTACTGGTACACCGTGGAATTCGGCCTGATCAACACCCCGCAGGGGCTGCGCATCTACGGCAGTGGCATCGTGTCGTCGAAGGGCGAGTCACTGTACTCGCTCGAATCACCGGCGCCCAACCGGATCGGCTTCGACCTGCAGCGGGTGATGCGTACGCGCTACCGCATCGACACGTTCCAGAAGACTTATTTCGTGATCGACAGCTTCGAGCAATTGATGGAGGCCACCGGTCCGGATTTCACTCCGATCTATTCGCAACTGGCGGCATTGGAAGCACTGCCAGCGGGCCGCGTGCAGGACAGCGATCGGGTTTACACGCGCGGGACTGGCGAGGGCTGGGCCACGGACGCGGACGTGTAGCGCTCGCGTCTATACCGGTATACGCATGACCGAAAAGGGCCTTCATTCCGGCGCATCCTCTCCTCCGCCCTTGCTGTTGACAGTCCCTTGGCTTGCGATGCGCGATCATGGCGCATGACTTCATTCCCCCCCGCCCTTTCCCGTCTCGCCCTCGCCTGCAGCTATCTGCTGGCCGGCATTCCCGCTCTAGCGCAACCAGCGCAACCCGCTGCAGATGAGCCCGCGACCTTGCAACGCGTGGTGGTCAACGCCACGCGCCTGCAGGGCGTCAGCGCATTCGACACGCCCGCCTCCCTGGACATCATCGACCTGCGCGGCGACAGCAATACCGCAGGCGTGAGCTTGTCCGAACGCGTGGTTGGGGTGCCCGGATTGCTTGCGCGCGACCGCCAGAACTATGCACAGGACACGCAGTTGTCGTTGCGGGGGTTTGGCGCGCGTTCGACCTTTGGCGTGCGCGGCGTGCGCCTGTTTGCCGACGGTATCCCGGCGACGCTGCCTGATGGCCAGGGCCAGCTGTCGCATTTCAACCTGGCCGCCGGTGACCGCATCGAGATCATGCGTGGGCCGTTCTCCGCGCTGTACGGCAATTCCTCGGGCGGCGTGGTGCAGATCTTCAGTGCGCGCGGCGAAGGGCCGGGACAGGCGCAAGTGGGCGTGACCGTCGCCAGCTTCGATGCCACCGGCGCAAACGCACGCTGGCTGGGTGAAAAGGGTCCGGTGGGCGTCAACCTGGCGGCATCGGTGTTCGATACCGAAGGCTATCGCGACCACAGTGCCGCGCGGCGCGAATCAGCCAATGCCAGGACCAGCATCGACGTGGGCGTCGACACCACGCTGGACCTGCTGTTCAACCACCTCGACCTGGCCGCGCTGGATCCGCTGGGTCTGACCCGCGTGCAGGCCAACGAAGATCCGCGGCAGGCGACGTCGGTCGCTACCCTGTTCAACACCCGTAAGACGGTGCGCCAGGACCAGGGTGGCGCCGTGCTGAACCACGATCTGGGTAAAGGACATCAGCTCAGGCTGCTGGGTTACGCCGGACGCCGCCAGGTGCAGCAATTCCTGTCGCTGCCAATAGGCGCGCAGGCCAATCCGCTCAACGCCGGCGGCCTGATCGACCTGGACAGCGACTACGGCGGGGTCGATGCTCGCTGGACCTGGCAGGGCGAGCTGGCGGCCCGGCCGTTCGAAGTGACTGCCGGCCTTAACCATGACCGCCAGGACCAGCAGCGTCGCGGCTTTGAAAACTTCGTCGGCAACACGCTGGGCGTGCGTGGACAATTACGGCGCGACGAGAACAACGAGGTCAGCAATTTCGACCAGTTTGCGCAGGCATGGTGGAAATTCGCACCGCGCTGGTCACTGCTGGCAGGCGTGCGCCACAGCGAAGTCGACTTCAGCGCGCGCGATCGCTATGTCACTGCCGCCAATCCCGACGACAGCGGCGAGGTCACCTACCGCAACACCGCGCCCGTCGCCGGGCTGATGTTCGAGGCCAACGAGAATGTGCGCCTCTACGCCTCGATCGGTCAGGGGTTCGAGACGCCGACCTTCAACGAACTCGGCTATCGCGCCGACGGCGGCGCCGGACTGGCCTTCGACCTGCAGCCTGCGACCAGCGACAACGCCGAGGTTGGCGTGAAGTGGCGCGGCGAAGGCAACGCGCGCATCGAAGCGGCGCTGTTTCGTGCCGATACCGAGGACGAGCTGGCGGTGGTGCGCAACGTCGCCGGCCGCAGCAGTTTCCGCAATGTCGGCACAGCGCGGCGCCAAGGCATAGAGGCATCGCTGGAGCTGCCACTTGCCGATCAATGGCGGCTGCAGCTGGCCTACACCTTTCTCGACGCCGAATTCCGGAGCGGCTATCTGGTCTGCACCGGCGTTGGCTGCACCGTGCCGGCCACACCGGTCGCCGCCGGCTCGCGCATCCCCGGCGTGCCGCGCCAACAACTCTCGGCTCGCGCGCAATGGACCGGCGCGGCCTGGAGCGCTGCGATCGAAGGCGCAGGTGTTGGCGATGTAGTTGTCAACGACATCGCCAGCGAGTCGGCGCCCGGCTATTTCCTGATGAACCTGGAAGCGGCCCGCAAATGGCGCCTGCGCAACGGTACTTTGCGTGGCTTCGTGCGCATCGACAACGTGCTGGACAAGGCCTACATAGGATCGGTCATCGTCAACGAAGGCAACGGCCGTTTCTACGAACCCGGACCCGACCGCACGCTGCTGGTCGGTGCGCAGTGGCAGTGGTCGCGCTGATCCCTGCAGGAGGCGATGCTCACCGGATGCGATTTATCCCCGCGTTTGCAGGATAGCCAGTACCGCCGAGAGAATCACAAGCCAATGAACAAGGATGTTGATATAGAGCCGCCTGGTAATGATGAAGATTGCACCGAACACAAGCGCCCAAATGAAGAACCACGGAAACTGATCGATTGATTTGAGGCCATGCTGGAAAACGAACGGGAAAGCCGCGATCAACGCGGCAAGCCAGTGATTCATGCCACGGCTCTTCAACGAGCTTATAGCGAAGCCGCGGTACACGAGCTCTTCGCACAGGCCCGCAGCGAGTCCCATGAAGACGAACACTATGCGCCGTGGAAGATTGTTCCTGGCCGAAGGCACGGTGAAGAACTACGTCTCCACCATCCTCGACAAGCTGGGCACCCGTGACCGCACGCGTGCGGTGCTGAAAGCGATCACGTTGCGGGTCATCTGAGCGGGTTAATTCTTGGAAGTCGCCAATCGGCCACGTCGGGAAATTGGAGGACCGTCATTCAAGTTGGCCATCGGCTCGCTAGGCCCGTTGCAGCTCCTGCTGACGCAATGGTCATCCTGGCAATAGTTCCAGCAGCGGCACAACGGAGCCTGGCGCTGCCCCGCATAGGCCTGCTGGTCACGCCCCAATACAATGCCGAGGTCGCCATCATTGGGAAGCCGCGCATGACCGCACCCATGGAAGACTTCATCGCCGTATTCGAGAACGCCGTAGATGCCTCGACCTGCGCCGCCATCGTGGAGCGGCTGCGTGGCGATGCGGCAAACCTGCGCCCGGGCGAAGTCGGCGGCGGCGTGTATCCGGAACTCAAGCATAGTCGCGACCTGCGCATCACCGGCGATGCGGCCTGGGCCGAAGTGGAGCAGCAGCTGCAGCGTGCGGTGTTCGCAGGCTTGCTGCAGTACCTGCGCCGCTATCCGCAGGCACTGATCTCGCCGCTGATGCTGCAGCAGCCCGATGCCAATGGTCGCTTGCGGAGGCTGCAAGCGCCGGACTTCGAGCAGATGGATGACGCTGCGGTCGCGACCCTGGCGCGCACCTGCCTAAGGCCCGGCGCGATCAACCTGCAGTGGTACGCGGCCGGCCAAGGCGGTTATCCGTACTGGCATTGCGAGCTGTATCCGCGCGACGTCAGCGCCGAGACCCTGCACCGGCACCTGCTTTGGACGCTGTACCTCAACGACGATTTCAGCGAGGGCGCCACCGAGTTCCTGTTCCAGCAGCGCAGTATCACGCCGCGCACCGGCAGCCTGCTGTTTGCGCCCACCGCTTTTACCCACACCCATCGTGGCAACCGTCCGCAGGAGGGCGACAAGTTCATCGCCACGAGCTGGATCCTGTTCCAGTCTGCCGACAAGCTGTTTGCGTGATGCCAGCGCTGTGTAGATCCGGGCCTGCCCGGACACTCTCCGCGTGGGCGCGCAATCAAAAAACATCCGGGCAAGCCCGGATCCACAAATCTGCATCAAGAATCCGAACAAGCTCGGATCTACAAATCTGCATCAAGAATCCGAGCACGCTCGAATCTACAAAGCTGGATCAGGACTCCGGGCAAGCTCGGGTTTGCAAAGTGGTATCAAGCATCCGGGCACGTCTGGTTCCACGAAGCCCAAGGCATCAGAACAGCTCGCCCTGGGGCGAAGGCGCACGCGGCGCGCTAAACAATCCGCACTCCAGGTCACGCAGGTGCCTGGGTTCGAAAGCCAGACGTTTCAACGCCAGCGCGAAACGTCGCGCCAGCAGGTCGGCATAAGCGCCCTGCCCGCGCATGCGCGAACCGAACGCCGCGTCGTAGTCCTTGCCGCCTCGCAGCTGGTTGATAGTGCTCATGACGTGCGCGGCGCGATCGGGCACGTGGGTCTGCAACCAGTCGCGAAACAGCGGCGCCACTTCGTGTGGCAATCGCAACAGCACGTAGCCGGCCGACTCCGCAC
>Ga0335397_10012961_pt1 | contig 10180 bp, 10 predicted proteins | sample MAT04_FD_205740 | JGI IMG/M metagenome (GOLD analysis project Ga0335397, IMG submission 205740) | Freshwater microbial communities from Lake Fryxell liftoff mats and glacier meltwater in Antarctica - MAT-04 (spades assembly) (version 2) ...
CGGTGAGATAGTCCATTGCGAGGTTGCTCAGTGCGCGCACGCCGATCGGCAGCGCTGCTTCGTCAACGAAAAACGACGGGGAGTGGTTAGCCGGCGCCGTGGCCGGGTCGCGGTCGCGAGGCGTGCCGCCGAGGTTGAAAAAGAGGCCCGGAATGCGCTCCTGAAACGCCGAGAAGTCTTCGGATGCGGTAACGAGCGGAGCCACCGTGGCGCCCGCGGCGCCGGCCGCACGTTCAAGCGTGGGGATCATGCGCACTGTCAGCGCGCTGTCGTTGCGCGTGACGGGGTTGCCGCTGTCGATCACCACGCGAGCAGTGGCGCCAGCGCTCGCGGCGATCATTTCCGCAGTGCGCGTGATACGCTTGAACATATCGTCGCGAATGGCGCGATCGAACGTGCGGATGGTGCCGAGCATGACGACGCTGTCGGGAATGATGTTGTTGCGCACGCCGCCCTGGAACGAACCAATTGTGACGATTGCCGGCACCGACGTGATGTTGATCTGCCGGCTGACGAGTGTTTGCAGCCCCGTGACGATTTGCGCACCGATGACGATTGGATCAACGCCAGCCCACGGTTGTGCGCCGTGTGTCTGGCGGCCGTTCACGGTGATCGTCATCGAGTTGGATGCGGCCATTGCGGGCCCCGCCCGGTAGGTGATTTGGCCAACCTTGTTCGGGCCAACGTGCAGGCCAAAAATCGCGTCCACTTTCGGGTTGTCGAGTACACCGTCGCGGATCATGAGGTGCGCACCGCTCTTGCTGTTTTCGAGCCCTTCCTCGGCCGGCTGAAAAATGAATTTGATCGTGCCGGGGATGTTCGCTTTCATGGCTGCGAGAACTTCCGCGGTGCCCATGAGTATCGCGATGTGGTTGTCATGTCCGCAGGCGTGCATGATGCCCACCGACTGGCCGCGATAGGTGCCGCGCACTTTGGATTTGAAGGGGAGGTCGACCAGTTCCTCAACCGGGAGCGCATCCATGTCGGCGCGGAGCGCGACTGTTTGTCCCGGTTTACCACCGCGCAGCACACCGACTACTTCGTGTCCACCCACTCCCGTTGTGGTTTCGATACCCAGCGCGCGCAGGTGTTCGGCCACGATTTTCGATGTGCGCGCTTCCTCGCCCGAGAGTTCCGGATGCTGGTGGAAGTCGCGGCGCCACGCGACTACTTTCGGCATCACCGCGGCGATGCGTCGGTCGAGCTCGGCCGCGAACGGCGACGCGGGTGACGCGGTAATGCGGGGCGCGCCTTGGGAAGCGGTCGGGGACGGGAGGAGCGCTCCACCGATTGCGAGCGCAGCAAGGAGAACGGTGGTGAGGCGCATTGGCGGCGGGGTAAGGATGAGTGTTCGTGAAAGATCGCTGGTTTTCAGGCGGGGCCAGCGGTACACGGCTCAGCAATTGCACGAAGCTCGCGGTGGCGAGCAGCCCCTCGTCCGGCTCGCCGCTCGCGGTTTGCACGAAAAGTGCACGCACGGGCGCGTTGGCGGCGTGATCCCGCTTGAAGTGCGTGAGCGCCTCGCCGAAGAACCAGTTGCAAGTGTCGCCCCGGAGGTTTCGTGGCAGCGCGCATCCTGTTTCCTGCTGGTACACGCAGCCCGGGTCGAGCGTGTGCTCGGGTACGTACGATTCGTAAGTCGCAATGATTTCATCGGCGGACTGCAGCGGGCTCGCCGTCTCGAGTGCAGCGGAGTTTGTTGCGCTTGTGATGTCGGCGGCTGGCGGTCGCCCCCGCGATCAACACCTCAACTAATTCCGCTTTATCGGCGAGCGTCTTCAGCGGGCGGGCAGCTTCACTCGGGCCCGCCGAGCTCAATGCTCCGGGCGAGGCGCTCCGCAGCGGCGGGGGCCAGAGCTACCGCTGCTGCACGCGCAACGTAGGTGACCATGGGAACCATCGTCCCAGCACCAATCAGGAGCACGTTGGCCGCGAGCACCGGGGCGGTCCACCGGTTCACGATTTCCCGACTTCGTTTGGCGAAGAACATCGCCGCCGCTACGCCATTAACCGCCACCAGGCCGATCAGGCAGGTCCAAAACACAACCGAGCCAACGCTGTCGAGCCACTGCACGAGACTGCTGAGCATGAAAGCCTCCGGTCTGCGAGCGAGAAAGCGGACGAACCTTGCACCGTTGTCGTTGATACGGCTTCGCTGGGCAATTCGCAAGCACCGTGAGGCGATCCGAGCCGCGTCGAACGCGCGAAACCCGAAGGATGCGGTGTCGTACGTCGATACAACCGGAGGAACCCCACATGCCCGAAGTATTGCGCGATCTCAAACATGCGCTGCGCCGTCTGGCGCGAACCCCGATGTTCAGCGTGGCCACGGTTACGACGCTCGCGCTGGGCATCGGCGCCAATGTCGCAGTGTTCAGCGTGATTTACGGCGTGATGCTCAAACCGCTCCCGTATCGCGAACCGGACCAGCTCATTGCGGTCTGGCAGACGGCTCCCGGTGTGGATATCAAGGACCTGAACGCCTCACTGGCCGACTACGTGACGTACCGCGAGCACTCGCAGACGTTCGCCGACGTCGCGTTATGGACCGGACCAGACGCAATCGTCACCGACAACGGGATTGCCGAGCGGGTGAGTGTCGCGTCGATCACGCATCGCATGTTGCCGCTGCTCGGCGTGCAACCGTTGCTGGGGCGCGGGTTTGTCGAGACGGATGATGCAGAAGGTAGCGCCGAAGTCGTCATGCTTGGTTACGGATACTGGCAACAACATTTTGGCGGCGATCGCACTATTGTCGGACGCCGCATCACGATTGATGGCAATCCGGTCGAGGTGATTGGCGTACTTCCGCAGAGCTTCTGGCTCATGGACACACCGCATGACGTCGCCAGGCCGTTGCGCTTCAATCGTGCCAGCGTTCACCTGGCGGGCTACAACTTTCAGGCTGTCGCTCGGCTCAAACCGGGCATCACCATCGCGCAAGCCAATCGTGACGTCGCGCGCATGATCGCTCTCGAGCTCACATTGTTTCCGCCGCCCAACGGAATGAGTGTCAAGCAACTTCAGGAAGCGCGACTTGCGCCGAATGTGCGGTTGCTCAAGGACGACGTTCTGGGTGACATCGGCCAGAGTTTGTGGGTCGTGATGGCGACGATTGGTATTGTTCTGTTGATCGCCTGCGCGAATGTGGCCAATCTGCTGCTCGTGCGCACCGAGGGACGCTCACGCGAAATCGCGGTCCGCGTAGCACTCGGCGCCGGGCGCGGACGCCTCGCGCGGGAAATGTTTGTCGAAAGTTTTGCAGTCGCATTTATGGGTGGGGCGCTTGGTGTAGTGCTGGCGGCGCTGGTGATCACGTTGACGCTCAACCTGATTCCGGCGCGGCTTCCACGGCTCGACCAAGTATCCATGGATGTCACGACTTTGCTGTTCGCGCTGGCGGTGAGTGTCGTCGTAGGCGTGGCACTGGGCGCACTTCCCGTGCTCAAGCAAGGCAATATCCGCATCACGGATGCATTGCGCTCAGGAGGCCGGAATGCCAGCGCGGGCCGCGACCGCAATTTCGCACGCGGTACGCTGACCGTGTTGCAGGTCGCGTTGGCACTGGTGCTGCTGGTTGGCTCCGGATTGATGGTGCGCACGTTTGCGTCCATTCGCCGAGTGCAGCCCGGCTTCAGCGATCCGGCCTCACTCGCGGTAATGCGCATTTCCATCCCGCAGACGGCGGCAAAGAGCGATACCGCAACCTTCGCCATGCAGCGCAACATCATCGATCGTCTTCAGGCAGTTGCCGGTGTGTCGTCGGTAAGCATGATGGATGGCCTGCCGATGACGGGCTTCAGTTCGCAGGATCCGATTTTCGCCAGCGATCACAGTTACGCGGAGAATCAGATTCCGCCGCTCCGTCGATTCCTCCGCACGGCGGCAAACACATTTCGCACATTGGGCACGCCAATCGTTGCCGGGCGCGAGTTCACGTGGGATGATCTCGAGCAGAATCGCAAGACCGCCGTGATCAGCGAAAACTTTGCGCGCGAGTACTGGAATTCTGCGGCGGCGGCCGTGGGTCAACGCATACGCGAAAATCCCACGGAGCCGTGGAGCGAAGTGATTGGAGTTGTTGCGGATGTACGCCACGACGGGGTGGACAAGCCCGCGCCCGCCACGGTGTATTGGCCGGAGCGCGGGATGCGTTCCATGACCTATCTGGTGCGCAGCACGCGTGTCAATTCACAGGCGTACACCAACGAACTGCGCGCGGCCGTGCGTGCGGCGAGTGCGAGCATTCCGGTCACCGACCTGCGCACGATGCAGACCGTGTACGACAAGTCGATGTCTCGCACCGCATTCATTCTGACGTTGCTTGCGGTCAGTGGCGGGATGGCGTTGTTGCTGGCGGTCGTGGGCGTGTACGCGGTGATTTCATACACCGTCGCACAGCGCACGCGCGAAATCGGCATTCGTATTGCGCTTGGCGCGCAGCAACGGGGCGTGCAATTGATGTTTGTGCGCAACGGACTGGTGCTGGCGAGCATTGGTACCGGAGCGGGCGTCCTTGTGGCGATGGCCGTGGCGCGGTTGTTGTCGTCGCTGTTGTTCGAGATCAGTCCCATCGATCCGCTCACGTACGTGCTGGTTGTCGTGGGCCTTCTGGCCGCCGCCGCGTTGGCGAGTTATGTGCCGGCGCTGCGAGTGGCGCGAGTTAATCCGGCGGAGGCGTTGCGGGCGGAGTAGGGGTGTGACGCGCGTCGATACTGCTTTCGCAGGCGCCGCATGCAATGTGCCAAAGAATGTGGGGGTTTACGCACCGCGCGTCACCAACATCACGCGCGGTGCAATTGGTGCGCAGGTCGTCGACACGCTTGGTTCGTCATACCAGGACATCAGTCGTATCTGGATTGGGACCGGTGACGGAATGATTGCAGGGACGGTTGTTGCACTTCAAAGATGACTTCAGATGGCGCACTTCACGCACCGGTAGTCTTGTGCAGATTTCCTGAACGCCATGGAGGCCAGCCAATGGCGACGAAATCCAGCTACAGCCGCGCGCGGGAACATCTCGCGTCGTTGTGGGATGAAGTCGAGAATTCCCGCAAGGCCGCCGTCATTCAGCGACGCGGCCATGAAGATATGACGCTCATTTCGGCCGATGAGCTGTCCGGCTTGCGGGAAACGGCATACGTCCTGCGATCGCCCGAGAATGCGGTGCCACTGCTGGCGGCCCTCACCCGGGCGCGTCGCGGTAAAAAGAAGGCGACCGATTTGACGGCACTCCGGTCCAAATGTGGGCTCGGGTTTTTGCTCGTTCCCGTCGCGAAAATTGTGATCGACTTATTCGACATCATCAACGCTCGGTAAAGTCTTTGCCGGCGTGCTCGCGGTGTGTGATGCCGAGGGGTTGATCGGTCTGGACATGTTTGCGTTCGACGGCGTAGGATCGCCCAACGGCACCGTGCGGCAAAGCAATCGCACCGACAAGGAAGGTGCGAAGATGGCGACCAGCGAGGGCGTCATTCAGGGCTACACCAGCGTCGCGACGGTCGATGCGCAACATCAAATCATTGTCGACGCGCAAGCACACGACACGGGATCGGAAGCCGAACTGTTGCGGCCCGTCATCGCAGCGATGGAAGGCCGGTCACACACCGAACAGATGCGCCAGCGGATGGATTTCGACGAAGGGCGCGCGCAATATGCGCAACGCATCGCCGTGGTCGAACCGGTGTTTGGCAATGTGCGGTACAACAAGGGGCTCGATTGCTTCACGCTGCGCGGGCGCGAGTAAGAACTCGAAGTGCGGTCCGCGGTGGGAGGACTATCCAAGGTGCGTGCGCTACGGCGCATGCGCGCTATGAATGCGGCCCGCAAATTTTTCAAGCGCTTGGAAACGCGGCATCACACGGTCGAGTAGCCTGTGCGCAGCACGATCGTCGGTATGCTCGCGCGCCATGGTCGGCTGCGATGCCAGCGGTCGCGCAGAGAATGCCGGCGTCCGGGAGCTGCACCCCTGCGGAGTACCGCAGCCACGCGCGCGCGGACTAGCGACTTTATGAGGCGGTTACGCACGCGCGACGGCGCGCATGCTGCGGTCCGCTCACGTCGTCGATTATTGCTCTGCTGTCAACACGCTCCTGATTTGAAAGTCGGTGATGCGCAGCGCGAGCGGCGCCGATTCTTTCATCAATTCGGGTTGCAGCCCACGATTCGCAGCCATGACGGTGCTCCGTTGGTATCCAACGGCACTCACGGACTGAATTGCCTGAAGTTCTGTGGCTGCAGTTGGGCATCTCGCATCAGCGTATTACACCGGTTGTCCGCAAGAGAACGGGACGCACGAACGCATAAATCGCGTACTAAAGGCGCGCGCCACGCGGCCGGCCGCGGCAAATGCGCACCCGCAGCTTTGCACAAGGGACACCAATTCTTGAGTCAAGCACTCAACGACGGATGATTTGATTTGAAAAAGTGCATGATTGCATCTGAAACGCGACGGACTACGAGACCGCGCTGGGTCGCCTTGACGAGCGCGCACGCACACGTACTGGCGCGTCGTCACTTGGAAGAGACTGTTCATGTGACGATGTACCCAAACGAAGTGTCGCCTAGTTCCCGATTTCACATCGGTACGGCGCTTAGTCGCGAGCTGTAAATCAAGTGCGCGACTGTAAGTGGCGGGTCGGAGGTTTGGAGCATATCGTGATGATTCGGACACACAGTAACCAAGTCATTAACCAGGTCATTTTGGAAATCGAGGATTTGCGGAGCATTGCGCGCGCCAGAGCAGGCTCAAAATTCAGACGCGCTCCCCTGTTTCGCGCGACAGTCAACCCCGATGAGGCGCGCCTGCATGCGACGCTGCTCCGTGTGCCCAAGCTCATCGGCCAACGCGTGTCCAAGCGTCCCGTACGGGGAGTAAATTCTGTTAGGCTCTGAATAGCCGACGACGCCGGTTTGAAGAAGTGTGAATCGAAACGCCCGCGATGATAGTCGGTTAGCGGCGTGCGCGGGGCGGCGGACGCATGCCGCCGCGCTCAATTTGCGCCTCGACATCCTGATGGCGCAGCGTCTCATTTACGACATCGGCCGCAAGGCAGACTAACGGCACCGCTTTCCCGCCGAAGTTCTTCATCCACTGCGCCGACTTACTCACGCCTACTGCAGCTTGGCCAGACTGGGTCATACCGCCGCGCAGCAACGCCATTTCGGCGTTGATCGCTTTGGCGTCTTCCGCCATTTTCGCTGCGATCATGCTCGTCGGTTTCACTTTTGGTGCCATCGCCGCAATCTCATCCAATTTGGCTTGTAGCACCGCGAGCCGATCGGTCGACTTCGACATCTCGCCGACGAGATCGGCAATGACACGACTCATTCGATTCCGCGATCCGTCGATCAACGCGTCCTTCGTGAGATCAAACGCCTTTGAGGACAGTTCGCCCAACGACAGGAGGCCATTCTGGAACGTGCCGAGCGCAAACCCACCCAACGACGCCAGATCCTGGTCGGATTGAGCGCCTGCAATAATCATCTTCGTGCCCAGCGTGACCGCAAACAGTTTGCCGGCGGTGGCTGTGCTGAGCCCCAAACCTCCTAGCGTAGTCATGCCGCCCGCCGCCGCCAAACCGCCCCCGGTGGCAAGGACGGCGAGCGAAATGCAGCACACGGATTGAAGATCGTTGGTGAACTTCGCGGCGTGATACAATGCCGAGTCCATTTGATAGTTGGCGGCATACGCTTCCTTGAACAGTCCCTGCACATTCGCCATTTGCTGGCTACGATTCTTGTCGAGCGCTTGCAAGAACTTGACTTGTTCGGAGGGTTGATGCAAAACGCCGGTGTAGGCTTTGAGGAGCGCTTTGTAACCCGCGACAGCCAGGACCTTTCGTTCATTCGTCGTGAGCGTTTCGGTCACCCGTTTTGCGGTACCGCCCGGGAAATACTGGCCGATACCAAACCACAGCAGGCCGGTCGGTTCGGTGATGATCTTCGTATCTTTCGCGAGGATCTCTGTAGCCGCGCAAGAATAGAGAAAATCCCGAAGCGCGTTCGGATCGACCAGCAAAATCTGGAACAGCTTCGGCTTCGGCGACATAAGTGGATTTTCCCGGGGTGCATCGCAACTGGACGGTCAGAATCGGAGACTCCGCAGAGCCCTCCGATCATACAGCTGAACTACCTGACGCGCGAGTACCGCCGAGCGAGCGGACCATTCCGATTGCAATTTTTTGATTCCTATTTCGAAGACAAACTGCGCACGGTGTCTCTTTCGTCGCCGCCTGCTCGGCGAGGTGCGCCGCCACGGTTACACAGTGGGGACCACGAACATCGGTGTGCAGACGTTCCGAGCTGCATCAAGCGATACGTCAGTTCGAGAGTTTTCGAGAAGAGCCGAGGCGGCTTGCGAACTCTCTTGACTGTTTGCGGCCGCGTCTTCCCGACTCGGAAACAAGGCGCTTCCGATGTATGCAGAATCAATGGCGTAATGGAAGCACGTTGCCGGATCTGCTACGAATGCATCAACAACAACCGACGTGTGTCGTCGCACCTTCCGCCGCCGCATGGGTTTTCCGGACAATCGTGGTGCACCAAGGCTCTTCCCATCCATTGCTGCATACCAGTTGATCGGGTCGCCATCCAACCAACCAAATGGCAACTGGACGTCGAACAGGTAAGAATCGGTGAACGGTTACTGCTGTACAAGGCCGCGCTCTGCTGCAAAGCCTCCAATAAATTAGCTGTGAACGGAGCAGTGCGAAGCGCTGCGCAGTTACACAGCGTACCGACCTGCCTTTGACTGCAGCAACGCTCGTTATACGGCACCCGCGCAGGAACGCGATCATGCCGCCGTTCTAGTTGATCAGGCGCGGTCGGTGGTGGGACGTGTTAACGCGACGAGCAGCGCAATGCCAGCGGCCGCATCGACGTATCGAACGCCCGGGACCGAGGCGTACCATATTGAGGCGCGGCGTTGCAGTTCCGAGCTCACGGTATCGCTGTAACCGGTAGCAACGATATCTGCGAAGAAGGGCGCGAGAACCCCACCGGTTACGATGCCACCGAGCAGGAAAATGGCGAACGCTCCGAGAAGCATGCCGCGGCGAGGAGTCTTCCAGTTTGCGATGGTCGCGAGCAGAAACAGCGCGGCGGTGATGGGAGGGACGATCTGCCAAAAGGCGCTGCTGTCGTAGCGGTATTCCCCCTGGAGCATTGCGAGCGAGCGAGGTGGGGCGGCACTCACCACACGGCCAACAGCCGCGAGGGCAAAGAACCCGGCGCCAATTTGGATGAAGTAGCTCGCCGCTACCGCGATGAGCGTGACGTTCGGCAGCCGGATCCTTCTCACAGCGACGCCTCCTTCAACCGGGGATCAATTGAATAGCCCGCATGCCGATGACGTTCCCAGTGCCGTCTAACACATCAAGAATAGGCTGCGAAGACGGAGCAACGCGAGGGCTTCGTCAGCTTCATCCGATGTTAGACACCGTTAGCTGACGGATGCGGAGATGTTGAGCTCTCAGAGCGCGGTGTCCACGCCGGCGGTTTCTTTCCCATTTTTAGAATGTGCCTACGGAACACGAGCGCTCCGCTGCTAAGAGCGTTGGTCTTTACGAACGCGATCGGAAGTCCGGGTTCTGCGTTAAGAATGACCTCCGCCTGCAACCCTGCAGCCTCAAGTAGTTGCGCAGACTCTCGAGCCGCGCGATCCGGATCGCGGACGACGAAACCAAGGGCGCCACCGGGTGAGCCCAAGGCAGCTGATATTTGTGAATGTGGATGGTTGATAATCGTGCCGTTACTGAAAACTGTGCGATCAACCTGGTCTGAATCGATACGGAAGCGCGGACGATGTCCAAACGTTTGCATGAGCCGTTCGAGAGCTGCGAGCGCCGGCCGGGAACTGGCCGAGAAGACGTGGTAGTCGCGATCCGGAAGAGGCAGAGGGTTCCGGTCGGTGATCAGGACGACGAGAAACGCGATGAGTAGTAAAACTCCGAGCCCAACCATCAAAATTACGATGTTCGGAACAAGCGTGGCTCCACTGAACATTTTTCCACCCGGTAAAGGTTGGACGGCAGATAGACGCTGACTAGTGTGTCTAGAAGTTATGACTGGGCTGGCCTCCGCGCTTCGCGTGGGTTAGTTCCTCGCGATGTGAGTCGGAGTTCCCAGAGCCACCTGCGACGAGCCCATCGTGTCGCACCCCTTCGGAGACCAACCCATG
>Ga0335397_10012963_pt1 | contig 10179 bp, 8 predicted proteins | sample MAT04_FD_205740 | JGI IMG/M metagenome (GOLD analysis project Ga0335397, IMG submission 205740) | Freshwater microbial communities from Lake Fryxell liftoff mats and glacier meltwater in Antarctica - MAT-04 (spades assembly) (version 2) ...
CCTCGGTGATCGGCTCGTCGGTGGCCAGGACGTACTCCGCCACCCGCTCGACCCGGCGCACGTCGACCCCGCAGTTGTGCGCGATGTCGGTGGCCTTGGAGGCCCACGGCGACAACGTGCCCAGTCGGGGCGCGACCACCACGGTGGCGAGGTGCGCGCCCACGGCCGGGTCGGCATCCGGTGGGCCGTAGGTGAGCAGGCGCTCGACGGTGGCGGTGGTGGCCTCGTCCAGGGCGTGCTCGCTCGCCACCCAGTGCACGTGTCGAGCCGAGACGGCGGCGAGCCCCGGCACGACCCGGCGCAGCCGGGCCAGCAGCGCGGCGGCGCGGAACGGGGAGAGGGCGTTGCCGCCCGGGACGGTGGTCAGCACGAGGTCGTGCGACGAGGCCATGGGTGCGGTCTCCCGGTCGTGGAGCGGGGCGGATGCCGTGTCAAGGCTACCGGGGCCGCCGCGGGTCCCCGTGCGGTGCCCGGCGGGCGAGCCCCGCCCTCTTGGCCGGCGGCGGGACGAGTTGCACCAGCTGGTACATGCTCGAGGTGACCCGGCAGCGCAACGCGCCCGTCGACCGGTTGTGGACCGCGATCTCCGACGTGCGCCACTGGCCGCAGTGGCTGCCGACGGTGGATGCTGGCGCCCCCTTCGAGCCGGGCCGTTTGCGTGCTCCGCACAGCACAGGGTCGGTGACCCCAGCCGGCGCGCTCGCCGCCGGCATCGGCGCGAGCCACCGGCATCGGCGCGAGCCACCGGCATCGGCGCGAGCCACCGGCATCGGCGCGAGCCACCGGCATCGGCGCGAGCCACCGGCATCGGCGCGAGCCACCGGCATCGGCGCGAGCCACCGGATGCTGAACTACCGGATGCTGAACTACCACTCCGGTTCTCGTGAGGCTGCTCGGGGCGGTCATCGACGCAGTGGAGCTCGAGGAGCACGCCGCTCGGGTCGAGCCGGTCGCCACCCACCTGTTCGAGGCCGGGGCGGCCGTCTGGGCCCGGGTTGCCGACCGACCCGAGGTGTTCGCGCCGCTGTCATTCGAGCTGTCAGAAGGTCTCGCCGGTGAGCCGCTCGTAGGCCTCGACGTACCTGGCCCGGGTCTGCACGACCACGTCGTCGGGCAGGGGCGGCGGTGCCTCGCCCGATGCCCTGGACCAGTCGGAGGCCGGTGAGGTCAGCCAGTCGCGCACGTACTGCTTGTCGAAGCTGGGCTGGGGGCGGCCCGGCTGCCACCGGTCGGCCGGCCAGAACCGCGACGAGTCCGGGGTCAGCACCTCGTCGGCGAGCACGACCTCCTCCCCACGCAGGCCGAACTCGACCTTGGTGTCGGCCAGCAGGATGCCGCGAGCCGACGCGATCTCGTTGCCACGCTGCAGGATCGCCACGGTGAGCTCGCGCACCTGGGCGGCCAGTGCCGACCCGAGCTGGGCCTCGACGACCGAGTAGGGGATGGGCTCGTCGTGCTCGCCCATGGGGGCCTTGGTCGAGGGGGTGAAGATCGGCTCGGGCAGCCGGTCGCCGTCGACGAGCCCGGCCGGCAGCGGGATGCCGCTCACGGCGCCGGTCGCGGTGTACTCACCCAGGCCGCCGCCGGTCAGGAAGGCGCGGGCCACGCACTCGACGGGGAGCATCTCGAGACGCTCGACGAGCACCGCACGGCCGCGCACCGCATCCGGTACGTCGACACCGACCACGTGGTTGGGCACGAGGTCCTCGAGCTGCGCGAACCACCACAGGGACAGGCGGGTGAGCACCTCGCCCTTGTCGGGGATCGGGGTGTCGAGCACGAAGTCGAAGGCCGAGACGCGGTCGGAGGCGACGAGGAGCAGCCGGTCGGGGCGAGGGTGCCCGGTGGCCGGGTCGACCGGCGCGTAGAGGTCTCGGACCTTGCCGGAGTAGACGTGGGCATAGCCGGGCAGGACCAGTGCGGCGTCGGGCATGGGCCGATTCTTCCAGTCCGAAGGGCGGGGGCCGCCGACGGGCGGTGGTCAGCGCGGCAGCGCGGGCCCGCCGGGTGCACCTTCCAGGTCGGCGTCGCTGGATGGTGCTGCATCGTCGAGTCGCATGACGGACCGCAGGACGTTGTCGGCGACGAAGAGGATGACGCAGGTGAACAGCGCCGCCGCCACGTGGGCCTGGATCAGCGGCAGCGACAGCGATGACCCAGCCACCCGCGCGGAGCCGCCGAGGGGTATCGACCGGAAGATCTCGTGCACGTGCACCGGGGCTGCGGTACCGCCCGACGAGGGCTCCATCGCGATCAGCGCCAGGTGCATGATGACCTGCGCGCTGCTGGCGGCGAGGAGCGCCAGCGGCAGGGAGACCGAGGACCGCAGGAGGAGCCAGACCATCGGGGCGACCAGGACGGCGATCACCATTTTGGGGATGATCTGCACCTGTACGCCCCCACCCAGCCGATGTGCCACCGCACCGAACTCGATGAACACCACGGTGGCCGCGAGGGCACGAAGCGTCCGCATTCTCGCAACGCCGTCAGCGGTCACAGCACCGAGAGTAGCGGCGGGCGAGACCTGGCGCGCGAAGATCGGGCTCAGGTCGATACAACCGGCAGCCACAGCCGATGCACGAGGCCAGGTCGTCGCGCACCTGGGTCATCGCCTCGATGCGGGCGGTGAGCAGGTCGTGCCAGCGACGTGACATGCGAGCCCGGTCGCGCTTGGTCGGCGGGTGGTCCTCGGGCAACGTCGCCAGTGCCTCACCGACCTCGGCAAGGGTGAGACCGAACCGCTGCGCAGCGCGCACCACCGCGATGCGGCGCAGCACGTGCCGCTCGAACCGGCGCTGGTGCGCACCGACGACACCAAGCCTCGCTGCTCGGAGAAACGCACGGCCGCAACGAAGACCCCGGACCGGGTCGCCACCTCACCGATGGCAAGCAGGTCGTGCCGGTTCACGTGGCGACCGTGATCCGGTTGACCTCAAGTGCACTACAGGTTCGAGGATGGAAGCATGACGACTTCGGGGGACCGCCGCGCGGACCGCTGCCACCCCACCCCCAGAGGCCCCAGTCCGGCTGTTGCGGCACTCGTGGCCGGCCGCACCGCAGCGACGTCACCGTGAGTGCGGAAGTGGTTGCCGGGGCGGCCACTTCCGCACTCATCGCGGGTAGTTTCGGCGGATGAACACCTTCGAGAAGGCCACCCGTCTGCAGCGACTGCACGCCGACCCCGAGCTGTTGCTGCTCGTCAACGTCTGGGACGTCATCAGCGCCCGCGTCGTCGCCGAGACCCCCGGCACGACCGCACTGGCCACGGCGAGCCATTCGGTCGCCGCGGCGTACGGCTACCCCGACGGCGAGCAGATCCCCCGCGAACTGATGATCGAGGCCGTCGGGCGCATCGCCGGCGCCGTCGACCTGCCCGTCACCGCCGACCTCGAGGCCGGCTACGGCGACCCCGGCGGCACCATCGCCCGGGCCATCGACGTGGGCGTCGTCGGCGCCAACCTCGAGGACCAGCTGAGGCCGCTGCCGGATGCCGTGCAGTCCGTCGCGGATGCCGTCGCGGCCGGCGAGCGGGCCGGCATCCCGTTCGTGCTCAACGCGCGCACCGACGCCTTCCTGCGGGCGGGTGACCGTGACCCCGCGCAGGTGCTGGCCGACGCGATCGAGCGCGGTCGGGCCTACCTCGATGCCGGTGCCTCCACCTTCTTCGCGCCGGGCCTGCTCGACGAACCGACGGTCGCGGCGCTCGTCGAGGCCCTCGGGCCGCAGAAGGTGAACCTCATCGGCATCCCGGGCTCGCTGCCGCTGGGAACGATGCAGCGGCTCGGCATCGCGCGGGTGTCGTACGGCCCGTGGAGCCAGAACGTCGCCCTCACCGCGCTCGCGGACCTGGCCGCCGGGGTGCGCGGCGGTGGCGGCATCCCCCAGAACACCCGCAAGCTCAACTGACCCGCCCGACTCCTCGCCTCGAGTGCGGAAGTGGTCGCTACAGCAACCACTTCCGCACTCGACGCGAGGTGGGAGCCTCAGACGTGCACCTCGCCGCGCTCGGCGCGCAGCGCGATGTCGGTGCGGTGGTGCGAGCCGGGCAGGTCGATGCCGTCGACAGCGGCGTAGACCCGCTCGCGGGCCTGCGCCAGGGTCGCCCCGGTCGCCACGACAGACAGCACCCGGCCACCGGCGGACACCAGCGCACCCTCGGCGTCGCGCGCCGTGCCGGCGTGCAACACGTAGGCCGTCGGCGCCCCGGGCAGGTCCTCGAGCCCGGTGACCGGGTCGCCGGTGCGCGGGGTGCCGGGGTAGTTGTCCGCGGCCACGACCACCGTCACGGCGTGCTGGTCGGACCACCGCAGCACGGGCGCCTCGTGCAGGCGACCTCTGGCCGCCGAGAACAGCACCCCGCCCAGCGGGGTCAGCAGGCGCGCCAGCACCACCTGGGTCTCGGGGTCGCCGAACCGGGCGTTGAACTCGATGACCCGCGGGCCGCGCGGGGTCAGCGCCAGCCCGACGTAGAGCACCCCGGTGAACGGCGTGCCCCGCCGGTACATCTCGTCGACGACCGGCTGCGCGACACGAGCCACGACGTCGTCCACGAGCCCCTCGGGCGCCCAGTCGAGCGGGCTGTACGCCCCCATCCCGCCGGTGTTGGGGCCGGCATCGCCGTCGCCGACCCGCTTGAAGTCCTGGGCCGGCGACAGCGGGACCACCGTGGAACCGTCGCTGAGGCAGAAGAGCGACACCTCGGGGCCGTCGAGGAACTCCTCGACGACGACCGCGCCGTCGGGCTTGGCCAAGCAGATTCGGGCGTGCTCGAGCGCCTCGGCCCGGTCGTCGGTCACGACCACGCCCTTGCCCGCGGCGAGGCCGTCGTCCTTGACGACGTGTGGGGCACCGAGCGCGTCGAGGGCGTCCTCGACCTCCGCCATCGTGGTGCAGACGTGGGCCAGCCCGGTCGGCACCTCCGCCGCGGACATCACCTCCTTGGCGAAGGCCTTGCTCCCCTCGAGGCGGGCCGCGGCGGCGGACGGCCCGAAGCAGGCGATGCCCGCCTCACGCACCGCGTCAGCCACCCCCGCCACCAGCGGTGCCTCCGGCCCGATGACGACCAGGTCGACACCGAGCGAGGTGGCGAGGGCGACGACCCCGGCGGCGTCGGTGGCCCCGCCGGGCAGCGGCTCGCACCGGGCCACGGCATCGATGCCGGGGTTCCCCGGCGCCGCGATGACGGCGTCGACCGCGGGGTCGAGCGCGATGGAACGGACGAGGGCGTGCTCGCGGGCCCCGGACCCGACGACGAGTACCTTCACGCGGCCAAACCTAGCGGCGGGTGGCCGCGAGCGGCACGCGCGTCCCGGCATCCGCGCGGGTGTTCTCGGACCGTGCAGAACCGGACTCTCCACGGGTTTAGACTGGACAGTTCCGTGATCCGCCGCACCGAGGAGACCCTGCTCCGTGACCGCCCCGCACCCGGGCCTGCCCGAGGCCTCACCCGACGTCGCCGGTGAGCTCGCCCACGAGCAGGCCCACGTCGACCGGGTCTACACCGAGCTGGAGAAGGCCAGCCGGCGAGCCGCCGACGTCGAGGCCGACGGGATGGCGCGCGGGCGCACGTCGCGCACGGGTGACGTGCGCGACGAGGAGCTGACCGGGCTCTTCGAGCGCGACGCCCTCGTCTACGCCGCCGCTCGACGCCGCTCGATGATCGACAAGCAGTACGAAGGGCTGGTCTTCGGCCGCCTCGACCTCGGTGACGAGCGGTCGACCGCCGACGAGCGCGAGGTGCGCTACATCGGCCGGCTCGGCGTGCGCGACGACGACTACGAGCCGCTCGTCGTCGACTGGCGGGCCCCGGCCGCGTCGGCCTTCTACCGGGCCACCCCGGTCGACCCGATGGGCGTGGTCCGCCGACGCGTGCTGCGCTGCAAGGGCGCGACCGTCGTCGGGGCCGAGGACGACCTCATGGTGCCCGAGGCGCCCGACGACATCGTCGTGCTCGGCGACGGCGCGCTCATCGCCGCCCTCACCCGCAGCCGCGGCCGGCAGATGCGCGACATCGTGGCGACCATCCAGCGCCACCAGGACGAGGCGATCCGCGCACCCTCGCGGGGCGTCACCGAGATCACCGGCGGCCCCGGCACGGGCAAGACGGTCGTGGCGCTGCACCGCGCCGCGTACCTGCTCTACTCCGAGCGGCGACGCTTCGAGAACGGCGGCATCCTCGTCGTCGGCCCGTCAGCCGCCTACACGGCCTACATCGAGCGGGTGCTGCCGAGCCTGGGCGAGGAGTCGGTGGCGCTGCGCGCGACCGGCGACCTGGCCGACGGGATGACCGCGACCCGGCTCGACACCCCCGAGGTCGCCGCCATCAAGGGGTCGCTGCGCATCCGCCGGCTGCTGGCCCGGCTCACGTCGCGGCCACCCGCCGGGGCGCCCCACGTCTTCCGGGCCTTCATCGCCGGCCACGCGGTGCGCCTCGACGACCAGGCGCTGCGCCGGGTGCGTTCCGAGGTGCTGCGCAGCCGTCAGCACAACCTTGGCGCCGATGCCGCCCGCACCGCCCTCGCCGAGGCCGCATGGCGCTCGGTGCGACTGGGCGAGCGCGACGTCTTCCTCGGCGCCTTCGAGTCATCGCGCGACGTCGACGAGTTCATGGCGGCGTGGTGGCGCCAGGTCGACCCGCGCGAGCTGCTGCTCTCGCTCGCCGACACCGACCACGTCTACGCCGTCTCCCGCGGGGTGCTCGACCACGAGGAGGGCGCCGCGGTCGCGTACTCCTACCGCGAGGCCCTCGAGCTCGGCAGCTGGTCGGTCTCCGACGCCGCGCTCGTCGACGACCTGGTCGCCCGCCTCGGCCCCGTCCAGATGGCCGAGCGCGAGGAGGCCGGCTTCTACGACATCGAGGAGCTCGACGAGCTCTCCCAGTGGGGTGTCATCGACGTCCGCGCCGGGGTCGGCCGCCGCGTGCCCGACGAGGAGACGCAGTGGGAGGTGACGCCGGCCGACGCCCGCGAGCGGCTGATGATGGGCCGCATCGACCGGCCCTCCGGCTACGCCCACGTGCTCGTCGACGAGGCCCAGGACCTCTCCCCGATGCAGTGGCGGATGCTGGCCCGGCGCGGCCGCGCGGCGTCGTGGACCGTCGTCGGTGACGCCGCTCAGGCGTCGTGGTCCGACCTCGCGGAGGCCGGTCGGGCACGCGACGAGGCGCTCAGCGGCCAGGAGCGTCGGGCCTTCCACATGGACACCAACTACCGCAACGCTCGCGAGATCTTCGACTACGCGCGCGACGTCATCCTCCCGCTCGTGCCCGATGCCGACATTCCGGATGCCGTGCGCGAGACCGGTGTCGACCCCGTCGACCTGGTGGTCGAGGGGTCCTTGGCATCGGCCGCGGCGGATGCCGTCGACCAGCTGCTCGGTGAGGTCGAGGGCTCGATCGCGGTCATCGCCGCTCGGCGCTGGTCGGAGCGGCTGGCCGGGCTCGACGGTGCCGGCGACGGACGCGTGCAGGTCATCGACCCGCTGTCGACCAAGGGCCTGGAGTGGGACGCCACGGTGGTCGTCGACCCGCAGGGCATCACGCAGGAGTCGCCCGGTGGGGTGCGGGTGCTCTACGTCGTGCTCACCCGTGCGGCGCACCGGATGCACGTGCTGCGCCCCGCCTGACCCGCCCCAACTTTTTCGCCCGATGCGAGAAGCTTCACCTTCGCAGGACAACGGTTCTGGTGCGAAGGTGAAGGTTCCCGCATCGGGCGGGAAAGCTGTGGTCAGTCCAGCAGCGGGTGGCGTTGGATGATCTCGTGCCGGCCGGGGCCGACCCCGATGGCGGAGACCCGCGCCCCGATGAGCTCCTCGACGCGCAGCACGTAGGCCTGCGCTGCGGCCGGCAGCTCCTCGAACGATCGGCACCCCGAGATGTCCTGCGACCAGCCGTCGAGCAGCTCGTAGACGGGCTTCGCGTGGTGGAAGTCGCTCTGGTTGACCGGCATCTCGTCGTGCCGCACGCCGTCGACCTCGTAGGCCACGCATACCGGCACCTTCTCGAACCCGGTGAGCACGTCGAGCTTGGTGATCACGAAGTCGGTGACGCCGTTGATCCGGTTGGCGTAGCGGCCGATGACGGTGTCCATCCAGCCGCAGCGGCGCGGGCGCCCGGTCGTGGTGCCGTACTCGGCACCGACGCTGCGCAGCGTCTCGCCGTCGTCGTCGAACAGCTCGGTGGGGAACGGCCCCTCGCCGACCCGGGTCGTGTACGCCTTGAGGATCGCGATGACCCGCGACATGCGGGTCGGGGGGATGCCCGACCCGGTGCACGCGCCCCCGGCCGTCGCCGACGACGATGTCACGAACGGGTAGGTGCCGTGGTCGACGTCGAGCAGCGTGGCCTGGCCGGCCTCGAGCAGCACGTTCGACCCGGCGTTCAACGCCTCCTCGAGCACGAGCGAGGTGTCGGCGACCATCGGCCGCAGCCGCTCGACATACCCGAGCAGCTCCTCGACGACCAGGTCGGCCTCCACCGCACGGGTGTTGTAGATCTTGACGAGCACCTGGTTCTTCATGGACAGCGCGGCCTCGACCTTCTGCCGCAGGATGCCCTCGTCGAACAGGTCCTGCACGCGGATGCCGACCCGGTTCATCTTGTCGGCGTAGGTCGGGCCGATGCCGCGCCCGGTGGTGCCGATCTTGCGAGCGCCGAGGAAGCGCTCGGTGACCTTGTCCAGGGTGCGGTTGTACGGCGCGATCACGTGCGCGTTGGCCGACACGAGCAGCCGCGAGGTGTCGACGCCGCGGGCCTCGAGCCCGTCGATCTCCACGAAGAGCACCTCGAGGTCGACGACCACGCCGTTGCCGATGACCGGGGTCACCGACGGCGTGAGGATGCCGGAGGGGAGCAGGTGCAGCGCGTACTTCTCGCGGGCGCCGTCCTCGCCCTCGATGACGATGGTGTGCCCTGCGTTGTTGCCCCCGTTGAACTTGACGACGTAGTCGACGTCGCCGCCCATGAGGTCGGTCGCCTTGCCCTTGCCCTCGTCGCCCCACTGGGCTCCGACCAGCACGATCGCCGGCATGACGGCTCCTTTTCGCACGTGCGCCCGGCGGTGGTGCCGTGACGCGCCGAAGGCCCCTCGCGGGTACGCGCCGGGGCCTCGTACACTCCACCCTATCGCGGGGATGCCGTCGCCCCGGTTCCGCTCAGCGGCGCCGTCTCGCGAGCGCCCATCCCAGCTGGAACCTGGTGTCGACGCCGTTGACCGCCATGAGATGGGCCACCCGGCGGCGCACCGTGCGCAGGCTGACGCCGAGGTGGCGCGCGATCGCCTCATCCTTCAGGCCGAGCTCGAGCAGCTCGACCAGCTTCGGGTCGCCGGTGCCCTCGCGCCCGCCGACCACCGGCACGGGTACTGCGTGCTTCCAGGCGAGGTCGAAGTGCGCAATGTACAGCCGCACCACGAGCGGGTCGCGGATGACGGCGTAACCCCGGGAGGGGTCGTCCCAGGCGGCCAGGGCCACCACGGCCGAGGAGCCGAAGACGGCGTACTCGGTCTCGGTGGTGGGCAGGATCCGCTGGTCCTCGCCCACCTCGCCCCACGACGTCATCCAGCGCTGGCCCTGGGGTGACGCCAGTGCACTCGCGGGGTAGACCGCCCGCTGCTGCTCACCGCGCCGGATCCGGGCCTCGTTGGCCCGCGTCGTGGTCTCGTCGAGCGCCGGGCCCTCGGTGATGGTCAGCACGAAGTTGCGCAGCATCCCGGTGGTCTCGGTGAGCAGCCGGTTGACGACCGAGGGGGCGATCGCATCCGAGATCGGTTCGCTGAGCGGCTCGGTGGCCCCGAGGGCGACGCTCGTGACCCTCGCCAACAGCTCGCGGGAGGCGGCGAGGTCGCGGCGTCGCTCCTCGATGCGGTCGAGCTCGCGCCGCAGCTGCTCCTCGAGCACGAGGAGCACAGCCCCGTCGTACGTCGAGGGATCATCCATGCGGCCCGCCTCCTACCCCTGCGGGTGGCCGATTCCTGCCAGTGGCACCCAAGTGTCGCACCTGATGGCCATGGACGAGGCACAATGACGTCAGCACAGCTCGAGGATGCAGGGGACCGTCGGGTGGGCGCTTCTCGGCGAGAGGGAAGCGCAAGACACCGTTGGGCTCGCCAGGGCTGTCCGCGTCGGGTCCGTGCGCTTCAGCGCTCGGACCCGCCGTGTGTCCCGCCGCTCGAGCCGCCCGTG
>Ga0335397_10012964_pt1 | contig 10179 bp, 8 predicted proteins | sample MAT04_FD_205740 | JGI IMG/M metagenome (GOLD analysis project Ga0335397, IMG submission 205740) | Freshwater microbial communities from Lake Fryxell liftoff mats and glacier meltwater in Antarctica - MAT-04 (spades assembly) (version 2) ...
AGGCCCTGCCACGACGCAGTCTCGGGCGCATTCCCGCGAATACCTGGCATCGCTTTCAGCGCCTCGTGGAGAAGAGCGGCACGGTGTTCATCGTGATGACCCCGCAGCCGGTCGTCGAAGCGGCTCGCGTGCGCATCGCGCTGCGCGGGCGCTGGGAGTTGAGCGCGCTGGGCCGGCGGCGCAGCGAACTCATCGCCGCCCTCGACGTGCAGATTTTTCAGCGGGGCCGCGAGGCCGGGCGCGCTGCCGAATCGCTCGTGCAAACCGCCTGAGTCATGTCCTGGTTCGCCGCCATTTTGCTCCCGCAATTTCCGCTGCAAGCGGCGCTGCGCCTGCGTGCGGAGGCGGGAGCCGGGCCGGTCGCGGTCGTCGAAGGCGATACGGAAAAGGGCCATGTGCTGGAGATGACGGCCCCGGCGGCGGCGAGCGGGGTGTTGCGTGGGATGGCTTCGACCCAGGCGCAGGCGCGGTGTCCGGCCTTGCAGCTCTGGCCGCGCGCGCAGGCGCAGGAGCAGGTGGTGAGCGCGCTGCTGCTGGAGATGGCGGGCACGCTTTCCCCTTTGATCGAGGCGACGGGCGAAGGGCTCTGCGTGGTCGATCTGCGGCAGTTGAAGACGGACGATTGGGAGCGGTGGGCGCGCGGGGTGGTGGCGCGTTTTGCGGCGCTGGAATTGCGGGCGGGCGTGGGCGTGGCGTCGAATCCCGATCTCGCGGTCCTCGCCGCCACCCGCGCGGAGCCCGTGCTGATCGTGCAGCATCCGGGCGCCTTTCTCGCCGGCATCGCCGTGGCGGAAGTCGATGCGCCGCCGGAGCTCGTCGCCGTGCTGCGCGACTGGGGCATCGGCCACCTCGGCGAACTCGCGCGCCTGCCGCGCAGCGAACTCGTCGAGCGCCTCGGACCCGCGGCCGGCGTGCTCTGGGAACGCGCGACCGGCCGCCGGCACCGCGAGTTGCGGCTGGTGCGCCCGCCGGAAACGTTTTTCGAGGCATTCGAGTTCGAGCAACCGATCGAGACCATCGAGCCGCTGCTTTTCATCCTGCGCCGCCAGCTCGATCAGCTCGTGCTCCGCCTGCGCGAAGCTTACCGCGTGGCGGCGAAAATGACGCTGACGCTCGTGCTCGAACACCGCGCCGCTCAGTACGAGCGCGTCTTCACCATTCCCTCGCCCACCGCGGACGCCGAGGTGCTGCTGCGCATCCTGCACACGCACCTGGAGAATCTGCGGCTCGAGCAACAGCCCATCGGCGTGTGGCTGCACATCGCTCCGGTCGTCGGCGAAACCAGTCAGCATCAGCTCTTCGAGTCGGCGTTGCGCGATCCGAACCGCTTTGGCGAAACGCTCGCCCGCCTGACCGCGCTGGTCGGCGAGGGCCAGGTGGGCGTCGTCCAACTGGAGGACACGCATCGACCGGATCGCTTCCAATTGGTCGCGCCCAGGTTTGAAGCCTTGAAGGAATCTGCCGAAGCCGGCCGCGAGGAAAGTCGTGCGCTCGGTCTGCCGCTGCGCCGCTTTCGACCGCCGTTCGCCGCGCAGGTTCATTTGCAGCGTTACCTGCCCACGTTCGTTTTTTCCGCAAACGCCCACGGCGAAATCGTGGACGCCGCCGGGCCGTATCGCCTCTCCGGCCAATGGTGGGAGCGCGCAGCATGGGGCGTCGAGGAGTGGGACATCGAACTGGGCAACGGCGAACTCTACCGAATCTCGAAACACCAGGACGCCTGGTTTGTGGAAGGCTGTTATGACGCGCCCGTACGTTGAGCTTCACGCCCGGAGCGCGTTCAGCTTTTTGCGCGGCGCGAGTTTTCCCGAGCAACTGGCGGAGCGTGCGGCGGAGCTGAAACTATCGGCGGTGGCGCTCTGCGACCGCGACGGTCTTTACGGTGCGCCGCGCTTTTACGGGAAGGGCAAAGAGTCCGGTGTCCGGCTGATCTGCGGGGCGGAACTGACGCTCGATGATGGCGCCGTGCTGCCGGTGCTCGTCGAATCGCGCACCGGTTATCAAAATCTTTGCCGGCTCATCACCCGGGCGAAACTGCGGGGGACGAAAACGGAGGCCCCGGTGCATTGGGACGAACTGGCGGAATTCTCCGAGGGCCTGGTCGCGCTGACCGGCGATGACGAAGGCCCGGTGCCGCGCTGCCTCGACCGCGACGATCTGGCGGGGGCACGCGAGCGAGTCGCGCGGCTGCGTCGGGCCTTCGGCGATCGGAATGTCTTCGTGGAAGTGCAGCGGCACCTGCGCCGTGGCGAGGAACTGCGCATCCGCCAACTCCGCGATCTCGCCCATGCCGAGCGCCTGCCGCTGCTCGCCACGAATGGCGTCCACCACGCCCGGCCGGCGCAGCGCGCGGTGCTCGATGTCTTCACCTGCGCGCGGCATCACACGCACCTCGACGCCGCGGGCCGGCTGCTCAGCGCCAATGAGGAGCGGCACCTGAAATCCGCGGCGGAAATGACGGACTTGTTTCGCGATCTGCCGGAGGCGATCGACCAGCCTGCTGCGCTCGCTGAGCGGCTGGAATTCCGGCTGGCCGATCTCGGGTACAAGTTCCCCACGTTTCCGGTTCCGGCGGGAGAAACCGAAGCGGCGTTCCTTTGGCAGCGCGTCATGGACGGCGCCAGGGGACGCTACGGAACGATCAACGCCGCGGTGAAAAAGCAGTTGGAGAAGGAGCTGGCGCTGATCGAGAAGCTGGGATTCTGCGGTTACTTTCTTTGCATCTGGGATCTCGTGCAGTTCGCCCGGGAGCAAAACATCATGGTCCAGGGCCGGGGCAGCGCGGCCAATTCCGCGGTGTGTTATTCGCTCGGGATCACGGCCTGCGATCCCATCGGTTACAAGCTGCTTTTCGAGCGCTTTCTCGCGGAAGGGCGGAACAGTTGGCCGGACATCGATCTCGATCTGCCGAGCGGTGACCGGCGCGAACGCGTGATCCAGGAAGTCTATCGGCGCTATGGCAAACACGGCGCGGCGATGACGGCGAACGTCATCTCATTTCGGGGGCGGAGTGCGATGCGGGAGATCGGCAAGGCGCTGAATTTTTCGCCCGATGTGCTCGGGCGATTTTCCGCGCTCTACGCCAATGGGGACTTCCCGCACACGCTGGAACTCCCCGCGCAACTCGCCCAGGCCGGCCTCCCGATGCAGCACCCGCGGGCGGCGGCGGCGGTGTCGCTTTTCCAGATGATGCGCGGCCTGCCGCGGCATCTCGGCCAGCACTCGGGCGGCATGATCATCTGCCAGAATCAGCTCAGCTCCTTCATCCCGCTGGAGAATGCCTCGATGCCCGGGCGCGTCGTCGCGCAGTGGGACAAGGACGACTGCGCCGATCTCGGCATCATCAAAGTGGATCTGCTGGGGCTCGGGATGATGTCGGTCTTGCAGGAAACCATCGAACTCAGCACGGCGCGCGGGAGGGGCGTGAAGTTATACGAAGTGCCGGCGGATGATCCGGCGACTTACGAGATGATCCGTGCGGCGGACACGATCGGCCTTTTCCAAATCGAAAGCCGCGCGCAGATGGCCACGCTGCCGCGGCTGAAGCCGGAACGGTTTTACGACCTCGTGGTCGAAGTCGCGATCGTCCGCCCGGGGCCGATCCAGGGCGGGCTGATGCATCCGTATCTCAAGCGCCGGTGCGGCGAGGAACCGGTGACCTATTTTCACAAGGACGTGGAGGAAGTGCTGAAGCCGACGCTGGAACGAACGCTCGGGGTGCCGCTCTTCCAGGAGCAGATGCTCAAGATGTCGATGGACCTCGCCGGGTTCACTGGCGGAGAGGCGGAGGAATTACGGCGCGCGCTGTCCTTTCACCGCTCGCACGAGCGCATGGAAAAAGTGTGCGTGAAGCTCCGCCGGCGGATGCACGAGCGCGGGCACTCGGAGGAAATCACCGAGCAGTTGTTGAAGTCGGTGCAATCCTTCGCGGTCTATGGCTTTCCCGAATCGCACGCGATCAGCTTCGCGCTGCTGGCCTACGCGTCGGCTTGGTACAAGATGCATCGGGCCGCGGAGTTCTATGCGTCGCTGCTGAATAACCAGCCGATGGGTTTTTATTCGTCGGCCACGCTGATCAAGGACGCGCAACGCCGCGGGCTGCGCTTTCTGCCGGTGTCGGTCGTGCATTCCGACTGGCGCTGCACGGTCATCGACGACACGACGGTTCGGCTTGGCTTGTGCGTGGTGAATGGGCTGCGGCACGAACACGGCGCGCACCTGCTCCTCGAACGTCTGCGCGCGCCGTTCGCGTCGTTGGCCGATTTCCACGCGCGCATGAAACTCACCAAACCCGAGCAGCGCACGCTCGCCAAGATCGGCGCGCTGGCCGAACTCAGCGCGCATCGCCGCGACGCACTCTGGCAGATCGAACTCCCGCTGGAGGCCGATGGGCTGTGGGCCGCGCGTCCGGCGGCGCATTCCGGCGCCGCCACTCCGCTGCCTCCGATGAATGCGTGGGAACGCCTCGCCGCGGATTTATCCGGCATGAAGCTGAGCGCCGGCCCGCACCCGATGCGGATGCTGCGCGACCGGGTGCCGAACGCCTGGCGCGCCGCCGACCTGCCGCGCGCGACCAATGGCACCTACCTGCAAATCGCCGGTCAGGTCATCTGCCGCCAGCGCCCCGGCACCGCGAAAGGTTTTGTCTTCATCAGCCTCGAAGACGAAACCGGCGTGGCCAACGCCATCGTCCTGCCGCAGCTCTTCGAGCGGCAGCGGCTGCTCATCACCTCGGAGTCCTTCCTCATCATCGAAGGCCCGGTGCAGAACCACGAAAACGTCATCCACGTCAAAGCCGTGCGCATTCTCCCGCTCCCCGGCCAGGCGCTGAACCTCGCCGAGTCGCACGACTTCCGGTGACCAGCCTCTCGCCCAAAAAGTTCCGGTTTCCTCGCGAACCGTGATTCTGCCACACCACGAATCAACATGAGTGACGGCTTCGATTACGATGTCTTCCTGAGCCACAGCGCGAAGGACAAGGCGGTGGTGCGCCCGCTCGCGGAGCGGTTGCGGGCGGACGGGGTGAAGGTGTGGTTCGATGAATGGGTGCTCAAGCCCGGCGACAGCATCGAAAAGAACCAGTCGAAGACTGCGCAGATCGAGGAATGGCTGGAGCGCTCGCGCGTGCTGGTGCTCTGCATGTCGGTGAAAGCGTTCGGCTCGGACTGGGCGCAGTTGGAGTCCGGCACCTTCCGGTTCCCGATGCCATGAATCCCGATACAACCGCAACCGACGCCGATAATTGACCGTGACCTACAAACTCACGTCGCGAATCTGAACACGGCGGCGTTGTTCGCCAAGTCGCGAAAGGTCTTCGATGACATTTTGCAAAAGGACGACTATCGAGCGGCGCTTCGCTTTTTCAATTGCAAGGGCATCCCAGCCCACATCGCAGTCGAGTTTAACATCAAGCGAGACCGTTACATCGAAATCGTTTTAGACATTCTTCGACAGGAGCCGGAAGGAAGTGTGGCGAAGGCGATGCGAGCTGCGATCCTCTCAGGATCAGGCTCGTCGTTGTAGGAAACGACGTATTGGGGTCGAGGGGCGGGTTGATTATTCGTTGTCCCGCCCCGTTGGGGCTTGATCATTTTGCTGACGATTGACCCAGCCCTGCGCTCGTTCCTCACTTGAGCTGGGCTGGCTTGTTGACGGGCCTTTGGCCCTCAGCGGCGACAGTGCGAATCTTCAGGCCAACGGCCTGCGACAAGCCAGCCCAGGGCAAGCGAGGAACGAGCGCCGCCCTGGGATCTGCCGGAAAAAATGGCAACAAGCCCCAGCGGGGCGCGACAAACCACGCTTCAATCCCACACATATCGTTCATCCATCTCGACGCCATGTTTCCGGCAAAGCGCCCGGAACTCATCCTGATACGACACCTCGCGATGATGCTCCTCCTGCGTCGCGACATAGGCGCGGACCTGCTCGACGTTCGATTGGCTCACGGAAAAAGCGCCGTAGCCGCCTTGCCAGTAGAAGTCCCGATAGGCCGGTCCCTGTTCCTTCATCCATTTTGAAGGACCACCCTTAGCCGCTTCGACCAAGCCAGCGATGGTGAGGGTACGGGAAAGGTTGCAGAGGATGTGAACATGATCTTCCACGCCGTTGATGAGGATGGGCTCGCGCCCGATGGCTTGCAGGGCACCCGCCATGTAGGCGTGCAGGCAGGCGCGGAGTTCCGGATCTTTGAGAAAGGGAACGCGGTTCTTCGTGCTGAAAACAACATGCAGGACGACGCGGGCGAGAGATTGCGACATAACGGAACAGGAGTGTGACGCCCCCTTTGGGGCTTTGCCGATTCCATAATTGAGACCCAGGGCGGCGCTCGTTCCTCGCTGGCCCTGGGCTGGCTTGCCTGCGGGCCTTTGGCCCTCACCGATGACGACGGCAACGGAACCGGCAAGGGTCTCATTCCGGGCGCGGGCGGTAGAGGAAGCCGCGGCTTATCCCAAAAATTGGAGCGGCCTTCGGGACGTATTGAACAATCCACGCTGGGGCGAATCCTTGCCGCTGGCGGGGCGGCGGCGTGCGTATGCTGAGGCATGGAACTCGATCTCGAAGGCCAACACGCCGACCGCGCCTACCCACTGCTCGCCTCACTCGTCACCCCGCGCCCGATTGCGTGGGTCACCACGCTCGGGCCGGATGGCACCGTCAACGCCGCGCCGTTCAGCTTCTTCAATGTCCTCGGGGCCGAGCCGCCGATCGTGGGTTTCTGTCCCGGTGACCGCGCCCACGGCACGCCGAAGGACACCGCGCGTAATATCCGGCTCACGCATGAATTCGTCGTCAACCTCGTCGATGAAGATCTCGCCGAGGCGATGAACAAAACCGCGGCCTCACTCCCTTACAGCACCGATGAACTCGAAGCCGCAGGCCTGACCACCGCCCCCTCGTCGGTCATCAAGGCGCCGCGGATCGCCGAAGCTCCCGCGAGCCTCGAGTGCGCCGAATGGGGTACACTGCAAATCGGCGACAACCGGCTGATCATCGGGCTCGTCAAGCGCGTCCACATTCGCGACGACATCTTCGATCCGGAGACTCTCCGCGTCCGCAGCGAGCGCTTCCACGTCGTTGGTCGCATGGCCAGCCCGCATTGGTACTGCCGCACGCGGGATCGCTTTGAGGTGATCCGCCCCGACTGACTGCACCTCGTGCACAGAGTGGATGCTTCGCTCCGCGTGCCGGCGTGCGTCGGTCGGTTGGCGGCGGGACGCCGCCACTCCTTGGCCCCCGCCGTCCGCGCACTCCACGGCTTTGTTCGGGCTTAGACTTTTGAAGATGCCGTGGCCGCATCTGGAGAGGCGGCTCTGTCCGTAGGACGTGCCGCCTGGGCAAACGCGTGACCGCGAAGGCGGCACTTCCCGCTCCGCGGGACAGAGCCGCCTCTACAGCCTGGCTACGACGTTTCTTCAACGGCTATAAGGCGGGACGATGAGGGGGAGACCGATCGGCAAAGGAGAAAACGCAGAGACGCAAAGGCGCGGAGAGCGCGACCGGAAACCGCACCCAATGGTTTGCGGGAATTTCGTGGCCGGTCTCCTCTGCGTCATTTACGCCTCGTCGTCTTGGCGTTTTCAAATCTCACCGCAACTCCGTCGTTCCGGCGCGGTCCACGGTGAGCTCGCGCCCGGTGTAGTGCGCGAACATTTCCAGGATGCGCCGGAGCCGGATCTGCGGGTTCCGGGCTTCGATGAGCCCGGTGCTGGCGATGGCGCCGGCGTTGATCATGGGATTGCGCGGGCAGCCGGTGACGGGGTCGAGGCTGATCGAATTGAAGGCGTCGCCGGTGGGCTCGTCGCCGACTTTTTTCAAGACCTCCGCGCGCCCCTGATCCTCGAGCGCGAGGCCATAGACGAAAGGCTTGGAGAGGGATTGGATGGTGAAGAGTCGGCGGGAATCGCCGACTTCATAGACCCCGCCATTGGTCGTGACGATGCAGATGCCGAACCAATTCGGATCGGCCTTGGCCAGCTCGGGAATGTAGGTGGCGACTTCGCCATCGGTGAGCTGGGAGTATTCGCGGTGCAGCGCTTCGAGCTGATCGTAAATCGGCGAGAATGTCTGATGATCCGGTTTGAATGTCATTGCGCGCCCTGGTGGATGCCCTGCGGCTGAGCGGAGGGTGCCCGAAATGATTTGTGTAAAACAAGCCGGAATGCCGCCCATCGCGGAGCACGGCAATTGTCTCGGCGAGGGCGCGACCCCACGATCGCACTTTTCCGCACGGCGCGGGCTCCGCCGGGTGGATGATCGGGATCATTGTCGAAAACACCAAGGCGGGACATTTTGGGGAACAGCCATGCGCGCCGTCTCCCTCCTCGTTCTGCTCCTTCTCGCGCTGCCGCTTCGGGCGGCGGATCGTTTCGATGTCGTCGTTTATGGCGGGACGCCCGGCGGCTTGATCGCGGCGCTGGCCGCGGCGCGCGAGGGCGCTTCGGTGGTGGTCGTCGAGCCGACGAAATGGATCGGCGGCATGGTGACCGGCGGGCTGGCCAATACCGATGTCGGCGATGAAAACGTCATCGGCGGGTTGACGCGCGAATTCTTCACCCGAGCGGCGGCGAGCCAGCCCGGCACGGCGCTGGCCTACGGCTCGATCCGGCGGGAGCCGCAATGGATGATTATGGGCCAGGCCGGCGGATTGGCCGCGGTGCAAGCGCTCCGGGCGGGCCAGCCGGTGCAAGAAATTGACTTGGCGGCTTTGCGAGCACGGCTGCGGGAGCAGAAGTAAGTCCTCGATCTGCCCCAGCCGCTGCGGTGACGTGAAAGACTTGCGACCGCATCGTCGAGGACAATGCGCCGGCGAAGTGCAGCGGCGTTTGGTCGGCGTGCAGTTCCTCGGGTGGCCTCGATGAGGTTAGCGATGGCCACCGGGTATAGGGCGCCTGCAAGCAGGCGCGCAGGTCACAAACACGGAATTACACCGTCCAAATTCAGACCCGGAGCGAGCCGCGGAACCCCCTGACGTTGTAATAAGACTGCGCGCCGTTGTAACCCACGAAGACGCGGCCATAGCGACGTTCACAATGAAGCGCGCCGCCAAGTTTCCGAATATCGGAAGGCGTGCTCACCCAGCTTGAGGTCTTCGTATCGAAATTTCCAAGGCTCTGCAGCGCCTGATATTCTTCTTCCGTCAATAGTTCAATGCCCATGGCAGCCGCCATCTCCATCGCGTTGTTTGCTGGTTTATGTTCCTTCCTCGAATCCAATCCTTCACGGTCGTAACAAACACCAACCCGGCCCTTGGGCGTTTCCGCTGAGCAATCAAAGAAAACGATTTCGCCCGTCTTCTCATCCCGACCAACGACATCCGGTTCACCGCCGGTTCTTTCCATTTCATGAAGGGACCACAGTTTTCCGGTGTTAGCTCCCAGCTTTAATTCGATGTTAGCCCATTCGAGACCTTGATGGCGGTCCATATTTTTCTCGAAGCGCGCCCTCCCTACTCTGAGCAGTTCCTCCCGTTGTTCTGGTGACAACTTCTTTTTTGCTTCAACGCTTTTCATGGAGGTTTTTTCGGGGTGCTGAGTCGGGCGAAGAGTTGACCCCAATTAGTTCGATCGCTTCGAAAAAAGCGCTGAAGAGCGTCCTTGCCACATCCAAAATCCCGAATGGACCGGGACAGGAACGAAGATAAACCGTTTTGTCATGATGGGCTGACGGAGAAGGTGGGCGAGCGGGGCTCTGCGATCGGCTCGGAGACGGACGATGCGGCGTTCCTTGGAACTCGCTAGGGAATCACAACAGTCTGCGGATCGTTCTTCACTTCCATCATCGACCGGATCCTGCCGTTCGTGAACATGATCAAATTTCCGTTGCCGTGAACATCTCCTCGCTCCAAGAACCACGGGTGGGTCGGCCATTGGAACGCGGCCCGCGGACTATCGTCGAAGGGCGTGGGCAGGTAATCAATCCGCGTATTTTCCCCTCCGTCCTCGTATGGCGGGTTTCCCATGGCTTTTTGAATCGACGGGCATATCCAATTGGGCCGGCCAATTTTATAGGGCGTGTAGGCGTCGATCCAAGCTTGGGCGTAGGCCGGATCTTCAATGTCATCAATTGGAATCTGAGGCCAGGAATCTTGATCGGTGACGTAGGCACTCGCCGCCGCATAGAGGCTGCGCAAATTACTCTCGCACCGGGAGCGTTCCGCTTTCGCCTGAATGATCCCAAAAG
>Ga0335397_10012965_pt1 | contig 10179 bp, 8 predicted proteins | sample MAT04_FD_205740 | JGI IMG/M metagenome (GOLD analysis project Ga0335397, IMG submission 205740) | Freshwater microbial communities from Lake Fryxell liftoff mats and glacier meltwater in Antarctica - MAT-04 (spades assembly) (version 2) ...
TGTACTTGCGCCGCTTGCTTTTGCCCAAATTCCATAATTAGTTGTACCTGCTCCTACGCTTTTTGCAACAACACCATAATTAGAAGTTCCTGTTGAAGAATTATTTGCATAAACACCTGCTGAACTTGTTGTAGTGGAGGCACTTCCCCAAACACCGGAATGGGAAACAGGAGCATCGAGAAATATCAATCCTGTAGTATTATATCCTAAATTTCCATTTGCATGGATAGTTGTGGTAGCACCGGAAATTGTTTGATCAACACCGTAAACCGCCATAACTTCTGTGCTGAATGCAGACAAACGATTTCTAAAAGTAGCTTTGGAATTGGTATAAATATCACCAACTCCAATTCGTCCGCTTTCATCTGTTATTGAACCGGTAATTAATGCAGCCCCATCCCATTTAGGTATTTTATTTAAAGTATTTACTCCTACCTGAGGATCTGTTTCGGCACCTGCAGCTGGCGTTGTTGCCACCCAGGACGATCCGTTCCATTGCATAACCTGACCTGAAATTGCACCCATCGCACTTAAATCAGCGGCAGCAATTGTGGAATTTAAAATATCGGTAGAAGAAACAGTACCGTCAGCAATTTCTGTTGAGCCTACTGCACCACTTCCAATTTGTAAATTATTATATAATCCAGTTACATCTCCGCTATGATTTGTAGCAGTTGTAATATCATCAGCTCCATTTATATCACCGGTATTTGTTATTAGAGTTCCAGCAATACTAATACCAGTGCCCGCCGTATAAGTTGTGCCGACAGGAGTAGTTGCAACCCACGCAGTTCCATTCCATTGCATTATTTGTCCTGAGGCTGCACCCATTGCACTGAGATCATCAGCAGCAATTGTTGCGTTTAAAATATCGGTAGAAGAAACAGTACCGTCAGCAATTTCAGCTGAGCCTACTGCACCACTTCCAATTTGTAAATTGTTATATAATCCTGTTACATCGCCGGTATGATTTGTAGCAGTTGTAATATCATCAAGTCCATTTATATCACCGGTATTGGAAATAACAGATCCAGTAATATTAATTCCTGTTCCCGAAGTATAAGTTGCACCCCCACCAGCAGTAGTTTGTGTGCTGCCATCCATAAATTTAATTGCATTCACATATATCTCATTCCAGTTTAAAATTGAAGAACCGAGATCTAAAGTGTTGTTTGCGTTTGGGGTTAAACTTTGATTAATAGCAGTTCCGGAAACCAAATTCGACAAACTGGTGTTTGCTCCTTTTGTGGAAATTGCTGTCCATGCAGCCCCCGAATAATAATAAAATCCCGGAGTTGAATTTGTTTGAAAAATTAAAAGTCCGGTTGCCGGTGCCACAATAGCATCACGCTGCACTTTGGTCATTCGCGGAGCTAGCAAACCCTGTGTGGTTGATTGCAATTCCACTATGGATGATGCGTTAGGGGTAATGGTCCCAACACCAGCACTTCCTGTTATAGGAAATGTATTGGTTTGTGCTGATAATTTTATTTGAGAGACCACAAATAAAATGCACGCAGTTGTAAGTATTTTTTTCATATTGGTTAATTTAGATCACAAAATTGTCTGTTTAAACAAACCTGTGAAATACCACAATTGGGGGAGGCGAACCTACACGGAAGAGCGGAAAAGGCGCCTAGAATCATCAGGTTTAACATTTTGAGTATTAATTCCACATAATATTGATATTGCGACTAGATGGTAGATGTATAAGGTTTTTTTACTCAACAGAATGAGGAGTTTTCCTTTATGGCATAATAATTTTAGGTTAATTGTAAAAATTATATTTATTATTTAAAAAATTGATATTATGAGAAAAAGTATTTTAATAACCGTAATCAGCGGCTTAGTTCTGGGAGGGCTGTTAGCTGCATATTCAAAAAAATCCAAAAAAGTTAAAAAAACCCGTAACCAGCAGTAAAACCAGGAGGGAAAAAAATTAGTGATGATGAATTAAAGTAGCCGTTGATGAAAACATTAACGGCTATTGTATTTTAAATATTATTACAAAAAGTGACACTCCGAAATTTTCAGGAGGGGTACACATTAATGATATCACCATGAACTACTTTTGCAATTTCGTGCATTACAAATTTTGCGTTGATATATTCGGCAGTTGAACATGTTCTCCTTGTTCGGGAAGTTTGATTAAGTGAACCTGAACAAATAAATTTTCTACCCAAGAAGGTTTTACTTTTTAAGTTAAAACGGCCGATTTTTGTGGATTGGTTTCTACAAAAAGGTGTTTATTTTACTCAATAGTCAGAAGAACAAATAAATATGGTACTATGATTAATCGCTTAAATTTTACTGGTACAATAATTGTCTTTTTCATCCATTATTAACAATTAAAATAGAATCATGAAAAAAATTAATAAAACTACTAAAATGAAAGCCTCAAACGGGACGCCTAAAAAAACAAGTAATGGTAAATCTGTAACTTCTGGAGCTTCTAAAAAAACTTCTTCTAAATCAGAATACAGTACAGACGATGTTGATGATGAAGGTGCTCTTAACACACTTTTTATCGATTTGTTAAAAGACATTTATTGGGCTGAAAAGCACTTGGTAAAAAAACTTCCGGAGGCAGAAGCAGCAGCAACAAGCGCTGCGTTAAAATCAACTTTGCACGACCATTGGTTAACTACAAAAATGCAGGTTTCAAAAGTTGAACAAGTGTTTGAATCGATTGGTGAAGAGGCGGTTGCGAAAAAATGTATGGCGATGCAGGGTTTAGTTGAAGAAGTAGCTGAAATTATAGAAGAAACTGAAGACAAAACCCTTACTAGGGATGTAGGATTAATTATTGCCGCACAAAAGGTGGAGCATTATGAAATTGCCTCTTACGGCGGATTAGCAGCATTATCGGAAGTATTAGGACATAAAAAAGCAACGAAAATCCTATTAGAAATACTGGAGGAAGAAAAGGAAGCAGACGCAACACTTACAGGTATTGCACAAAATGCAAGGATAAATGTAGAAGCTGCTGCTGAATAACATATAAGTAAAATTATTCCTTTCTAAACATCGCACCAATTAAGTCAAAAAACGGGATCAGTGTATGCATATAATTTGCAGATATTGATTTCCGTTTTTATAAAATTAAATTCAAATTATGAAATCAATTTGGAAAGGATCTATTGCTTTTGGTTTGGTAAATATTCCAATTAAAATATATAGTGCCACTTCTTCCAGTGCTTTGGACTTTGATATGCTTGATAGGCAGGACCATTCACGAATCCGGTATAAAAAAGTAAATGAGAATACAAATAAAGAAGTTGATTTAGAAAATATCGTAAAAGGATATTTTTATAAGGATGATTTTGTGATCTTAGAGAGTGAAGATTTTCAAGAAGCGGCGCCGGTAAAAACTAAACTCATCGAAATAGAACAATTTATATTAGAAAAGGAAATTGACACCATATTTTATGAAACTCCCTATTATCTCGAGCCTGAACAATCAGGTTTTAAGGCGTATGGTTTATTGCGTGAGGCATTAAAAAAATCGGGAAAGATAGCAGTTGCAACTTTTGTATTAAGGAATACAGAAACGCTTTGTGTAATTAAACCATTAGACAAAATATTGATTCTTAACAAGATCAGATTTGAGGAAGAAATAAGGGAGACTACAGAAATTAAAGTTCCCGGAGTAGCAGAAATAAAACCCGCTGAATTAAAAATGGCGCTTGCCCTCATCAAACAATTTTCAGGAAAATTTAATCTTTCCGCGTTTAAAGATGAATATTCCGGTGAGTTATTAAAAGTAATTAAAGCAAAGGCAGCAGGCAAAAAAACTAAAATACGCCGGCTCACACCAACCGCTGTTAAATCGAAGGATCTTATGGAGCAACTGAAAGCTAGTCTGCTAGTAAAAAGAACAAAAGCATCCTGAGATGGAGTTGAATGAATACGATAAAAAAAGGGATTTTGAAAAAACACCGGAGCCCAAAAGCTCAAAAAGGGTTTCCGGTAAACAATTGCATTTTGTTATTCAACGACATGATGCATCCCGGTTGCACTATGATTTCAGATTGGAGTTAAACGGAGTCTTAAAAAGCTGGGCTGTACCAAAAGGACCTTCTTTGAACCCGGAAGATAAACGTTTAGCGGTTGAAGTAGAAGATCATCCCTTTGAATACCGAACTTTTAAAGGAATTATTCCGGAAGGTAATTATGGTGCAGGAGTGGTCGAAATTTTTGATGAGGGCACTTATATGCCGTTAGAAAATAATTCGGGTTTATCAAATGAAAAAATATTACAGGAGGGACTCAAAAAAGGAGATCTGAAATTTGTTTTGAAAGGGGAAAATATTTCCGGCGCTTTTGCACTTGTGAGAATGAAAACAGGTGAAGAAAAAAACTGGCTTCTTATTAAAAAGAAAGATGATTTTTCTATTACAAAACAATTTGACATAGAAAAAATAAAACCTTTGAAACCGGTTACAAAAACAGTTAAGGATCTTTTCGAGAACCGAAAAAAAGAAAAAACTGATAAAAAAAACGCTACTAAAAGTACATCAAAAAAAACGTTGGCTAAATCCATATCAAAATCAGCTTCCACCTCCAATAAAAAGGTAAATAAAAAAATCTTTGACACAAATGTAAAAAAGTTGGCAAACCCAATGTTAGCTGTTTTAGTGGATAGTGTAGTTGACGATGCCAATTGGATATATGAAAATAAATATGACGGTTACAGAACAATGGCAGCAATTTATTATGGTGACGCACAACTGCTCTCACGAAATAAATTGTCGTTAAATAGAAAATTTCACGAAATTGTGAAACAACTTAGTGATGTTGAGGAATGTGTAATTTTAGATGGGGAGGTTGTTGCTGAAAACGAAAAAGGCAACGTAGAATTTCAGCTTTTGCAGCGATTTTCGCATTTACCGAAAGGGAAACTGACCTATTATTGTTTCGATATTATTTATTTAAATGGTAGCTCACTCCTTTCAGTAGAGCTTGATGAGCGAAAAATTTTATTGGAGTTATTTTTTAATAAATACTCTTTTAAACAAATTAAAATCGCACCCTTTATTCTGCAAAAAGGTAATGATTTGTTTAATAAAGCTAAAAAGGATGAAGGGGAAGGCATTATTGCTAAAGACCGGAACAGTTTATATACACCGGGCACCAGAACTTCCAGCTGGAAAAAAATAAAAACGCATAAACGACAGGAATTTATTATATGTGGTTTTACTGAACCAACAGGATCAAGGAGTAAATTCGGATCACTGATCTTAGGATTATATGAAAAAAATACACTAAAATTTGTTGGTCATTGCGGGAGCGGATTTACAGAAGAATCGCTGGCACATATGTATTATAACATGAAACCATTGATTCAAAGTACGTCTCCTTTTGCCTATCTTATACTTACAAATGGAAAAACTACCTGGTTAACACCCCAATTGATATGTGAAGTAAAATTTGCCATGTTTACGAACAGTGGAATTTTGCGCAATGCGGTATTTATGGGGTTAAGGAATGATAAAGATGCAAAAAATACTACCATGGAAAAACCAAAAAAGAATGCTGTAAGATCAACCTATTCTCCTGTGAAAAAACCAAAATCTGAAAAGAGCAAACCCGATAAAAAAAACAATACAAAAACGAGTACAAACGAAATCACGGAAGAGAAGAATTCAAATACAACAGCAATTAAAGTGCCGGGAGGAACCGTAAAAGTGAGCAATACAAATAAACTTTACTGGCCAAAAGAAAAATATTCAAAGGGACAATTACTAGAATATTACAAGAATGTTGCAGGATATATGTTGCCCTATTTAAAAGACCGTGCACATTCCTTAAATAGATTTCCAAATGGAATTACCGGAGCAGGATTTTATCAGAAAGATGTAGAACCTACAAATCTTCCTGCCTTTGTTAAAACAGTGCCTTTACATTCCGATTCTGGCAATAAAAATATAGATTATATTTTATGTCAGAATCAGGCGAGTCTTTTATACATGGCAAATTTGGGTTGTATAGAAATAAATCCCTGGAATTCAAGATTTACCCATATTGAAAATCCGGATTGGATGGTAATAGATCTTGATCCGGGTGATATTTCATTTAAGGAGGTAGTAAAAACAGCATTGGTTACAAAGCAGGTATTTGATAAATTAGAAGTGGATTGCTACTGTAAAACTTCCGGCGCAACTGGTTTGCATATTTATGTTCCGGCTCAAACTAAATACAATTATGATCAGATCAGAACATTCTCAGAACTTGTTGCGAATTTTATTCATTTAGAATTGCCGGAAACAACAAGTGTTGTCCGAAATCCTCTGAAACGCAAAAACCAGATTTATATCGATTTTCTACAAAACCGTCGGGGTCAAACTTTGGCGGCACCTTATTGTGTAAGACCGAGACCTGGCGCACCGGTTTCAACACCTCTTTTCTGGAAGGAAGTGAATAGTGATCTAAATCAGAATCATTTTACCATGTTTAACATAATGGATAGAATTTCCAAAGTTGGAGATCTCTGGAAACCCGTTTTAGGGAAGGGATTAAATTTATTAAAATCAGTTAAATTACTGGAAAAATTATAAAATGCTATGTGAAATTAAAATCTCACAATAATCTAAGGCGTTAAATGGTTAGTGATATTTGCCAATTAAAATGGAAAGAGGAAACAAAATAGAAACTTAAACTATTTTTTCGCGAATTGCTTTACTCACCGCTTCTGTATTCGAATTAACATGCAGTTTATGATAAATACTTTTCATGTGTGTTCGCACTGTTTCGTAGGTGATATTTAAAACATCTGCAACCATTTTAAAACTTTTGCCTTGCACCATTTGTTGTAAAATTTCTTTTTCTTTTGGCGTTAACTGATAATCAGAATTTATGGTTGGAGCATAGTTTTTCTGAAATAATTCCAATACACGTCTTGCAATAGAACCCGTCATTGGTGAACCACCATTTTTCACATCGCGAATCGCCTCTACATAATTTGCAGGCGAGGTAGATTTCAATATATAACCGGATGCTCCTGCGCAAACAGCATTAAAGATATTTTCATCATCGTAAAATACCGTTTGCATTAACACATAAATTTCGGGGAAATTTTTACGGATTAGTTTTACACCTTCTATACCATTTATACCGGGCATTTCTATATCCATCAATACCACATCAGGCAAATTTTTGTTCAAATGAAATAAGAGATCATTGCAATCGGGATAAGCACCCACGCAGTTAAATCCGTCTGTTCCGTTGATAAGGTAATATAAACTTTCCCTAAGGTGTTTATTATCTTCAAAAATAGTAACTCTGATATCTCCCATAAACTGTAATTATTACAAAGATAATACACTTCATTTCTTTTAAAATACCACAATCAGGGGATAGGAAGTGCAAGCGTGATCTTGGTTCCATTTCCCGGCGAGGTATTAATATCAAGCCTTCCATGGTGCTCTGCAGCACGTTTTTGCATATTGGCTAATCCATTTCCGCCAAATGTGAAAATTTTTTCTTTGGTGCCATTCAACAATTCCCATACAAAACCCACCCCGTTGTCGGTAATTTCCATTATAAAGGTGGATTGCGTTTTTTGAAACCTAACCTCAATTTCTGCACAGCCCGAATACTTAACTGCATTATTAATTGATTCTTTAAAAATTAAATACAAGTCGCGTCGTTGTTGCATTGGAAGATTAAACTGTTCCAACAATTCATTGTGATGAAAAATTAAATGAATATTTTTTACATTGCAAATTTCTGTCGCAAAATTAAACATTCTGCTTTCTATATATTTAAATGCATCGTTGGAAGGTTTTATTGCCCAAACAATGTCACTCATATTTTCGATCATTTCTTTTGAATTATTGCTGATCTGGTTTAAAAGTGGAGCTGATTTCGGGCTTATATCTTTGATTTGGTCATTTACCATTTCACTATACATACTAATGCTGCTCAAAGTGGAACCGATATCATCGTGCAGGTCAGATGCAATACTATTTCGAATCTCCAGTTGTTTTACCTGTTGTTTAATCCGAAATCGGTTCCAGATTAAAATTCCAAAAAAAACAACTGCAATGATGATAAGAATAGCAATATTTCTGAAAACGATCTGAACTTGTTTTTCTTTATCCTTTAATGCGTTTTCAGTTTGCAATAATGTAATCTGTTGTTCCTTTTGCGTAGTTTCAAACTCCTCCTTCAACCTTAGCAATTCACTTTTTTTATTTTCGGAATTCAAACTATCCTTTAATCCGTTATACTTCTTATAGTTTGCCAATGCATTTACAGGATCCTCGAGGAGGTCGTAAATGGTATATTGATTAAAGTAAACTTCCAATAAATAAGCATCAGCATTGTTTCTCGAAAAAATATTCATGGCAGAGTCGAGATTCAATAATGCACTGGAATAATTTCCTGTCATTTTATAAACATTTGAAATATTCATGAGCTCGTATCCCACATCAGTTTCAGAGTTTAATTGCTGCATGAGGTCTTTTGCAATATTGTAGTTTAAAAGTGCTTCGTCGTATTTTTTTAACTTCTCATAATCATCTCCCAAATTTTCATGTGCAATTGCTAGGTTAAAAAGATCGCCGGATTTTTTGTGCAATTGAACTCCCATATTATGTTTCTCAACAGCTTCGAGGAGTCTGCCTTCCATTTGCAATAAATTTCCATAATTGCTATAAGAGTTTGCAAGCATTGATAATCGATTATCAATACCTGTATTTTTTATACTTTCAAATATTTTTATGGATTTCAATATAAATTCTTCCGCCTTATTGAAGTCGCCAAGATCGCGATAAATATTACACATGGTTTGATAAACAACTCCGATCAGAACCGAATCGTGATTAATTTCAAATATCTTAATTGCAAGCAGTTCATTTTTGAGTGCATCATTATTATTCTCCAAAAGGCGATAAGTAAGCGCCATATTGTGATAGGTTTTGGCGCGATTGAGATCGTTTTCAGGTAAATATTCTAATTCCCTCTTAAAATAATCCAGGGAAAGCTGATAAGAACCTTTGGTTTGATAGGCAAGTCCCAATAAATTTAATGCAGAAAAAATTTCTTTGTTGTTTTTCGACTTTTCGGCAAGTTTCAATGCTTTGGTTGCATAAAAAATTGCAGTATCAGCCTGTGAACGATACAGTTGATAGGCATAATCATTATATGCCTGTATTAGAATATTTTCATCATCTGAATGATCAATGAGATTTTTTAGGGAATCTGCATTCAGTTGTGCATTCGAAATGGAAACATTTAAAATGGAAAACAGAAAAGAAAAACAAACAATAACCATTTTTTTCATCACCATACACTTTTCCTGTTTTCTGTTTCCAAAGGTATTGAATTCTCCATTATGTTCAGTAGATCCTTTCAATTAAAAGGCATTTGTAAGGTGATTTGGGTTCCGGTAGTTTTGGAAGATTGAAATACCAGCGTTGCCCTATGCTCAGATGCACTCCTTTTCAAATTTTCGAGTCCCTTGCCCTTTTTATGATGATCCGTGTCGAATCCAATACCATTGTCGGTGATATTTTTTGCCATTATATTTGATAAGTGAGCCTCTTGTTCCGAAATAAATATCAGAATTAAAATTCGTGAGCTTTAAAGCCTGATCACCCGGATTTGCAAAATTATTCCATTCGCAAAATAGTTGATACTTTAATACCTCTCCATTCTTAACATTATCAACAAGTGTTTTATCCAAAAAAACAGGACCACTCGCCATGCCTATCCAAAGGGAAACTTCCATCTGAACAATGCACAGAATATATCCATGTATCAGGAAAGGTCTTATCGAATTTTATTTATTTAATTTCATTTGCACAATAATAAAAAAGTCCATTTTCAGCACCGATCCAAATACATTGATCGGCATCCTGTGTCATAGCATAAACTTTACCAAATCGAATATCCTTACTTCCATTATAATTGGTAAAATTCAAGCCATCGAATTTACAAACCCATAAGCGTGCCCATCCACAAATAACCAATATCATCCTGAAACAAAGTATATATTTCAGAACTAGCCAATCCTTGCCTAGAACCAAATTCCTCCATAATAAATTTTTGCGAGAATGAATTGTCAGAATTACCTAAGAACAAAATAAGGTTTATAAACCTTTGCGTGATAGCGGTTTTAATACTGCATTATGTAATATCGATATGGGTCAACAGATAATTTTGTGGTTGTCACAA
>Ga0335397_10012967_pt1 | contig 10178 bp, 10 predicted proteins | sample MAT04_FD_205740 | JGI IMG/M metagenome (GOLD analysis project Ga0335397, IMG submission 205740) | Freshwater microbial communities from Lake Fryxell liftoff mats and glacier meltwater in Antarctica - MAT-04 (spades assembly) (version 2) ...
TGCTGAAAGATATTTTCCGCCTTGATCCTTTTGGCAACCAGGTTGTTACCTTCACAATGACTTATGATGAAATCAAATCACTGATCATCAATGCTTACAACCGTGAGAAAAAAATTGACCTTGTCCCTTCCGGGATGACCTATACTGTAACGATAAACAGCGAAGGTATTTGTACAGATGTTGATATGAAGGATACTTCCGGGAATGCTTTTGACAAGTATAAATCCTATACTGTTGGAGTAAACAGCTATATATCAGCCAGCTACAAATTTAATCATACCGATCCGGGAACAACCAACTACAATACCACTGCTCAAACCTTACTCGATTACCTGGGTGAGGTAAAAAAAGTGAACTATGAAGGAGTGAAAAGGGTTTTTGAGAAGAAGTAGGAAGCTGTTGATCGTGGATTAATGAGAATATAGAATACAGAATGCAGGAGTCGGGAGCCTGCCCTTCGACTTTGCTCATGGCTCGGAAGTCTGGAGAATGGAGAATGGTGATTAGTGACTGGTGATACGTGATTGGTAACTGGAAATGAGAATCTTGAAACAGAATCAGGAATTCAGAATTCGAAAACTGATTGAAACCTTCAATTATTATTGTTCTTTCTTATCTTCTCCATTCTCCATTCTCCATTTTCCATTCTATACTTTCCTACCATTCATCCGGTTTCTTTTCAAGCGGTGGCAACATGCCTTTTTTAAGGCTTTCAATAAGTTTCATGGTAAAATCATTAACCTGTTTCAGGTAGTTTTCATACTCCGGATTATACGCTTTGTCCTTTTTATCCATCCAGAATTCAATGGGTTTGCGCGACATATCTTTAAAATTAAAGTTCGTTATCGTATAGCGATACCGCCCTTCTTTCATTTCGAGTTTCATCGAATAATCCACAACGCCGGCAGCACGTGTCATCCCTTTATCTTCTTTGGTAATTTCGATGCGATGGATAATCTCAATCAGGCCGGTAGCCGGGTTCCGGACTTTGGTGGCATCAGCAGGATTTTTATATTGCGTATTGAGCCATTCAATTGCACGGTTAAATAATTCACCCGCATTGCCGGGTACCTGAACTACTTCTTTATACGTAATCAGTTTTGTATCTTCATCAACAGGCGCCAGAGGTGCAATTTCCTGAGCTTTCAATCCTAATCCGGAAATCGTAAGGGCTATTAATAAAAGGCTTGCTATGTATATTTTCATTGAGCTATTTTTAAACATTGTTTAACAACTTCCGTGCCGCAATGTCTGCTATTTCTTTATTACAGGCTTACGAACAATAATATAAATATCTTCACTGTCGCGTTTCATCATGTATTTTTCACGTCCCAGTTTCTCAAGTTCCAGCGAATCGCCCAGTAAACGGCTCAACTCAATGCTATCCATCCTGGCCTGGTCGCGGTAAAATTGCAATTCTTTACGAAGTCCGCTTAATTCCTTACGCATTTTGTATTGCGAGATAAGATTGTTGCGGTCGAGGAACAGCATTAACAAAAGGAATACAACACCCGTGAGAAGGTATTTATTCTTAAAAATGGGTGGAATTTTATCGTAAAACTTCTTAAACATAGGGGGCAAAGGTATGAAAAAAGGGGTTAGGTTTTGGGGGTTGGGGATTAGGGTTGGAGGAGTTAGTAGAAATTAGAGGCAGAGATGTTTGAGCTGTCAATCGGTTGTGAGGAGTGAGTGTTTTGAGGTGAATTTGAGGGTTGGGTTGTCATTCAGTTGTGGAAGAGTGAGTAAGTTGAGTGGGTTGAGAGGGTTGAGATGTTTGAGTTGTCATTCGGTTGTGAGGATTTAGGGTTTTAGGGTTTATTCAACTTGTTGCCTACAACCCAATATCGTCGGCAATAGCAGTCATCGCCGAGATGGCTATTGCAGCGAACTCGTCAATCGGTATGCCAATCATTTCACATTCGAGGATATTTTCCCGTTTAACGGAAGCTGCAAAGGCTTTTTCTTTCATTCGTTTAACAACTGATTTTGTTTTCACTGAAGCAATTTTTCGATCAGGATAAACCAAAGCTGTTGCCATAACCAAGCCGGTGATTGTTTCGCCGGCAGCTAACGCATGTTGAAACTCGGTAGTGCGAACTTTGCCTGTCGCCATTTCGTTATGCATACTTATAGCATCAACAATATCCTCATCCACACCCATTCCTGCCAGCCATTTTGCACCTTCGGGTCCATGTGTATAAGCATCGGCATTGGTAACCTCTACGTCAATATCGTGAAGCAATCCTGCCTGTGCCCATGAGTCAGCATTTCTTCCAAGGTGAAGTGCCAGCGCACGCAGAACAACTTCCGATGCCAGGCTGTGAGCTATCATTTTTTCGTTTTTTACATATTTGCGAAGCAGTACTAAGGCTTCTGGGCGGGGAAGAATCATTTTTTTGAGGGGTTGGGGGTTTGGGTTTAGGGGTTTGGGACTTGGAAACGGGAAACTGGAAACTGGAAAGGTGAAAGGTGCAAAGTAAATTCAGACAAATAAGTTTGACCGCAAAGTTAAAAATAAACTGTTTTTCTATTCTCCTAACAACGTTGCAATGAAATGAATATTTTTGCGCATCGAAACTAGAAAATAAACTGATGAATCACTTAAGAATACTGATTTTCGCATTTATACTGCTGCCATTTATTTCTGTTGCGCAGGATAGCGAATTGTATAAATTCCTGAAAACCATTCCAGGTGCTGAAGTAGAAAAGAAAGACACAACTCTATTTAAAGAATTCTACGTTGTAATGCTTCCGCAACTTGTGGATCATAATAATACGAGTGGCACTATATTTAAGCAACGAATCTTTGTCGGTCATGAGGGCTTCGACAGGCCAACTGTTATGGAAACCGAAGGCTATGGCGCTGAATGGATGAATCCGAATTTGCAGTCAGAAGTTACACGTCTTTTAAAAGGAAACCAACTGTATGTCGAACACCGCTATTTCGGGGCATCAACGCCAAACCCGGTCGAATGGAAATATCTCACATCGGAACAGGATGCCGGCGACTATCATTACATCCGTACTCTTTTCGGACAGGTTTACAAAGGCAAATGGATTGCAACCGGAGTAAGCAAGGGAGGGCAAACGGCTACCGCTTATAAGGTTTTTTATCCTGAAGATGTTGATGTTACTATCCCATATGTCGCACCGCTGAATTATGAACTGTTTGACCCACGAATTGGCAGGCATTTTAAAACCGCAGGCACAAAAAATCAGCGGAAGCATATAAAAGATATTCAGGTTTACCTTCTGAAAAATAAAAATGAAGTATTGCCTGAATGGAAAAAGATAACTGACAAGGTTGGTTTTAAATTCACTTTTGTTGATCTGGAGTCAGCTTATGATTATTCGGTTCTTGAACTTCCGTTCTCCTTCTGGCAATACACCGCCGACGAATCGAAACTTCCCGATCTAAAGACTGCGACACCTGATCTGATGGCTAAATTCCTTATTCAGATTGTATCTCCTTTCTGGTACACCGAAGCCGCAAATGTCTTCGAGGCAGCTAATTACCAGTTTTATACACAACTTGGATACTATGAATACAATGAAAAGCCTTTCCGTAAATACCTGAAAAACCAAGATTACCCTAATTCAGCTTTTATGCCAGAGGATGCTGCCATTGTATGGGATCCCTCCTACCAGGAAAAGTTGAAAAAATTCATTGAAGGCAATCCGCAGCATATGATTTTTATCTACGGCGAACTTGATCCCTGGGGAGCAACAGCCGCACAGATAAAACCCGGCACCGGAAGCCTTGTTATGGTTGAAAAAGGCGGAACACATGGTGCCCAGATTTCGACGCTCAGTGCTGAACAAAATAAGCTGGTTATTGAAACGCTGGAAAAATGGCTTGAAATGGATATTGAATAAAGGCTAAACCGGGATTTTCATGATATCTTCCGTGGAGAAGCCCGCCAAAGCCTGCTTCCTATTTCAACAACTCATCCAAAGTTCCAGTTTCCAATTTCCAAATCCCAGGTTCCAAGTCCGAAATCCGAAATCCGAAATCGGCAATCCGAAATCTTACATCCACTGCATCTCTACCGATTTATCCAGGTTCCAAATCCGAAATCCGAAATCCGAAATCGGCAATCCGAAATCTTACATCCCCTGCATCTCTACCGATTTATAAACCTTAACCCCTTTCAAATCCTGCTTTGCGGCATGTATCATGGCTTTTGCAACCACATCGGCATGTATTCCTTTGTATTTCAATAGTGGTCCTGCAAACAGAAATCCCAAACCACCCATTACTACCTGCGCAATTTTTTCACCTCCGCGCTTTTCGGTGCGGTTACCCATCAGCAGCGATGGCCTGAATAATTGTATTTGCGGGATATTTAAATGGCTAACAGCTACTTCCATTTCTCCTTTTACACGATTGTAGAAAATACCTGATTTTTCATTTGCGCCCATAGCACTCACAATCAAAAATCGTTGAACTCCATTTGCCACACACCATTTCCCAAGATTAACTACATAAGTATAATCAACTTTATAAAACGCATCCTGCGATCCGGCAGTTTTAATTGTTGTACCCAAAGCACAAAACACATCATCAATCCGAAAATCAGTTTTCAATGATCCAATTTCATTGAAATCAATCTGTCGCTGAATTAGATTCGGAACTGAAAGGGGAATTGGTTTGCGGGTTATTACCAGAATTTTATCATACTGTTCGTCAGCCAGAAGTTGCTGAAGAAGGCTATTTCCAACCAATCCGGTGACACCGGCAATAAGGGCGTTGCGTTTCTGCATATCAGCATTATTAAGAGTGACTAAAGGTAGTTGATTTAAAGTAAATGCTGGTTAATGAAAACTAAAATCCACAGTAACAGACAAATTAATCACGGTTTAACAGAAATATTTGTTACTATTTGTGTGCAATTTGTGTAATTGGCGGATAAATCAAAAGGCCCTCCTAAAAACACTTGCAATTATTGCCTATTTTTGAAAAATAGAACCAACATGAACTTATACCTGTATGACATTATTTAATTCAGTGATATCGTGGTTTGTACGAAAACGTATCCACCAGATAGATTTGTTTTTGAAATACCCCCACGAGGTGCAGGAGGAGTGGTTCGAAAGCCTGCTGCATACCGCCCGCGATACCGAATGGGGATTGAAGTATGATTACCGTTCCATAAGCACATTTGAGGAATTTTGTAAACGTGTTCCATTGAGCGATTACAATGACATGAAACCTTATATTGACAGGCTTAGGAAAGGTGAGAACAATATCCTTTGGCCTTCAGAAGTAAAATGGTTTGCGAAAAGTTCAGGCACCACCAGCGATAAAAGCAAATTTATCCCTGTAACCGGGGAAGCCCTTGAGGAATGTCATATGAAAGGTGGCAAAGACCTGCTTTCGATCTATTGCAACAACAATCCGGATTCAACCATATTCAGTGGTAAAGTATTGGGAATGGGTGGAAGTTTCCGCTCTGATAACGAATTTGCCGATACCTACCATGGCGATGTTTCGGCGATTATTATGGAAAATCTTCCTTTCTGGGTCCAACTCATCCGGACTCCTGATATGAGCGTGGCATTGATGGACGAATGGGAAGAGAAACTTTACCGCATGGCTATGATCACCAAGGATGAGGATGTAACCAATATTACCGGAGTACCCTCATGGACATTGGTGTTGCTGAATAAAATCCTGGAAATTACCGGGGCAAAAAACATACAGGAAGTCTGGCCAAATCTGGAATTGTTTATTCATGGAGGTGTAAGTTTTACGCCTTACCGCGAACAGTTCCGTAAAATTTGTCCGCCAGGGATGCATTACCTTGAAACGTATAACGCCAGCGAAGGATTTTTCGGCATACAGGACCGGCTCGACAGCGATGATATGCTGCTAATGCTCGATTACGGGATTTTTTACGAATTTCTTCTAATGTCGGATTTTGAAAAGGAAAACCCGCCAACAATACCGCTGTGGCAGGTTGAAACCGGCGTAAACTACGCTATGGTTATCAGCACCAATGCCGGCTTGTGGCGTTATGTTATCGGTGATACGGTAATGTTCACTACAACAGATCCATACCGGATTAAAATTACTGGCCGTACCAGGAGTTTTATCAATGCTTTTGGCGAAGAACTAATTATTGACAATGCGGAAAAGGCGTTGATAACAGCCTGCGAAAAAACCGGTGCCATTATTACTGAGTACACTGCTGCACCTATATTTTTAAATGAAAAGGAAAAAGCCGCTCACGAATGGGTAATTGAATTTGAAACACCTCCCGAAAATATTGAATATTTCGGCGAAGTGCTGGACAATGCACTTAAATCATTGAATTCGGACTACGAAGCAAAGCGTTACCATAACCTTATGTTACTGCTTCCGGTTATAAAGCAGGTAGAGAAAGGCACTTTTTATGAATGGTTCCGCGAACGCGGCAAACTGGGCGGACAAAACAAAGTTCCGCGACTGTCGAACGAGAGGAAATATGTGGAGGGGATTTTGGCGATGGGAAAGCCCAAAGGTTGAAATGTTTGAAGAGTTTGGAACTGTTTGAAGAGTTTGAAGGGTTTGAAGAGTTTGAAGAGTTTGAAGAGTTTGGGGGGGGTGAAGAGTTTGAAGAGTTTGAAGAGTTTGAAGAGTTTGAAGAGTTTGAAGAGTTTGAGGGGTTTGAAGAGTTTGAAGAGTTTGAAGGGTTTGAAGGGTTTGAAGAGTTTGAAGAGTTTGAAGAGTTTGAAGGGTTTGAAGGGTTTGAAGAGTTTGAAGAGTTTGAAGGGTTTGAAGGGTTTGAAGAGTTTGAAGAGTTTGAAGAGTTTGAGGGGTTTGAAGAGTTTGAAGAGTTTGAAGAGTTTGAGGGGTTTGAAGAGTTTGAGGGGTTTGAAATGTTCAATTGCCTGCGGCGTTCAATTTGCCTGCGGCGTTCAAAAGTTCAAATGCTTAAAAGTGTTAGGGTGGCAAAGCTTTAATGACAGTGCCTAATTGAGTATGGCTCCATAAATCTGAAATCCGCATTCTGAAATCCGAAATCTTCTTGCCCCAACCCCTAATCCCCAACTCCCAAACCCTATTACTCTGACTATTTATCAACAAAACACAAATCACCTTTTTCTTAACCAACATTCTTTAATAAATTAGCAGACTGATAATAATAGAACATATGGGAATGCATATAGCTATCGCTGGGAATATAGGATCCGGGAAAACAACACTTTCAGGTCTGCTGGCCAAACATTTCGGCTGGCAACCACATTACGAAGATGTGGATACAAATCCGTATCTTCCTAGTTTTTACGAGGACATGCAGCGGTGGTCCTTTAACCTGCAGATATATTTTCTGAACAGCCGTTTCCGGCAGATTGTCGAAATCCGCAAAAGCGGTAAAAATGTAATTCAGGACCGGACCATTTATGAAGATGCAAATATTTTTGCGCCTAACCTTCATACCATGAATCTGATGACAACGCGCGATTACGACAATTACCAGTCGTTGTTTCAGTTGATGGCTTCCTTTATTCAACCGCCTGATTTACTGATTTATTTACGTGCCGATGTACCTACCCTGGTACGGAATATTCAGAAACGTGGCCGCGATTACGAAGCATCCATCCGCCTCGATTACCTGAAAAGCCTGAACGAACGTTACGAAAACTGGGTTAATGGGTATTCATCAGGCAAACTGCTGATTTTTGATGTTGACAATATTAATTTCCAGGAAAATCCTGAGGATTTAGGAAAGATTATTGAAAGGATACAGGCTGAATTGCACGGGTTGTTTTAGATGTAAACTTATTTCTCTGCTTATCCACTCTAATTGAGTCAATATGCTGAAGCGAATTTTAGGATTAGTAATTCTGTCTTTTATTTTAAGCGCGTACGATCCACCCTTTGCACACCTGGAAGGAAAAGTTATTGATGAAAACACATTGACTCCTCTTGATAACGCTCAGATTTTAATTAATGAATCCATTTTTACATACACTGATAATTTCGGCGATTTTAAAACAGGGTACTTCAGGGGCAATGGTTCTGGTTTTGAAATACTTATTCAAAGGAAAGGATATAAGCCCAAGTATATTGATGTTTCGGTTAAAGAAAAATGCTATAATTAAACTTCAATCTAACAGCAAGGGATACAATTCAAAACCAGCCCAAAATGAGCTAAGATTTATTAATACACTGATTAAAATTGTATTTTCACTTTTTAACCTTTTCACAGTAGTTTTTATACTGGTTAAAAAAGATCTTCACCTACAATTTTTATGGGTTGCAGGAATAATGATCCTAAACCCGGCATTTCGATTGTTGTACTTCGATTATAGTTTAATAAAATATGAAATAGTAAACGGGCCGTTTTATTTGTTCAGTTACTGGAATTATCCCTACTCTCTTATAATTGTCATTCCGCTGATATCCACGGTTTTCTGGATGTTATACCGGATTAAAAGAGAATGGATTTCGAAGAATATCAAAACAGAAGAATTGGTAAAGGAATAGTTCTTACATCCAATCTTTTGGGTGCATTTATCTCGATTTGAAGCATGAAACCCTGAAACTTGAAATCTTTGAACTTTTGAACTGCTTGTACCCTTCTAACTTTTTTCTTACATCGGATCCACATCAATAACTACCCGCACCTGCTTATAATCCGGCTTCGCGTTAAGCTTCATAATGGCGTTTCTGATTTCCTCCTTGGCTTTTGGCAGTGAAATTCCTTTTTCGAATTTTAATAAAATATTTTTCAGATATTGATTACGGATGCGCGAAACGGTAGGATACTCCGGACCTAAAACTCTTTTCCCAAATAAGCCCCGTAATGTTTTTGCCAGTTCGTCGGCAGCTTTATTAATAAGGTCGGCATTTACATGGCGAAGCGAAAGCTGCACAATGCGGCAAAATGGTGGATAATTGAATTTTTCACGCTCAACGAGCTGGCTTTGATACATAGCTTCGTAGTTGTGATGTAAAACCATTGCCAGGATGGGATGCGAAGGGTTAAAAGCCTGTATCAGTACTTTCCCCTGCCTGTTTTTCCTACCTGCCCGGCCCGCAACCTGCGCCATAAGCTGAAATCCGCGTTCGAACGCCCTGAAATCGGGATAGGAAAGCAGGCTGTCCGCATTCAGGATTCCAACAAGGCTTACATGATCAAAATCGAGGCCTTTGGTAACCATTTGTGTTCCCACCAGGATATCAACTTTTCGTTCTTCGAAGGTGGTGATCAGTTTCTGGTGGGCATATTTCGATCGGGTTGTGTCGAGATCCATCCGGGCAATCCTCACCTGCGGAAATATCAGCGAAAGCTCCTCTTCAATTTTTTCAGTTCCGAATCCTTTCATTACCAGGTGAGTATGGCCGCAATCGGGGCATTTGTCTGGTATCCGGGTAGTGTACCCGCAATAATGGCAACGGAGCTGATTTTGAATTTTATGGTAAACCAGCGAAACATCGCACTGTACACAATGAGGTATCCAGCCGCAATTTTCGCAATCGATATGAAGCGAAAAACCCCGACGGTTCTGGAACAGGATAACCTGCTCCTTTGCTGCCAGTGTAGCTTCAATTTCGCGGATCAATGCTGACGAAAAGATGGATTGCATGGTTTTCATGCGGTGCTCATCCTTCAGGTTTACAAGTTTTATTTCCGGCAGTAAAAGTCCGCCATAACGTTCTGATAAAGTGCTTAGTCCATATTTCCCATTGCCGGCATTGTAAAAACTTTCGATAGCCGGTGTTGCTGATCCCAGCAATACCTTTGCTCCATGCATCGAAGCCAGAAAAATAGCGGCATCGCGTGCATTGTAACGAGGAGCCGGGTCGTACTGCTTGTAGGAAGCATCGTGTTCCTCATCAATGATTATCAGCCCCAGGTTACTGAAAGGCAGGAACATAGCCGAACGAGCTCCAAGCAAAACATTGAAAGCCTGGGTTCCGGTTCCGGCCACATGCTGCCATATTTCGACACGCTCATTTTCGTTGTAACGCGAATGATATACTCCGACCTCGTTACCGAAATATTTCTGTAACCGGTTTATAATCTGCGAAGTAAGTGCTATTTCGGGCAGGAGGTAAAGCACCTGTTTGCCTTCATCAAGCATCTGCCTGATCAGCTTTATATAAATTTCCGTTTTACCACTCGAAGTGATACCATGCAGCAGCGTAACATTTTTTACGGTAAAAGAATTGGTGATATCCTGCAGGG
>Ga0335397_10012968_pt1 | contig 10178 bp, 6 predicted proteins | sample MAT04_FD_205740 | JGI IMG/M metagenome (GOLD analysis project Ga0335397, IMG submission 205740) | Freshwater microbial communities from Lake Fryxell liftoff mats and glacier meltwater in Antarctica - MAT-04 (spades assembly) (version 2) ...
CGCGGCAATCGCCTCGACGCCGACGCGCGATTCGCGCGGGGAGAGACTAATGAGTCGATTTCGTACGTACTCGAAGCACTTCCTTGTCGCCTCGCTCGTTCTCTTCCTCTTCGCCTGTGGCGGCGGCGGCTGCTCCGGCTGCTCGAGCTGTGCGGGCTGCGGCGTCGCGCCGATCCCGGGAGGCTTCCCGATCGCCGAGCGCATCGACAACTCCGCGCAGGTCCGCCTGACCAGCGGGGGTATCGGCTTCATCGAAATGAATGCCGGGACGATCGCATCGACTCTGCTCGGAATGGGACTCGAGTTCGACATCCCGTCGACCACGACCTCTGTCGCGGTGCTCGGCTCGATCCAGATCTGCTCCTCTGCCGACTGCAAGGTCCGCGGAACCATCGAGTCGCTCGACCTGATTCCGACGGCTCCGAACCGGCTCGTCGCGAAGATTCGACTCCGTCTGAAGACGTACGACGCCACTGGGGCGCGCCGTCCAATCCCCATCCGTGCGGGTTTCCTTGGAACGGTCCGCGCCGACATCGACACGGAGAATGGCGATCGCTCGTACATTGGTATTACGGCGAACATCGACTTCGTCAGCGAGACCCGCGCCGCACGCGCAGGTTACACGCGCGTCGAGATTGCTGACGCCGCGCTCACTCCCGGCGAGGATATCGAGAACGCCGACATCACCCTCAGCGGTGGCGTGTCGTTCTTGTTCAACCTCTTCAAGGGATTCGTGGTCGACCAGCTGCAGAGCCAGATCTCCGGCCTGCTCGACAGCGCGCTCGGCGATGCGCTGTGCACGACGCGTGGCGAATATGGCTGCCCCACGAATACGTTTGCGCGCCCGAACGAGGATCCTACGTCGACGTGCCGCTTCGAGAACACCGACACGGCCGAGTGCGTGCCGATCCTCATCGGCACGGACGGTCAGGGCGACCTCGGCGCGGCGTTCCTCGGCGGGTTCTCGCCGGGCACGCACGGCAGCGGTCAGTTCATGCTCGCTTCGGGCGGCGCCGGTGAGGCGGTCAACGAGGGCATGAGCCTGTTCTTCTACGGCGGCTTCCGCTCGACCAACGGCGACTTCACGCGCAGCCCCGGGCACAACGCCTGCGTTCCGGCGCTGACTCCGTCGAGCCCGCGTTCGGGAGGCGGCACCATCGCCGACAACTGGGGCGGCGGTGAGCGTCCGACGATCGCGCGCGTGGACACGTTCCGCGGCAACATGCCGGCCGGCCTCGCGACTCCACCGCACGTCTCCGTGGGTCTCGCCGAGGACTACCTCAACTACGCAGCGTTCGGCGCGTTCGACGCGGGCTTGCTCTGCATCGGCGCGGGCACGCGGCTCTCGCAGCAGATCTCGACCGGACTGTTCTCGCTGCTCATCGGCTCGCTGAAGAACCTGTCGTTCCCCGAGGAAGCGGCAGCGCTCGCCTTCTCCATTCGCCCGCAAGAACCGCCGCGCGTCAGCGTCGGCACCGCAGCCGGCGAGCCCACGCTCGGCCTGCTGCTTCCCAACACGCAGATGGACTTCTACGTGTGGAGCCACGAGCGCTACGTGCGCATCTTCACCTACGAGGCCGACCTCAACATCAGCATCGATCTCAGCGTCACCGGGGGTCAGATCGTGCCGATGATCGGCAGCCTCACGGCGACGGACCCGACCGTCACGAACTCCGACCTCATCACCGAAGATCGGGCGGCGCTCGCGGCGACCATCAGCACCGTGCTCGGCTCGTTCGCGTCGATGCTCACCGGCTCGATCGCGCCGTTCGATCTCCCTGCGATCATGGGCTTCAACCTCATCGTTCCAGAGGGCGGCCTGAAGGGCGTCACCGACAGCGGTGAGGACTTCCTCGGCATCTTCGCCAACCTCGAGCTCGCGGCCGCTGCGCCCGCTCCGTACAGCGCGACGACCGACACGACGCTCGACGTACAGGACCTCGTCCTTCGGCACGAGGCGATGACCGTCGACCACTTCGGCGAGGGCGATCTGCCGTCGGTGCGCCTCAACATGAACGCCACCGGCCCGGCCGGTGTCGACTACGAGTACAGCTATCGCATCGACGGCATGCAGTGGTCGCCGTGGACGCGTGACCGCTCGGTCGTGGTGGAGTCCTCGGCGCTGCTGCTTCAGGCGCGTCACGAGATCGAGGCGCGCTCGCGCGTCGTCGGTGAGCGCCTCACGGTCGATTTGACGCCCGCCCACGCGGAGCTGCTCATCGACTTGCTCGCGCCCGAAGTGTCCGTCGAGCAAGAGGGCAACACGGCGCGCGTGATCGCGACCGACGTCATCACCTCGCGCTCGGCGCTCTTCTATCGCTTCCGCACCGGCGGCGGCGCGTGGAGCGAGTGGACGCACAACCCGATCTACACGATGGTCGACGGCGGCGCGACGGGCCTCGACGTCGAGGTCAAGGACGAAGCCGGCAACGTTGGCGCGTCGCGCCAAGCGCTCATCCGCGGCCTGCCCAACCCGGCGGGTGGCGGTGCGTGCAACTGCCGCGCGGCGGGTGCGCCAAGCGGCGGCGACTTCGCTATCTTCGCGGCGGCCGTACTCTTCCTGCTCGGCGCCGGCCGGCGGAGGTTTCTTCCAGCAGCGCGACGTGCGCTCCGCAGCCCGCTCGCCCGCGCCGCGCTGAAGCACCTGCCGGTCGTGCTCGTCCTGGCCGCGCCACTCGCGCTCGGCGCGATGGGCTGCGACTGCGGCGAAACCGCACCGCCACCGCCGCCTCCAGGCGCGTGTGATGGCGCGTGCATGGCGACGCCAACGGACGGTCAGTTCTGCTGCGCCGACACCAACATGTGCGTGGCCTATCCGGCCGACGCCGACTGCGATCCGGGCTTCACCTGTCCGCCCGCGTCGATCGAGCTGATGGGCTGCGAGGTGCACTGCGCCTCCTGCATGGAGAAGCCGCCGCTCACGCCGGGCCAGCTCGCCGTGCACCTCGACATGGTGCTCGACGACACCGGCAGCGCGATCCTCAGCGGCTACGCGCCGGGCAACGCGCCGACGCGCTTCTACGGCGACCTCGTCGTCGGCGAATACGACGCGGCGAGCGAGAACGTGGACTGGGTGATCGTCGACGGCGCACCGTCCACGCCCATCACTGCGGGGCCGAGCGGCTGGCGCGGCGGCGTGACGGCGCCGGGCCCCGACGTCGGCCGATTCACGAGCATCGCGCGCAGCAGCGAGGGGACTCTCTACGTCAGCTACTACGACGCGGACGACGGCGACCTCAAGATGGCGATTCGCAGCGGCTCGTCGTGGACCACGCAGGTGGTCGACGCGAGCGGTGACGCGGGACGCTATTCGTCGCTGTTGCTCGGCGCGGGCGGCGTTCCGATCGTCGCGTATTTGCGCATCGAGCCGCCGGCGGCGAACGGCAAGCCGACGTCGGGCGTCTACGTGGCGCAGGCCGCGAACGCTGCGCCCGGTGATCCGACCGAGTGGACGATCACCGAGGTCACCAGCGGCGAGATGATGTGCCGTCCGCAGTTCTGCGGTAGCGGTCAGCGCTGCCTCGAGAACGGCGAGTGCGTTACGCCCTCGACCGACTGTACGGCCTGCGCGGACACCGAAGCGTGTGTGGCCGGAGCGTGCGCTGCAGCGCTCGCCGATCCGTGGGTCGAGGACATGCCGCCGGCGATCGGCCTGCACGTCTCGCTCGCCCGCACCGCGGCGGGCCTCGGGCTCGTCTACTACGATCGCAACGCCGGCAACCTGCAGGGCGTCTCGAACGACGGAACCGCGTGGGCGGCGCCGTTCCTCATCGACGGATACGCGGCGGGCAGCCCGTTCATCGGTGACAGCGGCATCGGCGCTTCGCTGTTCGTCGACGCGACGGGCAAGTGGCACGTCTCGTACGTCGACGGCGCGGAAGAGCAGCTCAAGTACGCGCGCATCAGCGGCACCACGGTCGAGGTGAAGGAGCTCGTCGACGACGGCGCGACCGACGGCACGACGCCGAACCCCGACGGCCGCCACATCGTCGGCGACGACAGCTCCGTCGTCGTCACCGACGGCGGCGAGGTGCGCATCGCCTACCAAGACGCGACTTCGCAGCGGGTGATGTTCGCGACGCGCGCGGCTGCCGGCGGCTGGACCGTCGCCGTGCTCGACGCGATGGACAGCACCGGCTACTTCGTCGATCAGGTGCTGCTCGCGAACACCTCGTACGTCGCCACGTGGTGGCGCCGCGAGCAGGGCACCAAGGCCAACGGCGTCCGCGTGCTCAACCCTCCCTGAGCGCGACTCGGCCGGAACACGGCAACGAGAACACCGCAACGAAACACGGGCGCCGCGTCAACCGCGAGCGCCCGTGATTCGTTTCGGATTTCGTTGACCGCTCGAGAGGTGCTCAGGAATTTTCTGGACACCTCTTCAGGCGACGGCGCTGCGTGCGCCGAGGCTCTCGCCCCCGCCGGTCGTCTTCACGCCGGAGCTCGCGTCTTCGCTCGCAGCCTGCGCCTCGAGATCGGCCGCGGCGAGGTACGCCGTGTTCGACTCCGAGACCACGCGCAGCAGCGCCTTCTGATCGACGAGCCCGGCGTCGAGCAGCGCGCGCATGTAGCCGTCTGCGTAGCCGTGTGCTCGCGCGAGCTTCGCCCGCTCGGTGCCGGCAAACCTCGCCTTGAGCACGTCCTTCAAGAGCCCACCCAGCACGCCCATCAGCTCGTCCTTGCGCATGTGTCCGCCTCCAGGGCTCACTCCTGCTATGGAATGCGTCGCGAGGTCAAAAAACCGCGCGAGCCGGGGTGGCGGAATGGCATACGCAGGCGATTTAAAATCGCCCCGTCGGCAACGACTTGCGGGTTCGACTCCCGCCCCCGGCACTGACGAAACACGACGGCTCGGCGCGCTGCGCGCAACCGGTCCCGCTCGTTACTCCGCGTCGATCGCCGGATACGCCGGCGGCATGCGCGGGCCGGGCGTCTCGGCGACGAACGCGAGCACGCGATTCTGTGCGTCGACGCGCACGACCTTCGGCTCCCAAGCGCGCGCCTCGGCCTCTTCCATCTCGCCGTACGTCGCGAGGATGACGAGGTCGCCAGGCCCGTTGAGATGGGCCGCCGCGCCGTTGATGCAGATGACGCCTGAGCCGCGCGGTCCCGGCAGCGTGTACGTGATGAGCCGCGTCCCGCGCGTCACGTTGAGGATGTGCACCTCTTCGTGCGCGAGCATCTCGGCTGCGTCCATCAGATCTTGATCGATGGTGACGCTGCCCTCGTAGTCGAGGTCCGCGTGCGTGACCACGGCGCGGTGGATCTTCGAGCGAAACATCCGTCGTCGCATGAGCCGACTCCTTTTGCGCCCCGTCGCGTCTCGTGAACGAGTACACGCGGGAAGCGCTCCGACCTTATGTTTTCGACCGACGGAGTTCAAGCGCCTCACCTGCCTGACGCCGGGTGCGATTGTTCGACGGGCTGCAAGACCGTTCGCCGCGCTCGATCGTCGTGAGCCCCTTGCGCGCGCCGACGCACGGCCGCGAAGGAGCCGCCCATGACGATCAAGACCAAGCTCACCGCTACGCTCGCCCTCACGCTCGCGGGCGCGACGCTGATGACCGGCACCGCGCTCGCACAAGACACGCGCACGCGCGCCGACGCGACGCGCGTCACTGAGTACCGCTTCGACGATCACGCTGTCGGGGGCGGGACGCGCGGGCCGGATGGCGACTCCATCCGCTCAATTCTGCGCTCGCGCCGCGACACGCTCATTCAGCCGCGCGTCCACTACGTGAACGAGATGCTGAAGAGCGTCGAAGCGTTCTGATCGCGCGTACCGCTTCGCGGCGATCGACGCGCTCACTCGCTCACTCCGTATCCGTCGACGCGTCGCGCGGAAGCGGCGCACCGCTACGACGATGCGCCCACCGTGCGTTGCGTGTGCGTCACTTGACCACAGCGACCCCATCTCGCATGACCACCCATTCTTCGAAGGATGGGTGCTCGATGCGCGCGCTGAACGTTCGGATGATCTCGGTCGTGCTGGCAACAGCACTAGGCGTCGTGGGGGTCGGCTGTGGTGACGACGACACGCGGCCACCGGTGACGCTCGACGGCGGCGTCGACCTCGGCACTCTCCCGGACGGCGCGCTCCCCGATGGCAACTTGCCTGACGGCGCCGTGCCGCCCGATGCGGGCCCGACGATCACGATCTGTCCGGGCGACGCGCTCCCACCGACGACGGACGGACGCTGTCAGACGACGGCGGGCTCCGCCGCGCTGCTCATCACCGCCGACGTGCTCACGCCGGGCGAAGTGTTCCGCGGCGGCCAGGTCGTCGTGTCTGCGGGCGGCACCATCGAGTGCGTCGGCTGCGACTGCGCGGCCTCCGCGAGCGCTGCTGGCGCGACGACGATCGTCTGCCCCGACGGCGCGATCTCGCCCGGTCTCGTCAACACGCACGACCACCTGACGTACACGCAGAACGCGCCGTACACGGCGACCGACGAGCGCTACGAGCATCGCCACGACTGGCGCCGCGGCATCCGCGGGCATCGCCGCATTGGGTCGGAGGGCATGGCATCGAACGCGGAGATGAGCTGGGGCGAGCTCCGCTTCGTGCTCGGCGGCGCGACCAGCACCAACGCCTCGGGCTCGGTGAATGGCCTGCTGCGCAACCTCGATCGCAGCGCGATGGAGGGCCTCGGCCAAGACGCGGCGCACTACGAGACGTTCCCGCTCGGCGACTCCGACGGCACGCAGCTCGCCGCCGGCTGCGGCTACCCGGGCATCGACACGGCGGCGTCGATCGCCGGCGATGACGCGTACACCCCGCACGTCAGCGAGGGCATCGACTCCGCCGCGCGCAACGAGTTCCTCTGCATCCGCGCTGGCGCGACTGATCTCGTGCAGCCGCAGAGCGCGTTCGTGCATGGCATCGCGCTGCTGCCGCCGGACATCGCCGAGATGGCGACCGATGGCACCGCGCTGATCTGGTCGCCGCGCTCGAACATCACGCTCTACGGCGACACCGCGCGCGTCACCGAATACGCGCGACTCGGCGTCTCGATCGCGCTCGGCACCGACTGGACGCCGACCGGCTCGATGAATTTGCTGCGCGAGCTCAAGTGCGCCGACGAGCTCAACAGCGTCTACTACGACTCGTTCTTCAGCGACGAGCAGCTGTGGCTGATGGTGACGCGCGACGCCGCTGCGGCGCTCGCGGTCGACGACGTCGTCGGCACCATCGCCGTCGGCAAGGTCGCCGATCTCGCGATCTTCGACGCGCGCATGAACACCGACTACCGCGCCGTCATCGACGCGGAGCCCGCGGACGTGATGCTCGTGGTACGCAGCGGCGCGCCGCTCTACGGTGACGCGGCGACGATCGCGGCGATGCCGACCGGCGGCACGGCCTGCGACACGCTCGACGTCTGCACGGTGCCGAAGCGCGTCTGCGCGATGCGCGAGCTCGGCCAGACGCTCGCCGCGCTCACCACCGCGAACGCGCGCAGCTACGGCCTCGTCTTCTGCGCCACGCCGGACAACGAGCCGTCGTGCCTCCCCGAGCGCAACGCGACCTCGCCGGTCCCGACGGTCAACGGCTCGAACCGCTACACCGGCGTGCTCGGCTCGGCCGACACCGACGGTGACGGCATCGACGACGCGACGGACAACTGCGCTCGCGTCTTCAATCCGATTCGGCCGGTCGACGACGGCGTGCAAGCGGACTTCGATCGCGACGGTCAGGGCGACTCTTGCGACGTGTGTCCGCTCGATCCGGACATGACGACCTGCGGCGCGCCGGATCCGAACGACACCGACGCGGACGGCGTCACCAACGCGGCCGACAACTGCGCGTCGGTGCCGAACGCCGATCAGGCGGACATGGACGCCGACATGATCGGCGACGTCTGCGACGCGTGCCCGATGACCGCGAACCCCGGTGGCGGTGCGTGCCCCGGCACGATCTACGACGTGAAGAGCGGCGTCACGCCTGTCGGGGCGGCGACCGGCATCCGCGGCGCGATCGTCACCGCGATTGGCCCGATCGGCTTCTTCATGCAGGTCGTGCCCGGCTCCACTGGCGACATAGGCCCAAACAACTCCGGGGTGTTCGTCTACACCGGCGGCCGCCCGACAGTGATGCCCGGCGACATCATCGACGTCACCAGCGCCACGGTCACGCTGTTCGGCGGGCAGATCCAGCTATCGCGGCCGACGATCGTGCCGGTTTCGGGCGGCAACGCCGCGCCCACGCCGGTCACCGTCACCGCCGCAGAGGTCGCCACCGGCGGCACGCGCGCGACCGCGCTCGAGGGCGTGCTCGTCACGACCGCCGCCGTCACCGTCACCGACATCGCGCCCGCTCCTGGCGTCGCCGACGTGGCGCCGACCAACGAGTACGTCGTCGGCGGCGTGCGCGTCGACGACTTCGTTTACCTGACGACGCCGTTCCCCGTCGTCGGCGAGACGTACGCCTCGATCGCGGGCGTGCTCGCGTTCCGCAACGGCAACAGCAAGATCCTGCCGCGCGATGCGGCGGACGTCGTGCCGAGCGGCTCGCCGGTGATCACCGGCCTCGCGCCGGCGCTCAGCTTCACGCGCGTCGGTCGCGTGCTGATGCCAACGTTCCCCGCGCCGCTCACCGTGCAGCTATCGCGCGCCGCGACCGCCGATGTCGTCGTCGCGCTCACGTCGAGCGATCCGGGCGTCCTCGTCGGCAACGTGACGGTGCCGATGGGCGCGACCAGCGCGGTGGTTTCGGTGACCGGCGTGACCGCGTCTGCGACGCCGTACACGATCACCGCGACGCTCGACGGCGTGATGCGCATGGCCAACGTGCGCGTGCTCGGCGCGACGGAGGTCCCGGTGTTGACCAGCCTCACGCCGCCGACCGCGACGGTGCTCGCCGCTGGCACCGGCACCTTCGCCGTGACGCTCGACATCCCCGCGCCTGCCGGCGGAACCACCATCCTGCTCGGCGCGACTGCCGGCGGCGTGCTGCCGGCGAGCGTCGTCGTACCGGCTGACGCGACCAGCGTAAGCTTTACCTTCACCGCCGGCGCCGCCGAAGCGACCGTCACGCTCACCGCGACGCTCGACGCGGCGATGTTCAACGCGACGGTGATGATCACCACGGCGCCGCCCGCCGATCTCGTCATCAACGAGGTCGACTACGACAACGTGGGGAGCGACGACCGTGAGTTCATCGAGATCTACAACCCGAGCACGACCACGCGCACGCTCGACGGTCTCGCCGTGGTGCTGATCAACGGCAGCGGCGCGACGATGATCTATCGCACCTACGCGCTCACCGGCACGCTCGCGGGACGCGGATATCTCGTCCTCGCGGCGAGCACCGTCACGGTGCCAGCCGGCGTGACGGTGATCCCGCTCGCGGGCGCGAGGGATAACGTCCAGAACGGCGGCGCAGCCACCGAGCCCGGTGACGCGATCGTGCTGCTCAACACGGCGACAGGCGCGGTCGTCGACGCGCTCTCCTACGAGAGTGCGATCACGGCGCCGGTCAGCGCGGGCGGCACGCCGATCCCGCTGGTGTCCGGCCGACGCACGACGGCGACCGACTCCAACACGGTGATCGGCTCCCTGTCGCGCGCACCCAACGGGAGCGACACCGGGGACGATCAGACCGACTGGATCTTCACGCCGACCCTGACGCCCGGCGCCGAGAACCTGTAGCGCGTTAGGCGAGAACCACTGAGCCGCGAGGCATGACCGCAGCGCGGGAGACCGTCCCGCGCTGTGTCATCGCCGCTGGTGCGCCCTGCGCGCGGATTCTACGCTGCGCGCGGCGCTCAGTGCGCGGCGACGAACTCGAGCCCGACGACGCAGCCGTCCGGAAGCTGTCGCACCCAGACGACGCGCGCATGCTCGATGGTCTCGCTGCCTGGCTCGTGGCGAACGCGCAGCACGCAGACCTCGCCGACGGGTAGCGGCTGATCGAGCGCGACGCGGAGTCCGCCGACGCTGACGTTCAGGACGATGCCTGCGGGTCCTGGCGGGACGATCGACTCGATCTCTGCGTGCACCGGCCACCGCTGAGCGGTACGCCGCGCGTCGACATCGTCGTCGCCGAGAGCATCTGCCAAGGAAACGAGGATCTGAGGGTCGCGCATCATGGTGTGCCTCCTATGGGTTCACCCCGAGCACCGTTCCGTTCAGAATGCAATGGCCGGGCCACCTTGTCGCCTCCCGCGCCACATCCCTGT
>Ga0335397_10012969_pt1 | contig 10178 bp, 8 predicted proteins | sample MAT04_FD_205740 | JGI IMG/M metagenome (GOLD analysis project Ga0335397, IMG submission 205740) | Freshwater microbial communities from Lake Fryxell liftoff mats and glacier meltwater in Antarctica - MAT-04 (spades assembly) (version 2) ...
GCACAGCCCAGGCTGGTGCCTCGGCGCTGACCGCACCCACCACCTCCGCCGCGTACACCGTGGTCGCAGGCGACTACCTCAGCGGCATCGCCGGCAAGCTGAAGGTACGCATGTGGGATCTCCTGTCCGTCAACAAGCTGACCGTCGTCAGCCTCATCTATCCCGGTATGAAACTGGTTGTCCCGACTGGCGGCGTGCTCCCGGCCGCGACGCCCGCGCCAGCGGCACCCGTGGCGGCACCTGCCCCTGCCTCTGGGCAGTACACGGTGAAGGCCGGCGACTTCCTCAGCGGCATCGCCAGCAAGCTGGGCGTCTCGCTCTCCGCGCTGCTCACCACCAACAAGCTCACCGTCAGCAGCGCGATCTTCCCCGGCACCAAGCTGACAGTACCGGCCGGCGGCAAGCTGCCCACCGCCGTTCCTGTGGCCGCTGCACCCGCATCTCCCACAGCGGTCACGGGCAGTCAACTGTCGTACACGGTCCGGTCCGGCGACTACCTCACCGGCATCGCCGGCAAGTTGGGTGTCACCACGACCTCGCTGCTGACACTGAACAAGTTGACGCTCAACAGCATGATCTACCCGGGCCGGCAACTGCTGGTGCCCGCCGGCGGCAAGCTGCCCACTGCGGCGACCTCCACGAACAGCGGGTCGGCCCCGGTTGCGGCTCCGGCCGCCGGCACCACCGCACGCGTGACCAAGGTGATCGACTTTGCCCGCGCGCAACTGGGCGAGCCGTACAAGTTCAACGCTGCAGGGCCCGACCTGTGGGACTGCAGCGGCCTGACGCTGGCTGCGTTCGCCGAGATCGGAATCTCGTTGCCGCACTACAGCGGCGCCCAGGTCAATTACGGCACCGCAGTCGACTGGAAGACTCAACCGATCATGGCCGGTGACCTGGTCTTCCTCGAATCCTTCGTTGGGTCCGGGATTGTCAACCACGTCGGGCTGGCCATCAACGGCACCCAGTGGATCCACGCACCGCGAACCGGTGATGTCGTCCGCATCGGCAACCTCCCGACGGCGCGCGTCATTGCCGTGCGCCGCATCGTCCAGGGCGGATGAGCGCAGACGCTGCAGGGGCGGCGCAGCCACCCCAACGTTTCGATCTCAGCGGCTTGCGGCCTGACCAGGTGACGCTGCTGGGAACTGTGCTGCAGTCGGGGGAAGTGCCCCACGTGATCATCGGTGGCGAACTGTTCACCGCTGTACCGCATGCGGCTGAAGTTCAGCGAGCACTGACCTGGGTCCAGTCCGGCACGGAATACGACGACGACTTCGACGACCCCGAGTACCGCGGCAGTCATGCGCCATTGGTCAAGGTTCCGCGCCCGCCCCTTGCCGATGGACGCCGCCAGGCCACCCGCTGGCGCCGAGCGTGCGGCGGCTTGTTCGACCAGGTCCTGGTCACGGCCCCGGTGTACGCAATGTTCCGCCTCGGCAGCCCGCTCTGGCTGATCGTGCCGCTGCTGTTCTGTGTGGTGGTGCTGCCCACCACCACCATGGGGTGGTCGGTCGGCAAACTGATCGTCGGTACGCGGGTGACCGACGCCCTCACGCTTCGCTCCCCCGGTCTGTTGACAGCCACCGCCCGCTGGTTGGTGGGCTCGTCCGCGCTGCTGCTGACGATGACTGCCGACCTCAACGACGCGGTACTCACGCCGGTCTGGCTGGCGATCTATGCGCCGATCGTCGTGACCGTGCGGGGCTTGCACGACTATGTGGCCGGCACGATCGTGGTCGAGTCAAGCGACCGCGGCCCGGGCGGTTGGCTGTCCGGGCGCTGAACGCCTAGCGAGACGGCAGGGGTCAGCGAACGCCGACGAGATCGACAACGAAGACGAGGGTCTCGCCACCCTTGATCACGCCGCCTGCCCCGCGGCTGCCGTAGCCGAGGTGCGCCGGAATGGTGAGGGTGCGCCGCCCGCCGACTTTCATGCCCTTGACGCCCTGGTCCCAGCCCTCGATGACTTCGCGTGCACCCAACCGGAAGTCGAACGTGTCGCCACGGTTCCAACTGGCATCGAACTCCGAACCGGTGCTCCACGCGACGCCGACGTAGTGGACGATGACGCGCTTGCCGATGGTGGCTTCGTCGCCGTCGCCGACGATGTTGTCCTCGATCTGCAGGTCGGCGGGCGGTTCGCCCTCGGGAATGGTAACGACGGGCTTGTCAGACATGCCCGGCACGCTATCTCTCAGCGAGCTGTGCCCGTCAACCCCCCACTGCTATCAACGCCACCGCGATCGCAGTCGTGCCCACTCCACACGCTTGCCACCAACGCATCCGCTCGCGATTGAACACCACCGACAACAGGACCGCCACGGTGGCGAACTGCGATGACGCGACAGCGACCGGCCCCGCGTCACCCTTCTGGAAGGCGAGCTGCAGCGAGCCGATCGCGACGAGGCCGAGCACCCCCGCGATGACTGCAAACCTGCGCCCCGGGGCAACAGCGAAGAATTCGTCATGACGAAACAACCCGATCGCGGCCAGTAGTACGAAACCAGCGCTGCGCTGCGTGATCACCGGGGTGAGGCCTGATGCTTCAGACACCTGGCCCATCAGCGTGAAGGCGACACCGAACGCGATACCGCTGCCAATGCCGAGCAGTGCTCCGTGGGCTGCGCTTCCCACCCCCCCGGGCGTGTACGAGGTGAGCACCAGTGCGACGACACCAAGTGCCATGCCCGTCGCTGCCCACCCACTGGGCGCGAGGCCGTCGATCCGGTCCCACACCACCGGAACCGCCGCGAGCAGCACCGACGACAGCGGAGCGACGATCCCCATCCGTGCGACGGCGTAACCACGGTAGAGCAGCATCAGTCCGCTGATCATTGCCAAGCCGGAGAGGGCGCCGATCAGCGAGTCCTTCGCGATCCACCGCGAGTCCACCACCAAGAGCAGCAAGGGCGACAGCAGCGTGCTCGTAGCAACGGCGGTGCGAGTGACGGTCAGCGCAGGAGTCGTACGAGCTGACCGCGCCGCGAAGAAGTCCGAAGAGCCGAGCAGAACTGCTGCTGCGATCGCGAACGTCAATGCCAAGCCCATGCGGGCGACGCTACTCAGCACCCGTGTATCGACCGGTACTGCGTTGCGTCACAGCAGCTTGGTCAGCGCCTCGACCAGCGCGTCGCTGTCGGCCTGCGTGGTGTGTGCAGTGAAGCTGACCCGCACGAACGGCTGCCCCTGCCAGACCGGCAACGGCACCTCGATGCGGTACTCGTCGAACAGCCGGCCCTTCAGCGCCACCGGGTCGACGGTACCGGGCAGGCGGATCGAGGCGAGTTGGCCGATCCACTCCGACGAGTCAGGACTGATCGATTCCAAACCGGTGAGCGCGTTGACGCGGGTGCGGGTGAGCAGCGTGAGCCGGTGGCTTGCCGCATACACCGCAGCCCAGTCGTGAGCCTCACGAAAGCCGAGCGCAGCATCCACCGCGAGGAACGGAGAAAGATCGCGGGTGCCCTGCCACTCGTGGTAGTCGACGAACGGGGAGCCACTGGGGTCGTCGCTCTCCCAGCCCCAGCTGACGACGAGCGGGTCCAGCCATTGCTGCACGGCCTTCGTCGCGTAGAGGAACGAACAGCCCTTGGGTGCGCACAGCCACTTGTGTAGCGCACCCGTGTAGACGTCGCAGTCCAGCGCGGCGAGGTCGAGCGGGATGTGGCCCGGGACGTGGGCCCCGTCGACAATGGAAAGGATTCCGGCGGCCCGCGCACGACGACAGAGCTCGGCCACGGGAAACACGAGCGCAGTCGCACTGGTGAGGTGGTCGAGGAACAGCACCTTGGTTCGCGGTGTCACCGCAGCCCAGACACGCTCGACGAAGTCGTCGGCGGTGGTGACCGGCAAAGGGATCGGCGCCCGCAAGTACGAAGCGCCCGCCTCTGCGCACAGCTTCTTCCATGTGCGGTGCATGGCCCCGTACTCGTGATCAGTGGTCACCACTTCGTCACCGGGCTGCAGTCTCAGGTTCCGAGCAACCATGTTCACCGCGGTGGTCGGGTTGGGGAAGAAGACCACGTCGTCAGCCTGGGCGCCAACGAACGCCGCCAGACGGGTGCGGGCCGCAGCCATCAGCTCCGGCGCTTTGCGTTGCAGCCACGCCGCAGGGTTGCGCTCCATCTCGCGCTGCAAGCCTTCGTACGCCTCCTGCACCACCCGCGGCACGGCACCGAACGAGCCATGGTTGAGGAATACGAGATCTGGGTCCAGCAGGAAGTCGGCACGGGTCGGGACGCTCATCGTGCGGCAGCGTAGACGGTCGACGCCGCGAGGTCGGGTACGTTTCGCACATGTCACTCCCCACCCACGGCACCCCTCGCAACGAAGTCCTGGCATGTCTGGACAGCTTCAAGGATCGCGACGTCAAGTGGCGCGACGGGCACGCGTTCACGCTGGCGTACAGCGCACCAGCTCGCACGCTGCCTTCGAGAAGGGCTGCTACTACTTCGGCCTGGAGAGTCGCCGCATCCCGGTGGGCTCGGACTGGAAGGCCGATGTCGCAGCGATGGCCGCGGCGATCGATGACAACACGGTGCTCGTCGTCGGTTCGGCGCCGCAGTACCCGCAGGGCGTCATCGACCCCATTACCGAGATCGCTGCGCTCGCCCTCGACCGCGACATCAACTGCCACGTCGACGGGTGCATGGGCGGTGTAACGCTCACCTACCTGGCCAGGCTCGGGCACGAGATCCCGCCCTGGAACTTCACGGTCTCAGGTGTCACCAGCATCTCGGTCGACCTGCACAAGTACGGCTACACGGCGAAGGGCGCGTCGGTGATCGTGCACCGCAACAAGAAGTTGCGCAGCTACCAGACGTACGTGACCGACAACTGGCTCGGTGGTGTCTACGGCTCGTCGGGCGTGCTGGGCACCAAGGGCGGCGGTGCAATGGCGGCCGCGTGGGCCGTGATGCACCACCTCGGCGACGAGGGCTACCTACGGCTCACCGAAGCCGCCCACCGCTCCTGCCAAGACCTGGCCGCAGCCGTGCGCGACATACCCGAACTGGTGATAAGAGCGGCACCGCAAGCCACGCTGCTCGCGCTCGGAGCCGCCGATCCCGCCGTGCTCGACGTGTTCGCCGTGGCCGATTCGTTGTGGCGGCGCGGCTGGTACCTGGGCCGGCAAGGCCCTCCCCCGTCCTTGCACTGCACCGTCAACGCGATCCACGACGGCAAGATTCCGGCATTCGTCGCCGATCTACGCCTCTCGATCGACGAGGTGCTGGCAGCCGGGGCCGCCGGCGAGCAGGGCGCGTACGGAACCGTCGAGTGACAGGTGCCGCTCAGTCGCGAGCGTCGATGTGCGCCCGCAATGCCTGCACCAGTTCCACCAACTCAGCGCACTCGTCGGCACCCAGAATCTCGGCGTAGCGCTGCACGAGAATGGTGTCGGTGAGCGCCTCTGCCGCGGCGGGCAACTCCGGACCGACTTGCGCGAACGGCTCGGGCCAGCCGAACTGCTTGCCGTGGTCTGCGCCGCCATGGGCCAGCACGGCGTCGCGTGGGTGCAGCCCGGCCGCCACCACCGCCAGTACGTGCACGCTGCCGCGAAATTCGCGCAGCATGTGCAGCAGGAACGCGACTCGTCCCTCCACGTCGTCGGGCCACGGCTCGGCGCGCCAACCAGCGAACAACGAGAGACCGGCCGGGTCTGCGCCGGCGGCGACCGCCCCGGCCAGTTCGGCCAACCGGGCTGCCCCGTCGAAGCCTGCAATGCGGGTGCGGCCGAACTGCGCGCATGCCTGCCCATAGCGGGCGGCGGAGGCGCGAGCCCCTTCGACGGCGACACCGCGCTCCCACATCGTGCGGACCAGGGCCGGGTGGAAGAATCCGAACGCTGAGGTCACCACATCTGCGTCGACGTCGCCGAGCACTCCGCCACGACCGACGACGTAGTAGGCGTAGCCGTTGGGATACCCGACCTCGCGGCAACTGCCGAGGACTTCCGGATGGAGCATCCAGCGCCCGCCGAGATCGCCGATGGGTTCGGTGAGCGCACGGACGCTCGCTGCAAGGTTGGTCATGAGGCGCGACGGTAGCCGCCACGGCTTTGGTCATGGCCAGTGAGCGCGACGGCAAGTGGCACCTGACGATGCGTGCGACGCGGTAGCGTCACAGGTGCCAATCCACCCGGCCGGGAGAGCCACCGACGCAGCCAGCGCCGGGGCGCCGAAGGAGCAACCTCCCCGGAATCTCTCAGGCCAACGGACCGACCGGGTGTGGCAACGCTGGAAAGCAGTCGGCTCTGCCCGGCTCGCCGACGGGGAAATCCGGTCAAACGGAGAAGCTCTCAGGCATCCATGACAGCGGGGGAAGCGGTTCGTACGCGCCACGAATGGCCTGGAGGCTTTCCCATGAACACCCGTCTCGCTCTCTCCGACCTGCTGGGTACTGACGACTTCGTCGGCCGCCACATCGGGCCCACCGCCGACGAGCAGGCCCACATGCTGTCCGTGCTGGGGGTGCCCTCGCTCGATGAGTTGCTCGCGCAGACGGTGCCGGCGTCCATCCGTATGGCCGGCTCGGTGGCGCTTCCCGGCAGTCGCACGGTCGAGGACGTGCTCGCCGAATTGCGCTCGATGGCCGACCGTAACGCCCACCGCACCAGCCTCATCGGGCAGGGCTACTACGGCACCATCACTCCCCCGGTGATCCAACGCAACGTACTGGAGAACCCGGCCTGGTACACGGCCTACACGCCCTACCAGCCAGAGATCAGCCAAGGCCGGCTCGAGACGCTGCTCAACTTCCAGACGATGATCGGCGAGCTCACCGGCTTTCCGCTGGCGAACGCATCACTGCTCGACGAAGCCACCGCCGCGGCCGAGGCGATGGCCATGGCGCGGCGCACCTCGAAGTCCGCCAGCGACCGGTTCGTGGTGCACCACGACACCCACCCACAGACGATCGCGGTGCTGCACACTCGCGCCGAGCCGATCGGGCTCGAGGTCGTGGTCGGCGAGGTCGACGACCTCAGCAACTGCTTCGGTGTGCTGCTCAGCCTGCCCACCTCCACCGGCGCAGTGCCGGACTGGCGTGATGTCATCGAACGCGCGCACGCAGCCGGTGCTGTCGTCGTCGTCGCCACCGACCTGCTGGCGTGCGTGCTCACCACGCCGCCGGGGCAGCTCGGCGCCGACATCGCAATCGGGTCCGCCCAGCGCTTCGGTGTGCCGATGGGCTTCGGCGGGCCCCACGCTGCGTTCATCGCCACCAGCGATGCGCTGGCCCGGGCGCTGCCCGGGCGCCTGGTCGGCGTCAGCACCGACACCGAGGGCCGGCCCGCGCTACGTCTCGCGCTGCAGACCCGCGAGCAGCACATCCGGCGGGAAAGGGCCACCTCCAACATCTGCACCGCTCAGGTCCTGTTGGCCAACATGGCCGGTCTCTACGCGAGCTGGCACGGCCCAGAGGGGCTCATCCGCATCGCCGACCGCGTCCATCGCCTTACCTCGCTCGGCGCCGCCGCGCTGCGCACCTCGGGCGCGGCGCTGCGAAACGACACGTGGTTCGACACGCTCACCGTCGCCTGTGACGCGACGTCCGTGATCGCTGCCGGCCATGCTGCGGGGCTCTCCCTACGCCAGGTCGACGACGGTCACGTCGCGTTCAGCTTCGACGAGACCAGCACCGTTGCGCTCGTCGCACAGGTGATGGCGCTGTTCGACGCCGCCGGCTTCCTGCCCGCAGACGTCTCCGCCAGCGCCGAAGGCCTCACCGACCGGCGCACCGACGAGTTCCTGACGCAGAGCATCTTCCACCGGTTCCACACCGAGACCGAAATGATGCGCTACCTGCGGCGGCTGGCCGACAAGGACCTAGCCCTCGACCGAACGATGATCCCACTGGGCTCGTGCACGATGAAGCTCAACGCGGCGGCCGAGATGATGCCGGTCACCTGGCCCGAGTTCGCAAACGTGCACCCGTATGCACCCGACGACGAAACCGTCGGCTACCGGCAGATGATCGGGCAGCTCGAGCAGATGATGGTGGCCGTCACCGGCTACGACGCCGTCAGCCTGCAGCCCAACGCCGGCAGCCAGGGCGAGTTCGCCGGCCTGCTCGCGATTCGTGCCTACCACCGCAGCCGCGGCGATGACCAGCGCACCATCTGCCTCATTCCGTCCAGCGCCCACGGCACCAACGCTGCCAGCGCAGTGATGGCCGGCCTCAAGGTCGTCGTGGTCGCGTGCGACACCGAGGGAAACATCGACCTGGCCGATCTCACAGCTCGCGCCCACGCCGCCGGCGACCAGCTCGCCGCCGCGATGGTCACCTACCCATCCACTCACGGGGTGTTCGAAGAGGCCATCACAGATATCTGCAGCATCATCCACTCCCACGGCGGCCAGGTCTACGTCGACGGTGCCAACCTCAATGCACTGGTGGGCATGGCACAACCGGGCAAGTTCGGGGCCGATGTCAGCCACCTCAACCTGCACAAGACGTTCTGCATCCCCCACGGCGGCGGTGGCCCCGGCGTCGGCCCGGTAGGCGTGCTCGCCCACCTCGCGCCGTTCCTACCCGGGCACCCGTTGCGTCCCGGTCAAGCGGTGGGCCCGGTCTCAGCAGCGCCATTCGGCTCCGCAAGCATCCTGCCCATCTCGTGGGTGTACGTAGCACTGATGGGCGCCGAAGGCCTGCGCGATGCAACGGCTGCGGCCATCCTCAGTGCCAACTACATCGCCGCCCGGCTCGATGCCGCCTTCCCCGTCCTCTACACCGGCGCACACGGCCGGGTGGGCCACGAGTGCATCATCGACCTGCGCCCCATCACCAAGGCCACCGGCGTCTCGGTAGACGACGTGGCCAAGCGGCTGATGGACTATGGCTTCCACGCCCCGACGATGAGTTTCCCGGTCAGCGGCACGCTGATGATCGAACCGACCGAGAGTGAAAACCTGCACGAACTCGATCGCTTCTGCGACGCAATGCTCGCCATCCGCGCCGAGATCGACAAGGTGGAAGCCGGCGTGTGGCCGCTCGAGGACAGCCCACTGCACCACGCGCCGCACACTGCCGAGGATCTGCTCGGCGAGTGGAACCGTCCGTACCCGCGAGAGTTGGGTGCGTTCCCGATGGCCAATACGCATGCATCGAAGTACTTCCCGCCCGTGTCGCGCATCGATGCCGCCTACGGCGATCGTCACCTGGTCTGCAGTTGCGAACCGCTGGAGGCGTACACCGACGCATGACTAGGGCGCGCTGCGCTACGGTCCTGCCCATGTCAACAGACAGTTCCACCCCCGGCCTTGGCGACCTGTTCGGGTTGCTCGGCAGCAACAACCCGTTCGCTGGCATCAGTAAGTCGATCGCCCAGTTCCAGCGTGGCGTCAATCAGTTCCTTGACACCATCGAGAAGTTCAACGAGACGATGGAGCAGCTCAATGGCGTCGCGATGCGCGTCAACGGCCTGCTCGACACGGTGGAGGAGCCGATCAAGGCCTTCGTGCCGCAGGTGACGCGCACCATCAGGGCCGCCGATTCGCTGGTCGAGCAGCTCTCCGGCCCGATCGAGAAGGTCGCGCCCAGCCTCAACCGCTTCGCCGACACGCTCTCCAACCCCACGTTGCTGGCGCTGCCCGCCGATCTCGGTGCATTCATGGAGACGCTCAGCGACCTTGCTCACCGGCTACAGCCGTTGGGGCAGTTGGCCGAGAGCGCCGGCAGCATGTTCGGCCTGCGCCCATTGGCCGCGCTGCGCGCCGGCGGCTCGCGCCCCGCACCGCCGGCGCCCGCTCCTGTTCCAGCTCAGGCGAAGAAGGGCGCACCACCCAAGAAGACAGCGGCCCGAAAGACAGCGGCCCGAAAGACAGCGGCCAAGACGACAGCGGCCAAGACGACAGCAGCCAAGAAGCCCACCCGTTCGTCCTAAGCCCCCTGGCTTTACGTAAAGGCTGCGGGACGCTCAGCTGGGCAGATAGTCACGTCCGTTTGACGCAAAATCCGCCATGCCGCTCTGCGTCAAGTTCTCCACTCACCTTGCGCAGGTCAACCCCCGACAGCCTTTACGTAAAGACCGGGGGACGAGTGGTGTGATCGGTGGAGTGGGGCACCCGGTCGTGTGGGAGCGCTACTGTTTTGCGACGAACGGCAACGGCACGATGCGGCCGGCCAACGCCGAACCCCGCACATCGATGGTCACCTCGGTGCCTTCGGCCAGATTC
>Ga0335397_10012975_pt1 | contig 10177 bp, 10 predicted proteins | sample MAT04_FD_205740 | JGI IMG/M metagenome (GOLD analysis project Ga0335397, IMG submission 205740) | Freshwater microbial communities from Lake Fryxell liftoff mats and glacier meltwater in Antarctica - MAT-04 (spades assembly) (version 2) ...
CACCGCGTCGGTCACGCGAGGAGGCGGCGGCGGTGCGAGGCCCGCGTCGTCGTGCTGTGAGCCGTCGCCCGACTCGCGGACGGTGAGGAGCGTTCCTCGCTGCATGCCGGCCGTGGCCAGCGCCTCGGCGGGCGACTGCGAAGGCGGGGCGTTCGATGCGTCGGCGTCGTCGGCACGATGGAGAAGGCCGCGGCGCGAGAGCCACTTCATCACGCGCGCGTAGACGCGTTGCACGAGCGACTCGAGCTCGGCGCGCGTCGGTGCCGGGGCAGGCTCGAAGCGCAGCGTGTCGCCGCCTCTGACGTAGATGCCGTCACTCTCGATAGCGGCCGAGCAGCGACTCCCAGAAGAACCGCGACAGCGCCGCCAGCACCTCGGGGCGGGTCGCAGCGAGCCCCGAAAGCTCGTAAGGGAAGGCCAAAACGTACTGTCGGACGGGCGTCGTGGGGAGCACACGGTCCACCCAATTGCCTGCAGCATCGATCAACCTCGATCCGCTGTCGCTCACGAAGCTCGAAGAAGTCGCGCCGGTCGTCCAGGACCGAGCGTTCGCAGCCAAGCTCGCGGAGACCTTCGAGGCCGACTGCACCCACAGCCGGCCTCTATCGCGCTGATCGGGCACGGCCGGCAAGGCCTGCAGCCACGCTTGCACGGGATGACGCGGCGACTATGGTGGTCTCCAGGGACAGATGTACGCGGACGACATCGTCGAGGCGCAGCGGCGTTGCGAATCGCTCCTCCAGACCAATCCAGATGACGCGGAGCTCGCGCGCTGGGTCGGGCTCACGGCGGCGATGCGCAACGGGATGAAGGAGCCAGGCGCCAAGCGTCCCGCGGTGTATTTCGTCACCGCCGTGAACGACCGCGGGCCGGGCAAGCTCTTCTCGCTCCACTGGTGCTGGATCGCGAAGCTCCAGACCGAAGCGCAGGCAACGCTGCGGGACCCGGCGCATGTCGTCCCTTCGTGGTCGAGCGGGTACACTGATGGCTGTCCGCGGTGCGGCGACTTCGGCTTCGCCGTCGGGCGCGATGCGGACGGCGGCTTCGACGGCGGCGGCTACACCGAGGTGACGACCCTCTGCCGCAGCAAGGCGCACGTGACGACCATCGCCACGTCGCCCTCACACCCGAGCAACGCCGCGTCGCGCGTGACCGTGCCGCAGCTCCTGGATGCGCGCGTTCGCTTCCAGAGCTTGGTCGCACCCTCGCCCCGAGTGCCACGCCTTTCCGGGGAGCTGGACCCCCGAGGAGGAGCGCACGCACTGGCTTGCGCTGTACGCCGGCCTCATGGGCGAAGAAGGGCGAAAGACCGATGCGGAGATCTTCGTGACCACCGCATTCGAGCGCGAGGGGAGCGGCTGGCTCGCTCGGATCGGGCGACGCATCGCGCGAGAGCTCGCGTGTGAGAGCGGCAGCGGCCTGCCCTCCGATACGTCCCGCGTCGTGCCCTTCGCGGACGTCCTCGCGCGCCCGTGTCCCGTGTGCAGCGCCCCCGCGCTCGTGGTCGGTGAGGAGCTACGTGGGCGCGACTGGGACGCGACCGTCACCACGCGCGTGATGACCCTGTGCTCGAGCGAACCTCACGTCGTCGAGCTCGCGAGCAAAGAAGGTGGCGGCGTCAGGCAGCCTCGCGGACTGAGAGAGTAGTCAGCTGTAGCAAGCTTGCGAAAATGAGTTCACGCCGCCGCAGAGGATCTGCACCCATCCGAGACTCTTCATGATCGCTCGGCTCCGACGCACGGCGCTTGATCGAGGCTCCCGAATGGCCGAGCCAGGGAGTGAACTGCCCTCGCCCCGCTTCAACGCAGACCGCGCGCATGCGAGCCGCGCAACGCGCCCTGTCCTTGCGGCTCGGGCAAGAAGTTCAAACGCTGCTGCCTGGGCGCCGACACCACCGACAATGCCGCACGCACCGATGGCGTGACCGGGCGCCGCTCCTTCTCGTAGCCGACTGCACGACGTAGCCAGCCCGCCAAGTACGTCATCGACGGATGGCTTACGCTGTCGCCCGGCCCGCGGACAAGCCCGCGCCGTGCGAGATAGCGAGCGATGCGGCGCACCGCGCTCTCGAGAACAGCCCCGACCTCGCGTGTCGACAGGTGCGGGAGCGCGTGGAAGACCACCGCCTCGCCCTCCTCTCGATAGGTCCCGTCGAGAAAGAGAACGTGCAGGTGTGGATTGAGTCGCAAATCCGAAGATGTGCGCTGAAGCGCCACGACGGCGCCACTCTGCCCTCGCGCCACCCGCTCACCACCCGCACGTGGCGCGGCTGGGTCGCGACCACCGAGAACGCGGAGCCCACCGGATCGAAGAAGATGAGCCAGACCGAGCATCACCGCCGGGTGTGGCTCTTCTGGGGCGGCACGAATGCCAACAAGATCGATCACTTGATCCGCTTGAGGCGCGGCTTCGGTGCGGGAAGCGGATCGGGGATCTTGCCGTCTTCGTAGCGTGATTGCGTTCCTTCCCTTGCTCGAGATGAAACGCCCAGTAGGCGTCGAAGTCCTTCGACGCGCGTATCGCGCGGAGGCGCAGGACGGCCTCGGCGCCGGTCAGGGACCAGCGTGCTCCTGTCCGGTCCATCCTGTCTTTCACGACGTACCGGCACGCTCCCTCGATGACGCCCGTGGCGATCGGCAGACCGTCGCGCAGCGCGTCCTGGTAGCGCAACATGCGGGTGCGCGTGCGATCGGCGAGGTAGCCGCAGGTCTTGTCGATCGCGGCGTGGGCGGCGTCATCGAGCTTCTTGTCGCGCGCTTCCCACCAGCGGATGGTCTTCGCGACGTCACCGCCACTGCGTCCGGTGAGCAGCGCGAGCAGCCGATCGGCGACCCACTTCTCGGCCTTCGCGCAGCTTCCTCCGAAGAGCGCGCGCGCCGCGTCCCAGACGTACTCGATGACATGCACGATGTCGGCGAGGATCGTGACCTTGACGCCCGCGCGTCGCGCCTCGGCCTTCACGGCGCGCAGCTGCTTTGGCTCGCCGTCCACGAGCACGACCCACCGGCGCGCCTTCTCCGGATCGCGGCGCAGCGCCTCCTCGAAGGCGTCGCGAATGACGGAGCGCGCCGTCTTCTCGACGCTCGCCCACACGCGCTTGTCGGTGGGTCGCGGGCGCTTGGCATCGAGCTCGTCGGCGGCGCGCAGCGAGTGCAGGATGTCGCCAGGCCCGCGCGGGAACGGCGCGATCGAGTACACCGTCGCGACCTGCGCCATGCGCTTGCGGTTGCTCTTCTCGCCAGGCGTGAGACGCGTCTCCAGCTTGCGCCCGCTCTTCTCTGCCGCGCGCCGCGTTCCCTCGCGCAGATCCTCGTGACGCATCACGATGCCCTTGCCGTCGGTGCTGATGATGAGCAGGTCCTCCTTGGGGTCGCGCACGGCTGCGCGTTGCTCGTAGAACGCGTCGAAGTCCTGCGCCGCACGGATGGCGAGCTCCTCGACTTGCCGCTTGGCCACCGACGCGCCGGTGAGCTCACGCAAGTTGTCGACAACCTCGTCGAAGGAGCACTTTGCGGCCTCTCTGGCGACCATGCGCCGGATGCCGTGCGAGAACATCTCCCGCGGGAGATTGAGCGCCGCGTCCATCGGATGAAGGTCCGTCGCGCCCGGCGCCTGGTACGCGAGTCGCTGGACCGGGACGCGCCCGAGCAACGTCTCGAGATGTCGCTCGCTGTCACGCGTCGACTCGCGCTCGATCCCGTCCGCGCCGACCACCGATGTCGTCCTCTCGAGCTGCGCCCGAAGCCGGAGGTTCTCCTCCAGCATCAGCCGCGCCCACTCCATGCCCTGCCCGACGAGCATCGCTTCCAGGTCCGAGTGAGGCTTGCGGATCATCTCGTCGCTCGTCAGGATACCCTCGGCCTGCGCCGCGTGCGCCCTCGCGCGTGCGAACGGAATCTCGACGGCCTCGATCGCATCGGCATGCAGGGCGCTCATCCTCGGCTCCTGTCGAGGGCAGAACCGCCCTCGCCGCCTGAACGTCACGACCGCGCCGTTAACTCCCCCAAGCCCAGGCAATCACACGAATTCACGCTGCCGCGGAGGAGCTGCACCCATCACCGCCTGGGGTGACAGGTCGGTACCCTTCTCGCTTGTGTCTTCAATGCGCCGACGGGCACGCTAGCGACAAACGGTTTGAATCACAGGTAAATACCCGGCTAAGCGGCCAGCGACATCTGGCGATTGGTTGTCTCGAGATTCACGATGGCGGCTGCGCGACGCACCTCGAAGCTGACCATTGGTTCCATCTCTGCCGGCGACAGCGGTCCGATTGTTGCATCATACATATAATGCTTTCCATCGAGGCTGAGACCGAGTTGATTGCGCATCATGATGGAGCCGGCAGCGTGGGGGCAAGCCGCAGCACGTGATGGCGTTCGACAAGGACGGCAACGAGACCGGCTACACCGCACCGGGAAGCGGCGCTGTCGCCTTCAGCTACGACCTCGATCGCGCGCTGACCGGCGTGACGCGCGAGGACGGTGCGACGTCGTCGCTCGGCTACGACGCGGCGGGCCGCGTGACCTCCGTCACATATCCGGGGGGTCAGATCGGTCTCGCGTTCGATCCGGCGACGAGTCAGCTGCGGACGCTGAGCGCGGCGGGCTCGTCGCTCACCTTCGGATACGACGGCGTGCTCGTCCGCGACATCATCGCTGTGGGGCCGGCACCCGGCGCGGTGACGTTTACCTACGACACGATGCTGCGCCGCTCCGTCGAGCAGGTCGGAACGAGCGTCGCGAAGTACAGCTACGACCGTGACGGCCTCGCCATCGGGATGGGAGCCATCTCCCTCGGCCGCGTGAGCGCGACTGGCCGTCTGTCGGGAATCGACGTCGTCGACGCGGGGCAGCGGTACACGTACACGCCGTTCGGCGAGGTGGCCGGCTACCGATCGCAAGGTGCAGGCGGGAACGTGCTCGACGTCACGATGACGTACGACGCGCTCTCGCGCATCGTCGACAAGATCGAGAACGGCGTCACGTGGCACTACGACTACGACGTCCGAGGCCGCCTCGTCCGCGTGCGGAAGGACGGCGTCGACAGCGCGACGTACACCTACGACGCGAACGGGAACCGGACCGACGGCGGCGCGGCGATCGACGGACAGGACCGCGTCACCGTCATGAACGGTGCAACCTACACGTACTCGCGCGCGGGCGAGCGTCAGACGAAGACGAGCGGCGGGGGGCTGACGAAGTACACCTACGACGGGCGCGGTCACCTCAGCTCTGTCGACCTGCCGGGCGGCGTGCGCACCGACTACGATCTCGACGCGCTTGGGCGGCGCATCACCAAGCGCCGCAACGGCAGCTTCCAGAATCGCTTCCTCTACCGGAACGCGCTCCAGCCGATCGCCGACGTCGACGCTCAAGGCGCGGTCGTGTCGCGCTTCCTGTACGGTCGCGGCGAGTTCGGACCCGACGCGATGGAGCGCGCTGGCACGACGTACCTCCTCCTGAAGGACGAGCGCGGTAGCATCCGCTTCGTCATCGACGCCACAGCGGGCACGGTGGCCCAGGCGCTCGACTACGACGCGTTCGGCCGCGTGCTCTCCGACAGCGCGCCAGGCTTTCAGCCCTTCGGATTTGCTGGCGGCATCTACGATGCGGACACCGGCCTCGTTCACTTCGGCGCGCGTGACTACGATCCCGAGACCGGCAGCTTCACGCGAAAGGACCCGAGCCGCTTCAGCGGAGGCGAGAACCTCTACGTGTATGCGGGCGGCGACCCGATCAACTTCGTCGATCCCAACGGCGAGGGGATCGTCGGCGCGGTGCTCCGGAACGTGTCAACGCGCATGAGACAGGCGATACGAGAATTCTATGTTGCGATCGCAGCGACGAGAGCCGGTCGGCGTAGCGCCGCGAGCCGTTGCAAGCGGGTGTTTGGGGCCGCGATCGACGTGGGCGCTTCGTCGGGCGCAGAGGCAGCTGGAAGGACCAGGAGCGCGTCGGCGGTGAGCGGGTTGATGTGGACCGCGACGGGCGGCAGCGGGACGAGAGGCGCGCCGTTGGGGAAGCGTTCGGGGTGGGCGGCGTAGGCGATGTCGAGCGCAGCCTGGCGTGCGGCGGCGACGACCGCGACGCGTCCGAAGAAGACGTCGGCCGGCGTGAAGAGCGCGAGGCTGGAGTGATGATGGTCGTCGTTGTGCCAGCCGAAGAAGTCCTGCAGCCAGCCGCGCCCGTGGAGCTCGCCGTCGAAACGTCCGGGGTAGTCGGGCTGATACTTCATCGTCTTAAATTGGGACTCGCTGAAGGCGTTGTCGTCGGACACGCGCGGTCGGCTAAAGCTGCGCGAAGCGCCGAGCGACGCGAGCAACTGGGCGAGCGTGTCGCTCTTCATGGCGGAGCCGCGGTCCGCGTGGACCTGCAAGCCGGGTTCGACGCCGTGACGCGCGATGGTCTCGGCGAAGAGCTGGGCGGCGAGGTGCTTGCACTCCTTGCTCGCGAGCATCCACCCCACGACGAAGCGGCTGAAGAGGTCGATGATGACGTACGCCATCAAGAAGACGCCCTTCTGCGTCGTCGCGAGCTTGGTAATGTCCCACGTCCAGACTTGATTCGGCGCAGTCGCGGTGAGCGACGGCTTTGTGTACGCGTGCGGGGCGCGCTGGTTTCTGCGCTCGCCCGTCTCTCCCGCCGCCGCGAGCACGCGGTACATCGTGCGAATGGATGCGAGGTAGATGCCGCGCCCGAGCAGGCTCGCGTACACCTCCGTCGGCGGCTGGTCGGCGAATTCCGGAAGGTGCATCGTGTCGAGGAGATGCTGACGTTCGGCCTCGTCGAGACGTCGCGGGTTCGGAGCACGCTGGCGCACGTTCTGCGAGGGAGTGACCGGATGCCGAGCGCGGTAGAGCGATGCGCGGCTCACCTGCAGCGCGTCGCACGCAGCATTGAGAGGCACGACCTCGTCGCGTTGTTCGACGAGCGTCACAAGCTCTCCTCGTCGAACTCGGGCAGCGCGATCCCCAGTATCTCGTGCGCTTTTTTTTGGAGGGCTACGAGCCCGTTGGCGATGAGCAGCTTGCGCTTCACCACCGCGAGCTCCTTCGTCATCGCGAGCAGCTGCCGGTCCTTGTCATCGAGCTTCGGCTTCCGCCCTGGCTTCTGCGGTGCCAAGCCGGCTGCGCCGTGCGCGCCGAGCTGCAGGCGCCACCCCGAGAGATGCGAGCTGTAGATGCCTTCCTTGCGCAGCAGCGCCTCGAGCGCGCCGCGCTCACCGCTCGCGACGGCAGCCTCGGCGGCCTTCACCAGCCTCAATTTCTCTGACGCCGTGAACCGACGCCGCTTCTTTGGTGGAGTGCTCTCCACCGAGGCCCCGCTCACGGCGAGGTCACGCTGCTTGCGATCGCTCTCCGAGGGAGGAGTTGAAGATTCGAGAATCGAAGAAGGCTTGGGCACCTCGTGTCATATGCCCAGGACGGCGAAGTCCGGCTCGGGCACGGCCGGCATGACGATAGGCGCGACGACCTACTATCGCGGAGACATCTCGTCGCACGTCTTCGATGTCCCGCTCAAGAGCAGCATCGCGACGAAGGCGTCGGACATGATGGCGATCCCGTACACGAACACGTGTGGCGTCCCGTGCCACACGACGCTCCCCTAGAGAGCGCCGAACGGTTAGAGAGCGCCGAACGGTTAGAGAGCGCCGAACGGTTCGTTCATCCGGCGGCGAGCTGCTCAACACGCTGGGCAAGTCTTGAGGCTCTGCCGCCGCGCGGGCCTCGGGAAGAAGGGTCATGTGTCGCTCGATGGTGGGCCTGGCCAGGGCCCACGAATGCCGTGGCCGGTCGCACGTTGATGATCTCGCACCGTCATCTCGCTTCCGCAGGTTCGAACTGATCCGAAGATGTGCTGGAGCGCCGCCCACACGCGTGCGTCAATGAAGGCGAGCGCGAGCTCGACGTCCCGGTGAGCGCGAGGAAGCGTGTCGCATCACGCCATTCGATTCGCGCGGTCTGGGGCGCGACGGCGCCGTGGGCGTTCTGGCCGTACCCGCGGCTAAGGCGCAGGCAGCCGCGCGTCGGCAGCGATGCAAGCAGCGAGCTCGCGACGCTCTTTGCTACTCGGTCCGCTCCGCGATCAGGGCGTCGAGCTTCGCGCCGAGGTCCTGTCCCCGGCCATACCCACGAGCCTCGATGAGCGACAGGAGACGACGCACCTCGGCGACGTCGACAGGCCCGATCGTCAGGAGGCCTCGCGCGTCGATGCGATCCTGGAGCCGTGCGTCGCGCATCGACAGGACCTTCATCGCCAGGAGATGCTCTGACATCGCAACTGCGACGCCCGGGAGCTCGGGCGTCTCTCGGGCCGCTTCCACGATCTCGCGCTCGATCCCGCTCGACGCGGCGAGGAGATCCACGACGATGCCGGAGGGCGAACAAAGACGGGCAATGGCGATGCGCTTCTTCTCGTCTTGCTCGACGACGGCAACGAGAGCGAAGCCTTCTGCTGCAAGCGCTCGCGTGATGCGCTCGACGTCAGCGTCCGAGTCGACCGCGATCGCGAGATCGACATCGCGCGTGAACCTGACCTCGGCGCGAATCGAGACGGCAAGCCCGCCCACGAGGGCATGCAATACACCAAGGCGCGCCAGCCTCGCGGTGACGTCGACAAGCGCCTCCTCCGGCGTCATCGCGGGGCGCTCATCCACGTCAAGAGACGCGAATCGATCTCGTGCTCGGAAGCGGTGGGGTCCGTGGCACGTAGCCTCCGACGCTGCAGGTCGATCCCGAGCTGCATGAGCTCGAGCGCTTGGCGCAACTTCTCGCCCGGTGACGTGCTTCGAGCACGCTCGAGGTCGTCCTTGCGTAGCGCGTCCACCTTGCAATTCTACCACGCGTGCCCCGGTCGCCATCCCTCATAGGGACGAGGGCGGCGAGCACCGGCGTCCACCGGAAGCTTACGGTCGAGGCCACCACCGCCTATCGGCGACCTCACGCCACCAGGGCGTGACCCACTGGGTTTCGCGAAGTCCCGCGTCGTACGTCGGGTCGATGATCACCGCAGCAGTCCGAATTCGAGCTCCGGCGCCTCCACCACGGGACCGCGGCTCTTCCCGCGGTCCCGTCGTTTTGTGGGGCCATGCTGTGCTCCCTCGCCTAAGAGCGAGCTATGGACCGGACCGTCGTCTTCTCGCTTCTCGGCCTCCTGCTGTTGTCGCCATCGAACGTGCGCGCGCAGTCCGTCATCGTGAGCGTGCCGAGCACCGACGTGACGCGTCCCCGCGAGCTGATGCTCGCGCACGAGTCCCAGCTGAACGTTTGGACGTACGACAAGCCGTACTGGAACTCCTTCTCGTTCGCGACGTACGGGATCGGACGCAACATCGAGCTTGCCGCGACCTTGTACGGCCTGAGCAGTCCCGGGTCAGGAAACGTTGCGGTTGCGGCAGGCTACAAGCATCGCGTGCCCCTGATGCGCGACTCCGTCTGGGAGCCCACGATCGCGTTCGGTCAGATGATCCCGGTTTCACTCTCGGGCAGCGGCTTGGGGTTCTGGACATTCGGCGTCGCCAGCACTCGGCTACCAGGCTTGCGGACGCGCCTGACCCTGGGCCCGAGCTACGGAAGCAGACAGATCTTCGGGAGGACCGTGGTGAGCCTCCTCGGCGGTGTTGAGCAGCCCGTCGCGAAGAAAATTTCGCTGATCGCAGACTGGTTCTCCGGCAGCCACGATCTTGGCGCGCTCGTGCCCGCGATCCAGTGGAACGTGACGCATGCCTTCATCGTGATCGCTGGCGTGAAGATCCCGAATAGCGCTCGCGGTGGCCCGGTCTCTGGTCTCGTTGAACTGACCTATGAGCTCGCCACGAAGTAGGTGGAAGGCGCCGCCGGGAAGTGCGCGCAGCCCCTCAGCCGCCGGAGCGGCGACGCCTATGCCCATGGCAGTTTCATGTCGCGGCGCGATGGGTTGAGGCCACTGAGAGCGAGCCTCGACGTGAGCGGCCCGACCTTCACCGTGAACGCACGGGACTCCTCGGTCGCTGGGCTACCGGACGAATCGATGACATCCATGCGCTTGGCAAGGTCGCCTACCGGGATGTTGAGCGCGCCGTCGAGGTGACCGCTCGCAAACTCGCCGGGGCTACGGACATCGACGAGGCGAGCCTGTTCCATCTTCAGATGCGCTTGCCCTGGACGTATGCGTCCAGCCGGCTGGACGTACGCGTCCAG
>Ga0335397_10012983_pt1 | contig 10173 bp, 7 predicted proteins | sample MAT04_FD_205740 | JGI IMG/M metagenome (GOLD analysis project Ga0335397, IMG submission 205740) | Freshwater microbial communities from Lake Fryxell liftoff mats and glacier meltwater in Antarctica - MAT-04 (spades assembly) (version 2) ...
GTGACGAACTCGATCGTCACCAACAACAGCTATGGCCTCTATCGCAACGCGAGCGGCACGCTGGTCGCCACGTACAGCGACGTCTGGAACAATGGCTCTTCCAACTACTACAACAGCGCAGCTGCAGGGGCCGCCTCGTTCTCGGCCAATCCGCTGTACGTCTTTGTGAGCAATCGTCGTCTCACCTCCAACAGCCCTGCGCGGTACGCCGGCGCGAGCGGTGAAGACATCGGCTATCTGCCGTACGTCAGCGATGCGACCGTCGGGCTGGTTGGCACCCTGTGGACCAACACCACGCTGCCGATCGGGATCAGCGCGACCACCGGTGATTTGACAGTGCCAGTCGGGGTCACGCTGACGATCCCGGCGGGCGCCACGCTGAACTTTCCGTCGACGGACCTGATGGCGTCGGGCAACGATACGAGCCGGAGCGAGCTGCGCGTGTTCGGCACGCTGCTCGCCGTCGGCACGAGCGGGATGCCGATCACGTTTGGCACCGCGACGAGCACCGCGGGCAGCTGGTACGGCGTCGACCTGCAGGCAGGCGCGCTCGCCGCGACGCGCGTCGAATACGCAGTGATCGAAGAGGCCATCACCGGTCTCTGGCACCGCAGCACGGCGGGCGCGACGATCCGCAACCTCACGGTGCGCAACAACAGCACGACCGGCCTACGCCTCAGCACGGCGCCCGGGACGCTCGCCAACGTCACTTCGACGAACAACCCGACCGGCATCCAGGTCGACACGACCGGCAGCATGAACCTCACGAACTGCCTCGTGACCGGCAGCAGCTCCTACGGAATCAGCGTCGCACAGAGCACCTCGTCGACGGACTCGACCATCGTCGGCTGTACTGTCGATAACAACGCCTTGATCGGCATCTACACCAGCTCCTCGTCGTCGGCGCGGACGGTGACCGTGCTCGACTCGATCGTCACCAACAACAGCTACGGCCTCTACCGCAACTCGAGCGGCACGCTCCTCGCCACGTACAGCGACGTCTGGAACAACGGCTCGTCGAACTACTACAACAGCGCGGCTGCCGGCACCGGCTCGATCAGCGCGAACCCGCAATACGTCAGCGCGACCGACAGGCACCTTCAGGGAACGAGCGTCGCGATCGACTCGGGCACTGCCGCAGCCGCGCCAGTCTTCGACCTCGAGGGACGCACCCGCCCGCTCGACGGCAATGGCATCGGCGGCGCGCAGCACGACATGGGCGCCTACGAGTATTCGCTGATGGTCGCCTGCGGCGACGGCATCACGCAGGCCGGTGAAGCCTGCGACAGCGGCCCGGCCAATGGCATGTACGGCGCGTGCAACTCGTCCTGCACGGCGCTCGGTCCGCGCTGCGGCGACACGACGCGCAACGGCCCCGAGGAGTGCGACGACGGCAACGCCGTCAACACCGACACGTGCACCAATACCTGCCTCAACGCGCGCTGTGGCGACGGCTTCCGCCAGGGCACGGAGGCCTGCGACGACGGCAACACCTCGAACACCGACGCCTGCACCAACAGCTGTGCGTTGCCGCGCTGCGGTGACGGCTTCCGCCAGGGAACCGAGCAGTGCGACGACGCCAACACGTCGAATGGCGACGCCTGCACGAACGCGTGCCGTGATGCGTCGTGCGGTGACGGGTACACGCACGTCGGAGTCGAGTCATGCGACGACGGGAACACCGTCAACGAGGATGGCTGCTCGAACACCTGCGTGGGTCCGGTGTGCGGCGACGGCATCACCCAGAGCAGCGAGATGTGCGACGACATGAACGCGTCGAACACCGACGCGTGCGTGATGGGCTGCCGGAACGCGAGCTGCGGCGATGGCTTCGTTCAGATGGGCGTCGAGACTTGTGATGACGGCAACACGGTCAACGACGACGCCTGCTCGAACGCCTGCACCTCGTCGCGCTGCGGCGACGGCATTCGTCAGAGCGGCGAGGCCTGTGATGACGGCAACACCGTCAACACGGATAGCTGCTCGAACACCTGCACGACCGCGCGCTGCGGCGACTCGATCGTGCAGAGCGGCGAACAGTGCGACGACGGCAATGCGATTGCCACCGACGCGTGCACGGCGTCGTGCACGACCGCGCGCTGCGGCGACGGCATCACGCAGGCTGGTGTCGAGGACTGTGACGACGCGAACACGTCGAACACCGACGCATGCGTCGACTCGTGTGTCGCGGCCGATTGCGGCGACAGCTACGTGCGCGCGGGCGTCGAGGCCTGCGACGACGGCAATACCGTCGATGGTGACGGCTGCAGCGCGATGTGCGCGCTCGCCAGCTGCGGTGACGGAACCGTGCAGGCGCCGGAGGCGTGCGACGACGGCAACGCGTCGAACTTCGATGGATGCCTGTCGACCTGCCTGCTCGCGAGCTGCGGCGACGGCTTCCGACGCGCCGGCATGGAGGCTTGCGACGACGGCAACACCGACGACACCGACGCTTGTCTCGCCAGCTGCCAGATCGCGAGCTGCGGTGACGGCTTCGTGCAGTCGGGAATCGAAAGCTGCGACGACGCGAACGGCGAAGACACCGATGCGTGTCTCACCACGTGCGACGCCGCGAGCTGTGGCGACACCTTCGTGCAGAGCGGCGTCGAGACCTGCGACGACGGCAACACGGACGCGGGAGACGGCTGCAATGCGTCGTGTGTGTCGGAGGAGCCGATGGTCGACGGCGGTGTGCCCGACGCCGGCATGGGCAATGACGGCGGCGTGGCGGACCTGGGCGTGACGACCGACGACGCCGGTGCCGGCAGTGACGCTGGCACGCTGCCGCCGAGCCGCCGTGAAGATGGCGGCTGCGGCTGCCGCGTCGGCGCGGAGCGCAGCGACGGAACGACGAGCGGCGCGGTGCTCGCCGCACTGCTGGTCGTCGTCGGGCTGCTCGGCGCGCGGCGTCGGCGCCGCTGAGATGCGCGCCGTTTGCGCCGTTGTGTCGCTGCTGCTCGCCTCGTGCGGGGCTGCAGCGACGCCGGTTGCACGGCGCGTCGACCGACGAGACCGTCTCCGAGCGCGAGCGCACCGTCGTCACACGACGAACGGAATGAGCGCTTTGCGCTCTGCGGGGTAGTCGGGGAACTTCTGTCGATACCACTTGTGGTGCGAAACCGCGCGCGGCGCGAGGTTGGCTGCGGTGTAGAGCGCGAAGGCGAGTCCGGGGAGTGACCAGCTCGCGATCGCAAATCCGGTCCACTCGAGCATCTCGCCGAAGTAGTTGGGACAGGTGATGAATCGGTAGAGCCCGCCGTGCGGGATCTTGTAGCCACTCTCGCCGGGTTTACGCAGCTTCATCAGCACCGCGTCCGCGTGCTGGTTGATCGCGAAGCCGGTGACGAAGCACATCGCGCCGACGACGAAGCGCGGATCGCGCAGCCAGCTGCTCGGGTAGCTGCCGAGCTCCGAGACCCAGCGCGCATTCACGTAAGCGTTGAGCGTGTTGAACGCGATAGCCATCCACACGATGGATAGCGGCGTGACCTTTCCCTCGGCGCGGATCCGCAGCGGGAAGACGAAGGTGCGATTCACGTAGTGCAGCTGCCAGAGAAGCATCAGGCCGAGCGGCGCGGCCTCGAAGCGATGAGTGCCTGTCAGATAGATCGCCAGCCACAGCGCGCATGCCGGCAGCTCCATCAGCACCCAGGCGAGTCGCTGGTTGATCGCCGGACCCCAGCCGCCGCGGACGTGCCGACCGTAGGGCGCGGTCACGAACCAGAGCGACGCGAAGGTGAGCGCCCCGAGCGCGAAGTGCGCCAGAACTGCATAGCCGTGAAAGTCGCGTTCCGTCATCGAGGCGCGACGGTAGCATTGCGCCGCGCGCGAAGATGCTGCGCGGAGGCACGCGGACGCCCACACGCGGCGCACAGCGAGTCGGACGCGGCGCACAGCCAGTCGGGCGCGCCGCGCAGCGCGACCTGGCCAGCATCGCGCGACGCCGATACAGTGCCGGCCGATGCTGCCGCGTGAGCTCCTCGGTGAGTCCGTAACCCCCGATGGCGCGCCCATCACGCTGACGCGGGAAGGCGTCGCGCTGGTCGTGCGCGTTGGCAACGTCCCCCTCATGTCGAGCCGCGTGCACGGCTCCGAAGAGGCGCTCGCCGAGGTTGGATGCGCCGGGCTGCGCGCGCGCGCGAATGCGCGGGTGTTGGTCGGCGGGCTCGGTATGGGCTTTACGCTGCGCGCGGTGCTCGACGCGCTCGACAGCGACGCCGAGGTCGTCGTCGCCGAGCTTCTTCCGACGATCGTCACGTGGAATCGCGGCCCGCTCGCGGCGCTCGCGCAGAGCCCGCTCGACGATCCGCGCACCCATCTGGTGGACGGCGATGTCGTCGGCGTGATCAAGACGTCGGCGCGCGCGTTCGACGCGATCTTGCTCGACGTCGACAACGGCCCGGAGGCGTTCACCGTCGCATCGAACGCGTGGCTCTACGGCCGCGCCGGCATCGCCGCGCTGCGTGATGCGCTGCGACCTGGCGGACGCCTGGTGGTGTGGTCTGCGGTCGAGAGCGCGTCGTTCGTTCGTGCACTTCGCGCAGCGAGCATGAGCGTCGAGGTGCTCCCGGTGCGGGCGCGCGGCGCGGTGCGCAAAGGTTCGCGACACTGGCTCTTCATCGCAGGCCGCGACGGCTGAGCGCGACACTCCGCACTGATCTGCACTGATCAGCGCAGCGCTGCGCTGCGCCGCGCGTCACTCATGCGCCGTGTGGCGCGCGCGCCGCGAGCTCCTGCGCATGCAACGCGAGACCAAGCGCGGATGCTGCGCAGGAACGCCATGACCTCTTGACGACGCAAGATCGACAGATCGGCAGGCGAACACAGCCTCTCCATCAGCGCCCGTGGCATCCGCATCTCTTTGTTTCCGAACGGCACGCGGTAGACGACGTCTGCGCCGAAGTCTCGGGCCACCTTTCCTCGGAGAAGCGGGTATGAATCGGTTACTCCGATAGAGGTCACGCCGCTCCTTAGGGCCCGCGTATGAATAACCTGGCCATCCGACGCCGATGCACTCCCGCCCGCGGCGTTGCTCCTCCCTCGAATACTGTGAGTATTCTCGGTCGTCGCGCCTTGCGGGCGGGGCGCCTCCGCGCCGGATGACGATCAGGTTATTCATACGCGGGCCCTTAGGGCTTCTCGATTCCTAGAGCGCGCCAGCTCGCGGCCGCGATCGACTGACGCAGCGTGGCCATCTCGCGCCACGGGTCGGCGCGCTGACTCTCGATGCGCGTCGGGACCGAGAGGATGGTGAGTTCGCTCGGGTCGAAGCGGGTTTTGTGCAGCTCCGACCATTCGACTGGCGTCGCGACGGTGGCGTGCTCACGCGCGCGCGGCGAATAGGGCGCGATGAACGTCGCACCGCGCCCGTTGCGGAGATAGTCGATGAAGATCCGCCCCTTGCGGCGCGCCTTCAGCGCGTTCGCCGTGTAGCGCTCGGGCGAGTCCTCCGCCATCCGCTCGGCGAGCGCTTTGGTGAACGCCTTGAGCTGCTCCCAACCGAGCCGCCGCTGCAGCGGTGCGGTGACGTGCAGACCCTTGCCGCCCGTCGTCTTGGCGAAGCTCTCTAGCCCCAGCGCGCGGAGCCGCTCGCGTACGTCGAACGCCGCCTCGACGACCGCACTCCACGCCACCGACGGGTCCGGATCGAGATCGATCACCAGCAGATCCGGCTTCTCGATGTCGTCGCTCCTGCAACCCCAGGTGTGCAGCTCGAGCGAGCCGAGCTGCATCAACGCGAGCAATCCCGCTCGATCGTGCACTGCCATGTACGTAGACTGACCCTCGCTGGTGCGGACCTCGATGCGGTCGACGGCGTCGGGCGTGCCCTGCATCACGTTCTTCTGGTAGAAGCACTGGCGCGTTCGCCCCTCCGGACAGCGGACGATCGTCAGTGGTCGATGGGCGAGGTGCGGCAACATGCGGTCTGCCATCAGCGCGACATAGGCGAGTACGTCACCCTTCGTCAGTGGCCCTTCGGGGTAGTAGACCTTGTCGAGGTTCGTCAGCGCGAAGCCGAGATCGAGCGCGCGCAGCAGCGACGCGAGATCCGCGGCAGGCTCGCGAGCGCTTCGCGCTGACGCAGCGCGAGCTACGGATCGTTTTGCCGGTGCGGCCTCGTCGCGAGCCTTCAGTAGCAGCCACTGCTCGTGGCGGCCTTCGCGCTGGCTGCGCACGAGGTGCCAGCGTCCGCGCAGCTTCTTCCCCGCGAGCTCGAGCTCGAGGTGCCCCTTCTCGAGCCCACGCCGTGCGTCCTGCGACGGTATCCAGGTACCGCGGTCCCACAGGGCGACCGTGCCTGCACCGTATTCGCCCGCGGGAATGACGCCCTCGAAGTCCGCGTATTCGAGCGGATGGTCTTCGGTGCGGATGGCCAGCCTGCGCACTTTCGGCGAGAGGCTCGGCCCCTTCGGCACCGCCCAACTCAGCAGCACGCCATCGAGCTCGAGGCGAAAGTCGTAGTGGAGATGAGACGCCTCGTGCTTCTGCACCACGAAGCGCAGTGCGCGTGCCCCGCGCGAGCCACGTTTATCGGCTGCCTTCCCGCCGCTCGGCTCTGCGGTCCTGGCGAAGTCACGCATCTCTCGATAGCGCGCGAGCGGATGGGTTCCGTGCGTCGCTTTCACCGTCGCCTGGCGCGCAGCGGTGGGCTTCGGCGCTCTGCGCGCAGCGATGAGCTTCGGCGCTTTGCGCGGGGCCTTTGTCTTCGGCGCTTTGCGCGGCGCCTTTGTCTTCGGCGCTGCGCGCGCGACGCGCTCGCATTCGACGCAAGGCCCTGGACCAGCACGCGTGTCGTTGTCTCCATTCTGCACCGCCGTAGCAGCCCACGTGCCACGACGCGCAGCGCATGACCGTGCAGTCTAGCGCGCATGCGCCCCGCGCCGACGGCCTGGCTTCGACGTGGGGCTTGTTGCCCATTGTGGAGATCGACCCCGTGGCCGCACGCCACGCTTCGCCCGTCGTTTCCGCATCGGGTGCGCGTTCCTCGGTGTGCCGCGCGCCCCCCCAACGACGCACAGCACAGGCGTCGAGCGAAATACAGGTGATGTCGCCTGCAGGACCGAGCGCACGAACGGCATGCTCCGTGCTCATGGGCACCGCGGAGGAACGCACCGATGAATGCCATTGAGCTACTCGAAGAACAGCACCGCGAATCACTGGCCATGCTCGACACCCTCGGGAAGTCTCGTCCGAGTGCCACGCGCCAGGCCACTCTGGCCAAGCTGCACGCAGCGCTCGTAGCGCACATGGCGATCGAGGAAGAGATCTTCTACCCCGCTCTCGCGCAGGCTCGCGGCGACGGCGAAGCGGTCGCCGAGGGCTACGAGGAGCACGTCATCGCGCGCGTCGCGCTGCGTCGCTGCGTCGACACCGTGACCGAGAAGGACCTGTTTGGCGTTCGCGTCGGCGTGCTGAAGGAGCTCATCGAGCACCACGTGAAGGAGGAGCGCACCGATCTTTTCCCGGCGGCGAAGACCGCCCTCGGCGCGGAGCGTCTGGTGTCGCTCGGCGCGGAGATGAAGGCGCGCTTCGACGTGGCGAAGAAGGAGTCTCCCGCATCGGCCCTCGATCGCGCAGAGAAGCGCCGCGCGAAGGCCGCGCTCTCCGTGTGAGGTCGCCATGCCGCGAGTGACGAAGACCCCGACGAGGAAGAGCACCGCGCGAAAGGGCGCGGCGCCGAAGGCCGCGGCAACGACTCCGTCGCGCGGTCGTGCGCCGAGCGCGACGAAGCGCGCGACGCCAAAGCGCGCTGCATCGAAGCGCGCCGCTCCGAAGGCCGCGACGCGTGGGAGCGCCGCTGCGCCGGGCACCGCGCTCGCGCGGATCAAGCCCGCGATCCCGAGCCAAGGGCGTGACGGCGGCAAGAAGCGAGCGGACCATCGCGAGCATCGCGCCACTTCGCACGGTTCACGCGCCGTGTGGAAAGGCACGCTCGCCTTCGGCTTGGTGTATATCCCGGTCACGCTGCACACGGCGGTCGTTCGCGACGATCTGCCGTTTCGGCAGCTCGACAAGGCGGACAAGTCGCCCGTAGGCAATCGTCGCTACAACAAGAAGACGGGCGAAGAAGTTGCCTACGCAGACATCGTCCGCGGCTTCGAGGTCGACAAAGACGAATACGTGGTGTTCGACGACGACGAGCTCGATTCCGTGCGCGAGAAACCATCGGACGCGCTCGAGGTCGATGGATTCGTGCCAATCGACTCGATTCCCCCCGTGTACTTCGAAACGCCCTATCACGCGGCGCCAGAGAAGCGTGCGCAGAAGGCCTATCGCCTCTTTGCGGCCGCGCTCGAGTCGTCGGGCCGCGCGGCGATTGGCACTCTGGTGATGCGCGGTCGCGCCCATCTCGCGGCCGTGATCGGCCGCGACGGACTCCTCGTCGTGGAGATGTTGCGCTTCGAGCACGAAGTGCGCGCCCCCGCAGGGCTCGACTTGCCCGAAAAGGGCGGGGTCGCGGAGCGCGAGCTGGCGATGGCAGAGGAGCTGGTCGAGAAGCTCGCGATGGACTTCGATCCAGCGCGTTACGTCGACCACTACCGCGATGAGGTCCTCGCGCTCGTGGCTGCCAAGAAGAAGGGCAAGGTCGTCCGCGTGAAGACGCTGCCGACCAGTCGCGCCGAGGGCGGCGGCGGGGACCTGTTCGCGCTGCTGCAGAAGAGCCTGAAGAAGGCGACCAAGACTGCCGCGTGACGGTCACACGGTGACGGGTACATCACGCATTTCGCGCGCAGCGAGGCGGGAGGCGGCGCCAGGCGGCGTCGCCCCCGCGCTCGCGACGCGCGTGGCAGCGATCCCGAGCGGCGCGGGCTGGGTGTTCGAGCCGAAGTACGATGGTCACCGCGTGCTCGCGTACAAGAACGACGAGCGCGTGGATCTTCGCTCGCGCAACGACCGGCCGCTCGAGCCACTGGAGGGGATCGAGCGAGCGATTCGCACGCTGCCGTGTCGCACTGCCGTGCTCGATGGAGAGCTCTGCGCGGTCGACGCGGCAGGGCGAACGGACTTCGGGCAGCTCGCCGACGCGCGCCGCGGCGAAGGAGACGCGCAGCTCGTCTACTTCGTGTTCGACCTGCTGCTGCTCGACGGCGCTGACTTGCGCGCCCGGCCGCTCGCGGCGAGGCGAGCCGCGCTCGAGCGGCTGGTGAAGAGCCAAAAACGCGGGCCGCTCCGACGGTCGGAGCGCTGGCCCAACGGCGACGCCGCGATGCGCGCCGCGGTGGACACCGGGCTCGAGGGCGTAATCGCCAAGCGCGAGGACCGCGTGTATCGCTCGGGTCGCTCGCTCGATTGGGTCAAGGTCAAGCTGCTCGAGGAAGCGGAGCTCGTCGTCATCGGCGTCACCGCGCCGAAGCGCGCGCGTCTCGGCGTCGGCGCGCTTTTGCTCGGCGTGCGCGAGAAGCGCGGAGGCGCGCTGCGCTACGCGGGCAAGGTCGGCACAGGAATGGATCGGCAGGCGCTCCAGCAGCTCGCGCGACATGCAAGCGCGCTGGCGACCGACGCAGCGCCGGTGAACGATCCGCCGCGCGAGCGCGACGTCACGTGGCTGCGACCCGAGCTCGTCGTCCAGGTGCGCTTCACCGAGTGGACGCGCGACGGACACCTTCGGCATCCGGTGTTCCTGGGTCTGCGCGACGACAAGAGCGCTCGCAGCGTGGTGCGAGAACGCGCGCGACCGAGCGCGCGGCGCTAGCGCCGTAGCTCAGTCACACACTTCCGGCGTCGTCAGCCGAGCGTGGTCGGCGTCGAACTCAAGGCTCGCCGACGAGCGAGGCTGCGACCTTCTCCTTGGCCGCCGTCACCCTCGCGTGGACCGCATCGCGCGCCTCGTCGACCGCGTGCGTGACGCTCTTGCGCGTGTTGCGCGCGGATTTCGCGACCTTGTTGCGCAGCTGCTTGCCAGAGGAGGGCGCGACGAACCACGCCACGATGCCGCCCACGAGCGCACCACCCGCGAGCAAGCCAATCGTCGACATCGCGCTGTGGGCAGCCGACGGGGTGCGCTGCAGGCCCGCGCGATGGAGCAGCGAGTCGGAGTCGATGTCGCGGATGTTGTCGAACAACTTACTGAGGGCGAAGGTGCCGCCGACCAGACCGAGCGTGCGTAGAATCGACATGGTGAAATCCTTTGCAGAAGATGGTTTAGAGACGCCCACGCAAGAGCTCAAAAGA
>Ga0335397_10012984_pt1 | contig 10172 bp, 5 predicted proteins | sample MAT04_FD_205740 | JGI IMG/M metagenome (GOLD analysis project Ga0335397, IMG submission 205740) | Freshwater microbial communities from Lake Fryxell liftoff mats and glacier meltwater in Antarctica - MAT-04 (spades assembly) (version 2) ...
CCGTCCCATGCCCCGCACCGCCGCCGACAACCAACGCATCAAAGACGAGCGACGCGAGGACATCCTCGCTGCTGCGCGCACGGTGTTTGGGCGCAAGGGGCTCGCCGGCGCGAAGATCAGCGACGTCGCGCAGGCCGCCGGGCTCTCGCACGGCCTCGTGTATCACTACTTCGACAGCAAAGAGGCGATCTACGCCGACCTCGTCGAGGCGCTGTTCGTGCGCGCCACGATGGACCTGCAGCGCATGGAGCGCAGCAAGGGCAGCCCGGTGGCGCGCATCCGTGCGTTTCTCGAGCAGCGGCTCGAGCGCATGCGCACGGAGCCCGACATGTTCGGCATCGTCATGCAGGCGTGCCTGCACCCCGACGCGATCCCGGCCTCGACGCGCGCAGCGCTCGAGACCTTTGCCAACCGCTGCATGCACGCCATGACCAAGACCATCACCGCCGGACAGCTGCGCGGCGAGGTCGTCGGCGGCGATCCCGCCGAGCTCTCGTCTGCCCTCTTCGCGCTCGTGAACGGACTCGCGATGTTTCAGACGCTCGACATGAACGTGCCGCGCGTGATCCCCAACGTCGACATGATCCTCGGCCTCATCGTTTCTGGAGCTCGCCATGCCCGCTGATTTTCGTCGCTCGCTCGCCGTGCTGTTCCTCGCTCTCGGCCTCGCCGCCTGTGGTCCGAAGACGCCGACGCCGGGCGAGGTGCGGCCTACCAACGAGTCGGTCGCGATCCCGGTGCGCGTCGCCGCTGCCGCGCCTCGCGCGCTGCCGCGCACGCTGCGCGTCAACGGCCCGCTCGTCGCTGATCAGCAGTCGGACGTGACCGGCGTCGTACCGGGTCGCGTCACCGCGGTGCTGGTCGAGCGCGGTGACGTCGTCGCCGAGGGCGCGCCGCTCGTGCGCCTGCGCGACGTCGACTATCGCTTGCAGGCAGCGGGCGCGAACGCCGCGCTGCAGCAAGCGCAGGCGCGGCTCGGCATCACCGACGCCCGCGCGCCGGTGCGCCCGGAGGACACGGCCGAGGTGCGCTCCGCGGTCGCCAATCGCGAGCTCGCCGACGAGTCCCTGCGCCGCGCCGAGCAGCTCTCGCAGACGGGCGCGATGAGCCAGGCAGAGCTCGATCGCGCGCGCGCCACGGCGACGGCGGCGCGCGAGCAATACAACAGCGCGCTCAATGGCATGCGCGGCGCCGCGGTCGCGCTGACGCAGGCGCGCGTGGCACTGCAGCAGGCGGGCACGGCCGTGCGCGAGTCGATCGTGCGCGCGCCGTTCGCCGGAGAGATCGCCGAGCGCTTCGTCGACGTCGGCGAATACGTCGCGCCGCAGATGCGCATCGTCAGCCTGGTGAAGACCGATCCGCTGCGCATGGAGATGCCCGTGCCGCAAGAGCAGGTCGGCGCGATCCAGCGCGGTCAGACCGTCGAGATCCGCGTCGACACGTTTCCCGATCGCGTCTTCACCGGCACGGTCCGCTACATCAGCGCCTCGGTGCGCACCGAGACGCGCTCACTCACGGTCGAGGCGACCGTGCCCAACGCCGACGGTACGCTGCGCCCCGGCATGTTCGCGACGGCGAGCATCGACCTCGGCGGCACGCGCGAGGGCGTCTCGGTGCCGGTCGCGGCGGTGCTCAGCGAGGCCGGCGTCAACCGCGTCTTCGTCGTGCGCCAAGACGGAACGATCGAAGAGCGCGTCATCTCGGTCGCGTCGCGCGATGCGGAGAGCGTCGTCGTCGCCGAGGGTGTGCGCGCCGGTGAGCGCGTCGCCGTCGAGACGCTCGATCGGCTCGCCGACGGCGTCCGCGTCCAGCCGCGCTGAAGATGCCTGCTCGCTCAACGCTGACGGTCACCGCTGACGCGCACTGAACGCTGACGCTCGCTCGCACGGCGCACGCTCGCTGAGCGCTCGAGTCCGGCTAGGTCCCAAGGTTCGCTGAAGGAGCTCCCCCATGCAGTGGCTAGCCGCAATCTGCGTTCGTCGACCGGTGTTCACCTGGGTGCTGGTGCTTGCGCTGGTCGTCGTCGGCGGCGCGAGCATCTTCGGGCTAGGCGTCGATCGCTTCCCCAACATCGACTTCCCCGTGGTCATCGTCACCACGCAGCTGCCGGGCGCGTCGCCGGAGCAGGTCGAGACGGAGGTCTCGGACAAGCTCGAGGAGGCGATCAACTCCATCAGCGGCGTCGAAGAGCTGCGCTCGAACAACTACGAGGGCCTGTCGGTCGTCGTCGTGCAGTTCGAGCTCGAGAAGAACACGTCTGTCGCCGCGCAAGAGGTGCGTGACCGCGTCAACCGCACGCTGGCCCTGCTGCCGAGCGGCATCGAGCAGCCTAAGGTGGAGCGCTCCGATCCGGACGCGACGCCGGTGATGTTGATCGCGCTCGAGTCGACGCGCACCACGCGTGAGGCGACCGAATACGCGACGCGCAGCATCCGCCGCCGCATCGAGTCGCTCGGCGGCGTCGGCGGCGTGACGGTGCTCGGCGGACGCGACAGGCAGATCGACGTCGTCGTGAACCCGCAGGCGCTCGAGTCGCGCGGCCTCACCGTGAGCGATCTGCAGCGCGCGCTCGCCTCGCAAAACGTCGAATTCCCTGGTGGAAGCGTCGATCAGGGCGCGCGCACGCTCGGCATCCGGGTGCGCGGTCGCGTGCAGAGCGTCGAGGACTTCGGCCGGATCTTCGTGTCGAGCCGCAACGGCGTACCGGTCTACGTGCGCGACGTCGCCCGCATCGTCGACAGCGAGGCGGAGGCCTCGAGCGCGGCGACGCTCGATGGACGCGAGATCGTCATCCTCGCGGTGCGCAAGCAGTCGGGCACGAACACGGTCGCGGTGATCGACGCCCTGACCGCGCGCGTCAACGAGCTGCGCGCCGAGATCCCCGCCGCGTACAAGCTCACGATCGTCCGCGACGAGAGTGAGTTCATCCGCAACGCGGTCGGCGCTGTCGAAGAGCACCTGATCATCGGCGGCCTGCTCGCTGCGCTCGTCGTGCTCCTGTTCCTGTGGAACGGCCGCGCCACGATGATCGCTGCGCTGGCGATCCCCACGTCGATCATCGCGACGTTTGCGCTCATCCGCGCGATGGGCCTGACGCTCAACACGATCACGCTGCTCGCGCTCACGCTGTCGGTCGGCATCGTCATCGACGACGCCATCGTCGTGCTCGAGAATATCTTCCGCTTCGTCGAGGAGAAGGGCATGGCGCCGCGCCGCGCCGCGATCCTCGCGACCAAGGAGATCGGCCTCGCGGTGCTCGCGACCACGCTGTCGCTGATCGCCGTGTTCCTGCCGGTCGCCTTCATGGGCGGCATCGTCGGCCGCTTCATGCAGAGCTTCGGCTTCACCATGAGCTTCGCGATCGTGATCTCGCTGCTGGTGTCGTTCACGCTGACGCCCATGTTGTCGTCGCGCTGGATCAAGGGCTCGAAGACCCCGAAGCGCAACGCCAACGACGATGGCTCGCCCTACCGCGAGTCGACCGCAAAAGAGGTGCCCGTCCCGCAGAAAGAGGACGAAGAGCGCCTCGACGCGGAGTGGGTCGATCCCGCGCCGGGTCCGCGCGCCGAAGAACGCGCGCAGTACAGCGAGTGGAGCAAGGGCACGCGCGTGCTGCCGGCTGCGTTCGTCTCGGTGCACGGCGCCGCGAAGGGTGTCTACGGGTACGTCGAGCGCGCCTATACGCGGGCGCTCGCTGGCGCGATGCGGCATCGCTGGGTCATCGGCATCGCGATGGCGATCGCCGTCGTCGCCATCGTCCCGCTCGTGATGATCGTGCAGAAGAACTTCCTCCCCATCGACGACGAGTCGCGCTTCGACATCCAGGTGCGTGCGCCCGAGGGCACCAGCCTCGGGGAGACGCGCCTGATCATGGAGCGCATCGCGCGCATGACGCGCACCATCGACGGCGTCGCGCACACCGTCACGCAGGTCGGCTCGCCGCCCGGTGACCCGAGCGGCCGCGGCGCCAACCAAGGCTCGATCTTCGTCAAGCTCGTGCCGGCGGATGAGCGCAGCCTCGACCAACAAGAGCTGATGGCGCGGGTGCGCGAGCAGGTCATCCCGCGCTTCGCCGCGCTCCATCTGCGCACCTCGGTCTCGCCAGTCAACGTGTTCGGCGGCGGCAGCGCGGCGGACTCGGCCGGTATCCAGTTCGTCATTCGCGGCCCAGAGCTCACGCAGCTCACCGAATATTCAGCGAAGATGCTCGAGACGCTGAAGGCGATCCCCGGCATCGTCGACGCCGATTCGACGCTCGTCGTCGGCAAGCCGGAGTACATCGTCTCGGTCGATCGCGGCCGCGCGGCGGACCTCGGCGTCAGCGTGCTCGACATCGCGAGCGCGATCCGCTCCCTCGTCGGCGGCATCGAGGTCACCGATTTCAACGAAGGTGGCGAGCAGTTCGAGGTGCACATGCGCGCGACCGAGAGCGCCCGCGTCGACACCGCGCAGATCCTGCAGATGACCGTACCCGCAGGCCAGACCGGCCGCGCGGTACGTCTCGCCGACGTCGTCACCGTGCGCGAGGGTACGGGCCCGTCGCTCGTGCAGCGCCTCGCGCGCCAGCGTCAGGTGACGATCTACGCGAACGTCACGCCGGGCACGTCGGAGGCGGCGGTCATCGACAAGCTCAACGCCGCGTGGCGAGCGCAGCATGCGCCGCCTGGCTATCGCGGTGAGCTCGCGGGGCGCTCGAAGCAGCTCGGCAAAGCCGCGGCCAGCTTCGCGCTCGCGTTCGGCCTCTCGTTCGCGTTCATGTACTTGGTGCTCGCGGCCCAGTTCGAGAGCTGGATTCACCCGATCACGATCTTGATCTCGCTGCCGCTGACGGTGCCGTTCGCGCTGCTCTCGCTGGTCGTGCTCGGCCAGTCGATGAACATCTTCTCGACGCTCGGCATCTTGGTGCTGTTCGGCATCGTGAAGAAGAACTCGATCTTGCAGGTCGATCACATGCGCGATCTGCGACGCCAGGGCCTCTCGCGCGCGGATGCGGTGATGCTCGGCAACCGCGATCGTCTGCGTCCCATCTTGATGACGACGGTCGCGTTCGTCGCCGGCATGTTGCCGCTGGTCGTGTCGTCGGGCGCCGGCTCGGGGACGAACCGCGCGATGGGCTCGGTCATCATCGGCGGTCAGTCGCTCTCGCTGCTGCTCACGCTACTCGCGACTCCGGTCGTCTTCTCGTGGTTCGACGACATCTCGCACTCACGCGCCGTGAAGTTCATCGGCGCGGCGGCGCGCTGGCCGTTCGTGAAGCTCGATGGGCTGTTCGAGAAGAAGGAGAAGCCGCAGACACCGGCTGATCCGACGCTCGGCGACGTCGACGGCTATCGCAGTGGCGACAAGCCCGCCGAGTGACGAGGCGTCGCGTGGACTTCAGAAGTTGAAGTCGGTCGGCGCTGGAACGCTAAGAGGCGAGCGGCCACATCACGGTGAAGGTGGCGCCCTCGCCAGGCGCCGCCGCGACGCGCACCGTGCCGCGCGCGTGATGGACGATGTTGCGCACCGCGGAGAGTCCGACGCCGGCCGCATCGCGGATCGTCGACTTCAGCAGCGGCTCGGCGAAGTGCGCGGCGGCCTCCGCGGCGGTGTGCATGCTCTCGTCGCGCACCTCGAGCGCGACGCAGAGCGCGCCCGGGAGCGTCTCCTCCGGGTTCGCCGCGCGAACCGTCACCGAGATCGTGCCGTGCTCGCCGGTGAGCGCGTCGCGCACGTTCGTGACCAGCCCGAGCAGCACCTCTTCGAGCTGCGTCGGGTCGGCGACGACCTCGTCGGCGTACGTCTCGCGGTGCACGGCCAGGCGCGCCGTCCCGCGCGTCAGCAGCCGCAACATCGGCTCGAGTCGGCTGACCACCTCGCCCATCGACACGCGCTGCGGTGCCGTGCGCTGCGGGCTCGCGAACGACTGCAGCCGCTTCGTCAAGAGCACACCTTGTTCCGCGGCGTCGCAGATCTCTCGCGCCGATTCGAGCGCGATCGCCGCGTCGTCGGGGTGCGCGTGGATTCGCGCGGCGTGGATCAGCACGACGCTGAGCACGTTCTGAAAGTCGTGCGCAATGCCGCCGGCGAGCCGACCGAGCGCCTCCATCTTCTGCCGCCCGCGCAGCGCCGCGGCCATCTCGAGACGTGTCGCCTGCTCGGCGAGCGAGCCGAGCATGTCTGCAACCGAACACGCGAAATCGATTTCGTGCGTGGTCCAGTGGCGCGCGCCGCCGAGGTGCTCGTGGCAGACCACGCCAACGACCTCTCCGCCGCGGTAGATCGGCGCATCGAGCATCGCGCCGACACCGTTCGGGATGAGGTACGCCTCACGCAGGCAGCGCGTCGCCGGGTGCTGATGCGCGTCGTCGGCGATGACCAAGCGCACGTGCTCGAGCGCATACGCATAGGGCTCGAACTGCGACAGCGTCAGCGAGCTACCCGGCGACGAGCGCCCAAACAGCGCGTCGTAGAGGTGCAGGCAGCGCATCTCGTCGTGCTCGAGGTCGAACGTCCACACGCCGACGCGACGCACTCCGAGCGTCACCGCGCTCACCTCCGCGGCGCGCGCCATCGCTCCATCGAGCGCATCGCCGCCCGCGAGCCGCAGGCGCGCGAGATCGAACCGCGCCGCTTCGAAAGTCACCGCTGCCCCCTGTGTCGCGCAACAGCCCCGAAACACGCCCGCTGCAACAGTCGTCGCCCGCAGCGCAAGCGTTACACGCGCTCGACCTCGTACACTCCGTCGAGCTTCTGCAGGCCGCGCATCAGCGCTTTCAGGCGCGACAGATCGCTCACCGTGAAGGTGAACAGATTGACCGCGCGGCCATCTACGCCGACGCGACAGTTCGCCTCTTTGATGTTCACGCCCGCGGTGCCGAGCTCGGTCGACAGGCGCGCCAGCACGCCCGGCTTGTCCGCCGTCACGACGCGCAGCTGCACCGGCCGATCGACCTTCGAGCCGCCGCTCCAGCTGACGTCGATGCGCCGCTCGGGATCGAGCTCCATCGCCTTGCGACACTCGCGGCGATGCACAGTCACGCCACGGCCGCGCGTGATCCAGCCGGTCACCGGATCGCCCGGCACCGGCGAGCAACAGTTCGCGAAGCGCACCAGCACATCGTCCATGTCGGCGATGCGGATCGCGTTCTCGTTGTTGCCCGTGACCTTGCGCGTCACCCGCTCGACGAAGCCCGGGCGCAGCGAGGCCATCGCCTTCGGCTGTTCCTCGACGCGCTCGGGCAAGATCGCCTTGATGACGTCGGCGCCGGCGATCTTGCCGTAGCCGACCTGCGCGTAGAGCTCCTCGACGCTCTGCACGCTCAGCTTCTCGACGACCTTCTCGAGCTCGCCGCTCTTCACCAGCCGCGTGAACGAGAGGTCGCGCTTGTGCATCTCGCGCTCGAGCAGGTCGCGCCCCATCTTGATCGAGCGCTTGCGCTCTTCGCCGCGCACGTAGCCGCGAATGTGCGACCGCGCCTTCGCGGTCGTCGACATGTCGAGCCAGTCCTTGCTCGGATGCTGCGACGGCGAGGTGAGGATATCGATGACGTCGCCGTTGTGCAGCTTGTAGGCGAGCTTCTGGATCGCGCCGTTGACGCGCGCGCCGGTACAGCGATTGCCGACCTCGCTGTGAATGGAGTACGCGAAGTCGATCGGCGTCGAGCCGCGCGGGAACACCTTCACGTCGCCCTTCGGCGTGAAGACGTAGACCTCGTCCGAGAACAGATCGCCCTTCACCGAGTCGATGAACTCGGCCGGATCGGTGACGTCCTTTTGGAACTCCATCAGCTGACGCAGCCACGCAAAACGCGCCGCGTCTTTCGCGTCGAGCCCGCCCGAGCGCTCTTTGTACGACCAGTGCGCGGCGATGCCGAGCTCCGCCGTCTTGTGCATCTCCGGCGTGCGGATCTGCACCTCGATGCGCTTGTGCCCGGGGCCGATCACCGTCGTGTGCAGCGACTGATAATTGTTCGGCTTCGGCAGCGCGATGTAGTCCTTGAAGCGCCCTGGGATCGGCGTCCACTGCGAGTGCACGACGCCGAGCGCCGCGTAGCAGTCAGCGACGTTCTCCATCACCACACGGAACGCGACGTAGTCGTGGATCTGATCGAAGTCGCACTGACTCGTGCGCATCTTCCGATAGACGCTGTAGAGGTGCTTCACGCGGCCGGAGACATCGACCGCGAAGCCGCGCTCGATCAGCATCGCCTGGATGCGATGCGTCACGTCGGTCGTGTACTTCTCGCGATCGCGCGCGACGGCCTTCGTCTTCTTGACGAGGTCGAGATAGGCGTCCGGATAGAGCCAGCGGAACGCCAGATCTTCGAGCTCGCTCTTCAGCCAATTGATGCCGAGGCGGCCTGCGAGAGGCGCGTAGATCTCCAACGTTTCCCGGGAGATACGCTCCTGGGCGTCGGGCTTCATGTGCTCCATCGTCCGCATGTTGTCCAAGCGGTCGGCGAGCTTGACGAGCAGCACGCGGATGTCGCGCGCCATCGCCACCAGCATCTTGCGGAACGACTCGGCTTGCTGATCTTCCTTCGAGATGAAGTTGATCTTGCCCAGCTTGGTGACGCCATCGACGAGGAACGCGACCTCGTCGCCGAACAGCCCGGCGATGTCGCGCTCTGTGACCGCGGTGTCCTCGACGACGTCGTGCAGCAGCGCCGCGCAGACGCTCGCGGCGTCGAGGCGCATCTCCGCGATGATGCCAGCGACGGACACTGGGTGGATGAAGTACGGGTCCCCTGACTTGCGCAGCTGGCCCTCGTGCATCCGCGACGAATACACGTACGCCTTGTTGATCAGATCCGTGTCTGCCGTCGGATGGTAGCTTCGAACTTTGTCCAGAATGTCTGTAAGCCGGACCATCTTTGAAGCACCAATCTCACGCGAATCTTATCCCTCGGACACATGTCCGACAAGAACTGCGCGGTGCACGTTCGAGTACATGGAGTCGAGCCGAAGAGAACGACAGTGTGCGCAGCGGCTTGAACCAGTACGACGCTGAGTGCACGCGCGCCTTGGTTTCGGCGCACGGCGCGCGCGAGATCGTGCATCACGCGGGTGAGAATTTGCGCCGCAGTCGGCGCCCACGACGCGACGCAGTGGATCGGCGGCTCCGGGTCGCCTACGCTCGCCGGGTATGGCCGCTGACCCCCACCCCGTCCTCGCCTGGCTCTCGCTGCACCGTCGCCGGCTCGCGCCGCTGGTCCTCGTCGGCGGCGTGATGCTCGTGGCTGGGCCGCTGCTCGACGCCACCCCGAGGGCCACGAGCATCCGGCTGAAGCTCGCGGAACCACAGCAGATCCGGCTAGTCACGCTGAGCGTCCTCGACGCCGGCGAGCCGGTGCTCGGGCTGCGCCTGCTGTACCAACAGGGGGCGCCGGACCGCATCAGCGAGGAGCTCGAGCTCGCGCCGGGCCACTACGAGCTGCGCGTCGATGTGACGCGCGCGCGGCATGGCGTCGGCGCTGCCGACGTGGTCGAAGGCGCGGCGAACGAGCTGACGGCGACCTCGGTGCGCTCGCTGGAGGTCCCGGCGGAGGGCGTCGTGCTGTTCGATCTCAGCCGAGGAGACGCCTGATGGCCGTCGTTCATGGGACGCAGGCGGGGACCTCGGCGCGATCGCGCGTGCTCGAGCTGCCGCGCTGTGCGCTGGTCGTCCTCAGCGGGCCGGAGCGCGGCAAGGAGCGCGTCGTGTCGGGCGATCTGTTCCAGATCGGCAAGGCGCCGGAGAACGATCTGGTGCTCAACGACTCGACCGTGTCGCGGCAGCACTGCCTGATCACGCGCGAGGCGAAGGGCTATCTGCTCAAGGACCTCGGCTCGACCAACGGCACGCTGCTCGACGGCGCGGAGATCAAAGAGGCGTACCTGAAGCCGGGCGCCGTCATCACCGTCGGCAACATCGAGCTCAAGGTGCGGCCTTACCAAGAGCGCATCGAGCTGCTGCCGAGCGAGAAGACGCGCTTTGGCGACGTCGTCGGCAAAGGTGTCGCGATGCGCGAGGTGTTTGGCCTGCTCGAGCGCCTCGCGCCGACGGACGCGACGGTGCTCATCGGCGGCGAGACCGGCACCGGCAAAGACGTGCTCGCGCGCGCCGTGCACGGTGCGAGCCCACGCGCGAACAAGCCGTTCCTCGTGGTCGACTGCGGCGCGGTCGTCGGCTCGCTGATCGAGAGCGAGCT
>Ga0335397_10012991_pt1 | contig 10169 bp, 8 predicted proteins | sample MAT04_FD_205740 | JGI IMG/M metagenome (GOLD analysis project Ga0335397, IMG submission 205740) | Freshwater microbial communities from Lake Fryxell liftoff mats and glacier meltwater in Antarctica - MAT-04 (spades assembly) (version 2) ...
AATCATTATTTTGAACAAAAAATGGGCTCCATTCCTACAGATCTACAATTCCGTGTTCTACTTTGCCAAGCATTATTTGGCGGACCTCAAGCGCTTCTTTTGGATGAACCTACAAATCACCTTGACTTAGACTCCATCGGCTGGCTAGAAAAGCTACTGCATGACTATAAAGGCACGCTAATCGTAATCAGTCATGACCGCCACTTCTTAAATTCGATCACAACGCACATCGCCGATATCGATTATGGTACAATCACCATGTATCCTGGCAATTACGATCAAATGGTTCTTTCAAAAACAAACAGCCGTGAAGGCGCAGAACTTGAAATTAAGAGCAAAGAGAAAAAAATTGCTCAGCTCCAAGATTTTGTTTCTAAATTTGGAGCCGGAACTCGTGCATCGCAAGTGCAATCACGCGTCCGTGAGATCGAACGTTTACAACCTGAAAAATTAAAAGAATCAAACATTCAGCGCCCCTACATTCGATTCATTCCCTCAGATAAACAACCCGGTAAAATTATTGTTAAAGCAGAAAATATCAGTAAAGCTTACGGTGATTTAAAAGTTATCAAAGGTTTTTCACTTGAAATTGAACGCGGAGACAAAATTGGTATCATTGGGCCAAATGGTTGCGGCAAAACAACCCTGATAAAAATGTTAACCGGCTTAATGGAACCGGATAAAGGTCATGTTGAGCTTGGTCATAACCTGCAAATCAGTTATTTCCCGCAAAACCATCATGAGCTTGTCGACAACAAAACAGATGATCAAGCATTTGATTGGCTAAAAACCAGAAAGACCGGTATTTATGATCAGGAAATTCGTGGCGTGCTTGGAAAAATGCTATTTGGTGGCGATGAGGCCTTTAAAAAAGTATCTGCTTTATCTGGTGGTGAAACAGGAAGGTTGATTATCGCAGGGATAATGCTCTCAACACATAACACACTATTTATGGATGAGCCAAACAATCACCTTGATTTGGAAGCGGTTTCAGCGCTTGCATGGGGACTTGACGAATATAAAGGAACAGCCATTTTTGTCAGCCATGACAGGGACTTGATCGGAACTGTTGCAACAAAAATCATTGCTTTTGAAAAAGATGGCATCCATATTTTTGATGGTCCTTATGAAGAATATTTAGAGTCTAAAAAAGGGTAATGTTTACCAAAAGAAGATTTTTGAGTCTGCCAATAAAACAGCAGCATAAAAAATGTGCCGAACTGCTTAAAATTGCCTATGAAGGCAATTTTAAGGAGCATCTTGTGCAGTATAATGAATTACTTGCCTGGCTAAACCTCCCCTCATTTCACTTAGATAACAAAAAAGAGATTGCTGATGCCTACCATAGGCATCTTGATGTAAGTGATGTCTGTTTCAAAGAGCACAACTTACTTCCTAGCATTCGAAAAGGCGACCAAACGACAAAATCTGCGGATTTAGAAATAGACATCTATCTTGATCAAATTCGTTCAGGGCATAATGTTGGCAGCATCATTCGCACGACAGAAGCCTTTTCCTTGGGCAGACTCTATTTTTCAGAAGAGACCCCATTTATAGACAATAAAAAAGTAATCGATGCCGCTATGGATGCGCATCATCATGTACAAAGCTTTCAAAATGTACCGCTTAAAAACCTGACGAGACCCATCATCGTTTTAGAAACGAGTGAAAATGCAGTTAGACTTTACGACTTCATTTTTCCTGATAAATTTACACTAGTTGTTGGTAATGAAGAATATGGTTGTAGGGAAGAGACATTAAGGGTTGCTGACTATATCGTGGAAATCCCTTTAAGGGGGCATAAGAATTCCTTGAATGTGGCCAATGCCTTCGCAATCGTCGCAGCAGAAATATTGCGTCAATTAAAGCTACGCTAGAGGCGTTAGGAATTATTAAGGTTGTAATTTTTTAAACACGAAGATCGTTAGTTGGTCATAAAGTTGTGATTTTTTGAACACGAAGATCTCTAATTATTCCTGAGGATTTTTTTTAACTTCTAATAATCAATATTGTCTTTATTAAAATTATTTTGAAAAAATAATTTTATGAATCATCATCTTTGCATGCTGCAAAGATGAATAAAGTTCATTATAAATCTTCTAGTAAAAAATGTGCTTCTTTTGTTCTTTACAACTTTATGAATCCTTAGTGATCTTCTAAGTCTTCGTGTCAAAAACCCTACGTGAACAACTTCTTAAGGAGGGCCGCTTTACAAAGCTTATTTAGGGCAGTTCTTGGGATTTTGTCAACAAGGTGAGTTTTTCTGATACGCTCATACGGCATGACTGATGCATTAAAGTCTTCTACAAGGCTTTTACATTCAGGATGGGTTGTTACAAGATGGACCATAAATCCTAAGCGATCATCTTCTAATGCTATTAGCACGGCATCATGTTTAATTTGTTGATGTAATTTGATTTCTTCCAAACGTTTTTCCAAGTAAGAAAAATTAACCCCTTCCCCTCCGATTTTAATAAAATCAGACGTTCTTCCAAGTATGTTTAGGCTGTTATTGTCAATTGTGGCGAGGTCTTCAGTGGTGAACCATCCGTCAACTTTGGGGTCGATGATCTTAATTTGGTTGAGACTAACGAAAATGTAAGCTGTTAGTAACGATTCTGATTTTAACATTAAATAGCCATCAGGGCTAACTTTGGCTTCAACGTGTTGTAATATACTGAGGCTGTTTGATTTATGAAACGACGTTGCTACTTGAGAGCAGCACTCTGTAAGTCCATAGCTTAAGAGTAGTGGCCAGCCAAGATGTAAGGCTTTTTCGTATAATTGTTGATTGATTGCTCCGCCACCAACAATTAGTCCACGAAGACTTTTCGGTGCCCGAAATTGATGCAAGACCAAATCATAAACCTGGGCAGGAACTAGCGATGTTAGAGTGATAAGTTGAGTGGAAATAAGTTCGTGGAAGATTTTAGGATCCCATTTTTCAAGAGAAATCACACGGGATTTTGTCAGTATAGCCCGTGCTAAAATGCCAAGTCCCCCTACATGAAAATGGGGCAAACAAATTAGCCAAATATCTTTTAGGGTTGCATTTAGATGTTTATTAACAGCCTTGGCAGATTTTAAAATTGAACTTTTTGAAAGGGCCACTAGTTTTAAGTCATCGCCATCTTTTTTTGTGGTACCAGAACTTGCAATAAAAAAATGGCCTTTAAAACGATCTATCGCTATTTCTTTTTCAATCGAAGAAGTATCCATTTCAAGCTTTGGATTGAGTAGTAGTTCTGATTTATCAGAATCGAAATCCATATTTCTCCGCTCTCTTGTTAAATAAATGAGCTTTTTGGAGTGCGGTGACTCGTCACCGCTCTGTTTTTAGCCCGACTTGTCGGGATCGCCGCACTCCAAATTTAGCAAAGCAGCATCGTGTCTAATAAATAAACCCATCAATTAGGAACAGGCTAAAAACGATATATATAATGATGGAGCGGGCTAAGAATGTGTTATAAAGTGCTGAGGGTTCTGTACGCCAAATATTGATGATCAATAATAGTGCAAAAATAAAGAGCGTTAAATAGTTGAAGGTCCAAAAATTTGTAGCATAAATATTTAAAGCAAAGGGAAGAATTGCCAATAAAGTAATTTCAGCCCTTGCAAAAGTTTTTCCAAAACGCACTGCCAAAGTTTTTTTATTGACAACGGCATCATCTTCTATATCGCGTAAGTTATTAATAGCAATTGGTAATGAAGCTAAACACCCTAATTGTAATCCTGTTACCACAATTTCTAGAGTTACAAATCCTGTTTGCAAATAAAAAGCGCATAGTGTGCTGATTAAGCCAAAAAACAGAATGACAAAAAGTTCGCCAAGACCGTTGTAGGCCAAAGGTTTTGGCCCTCCTGTGTAAATATAACCACAAATAACAGAAAGCAGTAAAACAGCAAAAATAACCGCTCCCCCTTTAATAACTAAAGGGACGCCAAATAATAATGCGACCGCAAAACAAAAAAGTGCGCCCAAATAAACCTGGGTTGAGCTTAAAACACCATTTTGAATGCCTCTTTTTGGCCCAAGTCTTGTCGTTTTGTCTGCCTTATTTTTAAAATCGTAAACATCATTGATAAAGTTTGTTCCGATTTGTATAAATAATGCGCTTATTGCTGCAAAAACCATGATGGCGATATCTAACTTACCCGTTGTTGCCTCAGCGATTAGTGAGCCTACCAAAAAAGGAATAATTGAAAGAATCAAGGTTTTTGGTCGCGTTGTTAAAATCCAAGCTTTTGCATAACCGACAGGGCTTGTTTTGATTGTTTCCATCATGGTTCTCCTATATTTTTAAGGCAATCTTGGGAATTGGCTAAAGTCTGGTTTGCGCTTTTCAAGAAAAGCGTTTTTCCCCTCGGCAGCCTCTTCGGTCATGTAATAAAGTAGAGTAGCATTTCCTGCAAGTTCCTGAAGTCCAATTTGTCCGTCACAATCGGCATTTAAAGCAGATTTTAAACAACGAAGCGCCAAAGGTGAGTGTTGCATCATTTCGCGCGCCCATTTAATTGTTTCTTCTTCTAAATTTTCAAGAGGAACGACCGTATTGACAAGTCCCATTTGTAAAGCTTCTTCTGCATTGTATTGTCGGCAAAGGTACCAGATTTCGCGTGCTTTTTTCTGTCCTACAATGCGGCTTAAATAGCTACTGCCAAGTCCGGCATCAAAGGATCCAACTTTTGGCCCGACCTGTCCAAATTTAGCATTTTCTGCTGCGATGGTCAAATCACAGACAATATGTAAAACGTGTCCTCCGCCTATTGCGTAGCCTGCAACCATGGCAATGACAGGTTTTGGCATGTGGCGAATCTGTTTTTGTAGATCTAAAACATTGAGTCTTGGGACACCATCAGAACCTACATAACCTTCGCCCCCACGGATTTTCTGATCTCCCCCGGAACAAAAAGCTTCATGGCCTTGCCCTGTCAGGATAATCACGCCAACCGTTGAATCGTTGCGAGCCATTTCAAATGCCACTTGCATTTCCATAACTGTTTCAGGACGAAATGCATTTCTCACTTCAGGGCGGTTGATTGTTATTTTTGCGATACCATCGTCTGTTTTTTCATATTTAATGTCTTGAAATGTTTTAACCGGTTGCCAATTGGCCATATGCGTGATTGTCATAAACCCTCTAAAAATAAGTTAACTTTTTTTTCAAATTCTACAGATTCCCATGCTACCCGATGAGAGCAATTTTTCGCTATCCAAACTCGCGATTTAGGGTTTGAAAACGTTAGTTTTAAGGCTAATTCGGTAAATTTCAGATCATTTTCACCAACAATCCAAAGGATCGGCATCGGTAGTTTTGAAATTGCTTCGTTTAAATCATTTTGTTTTCCTAAAGACCAACCATCAAGACATTGCTCTAACATGTGGCTTGTATAATCCCCTTCCTTCAAGTTTAAAGGATTGTCTTTATTAAAAATGGGTTGAGCGTTCCATTTACTCATTACTGCATCAAAATTTTCAGTTTGAAATTTTTGCAGCCATTTTTTATCGTGTTTTAAACGCACTTGTTTTTCATTTTCCGTGGTTAAACCGGGATGTGCCGAAATGATGATTGCTGCTTTCCATTTATTTGGAGACTGAATCAAGCAATGGAGTACAAGACGCCCTCCCATGGAGTAGCCAAGAAGTATATTTTCTTTACCTTCTAAGGCTTTGTTTTGATTAAAATCGGAAGCAAATTCTGTAATGTTTAATGTTTTTTTTGAGTAAAAAAGATTTGGAGCAATAAAAGGATGATTGAAATTGAATTTTTCCCAATCGGTAGATGTCCCAAGGAAGCCATGCAAGGCATAAATTTTTTTATCCATGCCTGCAACATACAACAGATGCTCTATATTTCACAAATTAAGAATTTTGTGGTACTGCTCCGCAGTGCATTATTATATGATATTTACCGGTGGTTGCACCACCGGCTACCTATGTAACACCGCTCCGCGGTAAAGCATGTTGAGTCATAGTTAACCAGTTGCATGCAAATTGCTGTATTATCAAATTGTATGACTAGATTGCTTACCGCGGAGCGGTACCACATAGGTAGCCGGTGGTGCAACCACCGGTAAATCATTTATTGTAATGCACTACGGATTAGTGCCACAACTTTAGCCAAATACAAATTTTTCGATGTATTGAATATTATGGCTTTTAAGAAAATTTAACCATTCTTCATCGAATCCACGAATTTTGTGATGTTCTTTTTGTTTCAAAATATATTCTTTCACTATATTTGTTTGTGATTTGCTAACACTAAAGGCTCCAAAACCATTCTGCCAGGAAAAGTTATAAAAATCAGAAGACGTTTCTTTAAGCCATTTGGAGGAAGCTACTTTAACTGCTTTAACCAGATCCGAAATGTTTTGATCAGGATTTAACCGAACCAATAAATGCACATGGTCAGACATGCCACCTATTTGAATAGCAGTTCCCTTATTTCCCTGAACAATTCCTGCCATATAAGCGTGTAATTTATTTTCTATCGTTTCTGATATTAATCCTGCCCGATTTTTTGTAGACCATATTAAATGATAATATAATCCGCTATACGTGGTCATTTTCAATCCTTGTGTGGCACTGCTCCGCAGTGCATTATTATATGATATTTACCGGTGGTTGCACCACCGGCTACCTATGTAACACCGCTCCGCGGTAAAGCATGTTGAGTCATAGCTAACCAGTTGCATGCAAATTGCTGTATTATCAAATTGTATGACTAGATTGCTTACCGCGGAGCGGTACCACATAGGTAGCCGGTGGTGCAACCACCGGTAAATCATTTATTGTAATGCACTACGGATTAGTGCCACAACTTTAGCCAAATACAAATTTTTCGATGTATTGAATATTATGGCTTTTAAGAAAATTTAACCATTCTTCATCGAATCCACGAATTTTGTGATGTTCTTTTTGTTTCAAAATATATTCTTTCACTATATTTGTTTGTGATTTGCTAACACTAAAGGCTCCAAAACCATTCTGCCAGGAAAAGTTATAAAAATCAGAAGACGTTTCTTTAAGCCATTTGGAGGAAGCTACTTTAACTGCTTTAACCAGATCCGAAATGTTTTGATCAGGATTTAACCGAACCAATAAATGCACATGGTCAGACATGCCACCTATTTGAATAGCAGTTCCCTTATTTCCCTGAACAATTCCTGCCATATAAGCGTGTAATTTATTTTCTATCGTTTCTGATATTAATCCTGCCCGATTTTTTGTAGACCATATTAAATGATAATATAATCCGCTATACGTGGTCATTTTCAATCCTTATTTCTTGTGGCACTGCTCCGCAGTGCATTATTATATGATATTTACCGGTGGTTGCACCACCGGCTACCTATGTAACACCGCTCCGCGGTAAAGCATGTGCTTAAAAATCGAGAGTGCACCACGCGTAAACCTGTACTGACCGCTACGCGGTAATATATTGGCTTAAAACGCCATTGATGTTCAACAAAAAATCGGTGGTGCAGCCACCGGTAATCTAAACTATTGTATAAGATATTATTACTTACCGCGGAGCGGTACTACATAGGTAGCCGGTGGTGTAGCCACCGGTGATCTATTTGTTAAATGCACCACGGATGTGGTGCCTCAATGCCAGTTTCCACCTTTTAAAAGTTCCATTTTTGTTTAAAAAAGGTGTCCATATTTGATGGAGAGCTATCGCTTATCAAGTTGTAGGCTTTGATAGCATTTTCAGGTTTAGCAATATGAAAAAATTCCAAAGCTACAAACCCAAGAAGAGCGTCTTTATTTTTAACGTCAAGTTTATCGGCAATTTTTACTATTTCATCAAATTTGTTATTATAAATTAGATTTTTCATTTTGGATGAAAGCTTACCCAACTCTTTAAAAATGTTACCTACATCAATCCCTTGGGATTTTGCAACTTCAATTCCCTTCTTAGTATAACCTGCCTCACAAAGCATCACAGCTAAGTAATTAAAGGTTTCTTTTTTAGTAGGTTCATCAGAAATCATTTCAGCTAATTTTATCCCTCTATCCACCAAACCATACAATTCAAGGAAATGAAGGGCAACGTGCATTTTGTACTGATTTCCAAAATTAAGAGGAATTGAAGCTAACACAAAAACAGTATTGTAAGGCTTACCCCCTTTACCTCCCTCTTGGATAAGATCAGGATAAATTTCCATATCCCATGATAGGGGTGTTTTATCATCTGTCATTGGAATTAAAGTCTCTAATTTATCACGGGGTAATTTTTTTAAAATGGTTACAACTTCATCTTTGACACTCATTAATGAAGATTTCACTTCTAATAAATTTATGGGTTTACGTTCATTCGCACTGATTACAAGGTCTTCTAATTTTTTGATAACCTCATCAATTTCTGAAGATGGTTTTTCAACTTTCATAGTATTTAAATGAGCAATTAAGCCACCCAAAAAAGAATTTAAAAGTTTAAATTCTTGGTTTTTAATCGAATTGAGCACTTCAACATTAAAAATTTTATCTACGGACGATGCTTTTGATATGCTCAACTCATCAAGTTGAGAAAATATTAACATGACAACTTCACGAGGCAGTGTCGGAATATTTACCTCTTGTTGGGATATTGGATCGGGTTGATTATTGTTACTTCCACGTACTGGTTCCATAATGTTCTCCTAGCTTAAAACTATCTTGCAAATCTTTCATCTTTTTAATGGTTTCAGGAAACCCTCTAAAGAATCGTCATTAATTAAGTCACAAGCTTTAATTGCATCTTCAAAATTATTATGAGTCAACAATTATGTCGCTAAAAATTAGAAATTTTTGATTTTTGAATTATATAGTTACAACACACTCATTAAACTATCTATTTAGTAAAATATGAAATATTTCCCTTAATTAAAGTTTAGCTGTTCCGTAATCAACGATTTTTTTTTGTATTTCCATATCACTTATTTGAAGTGCAACTTTTATGCCAAGCTCAATATAGTTAGCATCCATAAGCTTTTTAGATATAGTTTCTAGAGTAAGAGACTGATGTTGTAGATCGGATATTTTAAGTGCACATTTGACGGCTGGGTCAAAATGGCCATGATTGATCAGGTTGTCATCATCGCTTAAGCCCAACGCATCATAATCTTGGCCGTCAGTCGCTATTTTATTCATATTCTCAATCAACTTAGCCTTAAATGTCCGGGCCAATTTAAGTTCCTCTTCCTTGACGCTATTTACCAGCTCAACATTCCACTTTTTATTCACCAGACTAAACTGTTGCACGTCTTTAGTAGAATTTAATTGAGAAAAAATAATTTTTAGCAATTCTGCGGGTATTAAATTGGCAGGGGCTTGACTTTTTTCATTTGGAATAGGTAAATATTGACCTGTACTTCCTTGTATATTATCCATTTACCCTCCTTAAAGAGATATACCAATTTCATTATCGCACATTAATAATTTAATTAACAATATATTGATTTATTAACAATTTTTTAACAAACCCAATATAAAAATTACAGTTTCCGTTATAATTTATACCGCAATTTCAATGAAACTCTCATTCTCTCAATTCAGACCCCAATCATGTTGAAGGGGGGTAAAAAAATCTGTAAAGTGCTTGACGTTTTTTTCTTCTTATGTTTAAATTTATACTAGCTTCAAAAAAGGAAATCCAGTAAGGTAGTTTTTCTTACTATTTATACCGGAGATAAGATCCCCATGCATTCACAAGTTTTAATCTCATTTTTCGCCTACTTTTGCATCCTACTTGCCATCGGGATTTTCTCCCATAAAAAGCAAACCTCATCTGCTGATTTTATTATGGGAAACCGCTCACTCAATTTTTGGCTGACGGCATTATCTGCACACGCAAGCGACATGAGTGCTTGGCTTTTCATGGCGTTTCCTGCGGCAATCTTTATTGGCGGTCTATCAAAGGTCTGGATTGCATTTGGACTCCTTGGCGGAATGTTCTTTAACTGGCAATTTGTTGCTAAGAAACTTCGCCTAGCAACAGAAAAGTATGACAGTTACACGCTTCCAAGCTTTTTTGAAAAAAGATTCGGGGACAATACAGGAACAATTAGACTTTTAACAGCTATTACCTCCGTTTTCTTTTTAACCTGTTATCTTTCTGCCGGTTTAATCGCCATGGGCTTTCTTTTTGAAGCCCTTTTTAAAATCGACTATTTTGTGGGCTTAT
>Ga0335397_10012993_pt1 | contig 10169 bp, 5 predicted proteins | sample MAT04_FD_205740 | JGI IMG/M metagenome (GOLD analysis project Ga0335397, IMG submission 205740) | Freshwater microbial communities from Lake Fryxell liftoff mats and glacier meltwater in Antarctica - MAT-04 (spades assembly) (version 2) ...
AGGTATTATTGCTGCCGGTGCTATTCTGCATTATTTAAAAGATACAGAACATCCAAACCTTCAGCACATAACTTCTTTGCAACGAATAAACAAAGAAGAGCATTTGTGGATGGATCGTTTTACCATAAGAAATTTAGAATTGATAAGCAACAATGAAAGCAGTAGTCTGTTTAAAACGCTTAACAATACCGTTTCTCCGATGGGTGCAAGGCTAATAAAACGCTGGATGTTGATGCCGTTGAATGATATTGGACGAATAAACGAAAGATTAAATGCCGTTGAATTTTTTATAAAAGAGACTGATGTACGGTTACAAATAATTAAGCATATAAAACTTGCGGGTGATGTGGAAAGGCTGGCAGCAAAAGTGCCGTTAAAAAAAATAAATCCACGGGAAGTTTTACAGGTGGCAAAAGGATTACAGCAAACGGAAGAGATAAAGAAAATATGTGAAGCATCGAGCAACGAATATTTAAAAAGGCTGGGCGATTCGTTAAACAGTTGCAATTACATCTTACAAAAAATTGTAAAAGAAATTTTGGAGAACCCACCTGCAGCGGCAAACAAAGGAGGATTAATTGCTGCGGGCATAAATGAAGAATTGGATGAACTTAGAAAAATAGCCAGCGGTGGTAAAAATTATTTGCTGGAGTTGCAGCAAAAGGAAGCCATTGCAACGGGTATTTCTTCTCTTAAAATTAGTTTTAATAATGTTTTTGGCTATTATTTAGAAGTAACCAATTTGCATAAACCAAAAGTTCCAGATACATGGATACGCAAACAAACACTGGCAAATGCAGAACGTTATATAACACCTGAATTAAAAATATATGAAGAAAAAATAATAGGTGCCGAAGATAAAATTTATCAGATAGAGCAACAATTGTTTCAGGATTTGTTAAACGAACTGCAGGATTATATTGCTCCCATGCAGGTAAATGGGCATGTAATGGCGGTGCTGGATTGCTTGGGTTGTTTTGCTAATAATGCCTTGCAGTATAATTATAAAAAACCTGTTTTGCATGAAGGCTTCGAGATGGAATTGAAAGATAGCCGGCATCCGGTTATAGAAAGAAACATTCCACAGGGAGAATCTTATATAAGCAATGATATTTTTTTAGATAATACTTCTAACCAACTTATTATTCTCACAGGGCCAAACATGAGTGGTAAAAGTGCCATACTGAGGCAAACCGCACTTATTACTTTAATGGCACATATGGGCAGTTTTGTACCTGCATCGTTTGCAAAAGTACCATTAACAGATAAAATATTTACAAGGGTAGGAGCATCTGACAACATAACCGGTGGCGAAAGTACTTTTATGGTGGAAATGAATGAAACCGCCAGTATTATCAATAATCTTACTGCAAGAAGTTTGATTTTATTGGATGAAATTGGCAGAGGAACATCTACTTACGATGGAATTTCGATTGCATGGAGCATTGCAGAATTTATTCATAATTCTCCTCACGCACCTAAAACTTTGTTTGCCACGCATTACCATGAGTTAAATGAACTGGAGAATAAATTTGATAGGATTAAAAATTACCATATCACTAATAAAGAAGTAGGCAATAAAATTATTTTTCTTCGCAAACTTGCGCCTGGCGGCAGTGTGCACAGTTTTGGTATTCATGTAGCACGTATGGCGGGTATGCCGCCAGTACTTATTGACAGAGCCAACGAAATATTGCTACAGCTCGAAAAAAAGAATGAAAGCGAGCCTGAAAAGGGAACGGTGCATTCGCCTGACATGAAACAAAAGATAAAAGAACTTGCTATGCCCAAAATGCAATTGAACATTTTTGATGCACACTCCCTTACGTTTGAAGAAATAAGGAATATTTTAGAAACAGTAGATATTAACAGGCTTACCCCAGTTGAAGCGTTGCTGAAATTACAAGAGATAAAATCAAAAATTAAATAACGGAACTTTTTCAATATAAATGCCTCCTTATTTTTTTCTCATAAGCCTAGTTCTTGAAATTTTATAAAAAAGTTTTCATAAATATTCACATTAGGTTGATAACAATAAAATAATATGCAAGAGATTGCGTTAGTTTTGTATTAACCACAATATAAGCATGCATGCAATTTGCTAAAGGAAAACTACTAGCTATAGGCGGAGCAGAAGATAAAGGTACAGATCTGGAAACAGGGCAGATAAACCGCAACAACCTCAATTTTTTTGAACTGGGTATTCTTCGCAGAATTGTAGAAGAAATAGGAGGGCACCACAAACGTATAGAAGTGGTAACTACAGCCAGCATGATACCACTCGAAGTAGGAGACAATTACACAAATGCTTTTGGTAAAATTGGTTGTAAAGATATTGGGCTGATGCACATTCGTAACCGTGCAGACGCTATGAAAGAGAATTATATTGAGAGGTTAAAAAACTGCGATGCTATTATGTTTAGCGGCGGTAACCAGCTGAGGCTTACAAGTACATTTGGTGGGACAGAATTTTTACAAATAGTTTTAAAAAGATACCACGAAGAAGAAACATTTTTGGTAGCAGGTACATCTGCAGGTGCTATGGCCATGAGCAATACCATGATTTATGAAGGGAACGCAGCAAAAGCGCATTTAAAAGGAGAAGTGAAAATTACTACCGGTTTAGGTTTTATGGATGATGTGATTTTTGATTCACATTTTGAAAAACGGGGTCGTTTTGGAAGATTAGCTCAGGCAGTTTCTGCTAACCCATCTTGCATAGGCATTGGCTTGGGAGAAGATACCGGTTTCCTAATAATTGACGGTAATAAAATGGAAGCGATTGGGAGCGGGCTTGTAGTAATTTTAGATGGACATGACATTCGCCACAGCAACATTGCCGATATTCCTGATGGTTGCCCAATAAGCATAGAAAATATGAAAGTGCATTTTCTTGAAAAGGGAAACGGATACCTGGCTATAGAAAGGGTTTTTATACCGGAAGTTTTTGAAGGTGCAGTAACCAGCCGAAAAGTAGATGACGAACCCGAAGAAGAAATAAAATATAAACTAACGCATAACAGGTATTAGAAAAAAAATATAAACCTAACATTGAGTTAAAGCAAAAAACAAGCGGCTATTTTATTTAAATGAGATAGCCGCTTTTTTTGTTCCTAACTTTTCCAATGATATTATCGTGTATCAGGTTTGTTTACCCACTTTTACAAATTGATATGCCTCTTTTAAAAAATCAGCCCTACTAAAATGACTCCTCCCAAGCGACCGGTATTTCCACCCTAGTGCCGCCTTCGGGAATATCTGTAATTTGTACATTTAAGTCTTTACCATGTTCTTTATTAAAAAGTTCAATACGCTTTAAAGTTATTTCTATGCCATGAGATTTGTGTTTAGTGAGGTAAGATTTTTTCAACTCTTTTGCTTTCTCACGCCCTATCCCGTTATCTTCTACGGTGCACCAAAGTAAATCACCTTTATGTTCTATTTTGATGGTAAGCATACCATTTTTTTCAAGTGGCAACAAGCCATGCAGAATCGCATTCTCTACAAAAGGTTGTATTACGAGTGGCGGTAATTCAATAGTCGTGGTATCTATCCCTTCATCTATTATTAGTTCGAATTTAAATTTGTTTTCAAAGCGTATCAGTTCAATCTGAATGTACAGCTTCAATACTTCCAACTCATCTGACAATAAAATTTTTCGTTGCCTGGAGTGATCAAGAATAAAACGGATCAACTTAGAAAATTTGGAAATATACTGATGAGCCTGCATTGTTTCATTACGACTTATAAAAGAATTAATGGTATTGAGCGAATTAAAAATAAAGTGTGGATTCATTTGCGTTCGCAAGGCACTATTCTCCAGCTCATTTAATTTAATTTCGTAATCGCTGCGCAATCGTGCTTCCTTATTTATACCTGCTATTCTTCTTCTATAAATCACAAATGCTAATCCTACTAAGATTAATCCCAATAACGTCCAAAACCACCAGGTATTTAAAAAATGACGGCTAATGTGAATATTTATTGTTTGAGGATTTTCAATCCATTGCCCTGATGAATTACCTGCCTTCAATCTTAAAATATAATTGCCACCGGGCACATTTGTGTAAGAGCCTTTCCTGGATTTACCTATGTATTGCCAGTCCTTATCAAAACCTTCCAGCTTATATGCATATTGAACATCCTCGGCTACGTCATAGCTAAACGAGCTCATGTCAAATGAAAAAAAGTTCTCACTGTATTTTAAATTTATTTCTTTCAATCCTGATACAGCGATAGGACTTTGCAGCGGCTTATCGTATATCCGGAAAGCGGTAAGCAAAGGCACTTCAGTTGTAAGATGATCTTTTATTTTGTTAGGGTATATTTCAAAATATCCCTTATTGCTGCCAATGAGTATGTTGCCTTGTGGCGACTTCATTAATGTACGTGGGTAGAGCAACATACGGTAAACCCCTTCCCGCTCGCCTATATATAAAACTTTGCCAGTTGCAGGATGCAGGCGCCCTATCCTCCTGCTGTTTGCAAACCATACATACTCGCCATCCGGTAATATGCCCCTAATACCAAGAAGTGTATTGTCTGGTTTTTCAGTTAAAAAAATGGCTGGCTTGTTGCCTGGGTTTAAAATGATAAGGCCGGCATTGGTAGCGAGGTAAAATTTATCGGTAAAAACAATTTTATAAATAGCTTTAAGGTCAGTAAATGCTGATAACAATGCAGATCTGTCAGTAAGTAAATTCGTCAGCGGTTCATATTCATAAAGCTTTCCTCCTGCGGCAGAGAGCCAGATATGATTTTGATTATCGTAGCACAGAGATGTGACTCCTGTGAGTTTGAACACCGCACTACTGTCATTTTGATTAGTAGTACTTACAAAAGTTGTTGTATTAAAAATGCCAGGTTTTCCAAAGCCTATTAAAAACAAATTTCCATTGGGCAATTGCAATAAATTGTTGATCCCGTCATCCTCTAACTTGGGTGTGGAAATTCTACTGAAGCATTTAAACAGACCGCTAGTTCTGTCAAAACGCATGAGCCCTAAACGTGCTGTACCCATCCAAAAATAATTTCCATTTCTATCAGGTATGCCAGATAGAACATGTTCCAAAGGAGCATCTCTTCCCATAGTTGTAACACCGTTGAATGCCGTGGCAGCACCGGTCTTATAGTTATAAAATGCAGGACCTTTTTCGGAGCCAATAAATAAGGTATTATCATCCCAATTATTTAAACTGAAAACAGATCCTCGGTCAAGGTCGGCGTGAAATTTCACATTGTTATCATCCGGGTTAAACCGATATACACCTTTTGAAGCGGTGCCTACCCATAAATTATGCTGCCTATCTTCATACAAGCAAATAGCAGCATTGCCGTCAAAACCAAAAGGATTAAAGGCATCACTTTTAAATGTAACAATAGAATTCTGTTTTGGTAAATATTCTGCTACTCTAAAATAATTAGAAGCCATCCACACCCTGCCGCGGCTGTCTTTCAGTATATCGTATACAGTATTATAACGAATACTGTCGCTACTTTGCAAAAGACCTGCACCGCCTTTAAAAGAGCCCGTGTTTACATCAAATCGGCTGAACCCGTTAGATAAGAGGCCACCGAGCATTTCGTTTTCATTTAGCTTTTCCAAACCATACATATTTGGTGGAATGGTATCATTTCTGTCAATAAGGCTATCGTACGTGTTGTTATTCACATTAATTCTAAAAAGGGGGATATTACCCGATGTAGAGCAAAACAACAAATCATCAGAAAAAAACTTAAGCCGTCTTACCCTGCGAAGTGTACCAGCCGGCTTAAGAACTGTATTTAAATTTTGCCATTTCTTTTGAGCCGCTGTATATTTGAAAACGCCTTTGTCTGTGGCTGCAAAAATATTTCCTTTTTTATCTTCCTGTAGGTCGCTTATCAAAAGCTTTTGTATATCTGCACCGTCTTTGTACGATGTATCAAATGCTTTAAATTTTTCTGAGGCAAAATCAAATGTAACAGCGCCTGTTCCCGTACCAATCCACAAGGTGCCGTTCTTTGCAGAAAAAAGGCTTACTATATTATTCGATGGCAGCCCGTTATCATTCTTGCCTGAATTATAATTTTTGATTACATACCCATCGTACCTGTTAAGCCCGTTGGCTGTGGCAAACCACATAAAGCCATATTTATCCTGCACAATATCTGTTACCCTGGCATCTGAAAGACCGTTCTCTAAAAACAAATGGTAAAAATTGTACGGCGCTTGCGCCTTGCCGCAAAATGCTGAAAGTATCATTGAAAGAAAAAAGAAAGATTTCATTAGGGCAATTTACATCAATGTATCAAAAAGCCGTTTTTCTCTGTTAAGTCAAAATGCCCATTCGTTAAGTTAAATACCTGTTTTGTGTTTAAACCGATAGAAAGCTTCTGATCTGTAGTAATTTCCCTATTAATTTTTAGTTTTTGAAATCTATCGTTTTATATAAATATTGTTTCGCATTTTTCTTAACTATTGTAAGTATGAGTGGCTTTTGCCAGTCCAATGTACCTACTTCATCTTCATGGAAAGATGTTTTGAAACACAAAAAAGGATGTATCAACGTATTGTGGTATGATATAGAACCGTTTCTTTACCGCAATGATAAGGGTGAAATGATTGGGGTAGAATATGAGTTGATGGAAGGGTTTAAAGGTTTTTTGAGACAGAAGTATGAAATAGAACTGGTGATAAATTGGATAAACACAGGCTCGTTCGAAAGCATATTTCCATATGTGGAAAAGTCAAGTGATAAAGGTCTTTTCGGGATGTCGTTTTACTCTATAACAGACGAAAGAAAAAAGAAGGTTAAATTCTCTCCTCCTTACATGCCCGATCTGAATATTCTTGTAACCAACAATAATTTACCCGTGTATGAAAACAATGAAAAGCTCATCAGTGATCTTCCCCGCTTGAAAGCTTTTACAATGAAACAGACAACCATGGAAGATGATATATTAAAATTGCGAAGAACATATTATCCATCATTGCCTGTTTCTAATTATACAGATGATTATGAAATATTAAAAAACATAAGTGTCGAAAAAAATTCTTTCGGATATGTGCCGGTTACTATGTACGTTACTGCTTTGCAACGGGGTGTAAAAGTAAAGCGGCAAAGGGTTATGCCTGTTAGGCGTGAAGGCTTTGCTGCTATTTATACAAAAAGCAGCGACTGGGATGAACCGGTGAACGATTATTTTAACAGTGCCGAATGCAAAGTGCTCGTTTCAGGTTTGGTAAGAAGATACCTCGGAGCTGAGGTGGCTGATGTAATATTAAATGTTTCAGCTTCCGACAGTCTTAAAGGCGCACCCACAGATATAGAACTACTCACAAAAGAAAGAGAGATCGTTACGCAGCGGTTAATAGGCACGGCACTAGAGGCTCAACAAAATAAGACACAACGTAATATAATCTTACTTATAGGAGCTGGAATGCTTATCATAGCTGCATTTGCCGTGTCCAGGTACCGTACAAAAAACAGGCTTAATAAATTATTACAGCTTCGCAATACATTAATTGCAGATCAAAAAGAAAAGCTGAATCAATTAAACAAGCAGCTTAATATGAAAATCCTTCAGTCTAAGCTTAATCCTCATTTTCTTTTTAATTCATTAAATGCCATTCAATATCATGTGGCAGAAAATGATAAAAAAGGCGCACTACAATATCTGACGCATTTTTCAAGCTTTTTGAGAAAAGTGCTTCAGAGCGGCGATGAATTACTAATACCTGTAGGCGATGAAGCAACGCTCGCAGAACAATATTTATGGCTGGAGCAAAACAGGTTTCCTGAAAAATTTACTTACATTGTAAACGTGAGTACTGATGCCGAAATGATGCAAACGCCACCCATGCTTGTGCACAGTATGTTACAGGCATCTTTGTATATGAATGTATTAAATGCCGGCAGCAAATTATATACAGTCCATGTAAATTTTTCAGTTAAAGATGATGAACTTATTGTGCAGGTAAGAGATAACGGTCCTGAAAAAAATGAAGAGGCTGATCTAAAAAATACCGGCGGCCTCAGTGCAGGAAATACTGATATACTCACGCAGCGGCTTAAAGTAATTAACAGCTCGGCATTAAAACCGGTGACATTAAATTACAGCCGCACACAAAATGAAAATATAGCAGAGCTTACCATAAACCAACCATTGTTTAACACCTAAAAAGTATTTTATGCAACTAAGAGCAGTAATAGTAGAAGATGAGTTACGCAGCAGAGAATTCCTGAAAAAATTAATGGAAGAATTTTGCCCTGAAGTTGATGTGGTAGAAACGGCTGCAACGGTAGATGAAGCAGTAGCGGCTATAAATAATCATAAACCAAATCTTCTCTTTTTAGATATCGAATTGCACAGTGGCACTGGCTTCGATGTGTTACAAACCATAACCCATACTGACTTACGGGTGATATTTACAACAGCCTATGATCACTATGCTGTAAAAGCCATAAAGTTTAGTGCGGTTGATTACCTGCTGAAACCAATTGATGTGGATGAACTGCAGGGCGCAGTAAAAAAGGCCGCAGAACAACTGGATAACAATTACGGGGGGCTTGCTTTACAAGAGCTGCTTAAAAACATTAAAAAGCCTGCTGGCACCGATTTTTCCGTAACCCTCGCTACGTCAGAAGGCCTGGAATTTGTACCACTACAGGATATTATTCGCATGGAGGCCTCCGGGCCTTACACCTATTTTTTTCTGAAAGCCGGTAAAAAGATTATGGTAAGCAAAAACTTAAAAGAATACGAAATGCTTTTAAGCGATCATAACTTTTTTAGGGTGCACAATTCGCATATGATAAATATGAAAGAAGTAAAGCGTATGGTAAAAACAGATGGTGGCTATGCTATTATGAGCGACGATTCAATGATCAGCATTTCGCCTAAAAAGAAAGATGAATTTATGGAGCAGATTGGACGACGACTGGTGTAATTAAATCTCATTTAATTTTTGGACAAAAGCATCCCGCTTTTTTGACGACAGTTCTACCGTTGTACCATCGTTCATTGTAATAAATTCATTGTGTAGTAGTTCATTCTTTACATGCCTCAGGTTGACGAGCGTCACTGCATTCGCACGAAAGAAATTAAATTCATTCAACATTTCCTCAAAATCTTTCAAGGTTAAACATGTAATAACAGTTGAATTATTTGTCTTCGTTATTTTACAGGTTTTATCATGAGATTGTATAATCAGTATGTCATCAATAGAAGTATTCTCTTCAGCTGTTTCTTCTGGGATGTGAATTTTTAAGGGTATGTTTTTATTGTTGAGTGTTTCCAACAAATAAGAAAACTGCTTTTCTTTTAAGGCTTTGTTTCTTTGTTGTGAATGCAGAATAATCATTTCCAATTCCTGAGCATCAATTGGTTTTTGTAAGAAAGGCATTCCGCTTAAGCGGATAATGCCGGTGGCGTGATGGTCCAATGCAGTTGTAAAAATAATATTGGTGTCGGGTGATAAAATGTTACGTGCCACTTCAAGCCCGGTGCCGGAATGAAGCTCAAGGTCCAGAAGAACCAAGTCCGGATTTAACGAATTTATCTTATTGATGGCCTCTTGTTCTGTTGCAGCAGTATCAACGATTTCAATACCGGAGATATTCCGAAGCAATGCACAAATATATTGCCTACTCAGCGGCTCATCTTCTACTATTACTGCACGTGTAAGCATTTATATCATTTCATTTTTTAATTCTTCCACCGCCATTTTACAACAGGTTTCTATCTGGTGAAAATGTTTTTTTATTTCATCCATAGAAGCGTTTTTTTGTATTGCCTCATCCAGTTGGAGCAAATCTGATTCTATACATTTATCAATGCCAAACAATGCTATATTGTTTTTTAATGAGTGCAGTTTTTTATAAACTGAAGTGTGGTCAGCTGAAGTAATGGCTGCATACAAGTCTTTTACATCCCGTGGATTTTCATCTATAAATAATGCAATCATGTCCTTAATAACAGCATCGTTATTTCTAGTCTGTATTTTTAAAAAAGCGAGGTCAGTAAATTTTTTTTCTGCTGTTTTTTTTGAGCTGCTGTTTTTATTTATCCAAAGTGATATCGTTTTTAAAAGAGCTGTTTCTGAAAAAGGCTTTGGTAAATAATCATTAATGCCCTTTTCTATACATTTCTCTTTTTCGCCCGAAAGCGCATGAGCCGTAATAGCA
>Ga0335397_10012994_pt1 | contig 10168 bp, 6 predicted proteins | sample MAT04_FD_205740 | JGI IMG/M metagenome (GOLD analysis project Ga0335397, IMG submission 205740) | Freshwater microbial communities from Lake Fryxell liftoff mats and glacier meltwater in Antarctica - MAT-04 (spades assembly) (version 2) ...
GAGCGTGGACGGCGTGGGGCATCGCCACGTTCGTCCTCGCGCTGGTCGTGCTCGCCCTCCTCCTCGGCTGGTCGGCCCTGCTCGTCCCGCGCGGCCGTTCCGCGCGCGCCTCGGAGGTCGTCCCGTGACGGCCGCTGCCGCCCCCCTCGTGTCGGCCGCCGCCGTCCCCCTCGCGCCGGCCGCCCCGGACGTCGCCGCGTCGCTCGCCGCGCCGACGGTCCCGGTCGTCGTGCGCGCGCGCGCCCGTTTGATCGTCGTGGCCCTCGGCCTCGTCGTGTGGATGCTGCCGTGGCGGAGCGACGGGACGACGGGCCCCGCGCTCACCGGCGCGCCGGCGCTGCTGGGGTTCGTCGTCGTCTGGGGCCTCGCGGCCACGGCGCTCCTCGCGCGCACGCGCCGCGGCCTCCTCGTGGGGGAGGCCGTCACGTCGGCCGCCGTCGCCGTCGCCATGACGGCGCTTGTGGTGGCCCCGCACCCGTGGCTGCCGCCGCCCGACCGCAGCGCGACGTGCCTCCCGATCTTCGGGCCGCTCGCAGCCCTCGCCCTCCTCGACGCGGTGTCGCGCCTGCGCCGGCCGCCGCTCGGCGCCGAGGTCGCCGTGATTCGCGCCGTGACCGCGCTGCTCTGCGCAGGCGCGCTCTTCGTCGCGTGGGACCCGCTGCCCGCTGCGGTCGCCGCCGGGCTCGCGCTCGCGCCGCTGGCCGTCGTCGGGCCCGCGACCGCGCGGGGCGCCCGGCGCGCGCTCGAGGGCGTCGCGCTCGTCGGCGCGGTCGTCCTGTTCCTCGCGCCCGAGTTCCATCCCGCCGTCGTCGGCGCCGCGGGCGACGTCGCGGCCCAGGTCGAGACGACGACCCCGTGGCCCTTCGTCTTCTGGCTCGTCGTCGCGACGCTCGTGATCCTTACCGGGCGGAGCGTCCTCTTGCCCGAGGCCGACCGCGACGCCGGCGCGCCGTGACGGGCCCCGCCGGCGCCCCGGCGCCGCCGGCGATCGTGGCGGCCCCCGACCGCGCCTTCGTGCCGCGGCCCACGTCCACCCGCGAGATCCTCGCGCTCGCGACGCCCGCGCTGCTCTCGGGCGTCGTGCAGATGGGCTACCACTGGGTGAACCAGGCGTGGGTGGGCCGGCTCCCCCAGGCGACCACGGCGACCGCCGCGCTCTCCGTGGCCGTGTTCCTCACGTGGGCGCTCCACGCGGTCGGCAACCTCTTCGTCGTGGGGACGTCGGCCGTGGTGGGCCGGTACGCGGGCGCCGTCCGCGACGACGCCGCGGCCTACGTCGCGATGCAGGGCGTGCGGTGGGCCGTCGCCCTCGGCCTCGTCGCGGGCGCCGTCGGCAGCGTCGTGGCGCCGCTCGTGTTCACCCAGGCCGGGGTCTCCGCGGAGGCCGTCACGGCCGGCACGCAGTACACCCGCATCGCGTGGGCCGGCGCCTTCGCCGTCTTCGGGCAGGTCACGTGCGACGCGGTGTGGCGTGCGCACGGGAACACGCGGGTCCCGCTCCTCACCTCCGCGCTCGGCCTCGTGCTGAACGCCGTCCTCGACCCGTTCCTCCTCTACGGCGGCGACTTGCAGCCGCGCGGGTTCCACGTGCCGGGCCTCGGGTGGGGGCTCGCGGGCGCCGCCACGGCCACCGTGGTCGCCAGCAGCGTCGCGTTCGCCGTCTCGGCGGCGCTGCTGCGCCGCCACGGCCACCTCCGGGCCTCGCGTCCCCCCGACGACCGGCTGCGCCTCGACGCGCGCACGTCCCTCGCCCACGGCCCGCTGCCGCTCCTCGACCTCTCCGTCGCCGGACGGCTCCTGCGCGTGGGGCTGCCCGTGGCGGTCAACGGCCTCTTCTTCGTGTTCGTCTACCTCCAGCTCTCGCACGTCGTCACCGACGTCGGCGGCGACGCGGCCCAGGCGGGCCTCGGCGTCGGCCTGCGCGGCGAGCAGGTCGCGTTCCTCATCACGTCGGGGTTCGCGGTCGCGGCCACGTCGCTCGTCGCGCGCCGGATGGGCGCCGGCCGACCCGACGACGCGGCCCGCGTCGCGTGGCGCGCCACGGCGATCGCGAGCGCGGGTTGCCTCGTCTGGAGCGCGGTCACGTTCTTCGCGCCGGACGTGCTCGCGGGGCTGTTCCTCGCCGCAGGCCCCGACAACGAACTCGCCCGCCTGCACGCCGTGGCCTACTGGCAGATCGTGGCGTTCTGCCTCGTGCCCCAGGCGTGGGAGGGCGTGCTCGAGGGGGCCTTCTCGGGCGCGGGCATGACCGTCCCACCCATGGTCGTGACGATGTCGCTCGTCGCGGCGCGCCTGCCGCTCGCGTGGTGGCTCGCGGTGGAGCGCGGCGACGGCCTGTACGCGATCTGGTTCGTGATCGCCGCCACGGCGGCCCTGCGCGGCATCCTGATCGCCGCATGGTTCTCGCGGGGCACCTGGAAGCACCGGTCGGTGTGACGCGAGGCCCGCGCGACCCGTGCGGCGCCCCGCGTGCGGGCGGGTAGGGTGGCCGGGTGCCGCCGCCGCCCGCCCCGCCCGCGCGCCCGGTGTCGCCGGGCCTGCTCGTCGCCGCGGCGCTCGGCGCCCTCGCCGCCGCCGTCCTCCTCGCGGGCCCGCTCCACGCGCTGCTGGAGCGGGTCGTCGAGGGCCCGGACTTCGCGAAGGTCTTCCGCTACCTCGCGCTCGGCCTCGTCGTCGCCGCGATGTTCCTCCTCGTGCGCCCCTGGCGCGACGTGCCTCGCGACGTCTGGGGCCTGCGCGGCCCCGCCGGTCGCACGGCCGGCCTCGTGGGCCTCGGCGCCGCGACCATGGCCGCGCTGCTCGTCGCGCTCGCCGCGCTCCACTTCGCCGCCGCGGAGATCCAGTGGGACCGCTGGGACGGCGTCGAGAAGGCCCGTCACCGCGCGTGGAAGTTCGGGCTCGCGGCCCTGCCGTTCGCGCTGCTCGAGGAGACGTTCTTCCGCGGATGGCTCGCCGACCGGTGCGCGCGCCGCTTCCGCCCGTTCCGCGCGGCCCTCGTCGGCGCGCTCGTGTTCGCCGCCCTGCACGCGGCGCGCACGTCGGCGGCGCCCGACGTCGTCGCCGCGGGCCCCGCCGGCGCGCTCGCGATCCTCGGCGCCTGGGCTGCCCGCCTCGTCGATGTCGCCGACTTCGGACCGTCGTTCGTCGGCCTCGTCCTGTTCGCGCTCGCGCTCGAGGGCGCGCGGCGGCGGTTCGGGACGCTCGCGTTCGGGGTCGGCGCCCACGCGGCGGTCTACGTCCTCCTGCAACTCCACAGCGCGCTCACCGACCCCGTCCCCGATCCTTCGCTCCCGCGGGGGATCGAGCCCCGCTCCTGGCTCGGGAGCAAGTGGCTCTACGACGGCGTGCCCGGCCTCCTCCTGCTTGCCGCGCTCGCGTGGGGGCTCTGGCCGCGGCGCCCGGCGGACCGCGCGGGGCCCTCGTCGCTCGTCGAGCGTGCCGGGAGCGGGACGAAAGTCCCGCTCTAGCGTCGCACCAGCCGGGGGTCAGCCCGGGGGTTAGCTCGGGGGTTGGCCCGGGGGCCCCCGGGCGGCGTCCCGTCGATGTCCACCGAATTGGACGAGCGCTTCAGTTCGGCGTCGTGCCCGGCCGACAGAGATCCCGTGGCCGGAGGCGACGGCGCCCCGGGTTCCTGGGATGTGCGGCGGGCCCCGGCCCGCAGGAAGGCTCAACATGCGTCGGATCTCGAAGTCGGCGGCCGTGCTGGCGGCCCTGTTGGCGGCAACGTCCCTCTCCGCGTGCGGCGGGGGCGGGGGTGGGGGCGGAGGCGGGGGCCCGTCGTTCGACGGGTTCAGCCTGGCCCACGAAGAACTCGCGAGCCCCGGGGGCCCGCAGGACTTCCGCTACGGCGCGTCGGTCGCGTGGCTGCATTGGAACGGCGACGGCCGGCTCGACCTGCTCGTCGGCGCGCCGAACCAGTCCGGCAGCATGGGCACCGTCGCCGACGTCGGCGCCGCCTACCTCTACACGCAGAACGTCAACGGCACGTTCACCCTCGCGCGGACGTTCGGGCCCACCAGCTGGTCGGGCGTGACGAACGTCGCGGCGATGAACTTTGGCGCCGCGGTGGCGACGGGCGACCTCGACGGCGACGGCCGCGCCGATCTCGTGATCGGCGCGCCCGGCGACGCCGTCGGCGTGAACCTCGCGGCGGGCCGCGTCTACGTCGTCTTCAACGACGCCGCGCAGGTCGGCACGTTGGTCGGGCCGATCTCGGAGCCGGGTGGGGCGGAGGCAGGCGCCGAGTTCGGCGGCGCGCTCGCGATCGGCCGGCTGAACGCCGACCTGCTCGCGGACGTCGTCGTCAGCTCGATCGGCGCGACGGTCGCGACGCACCCGGCCGCCGGGCGCGTGGTCGGCCTGTTCGGCGCGTCGTCGGCGACCTTCGGGACCCTCGCGACGGCGGCGATCAGCTCGTCCGCCCCGGCGGACGACGCCGAGTTCGGCGCGCAGGTCGCGATCGGCGACCTGAACGGTGACGGTCTCGCGGACCTCGCGGTCGGCGAGCCCGGCGCGTCGGTCGCCAGCGGCGGCGCCGTGCGCATCTTCGGCGGCAGCGGCGGGGCGACGCCGGTCTTCGGGATCTTCCAGTCGCTCTCGACGGCCGAGGCGGGCCAGTTCGTCGAACTCGGCGCGTCGGTCGCGATCGCCGACGTCGACGACGACGGCGACAACGACGTGATCGCGGGCGCGCCGTTCGGCGACGTCGGGATCGACGGTCTCGAGGGCTACGTGATCGTGTTCCGCAACACGAACCCCCCGCTCGGCGCATTCACGGCCCTTGCCCCGCTCATCGACCGCACCCAGGAGAGCGGCGCGGAGTTCGGCGCGCACCTCGTGGTCGGCGACCTCGATGGCGACGGCACGCCGGACCTGATCGTGAGCGCGCCGGCGGCCACGGCCGCAGCCACGCTCGGCGCGGGCACCGTCACCGCGTTCGTCGGCACCGGCAACGGCCTCTTCGGCCAACCCACCGCCGACGACGTGCTGCGCGCGTCGTCGCCGGTCGAAGACATGTTCTTCGGCTCGACCGCCGCGGGCGGCGACACCGACGGCGACGGCACGTTCGACCTCCTCGCGGTCGGCGCCCCCGGCCCGACCGACCCGTTCTCCCTCCAGGCGGGGAGCGTCGAGGTGATCCGCAAGAACTGACGCGCAGACCTCGGCGCCGGTTCGACGACGGGCGGCCCCCACGGGCCGCCCGTCGTCCTTTCCCACGGGTTCCCTGCGCGTCGCGCCTGCTCCCCGCCCTCGCCCTGCTCGCGGCGACGATCGTCGCGCGTTTCCTCGTGGGCGTGCCCGACGTCGAGGCGGTGCGCGGCGCGTTCGGGCTCCGCGGCGGGCTCCGCGGCGGGCGCGACGTCGTGCCCCCCGACGCGACGGAGGCCCCGGCGACCGACGCGAGGCCCGGCGCGTCGGGCCTCGCCGCCGCCGGGCGGCCGCGGGCGTCGAACGGCGACGGCCTCGCCTTCTTCCTCCGATGCTCGAGGACCCGCCCGATCGCGACCGGGTCGCGTGATCCACGCGACGACGTTCCTGGGGACGTGGCACGTCGGACCCGGGAGCGGATCCACCTCGAAGACCTTCCGGAGCACCTGCGCCCACGACGAGCGCCGCTTCGCCTCGGTCGCGCCCGGCTCGGCGCGCACGACCGACGCGACCGACGAGCGGATCCCGTACCATCCGATCACGATGAAACCCCGTCAGCCGACCGCGCCGCGACGGGATGCCGACGGCTTCGACGAGCGGAAGGTGTTGGTGCCGTTGGGCGTCGCGCTCGGGGTCTGGACGGTCGGCACCGAAGTGTTCTTCGCCATCTCGGAAGACCGCTACGACGTGCGTACGGGATTCGTCCCGCTCGGGTTGGTGCCGACTTCCGGGGCCCTCGGGCTGGGGGGGCGGTCCTCGAGTCGCGGGTGCGAGCACAGCAGGCGAGATCGAATCCGAGGCACCACGGCGCTCTTCCTGCACCTCGCCAGCGGGGTGCTCCTCCTGTTCTTCGGTCGCCCCACCTGGGTGACGTTGGGCGTGGGTGCGCGCTGCGCGATCGCAGCGGTCGTCGTCGCGCGAAGCGGTACGAAGCCCGCACCCGAACGCCCGGCTCCGTCCGACGCGCGGTAGCTTCGGGACCGGGCGCACGCGGCGACGCGCTCCGCCTTCGTCCCGGTGCGTGGCTCCCCGGCGCTGCGCCACGACCTCCTGGACTTTTCGTTGGCGGGCTCGACAGGCAGCCTCCGCCGGGCCCGCCGGGCCCGCCGGGGAGGGGCCGCAGTCTCGTCGTCCACGTCCGCGGGCGGCCCCACGGGCCGCCCGTCGTTCTTTCCCACAGGCTCCTGGTGCGGTCCTGGTGCGGTCCTGGTGCGCTCCTGGTGCGCTCCCGGTGCGTTTCCGGCTCGCGCGCCGCCCCGGGGGCGGTCGGGGAAATCGGCGGGTCCCCGCGGGGCCGTGGCTCCATCGAGGGATGCGCGCGTCGCGCCTGCTCCCCGCCCTTGCCCTGCTCGCGGCGATGATCGCCGTGCTCTTCCTCGTCGGCGTGCTCGACGTCGAGGCGGTGCGCGGCGCGCTCGGGCTCCGCGGCGGGCCCGACGTCGTTCCCCCCGACGCGATCGAGGCCCCGGCGACCGATGCGCGGCCCGGCGCGCCGGGCCTCGCCGCCGCCGGGCGGCCGCGGCGCACCCCCGAGGAACTCGCGGCCGAGGCGCGCGCGGCGACGGCGGCGGCCGCCGGCGCGCCGAACGTGATCGCGCCCGTGGGCCTCGACGGCGAGGTCGTGCGCGGCGACGGCCGTCCCGCCGCGGGCGCGAAGGTGACGCTCGTCGCGGCCGACGACACGACGTTCACGGCGGTCGTCGGGGGCGACGGCGCGTTCCGCGTCGAGGCGCCGCCGGGCCGCTACGACCTCTTCGTGCGCGGCGGGCCCGACGGCGCGCTCTTCCTCGCCGACGTGGGGGTGGACGGCCGCCCGCTGCCCGGCACGCTCGAGCTCGCGCCCGCGGTCGCGCTGCGGGTCGAGGCCTCGCTCGACGGGCGGCCGCTCGAGGGCGCGGCGACGCGCCTGCGGTGGGCGCCCGAGGGCGGCGCGGTGCCCCGCGTGGTCGTCGAGGGCGCGACGGACCGCGACGGCGTGTTCGAGGGCGACGCCGTGCCGCCCGGGCGCTACGCCGTCGAGGTGGACGCCGCGCCCGGCGTGACGGCCCTGCGCACCGTGGACGCGCTGCAGCCCACGACCGTCGTCGTGAAGTTCCCGCCGCTCGGCCGCTGGACGGGCCGCGTGACGGACGCCGCGTCGGGCGTCCCGCTCGCGGCGAACGTCGTGTTGCTCGTGGGGCTCGAGGACGGCGCGACGGCGCGCGCCTCGGCGACGGCCGACGGCGCGGGCGTCTTCGTGGTGCTCGCGCCGCGGGGCCCGGCGCGGCAGGTCTACGTCGAGGCAGAGGGCTACGCGCCCTTCCCGTCGGCGCGCGGCGAGGCCAACGCGGTGGTCGCCGCACTCGGGGCCTTGCGTCGCGAGGACGTGGTCCGTGACGTCGCGTTGCGCCGCGGTTCCGCGATCGTCGGCGTCGTCACGCACGTGGAGTCGAAGGCGCCGGTCGCCGGCCTCGCGATCGAGTTGCGGCCCGAGGGGTTCCGTCCGCCGGCGGAGGTGGGGACGGGCGGTCGGACGGGCACCACGGGCGACGACGGCGCGTACGCGGCGCGCGGTGTCGCGCCCGGCGGCTGGAACGCGACCGTCACGACGCCGGGCTGGTACCTCGAGGGCCCCACGCGCGTGCGGGTGCAGGGTCCCGACGCGTCGGGCCGCGTCGCCGACGCACGGCTCGACCTCGTCGTGCGGGGCGCAGGGGTCGTGTCGGGCCGCGTGACGCGGGCCGACGGCTCGCCGGTGGCGCGGGCGCGCGTGTGGCTGGTCGGGGGCGGCGGCGTGGTGCGCTCGGTGCGGCAGGCGGGGCGCGTGCTCGAGACGGTGACGGGGTCCGACGGCGGCTTCGCCCTCGACGACGTGCCGCCGGCGGAGTGGGTCCGCGTCCGCGCGGCGCTCGGCGACGACGAGGCGACGCCGTCGGCGGCGTTCCGGCTGCGCGACGGCGCGCCGCCGCCGCTCGTGTTGATCCTCGCGGCGACCGGCACGATCGAGGGCCGCGTGTTCGACCTCGTGACGCGCGACCCCGTGGCGGGCGCGCGCGTGCGGCTCGACGCGACCGGCGAGCCCGCCGGCCGCGGGGGGCTCTCGGTGCTCGCGGCGGCCGACGGCACCTACCTGGCGGCGGGGCTCGTGCCGGGGTCGTGGCGGGTGACGCCCGAGAAGCGGGGCCTCTACCTGTCGTCGGCGGGCACCGAGGTGGCGCTGGCGCCCGGCGTGCCGAAGCTCGACGTGCCCTTGACGCTCGACCCGGGCCTGACGATCGCGGGGCTCGTGCTCGACGCGGCGGGCGCGCCGCTCGCCGGGGCGCGCGTCACGCTCGGCGGGCGCGAAGACGTGGGCCAGCCCCCGCCGACGGTGAACCGCAACGTGCGGGCGGCGGCGGACGGCTCGTTCCGCCACGTGGCGCTGCGCTCGGGCGTCTACGCGCTCGAGGTGCGCACGGGCGGCGCGGTGCGGGCGCGGCTCGAAGGGCTGCGCGGCGGCGAGCGGACGCTCCTTGTGCGCGTGACCCGCTGACGGCGACGCGAGGCCCGGCGGCCCGCACCGCGGCCGTCGGGGCGCGCGTCCCCGGGTACGCTCCTCGCGTCGGGTCGATGGGAGGTCTCATGTCGCGCACCCTCGGGATCGTCGTGTTGCTCGCCGCGCTGGCGAGCGTCGGGTACCTCCTGCTCCAGCCGTCGGGCGGCCCCGAGGCCGGCACGGTCGTGGACGGCGGTGCCGCGAACGAGGCCCCGGGGGCCGTGACCGGCCCCGACGGACGGCCCGGGACGGCGGCCGACGCCGCGGCGCGCGGCGCGCCGGTGCTCGCCGCGGCCGGGCGTCGGCCCGAGCGCGTCGGGCGGGGCAGCGTCACGGTCCACGTGGCCCGCGCGCGCGGCACGACGCCCGTCGTGGGCGCGGCGCTCACGCTCACGGGCGCGGGCTACGGCGGCGAGGTCGTGCGGGCGACGGCGACGACGGACGCGACGGGCCTCGCGTCGCTCGCCGGCGTGCCGGCCGGCGTCGGGTACGCGCTGCGCGTCGACGCGGCGAAGGACGGCGTCGTCACGCGCCCCGACGTCGAGGTGCGCGCCGGCCGCGCGACCGACGTGGGCACCGTGCTCGTGGGCGCCGTCGTCGGCATCGAGGGCCGCGTCGTGGACGAGAAGGGCGACGGGGTCGCCGGCGCCGACGTGCGCGCGCTCGTGAGCTTCGAGAACCCCATGGAGATGCTCGCCAACGTCTTCGAGATGTTCACCAGCATGGGCCGCGAGCCGACGCCCCTGTCGAAGACGACGTCGGGCGCGGACGGCCGCTTCGTCCTTGCCGACGTGCCGCCGGGCCCCGTCGTCGTGCGGGCGGTCGCGCCCGGCCGGCGCATGGCGACCGCGAAGGTGAAGGCCGACGCCGAGCAACCGCCGGCGCCGCTGACGATCAAGCTGGAGCGCGGCGCCGACGTCGCGGGCGTCGTGGTGGGGGAGCGCGGCGCGCCCGTGGAGGGCGCGACCGTGGCGATCCTGCGCACCGAGGGCGCCGGCGACGAAATGATGGACTGGATGTCGCGGCGGATCTTCGCCGTGACGGGCGCCGGCGGCCGCTTCGAGGCGATCGTCGAGCCCGAGACGAAGGGCTACCGCGCGATCGTCGAGGCCGACGGCTACCCGACCACGATCGGGCCCGCGTTCGCCGCCGGGGCGAAGGACGTGCGGATCGTCCTCGAGCGCGGCGCCGACCTCGAGGTGACGCTGCTCACCGAGGGCGACGACCAGCCGGTCGTGGGGGCCACGGTGTCGCTCATGGTCGGGAACATCGAGGCGCCCGAGGACTCCACCGAGTCGGGCGCCATGCCGTCGGCCGTGACCGACGCGGCGGGCGTCGCACGGATCCCGGCGCGGCCCGGCGCGGTCCAGATGCTGCTCGTGATGGCGCCGGGACGCGACTTCCTGATGGCGGGCGCGCGCGGCGCCATGGGCCCCGATCAAGGGGGCCTCGCGGGCGACGTGCCGAAGGAGCTCACGGCGGGGAACACGGCGAAGACCACGCTGC
>Ga0335397_10012997_pt1 | contig 10167 bp, 9 predicted proteins | sample MAT04_FD_205740 | JGI IMG/M metagenome (GOLD analysis project Ga0335397, IMG submission 205740) | Freshwater microbial communities from Lake Fryxell liftoff mats and glacier meltwater in Antarctica - MAT-04 (spades assembly) (version 2) ...
TCCCGCTTCCAACAGCGGGCGCAAGTACCGATGCATCAGCGTCAGGAGCAGGCATCGAATGTGGGCGCCGTCGACGTCAGCGTCAGCCATCAGGATGATCTTGCCGTAGCGCACTGATTCGAGGTCGAATGATCGACCCGATCCCGCACCGATCACCTGCAGGATCGAGGCGCACTCGTTGTTCTTGAGCATGTCGGCCACTCCGGCCTTCTGCACGTTAAGAATCTTGCCACGAATCGGCAATAGCGCTTGGGTCTCAGAGTTGCGGGCGAGTTTGGCCGTGCCAAGCGCTGAGTCTCCCTCAACGATGAACAACTCGGTGCTCTCTGAACTCTTCGCTCGGCAATCCACGAGTTTAGCCGGCAGTGCCGATGACTCCAATGCCGTCTTGCGACGCGCAACATCACGCTGGTGACGAGCCGCGAGCCGGGCACGCGAAGCGTTAGCGACCTTGTCCAACGCACCGCGGGCTTGCTGCTTGGCTCCCCGAGGTGGCGTCTCGAACCAGGCACTGAGCTGCTTGGTCACCACAGCCGCAACAATTCGCGACGCAGCTGGGGTACCTAACACCTCCTTGGTCTGGCCCTCGAACTGTGGCTCGGGCAGGCGCACTGTAATCACCGCCGTCATCCCCTCTTCAACATCTTCTTTCGTGACGTTGTCATCACTTGCCTTCAGTACTTTGGAGGCGCGCAATTGCTCGTTGAGCACCTTGGTGATCGCCCGCTCGAACCCGGCGACATGCGTCCCACCGCTAGGGGTAGCTATGACATTGACGAACGAGCGCAACGTCGTGTCGTAGTCAGATGTCCATTGCAAAGCGATGTCGACACCGAGTTCACGCTCGACCTCGGTCGACTTCATGTGGCCCTTGTCATCCAGAACAGGGATTGTCTCTTTGAAATGCCCGGAGCCGGTCAAGCGGATCACATTGGTGACGTCCTCACCCGAGCTCAGGTGCTCGACAAATTCGGTGATGCCACCAGAGAACTTGAAGGTCTCATCTCGGGGAGCATCGCCGCGCTCGTCTCGGACCTCAATCTCCAGGGTCGGGACAAGGTACGCAGTTTGCCGAGCTCGAGCGACCAGGCCCTCGAACGAGATCTCGGTGTCGGGCGTGAATACCTGCGGGTCCGGCCACCATCGCGTGCGCGTACCCGTGCGGGTGCGCGGAACCTTACCCACCACCCGCAGGCCGGCCTTCTTGGTGAAGTTGGCATCTGGGCCTTCGCCATCGAATACCCCTGTGACACCTCGGCGGAAGCTCGCCTCATGCGTCTTAGCTCCCCGATCGACTTGGGCATCAAGGCGTACGGACAACGCATTGACAACGCTCGCACCGACCCCATGGAGCCCGCCTGAAGCGGTATAGGACCCGCCGCCGAACTTTCCACCGGCGTGAAGCTTGGTCATGACCAATTCCAGACCCGATATACGGCTCTTGCGCTCAACGTCGATGGGGATCCCCCGACCGTTGTCCTGCACCTCGATCGAGTGATCTTTGTGCAGAATGACTATCAGCTTGGTGCAGTGCCCGGCGAGGGCCTCATCGACTGAGTTATCAATGATTTCCCACACGCAGTGCATCAATCCGCGGGAATCGGTGGAGCCGATGTACATGCCCGGTCGCTTGCGAACGGCGTCGAGGCCCTCGAGCACAGAAAGGTTGCGGGCCGTGTAGCTCTCAGTCGCTGTCACAGGTTGAGGTTACCTAGCCGTGTGGCCTAGGCAGACACAGCTCACCGCGGGTCGAGTTAATTCGTCCATAAAGTGACGTGGACCTCACGAAAGTATGACAGCGGGTCAACCAATCCCCCGCTACGCCGAGGGCGAACTATGATTAGTACGTCGCCGGGAAGTAATTGAAGGTGCGACACTGTTACTAGAAGTGCGAGGCTGCGTAGGTCGATAGGCCCACGCTTGAAGAGCAGGAGGTGGATCCAATGACGCCCACTCTGGCGCCACCGGCCGCAATGACGGCTGCGGACCGTTGCGATCGCTGCGGTGCGACCGCCTACGTTCGAGTTGTATTGTCCAACGGCGGTGAGTTGCTGTTCTGCAGCCACCACGCACGCAAGCACCTCGATGCTCTGCGTCCTCTCGCTGCTCGTATCGATGACGAGAGCGAGCGCCTGACCGCGGAAGTGGCGAGTTCAGCTACCTCCGACTGATCAAAGGTTCGGTCAACTTCACACACGGCAGTGGATTCTTCCCCCACACGCATTCTTTGACTCTTAGGCGCCAACTGGCTAATGGCCTGCAGTTCTGCCTGTTTCCCCACGCCGACAGCATAAGTAGCCGTTGGGTGCAGCAATTCGCAAGAGAAACGCTGTTTGATCCCCGAGTTTTGTCGCAAACTGCGATACTTCTCTGGTGACTAGTTCTTGCCAAAACGCACGCCCATCCGTACCTGCAGCCAACGCCCTAGGTGTACTGAGACTCACCGTCGTCGCACTTGCCGTCGCGACCACCAGTACCGGGTTAGTTCTTGGTGCCGGGGTGGGCGAAGCCCATGCCACAGCCAACCCGGTTGGGCTGGATTCGTGTAAGTGGGTGCGCAACTTCGACGCCAAGTCGCTCAAAGGCAAGTGCTACTCGCACTCCAACTCAGTCAAGGCAAACAAGTGGAACTACACAACACTTACCGGCAAGGTCGCTGGTAGGAACACGAAGCTTGTGGTCAGCCGAAACAGTAAGAAGTCTAAACTCTCAGGCTTCTTCAACGGCCACAAGATCACCGGTGGTGACCTCGCTTACCGGCACTGGTTCCAGAAGGGTAAGAAGTCTGCAACACGTACAGGTTCGGTGACCGCGTCGTTCGCCATGAACGGGAGAGTCTACGACTGTGGCACGTCGTATCGGATCACCACAAAGGAAAGGGTGACGTTCTCGCAGACTAACTTCTTGTCCGCCGGCGGCAACTTCGACAAGAACAGTGGGTTCGTTCCGATGGACCGTGGGCGTCAAGGTTGGGCGTTGTGTGCAGTGATCGTCGCGTCGGTGCCATACTTCCACATCGGCGAACCAGCACCAGCACCCCACTAACAACGTTCACACTCCGCACCACCACGCAGGGCGCCGGGCTAGTTCTACTCCCTGTGCCCTGGGCACAGCGGCCTGTTCGTGCCTGAGCAGGCAGCTACTGTCCGATGAAGTTCGGCGAGCGACGATCATGAAAAGCCGCCACGCCCTCTCGATAGTCAAGACTGGCCCAGACTGCATCCCGTTGACGCGTGAGGACGGCGATTTGGTGTTCAGTCAGCGGTCGCGCCGATTCTTGTGCCCTGATCTCTGCCTTCGTCGCACGAATCGTCAACGGAGCGCGCGACACGATGATCCGAGCCAACTCGTGAGCCACCGAGCTCAACTCATCAGAATCGGCGACCAAGTGATTCACCATCCCCAGGTCATACGCTCGCTGCGCAGTCAACGGCATGGAAGTGAAGAACATCTCGCTGACAATGTGCGAAGGCAGGTTTGCCAGAAATTGGGCGATGCCATCGGGGGTGTAGGGCACCCCGAGTTTGGCTGGGGTGATGGCAAAGGTTGTATTCCGACTGGCGACGACTAGATCAGCCGTCATCACCAACTCGCACGCGCCGCCCCAGACCCCGCCTTCAACGGCGGCGATAATCGGGATTTCCACAGCACGAATGCGACTGACGAGGTCTGCCAGGGAATTGGTCCACTCCAATGGATCATCGTCACCAGTGGGTAGTTCTGTAATGTCGTGGCCCGCAGACCAGGTCGTCACTCCGGGTTCGGCTCGCAAGATGACGACCCGAGCACCAGCCTCTTCGCACGAGCAGACACCATCCACGATCGACTCAGCGAGCTCAGCGTTGATGGCATTTAGCCGCGACGTGCGCGTCAGAGTAATCAGTCCTACGAGGCCCTGGTCTACCAACGCAGTTGTCAACACTTGCTAGGTGCCGATCTAGTCGAGGTAGTCGCGCAGGACCTGCGAGCGCGATGGGTGACGCAACTTGGACATCGTCTTGGACTCGATCTGGCGAATCCGCTCACGTGTGACGCCGTAGACCTTGCCGATCTCGTCCAGAGTCTTGGGCTGGCCATCTGTCAGACCAAAGCGCATACGCACAACGCCGGCCTCTCGTTCAGAGAGCGTGTCAAGAACGGACTCGAGTTGCTCTTGGAGCAACGTGAAACTGACAGCATCGCTTGGAACAATCGCCTCGGAGTCCTCAATGAGGTCACCGAACTCACTGTCGCCGTCTTCACCCAAAGGAGTGTGTAGTGAGATGGGTTCGCGGCCGTACTTTTGGACCTCGACCACCTTCTCTGGAGTCATATCGAGCTCTTTTGCGAGCTCTTCGGGTGTCGGCTCACGTCCGAGGTCTTGAAGCATCTGTCGCTGCACACGAGCCAACTTGTTGATGACCTCGACCATGTGAACAGGGATACGAATGGTTCGAGCCTGGTCAGCCATCGCGCGGGTAATCGCTTGACGAATCCACCAGGTCGCGTAGGTCGAGAACTTGTAACCCTTGGTGTAGTCGAACTTCTCGACAGCGCGGATAAGACCGAGGTTGCCCTCTTGGATGAGGTCGAGGAACAGCATTCCGCGGCCGGTGTAACGCTTGGCCAACGACACCACGAGGCGAAGGTTGGCCTCTAAGAGGTGGTTTTTGGCGCGCTTTCCGTCCTCGCCAATCCACTCAAGGTCACCGCGCAAGTTGTCATCTTTGATTCCCGCTGCCAGCTTCTCTTCGGCGAAAAGACCAGCCTCAATACGCTTGGCTAGCTCAACCTCCTGCTCGGCGTTGAGCAGCGGAACCTTGCCGATTTGCTTGAGGTAGTCCTTGACGGGGTCAGCGGTGGCACCTGCTTGAGTGACCTGTTGAACCGGCTCGTCTGTGTCATCCTTGTCGGAAAGGACGAAGCCGCCCTTAGCCTTGGCCTTATCGTCGGCAACCTCGGCGAGGTCTCCGGCCAGCTCGGCCTCAAGCTCGGCCTCGATCTTGGCGGATTGTTTATTCTCATCAACCGGAGCATCGGCCTCGGCTGCCTTCTTCATGGCAGCCCGACTGAGCTTCTTGGCTGGGACCTTCTTGGCAACGCCCTGCTTGGTAGTCACAGTGTCGTCATTGACAACGAGTGAGAGTTCCGGCCCAGCAACCGCTTTTGTAGCAGGTGCCTTTTTTGGAGCGGCCGTTTTGGCAGCAGCGGCGGGAGCCTTCACAGGAGCAGCTTTCTTGGCAGGTGCAGCCGTCTTTGCAGCTGTCTTGACTGCTGCGGCTTTCACGGGCGCGACCTTCTTGGCGATTGTGGCCTTCGTTTGAGTTGACTTGGTTGCTGCGGCCTTCTTGGCTGGCGCTGCGGCCTTCTTGGCTGGCGCTGCGGCCTTCTTGGCTGGCGCTGCGGCCTTCTTGGCTGGCGCTGCGACCTTCTTGGCTGGCGCTGCGACCTTCTTGGCTGGCGCTGCGACCTTCTTGGCGGCGGTCTTGGTTGCTCCAGGCGCCTGGGATGCTGCTGCCTTCTTGACGGGCGCGGCCTTCTTGGCTTTGGCTGGAGCCGATGCGGTGCGGGACGGCGACACAAACGACCTCTCGACTCGGCGTGACATGGAATAGATGTGGACGCGAGCTTCGCGTTTCCCCCGGGGAGCAGACTCTAAGCCGATCCGTTTCTAGCCGACCTGTGGCAACTCAGTCGTCGCTATGTGGTGTCGGGCTTGATCCGCTTATAGACATTGTAATTGTCTAGAGCCCCAGAGTATTCCGCGCCATGGCTCTAACCGCGTGTCGTTTCCAGAAAGTCGCCAGTTTCCAAGGCTTTCCGGTGCTGTGTGGTCGCCGACATCGGCGACCTAAAATTCCTACTCGCCGCGATGGTCCCAATACCTAGGAGCCTGGGGTCTCGGGTGGGATCTCAATCCCCACTCGAGCGAGCCCGCGCTCGATGTACTCATTGACAGTCTCAATGACCTTGATTCTGGCGTACCTCTTATCGTTGGCTTCTACCAGAATCCATGGTGCATAGCTGGTGTCGGTGCGCTCAAGCATCTCGACAACGGCTTCCTCGTAGGCGGGGCGCTTCTCCCGGTTGCGCCAGTCCTCGTCGGTCAGCTTCCACTTTTTGAGCGGCTCATTCTGGCGCGCCTTGAAGCGGGCGAGTTGCTCCTCGTCCGACACCTGCATCCAGAACTTAAGCATGATCATTCCCTCATCGGCGAGGGTGCGTTCGAAGTCTCTAATCTCGCCATAGGCCCGGCGCCAGGCCTCTTCGGGCGCGAAACCCTCGACTCGCTCGACAAGTACCCGGCCATACCAGGAGCGGTCCAACATCGCCATTCCTCCCCAGCCCGGGAGTTGTTCCCAGAACCGAGCCAGGAAGTGGTGGCGCAATTCGTCAGCATTCGGCGCAGCGAACGAGGCGACCCGAACGTGGCGCGGATCCATCGCCGCAGCGACACGCTTGATCGCTCCGCCCTTGCCGGAGGCATCCCAGCCTTCGAACACCAGGCATACCGGCGGACCAAGCCGACCCGAACCATCCGAGATCCCGCCAAGGACCAACCGAAGGTAGAGGAGGCGCTCTTGGGCGGCTTTGAGCCTACGAGCTTCCTCCTTCTTGCTCAACGAGAGGGTCAGGTCGAGGTGGTCCAGAGCGCTCATACCCTGATCTTGACACCATGAGCCCATTGATCGCACCCAATAGCGCCCTATGCAGACCCACTTGGGCTTGTACGACGGCTTGACCTGAGCTCACCGAGTGTCATTGAAGCCAGCGTGGCTCGCCAGAGTCCTGGTTGGGCGCCCGCCCTGGTCGCCTGCAGAACTAGTGAGCCCAGAATGTTGCGCGAATCGCAGGCCACCGCGTTCTCGGCAGCGATCATGGCCAATGCTCCACTGCCACATTGCCAGGCGAATGCAGCAAGGACCGAGCTCACAGGGGCACCGATCTGAGCGGGACAGTTACGCACCAACCACGTCAGCCGCTCTAGTGCCGAGCCACGCCAATCGACAACAGCCTTGGGTTGATCACCGAGCTGATCCATGGTCGCTAGCCGCCACAAGATCGGTTCACGTACTCGGCGATCGAACAGGCTGAGGTACCAACGCGCCAGCGTCTCGCTCCCAGGTTCCTCGCCAACAGCTAACGAACCAACTTCAGGCGCAGCACTGAGAAATTCAACAATCGAGTCCTCAACCCGACGTCGCGCTGCCGAGTTGGTCCTCGGCGGGAGCCCACGGTCAGCAAATGCGGGCTCAATCCTTCCAAGCACCTCCAGGGACAGGGCTGTGGCATCTCCAACGACGCTGGCGTGGAGGTCTTCGCGGCTGGCCACATAGGACACGCCTTGCCCGACCCAATTAACTTGGGCACGAACACCGGCTGTGTCGAGTGCGACGGGACGACTGTCGGGGTCGCTGAAGTCAGTCCATTGGCCATCGATCACGACACCCCAAGACATGAGTTGAACTCCCCAATCGCTGACCACCTCGCACACTCGAGCCAATAGGGCCCGGCGAGCCCCTGTGTCTCGGCCCGGGAATCCGACCACATCAACCTCATCGGCACCTGCAGCAATGGCTGTGCGCGCGCAGTGATTGATCTGACTGAGAATCGCTGCTTCGTCGGTGCATTCACGCCCGGGCGAGGGGAAATCGAGCCTGACAGTCAAGGCGAGCTGCGATTTGTGGTTATTTCGAAAGACCATGACGATGCTGTTGGCTGGTTGGAATCCCAAGAGATAGGGCACGCTCGCCGCCACGTCGGCCGGCGAGGTGATGGCGGGAAGTTCACTGTGAGCAGGTTGAGTTGTCATAGCCCAACCCTGCTCGCTCACGACCCGCGTCCACCGAATTACGTCCCTGCCTGTGGACGCCTTCGGATGAAGGCCAGACTGTGGATCGGCTAGCTAGACAGCGGTTGAAGCCGAGGAACCACGTGCGGGGCGCAACGGACCAGCCATCGGCCCACCGAGCAACTCGCGGGCTACGGACTCTGATACCGGCTTGTTGAATTCGTCGACGTGAACAACTCGCGGCTGGTACTTGAGAAGTTCGACCTCATCAAAGTCCGCATATGTTATTACGATGATCTTGTCGCCTGGGTGCACAAGCCGAGCTGCCGCTCCGTTGAGACACATGTCGCCAGACTGCCCCTCGATGGCGTAGGTCTCAAAGCGAGCACCATTGTCTATATCAACGATACTTACTTGCTCTCCGACCAAGATATCAGCGAGTTCCATGAGCGCTGGGTCGATAGAGATCGAACCCACGTAGTCCAAGTGCGCATCCGTGACGGTGGCACGATGAATCTTGGACTTCATCATTCGACGGTGCATTGCAGCAGCCCCTTCAGTCTCGACGCCGCGTTCTTGCGGTCGCCGTACACACAGCTACACATCAAAACAAAAGTATGGCCCAAATTGATCCCCGAGGCGATGACCGGGTCACTCAATCACCAAACAGGCGGTTTTTAAGGGGCGGTATTTCGGTATTGCGCTGAAGCAATCGCTTCGATCGCCTGCTCTGCTGTAAATTGATCTGACCCTGGGATAACCGGAACGAAGTCGATCAGAACACCATCTCGCATCACCTGCGCCTCAAGCCCAGCAGCGCCATCAGCATCCCAAATCGCTTCTGCCCCACCGGGCAACGCGACTCGAATAGCAACCTTCGTGATGCCCATTTGATGCACGTGGGCGAATACGTCTCGGTCCTGCAGTCCAGCGACGATTACTTCGGCTTCTTCTCGCAGCATGTCCTCAGTGTGTCAGCCCCGGAAGGCGGATGCGTAAGCCCACGCGGGATTTGAGGTACCAGAACAAGAACCGGAGACGTAGGTACCGTTGTTGGGGCACGGCGTGTCACGAGCAACAGACCACCAGAAGAGGCCACCGACCTTGTTGTCTCGCACCCAGTTGCCGACCTTGGTGGCGTCAGCCGATGTAAACACTTCGTGTGCCACATCATTCTCGCCAATCATTGGAGTGACTCCTACGTGGGCTAGTCGCTGGGTTGGGGTCAGCCTGGGATAGACGAAGTCCAGTTGCCCAGCAGTGTTACTTGCTGCGTCGATGGCGGCTTGACCCATCGCTGAATTCGCTGTCCCGTAGTCCATCGCCATGACATTGACCAAATCAACCTGCGGGCCAACAGCCACTGTGTCCTGAAGAACGCCGAGGCCATCGGCAGTGAGCCCAGTCGGCAATACCGGCAGGGTGTAGGTCACGGTAAGCCGATTGCCACTGGGGCGCTCTGCCTGGATCGCCTTGATTACCTGTGCCCTGCGGGTATTGGCTGCGTGGTCGGACTGGGCTGCGCCCTCGATATCAAAGTCGATGCGCTTAACGCTGTACTTGTTGATCACCGAGAGATACGCCGCCTTCAACGATGCGTTGTCAGTGCAGGCGATCGCCATCTCCGTGCCAGCCGCTCCCCCGAAGCTCACAACAACATCGCCGCCAGCAGTGCGAAGACCAGCGATCGAGGAGTTCATCCCGTTGATTTGGTCATTGACCGACCCCATACCCAACGAGGGGTAGCCGCCCCAAGCTGGAGTGCAGCCTCCCGCTGAAGTGATGAAGCCCAGCGAGTAGGTCGAGATCCCCGTGGCTGTCTTTGCCGCAGAAAGGTTCGGCGTGGGCCAGTTCGAGAAGTCAAAGTAGGGAGCGACTGCGAAGTCAGCAGGAAGCGCAGCTGGCGGAATCGTTGAGGTTGAGCTCGGCGTAGGCGTGGGGGTAGGTGTTGCGCTCGCCGAAGTTGTCGGTGTCGGCGGGGCAGCATTTTGAGTGGGCCCAGAAACCGAGCACGCCGCAACCGCAGGAGTCGTTAACGCAGTGCACGTCGTGGGAGTTGGCACGGTGCCCGTTGGTGGCATCGTCATACCAAAGGACACGCTCGCCCCTGGTGCGATGGCACCATTCCAGCTCTCGTTGGCGATTATGACGTGGCCGTTTGTTGACTTGTCGACCCCGCTCCACACCGAAGACGCCGCCATACCCCAGGGGATATCAACCTGCCAGGCGCTCACCTTGGTCGCTCCGGTATTGGTCACCGTGGCATTGACTGTCTGCCCCCCGGTCCACTGACTAGAGGTAAGTGCGACCCGTAGTCCAGGGAAACCTGTGCTGCTCGGCGTTGGCGTCGGCGTTGCGGTTGGCGTCGGCGTTGCGGTTGGCGTCGGCGTTGCCGT
>Ga0335397_10012998_pt1 | contig 10164 bp, 9 predicted proteins | sample MAT04_FD_205740 | JGI IMG/M metagenome (GOLD analysis project Ga0335397, IMG submission 205740) | Freshwater microbial communities from Lake Fryxell liftoff mats and glacier meltwater in Antarctica - MAT-04 (spades assembly) (version 2) ...
CACCGGTCAGCTGGTAAGACCCGCCCGCTGCGACCTGCACCGCACTCTGGCCGACGCTGCCGGTGACGCTCCAACTCCCCGCACTGGCTGTGCTGCCGCCAGTGGCAATCACCTGTTTTTGCATCACGTATGGCCCGCTGCTGGGCGGGCTTTGCGCCAGCGCCACGGCTGGCAGCAGTAAAGCCAGGGCAAGTTTCCGCATTGCAGTCTCCACAACGCACCAAAGTTGGCGGCTATATAGATCGGTACGAGAAATCGGAAAGCGCGGGGCCACGCGACTGAGATGTTGACGCGCAATCGCAGGGGAATGCGGTGCGAGCCGTCCTCAAAAGACGCGAGGACGCGCCGTGGCGGCCACAGGCGTGGCCGCTACGGCGGCATGGATCACTGCTTGATGAGTTTGCCTTCCAGCGCGTCCAAGCGCGCTCGAAACTCAGTGCTTTGCTGAGTCAGGCGTGCGTCTTGGGCGACGATCTTGGCTTTGAAGGCGGCGGTCTCAGTCTCGAGCTTCGCCCGCAAGGCTGCGTTCTCCGCGTTCAACTCCTGCATGGCGCGCACCGCAACGGCTTCAAAGCCGCGCATTGACAGCATCAGATAGCCGTCCTCACCTTCGCTGACCCATTCCGGAAACACCTGCTGCACTTCCTGGGCGACAAATCCCAAATGCAGGCCTTCGGGCTGAAAGGCGGCCTTGCCGGCGTCGCGGTAGTGGTAGCGTACCGGGCGCAGCGCGTCGATCTGATCCAGCGCACCGGCGTAGTCCACCACTTGGTCTTTCAGGCGCGCATCCGATAGCGTGCTGATGGTGCCGGTGGCGGTTTGCAGCTGACCGATGTTGGACAAACGCATGTGCATCGTGCCGCCCAAACCGGGATTGTCAGTGGTGCTGCTGTGTACGCCGTCTTCAAACCAGCTGAAGCCGCTGGCGGTGCGAAAGTACAGACGCAAATTCTGCACGCCGATGCCGTAGGTGTTGTTGAAGAGATTCAGCATTTGCGATGTCTGTGAGCCAGAAAAACTCATACTGCCATTGACGGTTAAGGCTGACCCGGGCGTGGGGGTATTGGTGTTGATGGCCATACCGCCGGCGGCGCGGACTAGGAATTGGTTGGGGCCGGTAGAGACAAAATTTACGTTCGGTGCACTTCTGTCCGCCCATGCGAAGGTGCCCTCATCGCCGTCCGCATCGCCGGAAGTAAAACTGCATATGAGATCGTCCACTTCATTGCCTGCGCGTACATTGGCCTCGGCGCCGCCCGCCCAACTGTAGTCACCACCGGCACAGTTGTTGGTACCGCCACTGACGATGCTGACTATACCGCTTGCACGATTGCCCAATCCACCACTCACCGTGCTGTAGTCGCCGGCTGCCTGATTGCTGGTCCCGCCGCTGACCACGCCACCGAAACCGACGACGGTGTTCCGCCCGCCACCACTGATCGTGCTTTGGTCATTGGTTATGCGATTGCCGATTCCACCTGCGACCGTGCTAAACCGGCCAGTCGCGGTATTTCTTACGGTGATATCGAGGAGACCGCCAGCTGATCGCGTCGCCCCACCGCCGCCAACAGTGGCACCAACATTAAATGCGACGTTGGCTGCGGAGCCGAGCACAATGTTGGGCGCATCTCCGTAGTTTGCGACTGTGCCATCGGCGGTAAATCTGGCAATACGAGAGTTATTGGCGCGCAGCAACAGCGGCTGGGCGTCGGTAGTGCCGAGAAAATTGATCGCTGGATTGATGCCGGAGTTGCCTTCGGTATCCCAACACACGCCGGCCAGGGCCGCTTTGGGATCAAAGCGCGTCGGCTCGCCAAGGCTGACGAATCCCGTGCCACCCTGCTGCACTTCGGTTTTAAGCGCCATCGCCGGGGCGTTGGCCAAATCCATGCCGAAATCGACATCGACGGCGAAATTGCCGTTCTCCACCTGCACGCCGTACAGCGTAATCGGCGCAATGAGCGATGTGGATTTTGCTGAGTTGAGCAGCGTGACGCGTAGATCGTAGCGGCCGTTTGCAGGCACGCCGCCATCATTGAGCGTGCCGCGATAGGTCCACGGTGCGGCGTGGCTGATCGAGACCAGACCCAGTAAAGCAATGCTTAGAAGTGTGCGTTTCATCAGATTGTCCTCAAGTGGAAGAGCGTTGTACGTGCTTGTTTGGAAGCGTTAGATAAGAGCGATGAGCACCGCGATTTGCGCTGCTGCACCGGCAACCGGGGCGTCACTCAAAGCCGTTGCGAAAGATTGAATCGCCCAAAGGCGCGCAGATGCCCGTCACCGATTTCGGATCGGGCTTGAGCTTTGCACTCAGGCTGAAACGCCCATCGTCACTGGGTTGCGTACTAGCGCTGAGCGCCGCGTCTAGCTGAAAGCGTCCATCGCTGCTGGTCGGCGTCGGCGTCGTAGCGGTGGCCTGCCCAGAAAATCGAGCGGGCTGAACAGCCTCAGCGCCGAGCGCTGGCTGGGCAGCGCCGAGCGCGGCTAGCAAAAACGCGGATGCGAATCGCTGGATAGGGTTGGATGGGATGGGCACGGCGACCTCGCAGAGTGGGTGATCACCTCTAAGCACGTAGAAGCCGTGAATCAGGGGCCACACCCAGAACAAACGCCCATGCATCGTGGGTGCAGCGGGCGTTCGCAAACCGTCGCGACTGAATCGTGAATGCGTCTCCTCAGCGGGCTAGCGCCGAGTGAGCGCTATGAAAACTCCCGTCCAGACGTTCCCTGCGTCGCGCGCGTGGACCTCGCGTGAGCTTCGCCGCTCATCCCAAACTCCGTTCGTGCTTACCTGCAGACCTCGTAGGGGGCAGTGAAGCGTCTGACCGAATCAGTCTGCAGGCGAGGAGTGATCCGATGAGTCCGAGCCAGCACATTCCGCAAAGACTGTGCTGCCCTTGGGCAAGCACCAATCCTGGCGGCTAGTGGTCGAACAGCTCTTTTGAAACGCGTCTTCGGTGCGCTCCGGGTCTTCCGCTTTTTCCCAGCGGCAGGTGATGCTTTCGATGCCAATCACGCGGGCATCAGCGCTTAAGTCGATGCGAATTTGCTCCAGCTCATCCGTATCGTCATAGCGTTCGTTGAACGCAAAAGCGCGGGTCAGGCCAGCGCTGCGACGGTCGAGATACCAGATGGCGAGACTCTTGCGCGGGCAGGCGCCGCACTGGCCGGCACCACTGACGGACGTGTTGTCCTTGGGGCCGGAAATCAGCAGCAGGTTGCCGTCGTCAATATCGACGACATCGTATGGCGGCAGCTTGCCCTTAGGTTCGACCCAGCTACCGTCGCCGGCGATCTGCACATCTGCGCGCTGCCACACTGGCCCTGGGAAGCAGATGCGCTCGTTGTCAGTCAGGTTCACCCAGCTGAAGCTGCCGGCCTCGGCGGTGGGCGATAAACCCTCAGGACGATCCTGATAGCCGTGCGTAGGCTCCTGCAGCGTGAACACGCTGTCGAGCAGAAGACTGGCAGTCGGCAGAAAGAAAGCAGGCTCGATTGAGCCAACGCCGGGTCGAACATCGGCCTGCAGCGGAAAGCCGCAGGGTGTGAGCTGGTAGTGCCGCGGCTGCGGCAGCTCGACTTCAACAAACTCGCCGTCGACGACAGCAGCCGGCTGCTCGGGGCCGAAGATGTTGATGGCGGCGCAGCTGCGGATCGCGTCGCCATTGAACGCCAGCCAGCAAAGCTCGGCGCGCAGGTAAACCCGCGAAAGCACGAGATCATTGGTCGGCGGCAGCGCTTGCCAGGGCAGCATCAGTTCGACGCGGTAGGGCTGAGGTTGGGCAAGTTGGGCGCGGATTAGCTCGCTCGCCCGTACCGGCAAATAGTGGGCGCGTGTCGCCTCGGGATCGACCACGCGGCCATCGGAATAAATCTCGAATTCGCGCACAAATTCGCCCAGCAGCGCGCGTCGATATTCTTGCTGCGCGGCATACCAACGACGACAGGCGACCGCGTCGTAGGCGGGTGGCGCTGTACCCGGCGCGCGATCACTTGGCTGCTCACAATCGTCTGCACTCGTGTAAACGATGGAAGGGCCCATGCGCCAGCGCCAGCTGATTCCCGGCATTTCGATGTCGTCCACCGAGCTTATCGCTAGCTTGAGCAGCCAAGGCCGACCAAGCGCCCCCGAGCTCACAGCCAGCGCCAGACCCTCCGGGGTTTGCGCCGTTCGTAGCACGGGCGTGTCGGAGCTTCGACGCGCCCGTGGCACGGCGAGGGTCGGCCATTCGCTGAGCTCGCCATCCACAAGCAGCGGCTGTGAAAGCCGTTCCGCGCTGATTTTGGAAGTCACGGCGACCACCGATTCCGTCACCCGCGGCGAGCGCTCGGGCAGCTCGTCGGCATGAGTCGATTGGCTGACAAGCGCCAATGCGACCGCCGCCATGTGCGGCAGCGTTGTCCACTTCATACGTCTGCCTTCATCCATCTGGCGTTCGCCGCTTGGTGGCGCTAAATAGCAAAAAAGTCTCGGAACGCAGCGCTCCGCTAAGCTTGCTGATGGTTGCGTGCGTGGTCGGCGATGAAGTCAACCAGCGTGTCAACAAAACGGGGTCAGGTTCACTTCTGACCCCATGCTTAAAAGAAAAACGCGGTCCGAAAAAGGGCGTCAGGTTCACTTCTGATCGCCATGCTCAATTTTCCACCCGCCGAGCAACTCATGTCGTCATGCCCACAACGTGTCACCAGAAAGCCAATGCGCTAAGGGTTCATCTTGACGCACGGATGGTGTGGTTCCCACGCGCAGTTGAGGCGTCTTGATGCACCGATCATGCGCCGTGAGCATTGATTCGTCAGGTATTTCGATGATCGTGCGTCTTGGACGCACCATCGGTGCGTCCAAGACGCACCCTACGCGGCGATGGGCTCGATTTTCTTGAAAAGCGAAAAGGGGACGGAGGCAATTAAGTCGCTATTGCCTCCGGGTCCTTTTCCGCTCTTCCGGGCGTCAGGCCGCCTCTGCGCTGCGCTGTAACAAGCCGGCTTTTTCAAGCTGCCTATGCAGCGATGGCGCGCTTAGATCGAAGCCGTTGGGCCATGCCAGCGCGCCCAGTTCGATGTAGCAGCTATCGAAGAACGCTTGGTCTGCCAATGGCGCGGTCATTTCGGTGTTGGCGTCTATCAGCGATTGGAAGTCGAACACGCCAAAGGCACCATCGGAGAAGCGCAACAACAGACGGCTGCCAGATGCGTTTTCGATAGCGGTGAGCTTAATCATTGTCTGCTCCCGGGATGCGGCTCAAAGGATGAAGTGCCTGTGCGTTTGTCCAATTCTGCTCCGGCGCTAGCTGATGGTCGAGACACCACTGCCGCACCAGTGCCTGCGAGGAAAGGGGACGGAGGCAATTAATCGTGTCCTGGCGATGCGCTCCACGTACGTTTAGTTCGGCCTTGCGCATGTCCTTGCGGCGACGCATTTCAGCGTGGACGCTCATCTGCGGGTGCCGGCAGGTTCGATGTCGGTATGCGCAAAGTCGTCGCCTTTGAACAGCAATGCTTCATCACACACTCGCGCAAGGGCGTAACTCATGCAATCGCCGAAGTTAAGACCGGCGGGGTGCCTGCCTTTGCCGAAGCGACGGTAGGCATCCTGTGCGGCGCGCAATTGCGGCAGATCGAAGGCCACGATCTCGGCGCCCGACTCGCGCACGAAAGCATCCAGCGCAGCTTCGGCGGCTTCGCCAAACCAGCGGGTCAGCACGATGGAGGCCTCGAGCAAGGCCGGCGTGCCGATTCGCGGCGTCGGGTTCTGTTCGATCAATTGCGCGTAGTGCGCGGCATCCGGCTCACCGGCAAGGATCGCGATGATGGCCGAGGTGTCGATAATCATCGCGGCAGGCCGTTCTGGTCATAGCCGATCGCCGCTTCGGCACTCTCTGCGAACTGCTTCTTGCCGCTTGCGGGCAGAGAAAGTGCCAGCAGGCGGGTCGCTACGCCGGCTCGGCGGCGCGCAGACTCTCGGCGCAAACGCTGCTCGATCGCTGTGCGCACGGCCACGGTGATGGATTCGCCGGTCAAGGAAACGAGGTCTCTGATCTTGCTGTCGGTGTCTGGATCTTTGATGCTGATGGGCATGACTGAATCATCCTGTTTAGGTAGATTCATCCTATCATCGATTCTGCCAGATCGCGGGCCGAGGCGGTCGCCACGGAGGTCGTTTCCAGCGACACCTCACGATGTGGGCGCTGAACGCTAGCGACGTAGGGTGCGTCTCGGACGCACCAGCGGTGCATCGGGTTCTACCGATGGTTCGTGGAGTCGACGTTGGCGCGTCCGAGACGCGGCATCGGTGCGTCCGAGACGCACCGTACCAAACCAAATCATCTGGGACTTTGAACTGGCTGTAATAGTCGTCGTCTGGTTCGTCTGAAGGTGGGGTTTTGCCGCGGCCGTGATTGAGGGCGAGCATGCTGGGGTGGACCGAAAACGTGTGGACCGAAAACGTGGACACCCATCAGTTCGAATGACACTCAACGCCCGCGAACGTGGACACCTTGGGATAACGAGCGCTAAGGCACTGCCAACTCGAACTTGGCCCCACTTGCCGACCTTTCGCCCTATCCTTGCACCATGACCACTGCTTCCGCCGCCATCGAGCTTGCCGCGCGCGCTGGGATCGATCTTGCGCTGATCGACGACAACCTCCGTTTGAGCTTCGAGCAGCGCGCTTGGCAGCATCAATCCGCCTTGGACCTTGCACTAGAGATCGAGCGTGCTGGACAGCGACTCCGTGAGCGATCTGCAGAAACTGCTGCTGCGTCTGGATGACGCCGGCATCGATTTCGCGCTGGTCGGCGGCTATGCCGCGATGCTGCACGGATCGAGCCTGCTCACTCGCAAACTCGACGTCTGCGCGACGCTGACGCCTGACACGATCGAGAAGCTGCGCGATGCCTTCCGGGAATTCAATCCGCGACATCGACTGGCCGCGCCGCAGGTATCCTTTCTCGACGATCCCAAGCCGGGCGTCACGCTCAACAACCTTTACCTCAATACAGATCTCGGCACCCTTGACCTGCTCGGCCGCATCACCGGCATCGGCGACTTCACCCGCGTGGCGCGCGATGCCGTCGAGATCGAACTGCTCGGCCGCCGCATACGCGCCATCAGTCTGGACGACCTCATCACCGCCAAGGAAGCGCTCGGCCGCGACAAGGACCTGATCGCCGCGAAGGAGCTACGCGCCATACGCGACAAGCAGTGTGGCGGGTGATGGCGTGCGGGTGGTGAGCTAGAGCTTTGAACGGTGCGTCGAAGCCGAGGGTCGCCCCCCGGTCGAAAGGGGCGGCGAATCGGAGACCCGGCCAGCGGGTCGTCCCTTCGCATTTCACACTTCGTGCAACAATTGCCCAGCAGTTGCGAGGTCGGGGGGCGTCGTGTCGAGCAGAGACGGCTGGAGGCAGGTAGCGCAGTCCTGGTGGCTCGCTTTGTTCATGATTGCCGGCGCTGGCGGGCTCGCTTGGATCGCGAGCATGACCTGGACGAATATCGAGTACTGGCGCCACGGCATCGAAGCAGAAGGCACCATCATTGATGTCGAGCATCGCCAAAGCACGGTTCGACGCAAAATTGGAAGTGGGCAGAAAAGCCGCAAAGTTACGGTCGATACCTACATCGCAACTATCGAGTACGCCGATGCCGACGGGCACCGTTTCCGCTTTGTGCCGGAGGTTTTCTCTGGCGCAGCGGTCATGGGCGCACGCGTTCCGATTCGTTTTCTGAGCGCTCAGCCGGGCGAGGCGCGCGTCGACGGCTTTGCCGAGAGCTGGCTTCGCCCATTGTTCTGGACGCCATTCGCGCTGCTCTCGCTGCTCGGACCGGCATGGATGCTGGTCGATATTTTTCGGTCCGCGAAGAAAAAATCGGATCGTCCCGTGCCACCAGCAGTCCCGAATCCGCCGCGGTCGACGCTGCCGCTCGACCAGAAGGCAATCGACAAGTCGATTGCGCGGCAGCGAGGCAAGCGCACCACCCTGTGACAGCAAAAACGGGGTCACAAAAACGGGGTCAGGTTCACTTCTGACCCCATGCTCAACGTGGCATCCGCCGAAGCAACTCAATTCCTCATGCCCAGTAGGTATCGCGACAAGACCAAAGTTCGCACCCCCAACCACGAAATGGTGTCAGGGACAATTTGCTGGACCAAATTGCCAACGACCTGAAATTGTCCCTGACACCATATGACTCGTTTCGGCCACCAGACCCCACAACATACCTACCCCAAGCGCCCCTGGAATACGTCGCTCCCACCCCCAACCAACCGCAACCATCCCGCATCAGCCAACCCCTGTGGACCACTACGCAGCTGTGACGCAAAGTCTCTGTCAATTGGGCCCGCGCAAACATAGCCGAAGGCGCGATTGCGGCCTTGCTGTTTGGCGGCATACAGGGCGTGGTCGGCGATCTCGAGGGCTTGCTCCCAGTTGATCCGCTGCGGTGCCGAGAGATCGAACGGATGGCAGGCGAAGCCGAGCGAGGCTGTGCAGCCCAGCGTGGCACCACCGCCAAGATCGATCAGGTGCGTCTGAATGGCGGCGCGTACGCGCTCGCAATGCACCAATGCGTCGGACTCGTTGCAAACGGGCAGCACGGCGAGGAATTCCTCACCACCCCAGCGCACGACGAGGGCGGGTGCCGGGAAGTGCTCGCGTAGCAAGCTGCCGAGTGCGGCCAGCAGGCGGTCGCCGGTGCCGTGTCCCAGACGGTCATTGACGGATTTGAATTCGTCGATGTCGATGAGCACAAACGCCAGCCGCAGCGCATTGCCGGCCACCGGCTCGCCGCGCTCGACGGCGCGCAGAAGTGGCGGCAGGCACTGGTGGAATGCGCGCCGGTTGCCCAATCCGGTCAGAAAATCCGTTTGACTCAGCTGTTCGATGCGGGCGTTGGCCGCCTCGAGGGCGAGGTTGGAATGCTGCAGGCTGGTGGTGCGTTCGGCGACCAGGTCGGCGAGGCGCTGCCGCTGCTCGGCGAGCCAGCGCAGCCGCGCCTGGAACAGCGCGAACATGGCGGCGACCAGCGCGAACAGCGCGCCGATGCGAAACCAGCTTGTCTGCCACCAGAACGGCTCGATCACAATCGGCAGGCGGGTTTCTTGCCCGCTCCAGTCGTTGTCGGCGGTGCGCGCACGCACGCGGAATACATAGTGGCCGGGTGCGAGGTTGGTGTAGGTGGCCAGTCGCCGGGTCGAATCGGTCTCGATCCATTGCTCGCTGAAGCCATCCAGCCGATAGGCAAAGCGCAGGTGCTCGGGCGCGGCAAAATAGGCTGCGGCAAACGTCAATCCCAAGCTGCGCCCGTACCCGGCGGGAAGGACCAGTCGTGGGATGCGCAGCAGCGGCCGGCTAAGCACAGGATCGTCGGCCTGCGGTTGCAAGATGCGATTGTCGATCTCGAGCTGGGCGAGCAGCGGTCGTGGCGGCGGCGGCAGGTCCGCGATCGCGTCGGGTTGAAACACGGTGAAGCCCGATGCGCCGCCGAAGGCGACGTGCCCGCCCGGCGTGATCGCGTATACGAACGCGTAGTAGCCGCGATCAATAGCACCGTCAGCGGCGCCATAGGAATTGAAGCGTGTGGTCTGCGGATCAAAGCGGCCGATGCCCGCATTGCTGCTGACCCACAGGCGACCGTTTGAATCTTCGACGATGGCCTTGGCCGAGTTGGCGCTGGCGCCACCGCTGCGTCGGTACACCACGAAGCGGGCCCGGGCGGGGTCGCCGGAGGCATCCATATCCATTCGATGCAGCCCTGCCGCCGTGGCCAGCCAAAGTTGACCGTCGCGTGCGCGCAGAAAGAAATGGCAGGTATCCGAACGCAAGCCGTCGGGGTCTGAGGGATGTGCCCGCAGCCGTTGTTCGACCTGTTTGCCGTTGATCGAGAACCAGTACAGACCCTTGTCACCGCCGAGGATCTTCGAGTCGGCGTCGAAATCCGACATGAAATGTGCGCGCGATTCCATCACATGGTGGGCGATCAGGGTTTCGAGGCCGCGATCCAATACGAACAGATCGGCGTCGCGCGTACTGATCCAGATCCGATCCCTGTCGACGATGATGAAATCGACGAAGGGATTGCCGACCTCAGCCGGTAGTGCCACCTTCTGCAACACATCGCGGCGCGGGTCGTAGCGGTGCACGCCTTGGTCGCTGCCCAGCAGCAGCGTGT
>Ga0335397_10013000_pt1 | contig 10162 bp, 9 predicted proteins | sample MAT04_FD_205740 | JGI IMG/M metagenome (GOLD analysis project Ga0335397, IMG submission 205740) | Freshwater microbial communities from Lake Fryxell liftoff mats and glacier meltwater in Antarctica - MAT-04 (spades assembly) (version 2) ...
TGACGAGAACATCGAGGTCAAGGACATCGAGCGCGACGGTTCCGGGGTTGATGGCGACGCTCGTCGCGGCGTTGGTCGTCGGCGTACTGACGCTCTAGAACGGGTGCTCGGACCTTCCGCGTCACGCGACCCCAGCCGATCAGGTGGAAGGTTCGCGGCTAGCGGGCATTTGGACTCTTTGCAACTCTTCCGCGGCATCATGCTCGCGTCGGCCTTAATTACCGGCATCTTCCCGCCGGTTATCATCGGCGTGGAAGCGCCCAACGGCCAGAGGTACGACGAGATGCACTGCGAAGGCGAGGTCTCGACCCAAGTGTTCTTTTACCCGGCCGCATTCAGCTTCCGCGACCTTCCGGAGCCAGCCGTGGCCAAGCCGCACGCGGCATCTCTTTGTTATCCGCAACGCCAAGCTGACCCCAGTCTGCGAAGCGATCGAGCGCAAGATCTTGCCCATCACCGCCCGCGCGATTTCCACGCTGATTAAGACCCAGAGCGTGGGCGACCTGTACCGTATCTCCCTGGGCACCCAGTGCCAAGGCTCGATTTCAACCCGGCCTGGTCCCCTCAGGAGTTTCACGCCGAGTCGGACCAAGCGTTCGACCCCGACTAAGAAGCCGCTTTTCCAGCTCGGCTACTAGCTTGCTGGGAAGAGCTATCCGTGGGCCAAAGCGCGGCCCGACTTCGAGCCGCCCAAGATTCGATCGGCCGTGATCGACGAGGGTCCGCCGGTCGCTGCGCTGAGCATCGTGTGGTGTGCCGAGTTGTGCCGTCGCCCTTCCCGCGCACCAACTTCAAAAACCTCGTCAAGGGCGATCGGGTACCATGATCACGATGCTCTCCGTGGTTCGACCTCATCTTCGCGGCATGAACCTGTTGCCGACGCTGGCCGTGCTCGCGGCGTTGGTGATGGTCGGCCTAGGGCTGAGCGCAGGGCTGAGCGGGTGTTTCCCCACTGCGAAGAAGGGGTTTGATTCCCCCGACAACGCGCTGCGGATCGACGCTTCGGTCCACGCCGCGGAGTCCGGCGACGTGAAAGCCGTGCCGGACTTGGTGAGGCTGCTGGACAGCGACGACCCCGCGACGAGGCTGGTGGCCGTCCGTTCGCTCGAAAAGATTACCGGCACCACGCTCGGCTACGATCATGCCGGTAACGCCTCGGATCGAGAGGCGGGCGTCCAGCGGTGGCAGGGCTGGATCAAGGACGGGCTCAAGCCGCGAGCCTTCGGAGCCGATGCCAAGAGTTCCCCGAGCCAAGGCCCCGGAACGGCCAACCTCGTTCCGGCTAATACCGTCCTAGCCAATCCGCAAAAGGAAGCCGCGAAGTGACCGCCGCGGACTCTCGATCGAATCGCGCCCAGTCTGTTGGAGGTTTAAGACCCCGCAAGGGGCAGCAACCATGAACCCCGGCCCGCACATCCGCATCGAGATGCTCAGCAACCCTATGTACCTCAGCGGGGCCCGCGAGCTGGTCTCCGCTGTGGCTCGGCGGCTAGGTTTCAATGATGCCAACTGCTCGCAGATCGCCCTCGCCGTGGACGAGGCCCTCTGCAACGTCATCCGCCATGGCTACGACCGCAAGGCCGACCGTCCGATCTGGCTCAGCCTCTGGCCGCTCGAGGGCTCCGCGCACGGCACCCTTGATGGCGGGCAGCAGGGGCCGATCACCGCCGCGATCAAGATCGTGATCGAGGACGAGGCTCGTCAGGTTGAACCAGCCCGGATCAAGGGCCGCGACCTCGAAGACGTCAAGCCCGGCGGGCTGGGCGTTCACATCATCAAAGAAGTCATGGACGAGGTTCGGTACGAAAAGCGTGAGGGGGCGGGGATGAGGCTGACGCTCGTGAAGCGGCAGGCGATCCCCGCGAAAGAATGCGGGACAAACCTTCAACCGGCCGGGGCAAAGGCCCCGACGGCGTGAGAGGGATCAAAGATGGCGGGCGCACATTCGTTGGAAGTTCAGGTCGAGCACCGCGGTGACATCGCGATCGTTGCGCCGCAGGGCGAGATCGCGTACACCGAGGCCACCGTCTTTCGGAACGCGATGAAGAAAGTCACCGAGGTCAAGCCCGCGCGGATCGTCGTGGACCTGGGCCGCGTCGATTACATGAACACGCCGGGGCTGGCTGTGCTCGTCGAGGCGCTGCAGTCGGCCCGCAAAAGCAAGACTCGCCTGGTGCTTTGCAACATCAATCCCAAGGTCAAAGCCATCTTCCAGATCGCGCGGCTCAACACCGTCTTCGAGATGACCGAGACGCTCGAACTCGCGCTCGCGTGAGGGCAGGTTTGATTGACGGCGTGAGCGACTTTTGCTCACGATTCCGTGTTCTTCAGGTAAAACCTGCGCCCGTGGACGCCGCAACGAAGCGTTTCCGGAGGTCCGGGTGTTTGGTCAATCACGCGACAACTTGATGGAGTGCGGACGGGGCGTCCGGGATCGGCCCGAGTGGGATCGGCCCGGGGCAGTTCTTATGAACCCTGGCCGTTCGCTTTGACATCGGTGACCTTCGCGTCGGCAAGGATGTACAGCCCGACAAGCCAGTCCCCGGCCAGGTACGGCTTGACGCTGAACTTGCCCTCGACCGAGCCGTAGCTCGCCAGACGCTGCTCCTTGGTGACCGTCTCTTTCAGATGCACCTCGATGGCGTCGTAGGGCGTGGGGGGCACGCCGATACAGCAGCCGTCCCACTGGTTGAGCATCGACAACAGCTCGCGCGGCTGCTCGACGAACATCGGGTACGCGACGTACCCGGTGAGACGGACAATCTTGCCCTCGAACATCGTCAACCGATCCGGCAGCTTCTTCTTGCCCACGCGCGGGTCGTAGGATTCGCTGATGGACGTGAGGAGTTCCCAGGAAAGCTGATACGGGGCCTCAGCGGTGCCCGAGCCCTTGACCGTGAAGCGGTCGTCGATGAGGAGCGAGCCGTCGTCCTTCTTCGTGACCTTCGCGGCTGGCGCCTCGGCCGGTGGTACGGCCAGCTTGGTCTCCGCTTTGATCTCCGGCTTGATATCTGATTTATCCTCCGGCTTGGTTTCCGACTTCGCTTCGGAGGCCGCCGCGAGCGTCGTCGTCGCATCAGTTGTGGTCGGCGTCGTCGTGGAGTAGGACTTCGGCTCTGCGGTCGCAACCTCTGCGATCGGCGTGGCCTCGGCCTTGGCTTCGACCTTCGCAGGGAGCGCCGGTGTGATGGGCTTTGTCAGGGTCTGGTCGTGGGCCGGTTCAGGCAGTGAGACCGCGAGCGCTTGGTCGTTGGCTGGCGCAGCGGCTGGCTTGGACGACGCAACCCAGACGGCGACCGCTCCGCACGCAAGCAACCCGATGATGAACCAGAAAACACGCATGAGAACCTCCGATTGCCGGGCCACGACCGCTGGCCCAATGGTGTACCTCTGAGGAATGATGCCGGTTCGAAAGTGAGGCCTTGAAATGGAGGCCAAAGCCTCTGATTTCGTGCTCCAGGCCACTGTAGAAACTGTATGCGGACGCAGTTCTGTTCGCCGAACGGACAGTCTCGGTTGAGTTCATCCGCAGGATCACCCGAGAGGCTTGAGGTTTTTAGCCACAGGCGTTCGGTACGCCATGAGCGCGGGGATGAATCCTGCGAGCACCCCTAGGGCGATGGTGGCGACGACGACCAGCATCGCGACCTCGGGCGAGAGCAGCGGTTCGATAACCAGGCCGAGCCGGTCGCGCATGATCGCGGTGACGATGCGGACGCCCAGCAGGCTGATGACGAGGCCGAGGATCGCGCCGAGAACGCCGACCAGGGCGGACTCGGTGAGGACGAGCCCGAAGATGCGAGTCTGGCTCGCGCCGAGGACTCGCAGCACGGCGATCTGGCGGCGGCGCTGCTCCATCGAGTTGTAAAGCGCGAGCATGATGGCGATACCGCTCGACGCCATCACGACCCCGGCCATGCCGACAAGGATCTGGTCGATGTTGCCGACGATACTGAACAGTCTCGTGATCTCCTGGTTGGGCTGCGCGACGGTGATGGTGGGGTCGCGGCGGAGCATGTCGAAGATCTGTGGCAGGTTCGCGGGCGAATCCGAGCCCTCGCGGGTGATAAGGCGGAGGTAGAGCCCGGTGACTTTGCGGTCCTCGTCGGTGATGTCGGCGAGCGTCATGGGCGGTTCGTGGTGGGCCTTGTGATCGTGGTCGTGATCGTGGTCGTGATCGTGATCGGCGTGGTCGTGATCTTTCGATGAGTCCGCAGCGTGCTCGGCGCGTTCGCGGCGGTCGAAGGCGTGGATGATCCAGGTGCTGTTGAGGTTGGTGAAAAGGGCGCGGTCGTGAGCGCTACCCGTCGGTTCGAGGATGCCAACGACAGTGTACTTGAACTCGCTGTGAACGTGGCCTGGCGCTGGTCCGGGCTGAGCGTCCTTGGACGCTCCGGTATCTCGCGAGCCGCCCGCGCCGTGGGTGAGCGCGATCTGATCGCCGAGCTTCAGGCCTGTGGTTGCGGCCGCACGCGCGCCGAGCACGACCTGCCACTCGGTAGCGAAGAACTTCCCACTCACCAGCTTCCACGGTTCTTTGGGCACCGGTTGGAACTTCGTGAAGAACTCAGGGGTCGTGGCGAGAACCGGGTTGCCCTGGTAGGAATCGCCGAGCTGAGTAGGGACGGCAAAGTCAAGCGGGAACTTCGCGGCGATTTCTTGGTACTTCGACCACGCGATCGGGCGGCGCGGCGGGTTGGCGTAGAAGATGCCGTTGAGGATCGAGACGAGCGGGCTGGCGTCGGCGCTGACGAGCAGGTGCATGTTTCCCGAGCCGCGCTCGAACGCTCGGCGCCCCGAATCACGCATCATCAGCAGTACCAGCATCAACGCCACCGCGACGGCCACCGTGACGACGGTGGTGATCGTGGAGAACAGACGGGCGCGAAGGCTTCGGAGGATGATGGTCCAGTCGGTCATAGAGTTGCTCATCGCGCGGCCTCCTGAGTTGCTTGGGCGTTGAGGTCGCGGAGCGAGATGCGGCGCTCGAATCTTGAGGCCATCGCCGGGTCGTGGCTGACGCACAGGAGTGCCGCTCCGATCGAGCGACAGGTCTGCTGGATCAGGTCCATCGCGCCGCCCGCGTTCTCAGGGTCGAGGCTCGCGGTGGGCTCGTCGGCAAGGATGAGCGCGGGCTTGCAGGCGATGGCACGGGCGACGGCCACGCGTTGCTGCTGCCCGACGCTGAGACGGTCAGGGTCAGAGTCGGGCTTGTCGATACCGAGTTGAGCGAGGAGTTGCAACGCCGTAGCGCGGTGTTGAGATGGTGGGATCGAAGAGAACATCAGTGCCGCCATAACGTTCTCGCAGGCGCTGAAGCCGTGAAGGAGATTGAAGGTCTGGAAGATCATGCCGGTGGTTCGGCCGCGGTGCAGGTCACGCTTGGCGCGCGACAGCGACGCGAGGCTGACGCCAGCGACCTCGATCGACCCTTGCTGGATGTCGAGCAACCCGGCGACGAGTTGAAGAAGCGTGCTCTTGCCCGATCCCGAGCCGCCGGTGAGGAGAGTTTGCTCGGCGGGCGCGAGTTTGAAGTCGAGGATGTTGACGGTCCACTGCTTGTCCGCCGTACCGGGGTATTGGAACTTCAGGCTGCGGATGTGGAGCGCGAGAGTGGTGCTCATGGGTGAGCAAGGCTAGGGCGGTCGAGATGTTGAGACTGCGTTCGCGTTCTTACCGAAGATCGGCGATCGCGAGTCCAGCGAGGCAAAGAGGAAAAACCCGGCGTCGGTTTGATTCGACGCCGGGCCATGGGCAACCTGTCTCTCCTCAGATCAGGTGCCCCAGACTCGGTGCTCAGGTCATGTGCCCGAGAACTTTGTTCGCGTGAACAACTCAGGCGCGACGACGGCGCGACGCGAACACCCCGAACGCGCCAAGAACCGCGAGCGAGGTGGGTGCCGGGACGAGCGTGTCGCGGACCCATTGAATCGCGGCTTCATGCTGGGCAACGGGCTGGTTCCAGTTGAAAACGAGCCAGAACGGGTCCGTGGTTTGGAGCCCGGCGCTGCTGGTGAGTTCGAGTTCCAAGAGGTAGATTCCGTCGTCGTGCGGCGTGTCGAGGTAGTAGCTCGGGTGCTCGTGCAGCCCGCCGAGCAGATCGGTTTGGACCTGCGGGCCGACGACCAGAGAGTCGGTCAACGACGAGGTCCAGGTGTTGGGCCCGTATTCGAGCGTGATGGTGGAAACGGAGTTGGTGAGGAAGTCCGTGCCATTCCAAGCGCGAACGGCCTTACGGATGTTGACGCCGATGAAGCTGCTGCTCGGGAGCGTTCCATCGGGAACCTGGAACCCGGGCTCGTCAGTGAAGACGCTCGGGCCGACGCCGAAGAACTCGCTCTGGAAGACTCGGTCGAGGGTGCTCGCGCCGCCATTCTCGGGGATGGCGGCCGTGAACATTTTGCCGGCGCTGATCTGGATCGACACGTCGTCGGCCAGTGCCTGACCCTGGAGTGCGAAGATGGACGCGAGGACGGTTGCGGCCGAGGCCGCGGATTGGAACAGACTCTTCATGATGATCTCTCCTGAGTTCGAACAACAAGAACAACATTGATAAAACAAACAACAAGGGAACAACGAGTGACGACCGGTGTAAGGTTGGTTGGCGCGGTATCCTCCTCCGATTTTTCAAGAATGAGCGAGATTTAGCCTGTTTTTACCAACGTGAGGCGGTCGTTGTGGACGAGCGATAGGCGTCGGGCTTGATGACCTATTTGCCCAAGTCTGGATGTCTGAGGTTGGTTGCGAGCCAACCTCATGGTGAACTATGCGTGCGGGCGTGCGTGATTAGCAACCAGATTCGAAGGCCGCAACGAAGGCGTCAAAGTCGTCGCCGGTGACGAATCCGTCGCCGTCGAAGTCGGCTTCGAGACCCCCGCCCTCGAACGCGGCAACATAGGCGTCAAAGTCGTCGCCGGTGACGAATCCGTCGCCGTCGAAATCGCTCGCGCACCCGAGGAGGTTGTTCTCCACCCAGGTGTACGCGTCGTTCTGATCGGAGACGGAACCGTTCTGATTGAAGACGATGAAGAATGGTTTAGATTCGGCGAGGCCCGAGACAGTGGCCCAGAGTGTTGCTTCGAAGAGGTAGATTCCTGTTGAGGTAGGGGCGAGGAGCGTGTAACCGAAGTGGTGATGGAACTCGCCGTCGGAGGAGACGGCGAGCGAGAAACCTAGAACGGGCGTATCGGTAAGGGGTGTCAGGATCGGGCCGAAGGGCCCGAGCCTGACCTGGATGCGTTCGGGCGGGACGGTGTTAAAGTTTGATCCGCCCCACTTGCGAAGGGCCGACTGGATGGTGAAACCGATCTTGCTTGGGACGGGCCACTGGTCCGGTCCGGAATCAAACCCGGGGTCATTGGTGAAGTTCGGTGCTTCGCCGAACGTGGCGTTGAACACGCGCACGCCCATAGTGACCTGGCCGGTTGTGGAGTTAGCCAGCCCGGTCTGGACCCGCGTGCTCGTCGAGTTTGGACGAACAACGATGTCGCCAGCGTGGATCTGAGCGTGGGCGTTGAGAGCGAGGGCGAGTGTGGTGGTGATGGACATCAAGAATGATCTGGTGCGATGGTTCATGGTTGGAGCTCCGTGAGTGGGAGATGGTGTTTGAATGAGGCTGGATCAGGATCAGGAGAGAGAAGGGGTAGAGACGGGTTGAAAAACTGATCTCAAGGCAGTGAGTCGTTTCGGAACGAGGTCAGCGCTGTTTGGCGTCTGGCCAGAACTTGTTTCTGTCATAATCCGTGTACACGTCGCCGAACTTGCGCGTACCGGCATGGCCGTCGATGAATCCGTAGTTGGCGAGTGACACGGTGGAGTTTGGTGGGCCGCCGTTGGCGTTGATCTCGAGTTCCTGACCAGCGATTTTCGAGGCGCTTTCTGGGCCGTTGTCCGCCCAGCCCTCGGCGTGGACGTGGTCGGCCTTGGCAAAGTCGCTGCCGGTGTGGCCTTCGTTCATGAGCAGGAAGTGGACAACCTGGTCGGGCGCGTTGATTTTCGAGAGCCGGTCGTAAGGCTCACGCTTGAGATCGAAGCCCGGGTTCTTGCTGCGCGTGACGTAGTTGTTGAGCCCGTAGCTCGTCCAGCGCGCCACGTTCTTAAGATCGGGCGTGAGCCCCGAGTTGAGTTGATCCAGGAGCTGGTTAAGCGTGAGCCCGGTGCTCTCGCCGCCCTCGGAGGTCGGCCATTGCGGGCTGTTGTCCCCGGGAGAGTGCAGCGCGAGCGGCGTGCCGAAGTACTGCGCCAGCGTGAAGGGCCAGGCGCGTTTGACACCAGCAACGGAGGCGACCCCGCCGTGGGCGAGCCCGGCGTCGATGAAGAGTTCTTTGTTGGCATTCATATAGAGCGTGTGGGCCGATTCGAGCTGGTGGATGTTGCTGAGGCACTTGAGCGTGCGAGCGGTGCGCCGGGCCTGAGAGAGTGCCGGGAGGAGGACGCTGACCAGGATCGCGATGATGGCGATCACGACCAGCAGTTCGATGAGAGTGAAGGCGCGAGAGTTGCGAATGGACCGGGGCATGAATGCTCCCAACTCGGGCGCAGACGCGGCGTGAAGAATCGCGCGGCGGGCAGGCCTTGATTGGTGGAGAGGTAATGAAGTTCGCGGTGGAACGCCCGAGCCTCGGGCTCACGGCGAGAGGCCGGATCGAACCCGACGCGCCATCGCGAGGTTCGCTGCACGGAACAACAGGCCCGGAGTCAGGCCGGTTTTATGCGACGTACATCGGAGGCCCGCGCGGGGCGGCGAGCGCCCGGAACTCGAACGAAATCGCACGCTGGGTCGTCGCGACCTCAACGGCACCGACCGCTGTCCATCCGAAAAACTCAAGCGACGTCACGTGTGGTACGGCCCACGCCACGGTCATCAGGAGAATCTTGCAGGTTTGGCAATCTAAAGGATCGTGGTGGCTGCGGCGGCTGTGCTGTTCGGGTGAGGGCCGCGCCGTGCGATCAGAGCAGACCGCACTTTCACGGCCTAGATCGGACGAGCAGGCGCGGTCCGCATGGTTTGCGGCCTGACTCGACGCGAACTCGGCCTGTTGCCAGCAATCACGAGAGTCTTCGCTCACCAAGTGAGCCAGCAACGGGACACCCTGAATCGCCCAGCCCATGCACAGAAGCAAAGCGGCCCAAAGCGTGACAGCACCCCGCGTTCGTTGGCGAGCGGGAACACGAGGGAGAGAGTTGCGAGAATGGCGAGTTCGGCGTGAGGTCATAGGGTGAGAACGTGCTCTCAGTATCAAGAATAGCAAGCGACACGCGGCGATGCAAGAGGGAATTTGGACGGTAATTGAAAAAGTGGGTCAGCGGGAAAAAATGGTGGCTGGAAGAGGGGCAGAGGGGAAGTCGCTCGGAGAGCCGACCTACTAGAGAGCAGACCAATAGAAAAGGCTTGAACGACCTTGCGATCGTTCAAGCCCTGAGGAGAGAGAGTCCGTGAAAGTTCGGCGGATCGATTCTAAACAGAGAGAGAGAGAGAGAAAGAGTCCGCTTACGCCACTGTCGCAACCAGCGGCCGCGTCTCCACGCGAGCCACCATCGCGTTGGGAAGCTTCGACAGACCAGCCTGGATCGCGATGCGAGCCAGCTCCACGCGGTTCGTGGCCTTGAGCTTGGTGCCCAGCGAGACGCGGTGCCATTCGATTGTCTTCACCGAGCGGTGCAGTTCGCGGGCGATGTCCGCCGTCGAGAGCCCGTCGCCGATCAGCTTCAGAATCTCAGTCTCACGGTGCGTCAGCGTCGAGAGCGAGCCCTGGTCGTCCACCGCGCCGCGGATCACTTCCGTGCTGTCGCTGGGCGTGCGTAGCGAACGCGAGCCAGCCGTGAACACCATGAGCACCAGCGGCGAGCCGCCCGGCCCGATCACGCGGCGCATCACGGTCCGGTTCCACGAACCATTCACCATGCCGTCGAGCGCGACTGACTTGCCCGTCGTCGCGACGTTGCGCACAAAGGTCAGCCGCTCGTTGGCGAAATCAATCGGGTAGAACTCCTGGTAGTTTCGCCCCAGGATCGGCCCGCCCGCGCTGTTGATGAGCGTCAGGGCCAGGTCGTTGGCGAACGCGATCTTGCCGCTGGGTTCGAGCACGAGCACCGGGCTGTCGGTGTCGGCGATCAGCGCGGTCAGGATCACCGCGTTCTCAGTCCCGAGCAGCGAGGCGAG
>Ga0335397_10013002_pt1 | contig 10161 bp, 9 predicted proteins | sample MAT04_FD_205740 | JGI IMG/M metagenome (GOLD analysis project Ga0335397, IMG submission 205740) | Freshwater microbial communities from Lake Fryxell liftoff mats and glacier meltwater in Antarctica - MAT-04 (spades assembly) (version 2) ...
CGATCTCGGCGGACAGGTCGAAGTCCTCGGTCTGAATGGAAACGCGTGCCATGCTCATTCGGTCATTGTGGCAGCGGCCTGGCGGCCTGGCCCAGGCTCAGCCGCCGGTCACTGGTGGGAAAAACGCAACCTCGGCGCCTGCCACCAGAGCGGCGGACTCCTGGCACATGACCTGGTTGAGCGCAATCCGGACTGCGCGACTGTGGGCCAATCCTTCGGCGTGCGCCGGACTGCGTGCAATGAGTTCGTCACGCAGCCCTGCCAGATCGTTCGCCGTGGTCTGCACGACTTCGCTGCCGGTGCCGATGGACTCACGGATCGAGGCGAAATAACGCACAGTGACCTGCATGGTGCCGTCAACCAAGAAGATCCGACAGCGCGATGTAACGCACCGTGTCGCCTGGGGCGATCGTACGGCTCGACGGGTTGTCCACCAGCCCATCGCCCCAGACCACCGAGGTCAGGACGCCCGAACTCTGGTTGGGGAACAGGTCAAGGCCACCTTGGGCATTGCGTCGAACCCGCAGGAATTCACGCCGGCGATCGGCACGCGACCACTGGAAGTCGGCACGCATTTCCATCGCCGGAACCACCAGGTCGCGTGCACCTTGCAAGGCCAGCAGAAACGGGCGCACCAGCAACAGGAAGGTGACAAAGCTCGATACCGGGTTGCCGGGCAGGCCCATGAAGTGGGCGGCGTCAATGCGCCCGTACGCGAAGGGCTTGCCTGGCTTGATCGCGATCTGCCAGAGGTCGAGGCGGCCCAACTCAGCCACCGCCGGCTTGATATGGTCCTCTTCGCCGACGGAAACGCCGCCACTGGTGAGCACCAGGTCATGGTGCTGGGCCGCGGTTCGCAGCGCCTCGATGGTGGCTGCGCGCTGGTCCGGCACGATGCCCATATCGCTGACCAGACAACCAAGCCGCTGCAACAAGGCGCGCAGAAAAAAGCGGTTCGAGTTGTAAATGGCGCCTGGTGGCATATCGGCGGGCCTCACTTCGCCGGGCATGACGAGTTCATCGCCGGTTGAAAAGAGTGCAACGCGCGGCTTGCGGCGCACCCCCAGGGTGGACAAGCCGACGCTTGCCGCCAGACCCAGCGCCGCAGCGTTCAGCCGTTGGCCCGCCGCGAGCACCCGGGCGCCACGGGTGACGTCTTCGCCAGACCGGCGGATCCACTGCCCGGCTGCGGGAACGACGTTCACGCGCAACACATCCACATCTGCCATTGCGTCGCAGTCTTCCTGCATCACCACGGCGTCGGCACCTGATGGAATCGGAGCACCGGTGAAGATGCGCGCAGCGGTGCCGGGTTGGACCTCGGTACCGACGGCTCCCGCGGCGATGCGCTGGGTGACACGCAGCGATGCCCCGGCCTGCGCAACGTCGGCCGAACGGAGCGCGTAGCCATCCATGGAACTGTTGTCCTGGGGTGGTACCTGCAGGGCTGACACCACGTCATGCGCCAGCACACGGCCATCGGCGTCGAAGGTCGGGATCTGGTCCTGACCCTCGATCACCTGCACGTGTGCGAGCAACTCGGCCAAGGCGTCGTCGAGTAACTTCAGGGGAGCGCGTGGCGCGTTCATTCGAGGCTTTTGGACATCGGCCGCTCAGGGCCGCGCTTCGCAATGGGCTGCGATATGGGCCTTGATCGCCTGCACGTCTGCGGACATCACCAGCACGCGCTTGGGCAGATCCTCGATGCCCTCGAAACCGGGCGGACGTGCCGGTGCACGCCCCAGGGCCTCGACAATGGTGTCGGCGAACTTGATCGGCAGAGCAGTTTCCAGAACGATCATCGGCATGGTGGCGTGCAGATGGGCCTGCGCCACCTGGAGGCCATCTGCCGTGTGGGTGTCGATGACCTCGCCGAAACGCGCGTCGGCGTCGCGAATGGTTGCCAACCGGTCGGCATGCGTGCTGCGCCCACTGGCAAAACCGAAGACCCGCGCCGCATCAGGAAACGCCGCATCGGCCGAGAGGTCAAAGAAGCCGTACTCGCGCAACTGTCGGTCGAACAGGTCGCGCACCAGTGTTGCATCGCGCCCCAGCAAGTCGAACACGAAGCGCTCGAAGTTGGATGCCTTGGAGATGTCCATGGATGGGCTTGACGTCTCGTGGGTGTCAGCACTGCTGCGCACCCGGTAGACGCCGGTGCGGAAAAATTCGTCGAGCACGTCGTTCTCGTTCGTGGCCACGACCAGGCGGTCGATCGGCAGGCCCATCATGCGCGCCACATGGCCGGCACACACGTTGCCGAAATTGCCGGACGGCACGGTGAATCGCACCTTTTGCTCGTTCGAGGCAGTGGCCTGGAAATAGCCGGCAAAGTAGTACACGACCTGTGCCACCAGACGCGCCCAGTTGATCGAATTGACCGTGCCAATACGGTAGCGGCGCTTGAAGTCCAGGTCGGAAGAAACGGCCTTGACGATATCCTGGCAATCGTCGAAAACCCCCTGTAGCGCAATGTTGTGGATGTTCGCATCCATCAGGCTGAACATCTGCGCTTGCTGGAACGGGCTCATGCGGCCGTACGGGCTGGTCATGAAAACCGCAACACCCTTCTTGCCCCGCATGGCATATTCGGCGGCGCTGCCGGTGTCGCCACTGGTGGCGCCCAGGATGTTGAGCGTCTCGCCGCGGCGCGCCAGTTCGTACTCGAACAGGTTGCCAAGCAACTGCATGGCCATGTCCTTGAAGGCCAGTGTCGGCCCGTTGGACAAGGACTCCAGATAAACAGGTGCGGCACCCGGTCGGTCGCCGCCGGACCGGTCCACAAGACGGCGCAAAGGCACGATCTCGGGGGTACCGAAAACCGCCTCGGTGTAGGTCCTGGTGCAGATCGCCCGCAGATCGTCCGCCGGGATGTCATCGAGGTACAGCGACAGCACCTCGAACGCGAGCTCGGCATAGGGCAACGCGCGCCAGCGCGTGAGCGTCGCGTCGTCCACGCGGGGATAGCTGCGTGGCAGGTACAGACCCCCGTCCGGCGCCAGCCCTTCCAGCAGGATGTCGCAAAAGTGCTGTCCGCAGGCGTACCCCCGGGTCGACAGATAGTCCATCAGGCCAGCTCTTCCTTGCGGATGCGGGTGATCGGCTGCAGCACGCTGGGCAAGGCCTGCATGCGGGCCAGTGCGTCGTTCATCGTGCCCTCGCGGGTGTCGTGCGTCAGAATGATCAGGTCGGTCTGGGCCACCTGCCCGGCAGCCACCACCTCATCGGCTTCACGTTGCAACACCGCGTCGATGCTGATACCCGCATCCGCCAGGATGCCCGTGACCTTGGCCAGCACGCCAGCCTGATCGGCCACGCGCAGGCGCAGGTAGTAGGCCGTGACGATCTCGCTCATCGGCAGCACCGGCAAATCGCTCATGGCATCCGGCTGGAAGGCCAGATGCGGCACGCGCTGTGCGGCATCGGCCGTGTGCAGCCGGGTGATGTCCACCAGGTCGGCGATCACCGCGCTGGCCGTCGGCTCGCTACCGGCACCCTTGCCGTAGTACAGCGTGGTGCCAACAGCATCCCCCTGCACCATGACCGCGTTCATCGCGCCCTCGACATTGGCGATCAGGCGCTTCATCGGCACCAGGGCGGGGTGCACCCGCAACTCGATACCGCGCACGCCACCCGAGTGGGTATCGATGCTGCGTTTGGTGATGCCCAGCAACTTGATGCGATAGCCGAGCTGGCCCGCGTATTGAATGTCCTGCGCAGTGAGGCTGGTGATGCCTTCCACATAGGCCTTGTCGAACTGCACCGGAATGCCGAAAGCGATGGCCGACATGATGGTGACCTTGTGGGCGGCGTCAATACCTTCGATGTCGAACGTCGGGTCGGCTTCGGCATAACCCAGTCGCTGGGCCTCCTTGAGCACCACGGCGAAATCCAGCCCCTTGTCGCGCATCTCGCTGAGGATGAAGTTAGTGGTGCCATTGATGATGCCGGCGATCCACTGAATGCTGTTGGCCGTCAATCCCTCGCGCAAGGCCTTGATGATCGGGATGCCACCGGCCACGGCCGCCTCGAAGGCCACCATCACGCCCTTGGCATGGGCGGCGGCGAAGATCTCGGTCCCATGCACCGCCAGCAGGGCCTTGTTGGCGGTGACCACGTGCTTGCCAGCCGCGATGGCTTCCATGACCAGCTGGCGGGCGATGCCATAACCGCCGATGAGTTCGATGACGATGTCGATGTCCGGATTGGCAATCACAGCGCGGGCATCACTGACCACGCGCACATCCGGCCCGACCAGCGACTGCGCGCGCGCAACGTCGAGATCAGCGACCATGGTGATTTCAATGCCGCGGCCGGCCCTGCGCCGAATCTCGGCCTGGTTGCGTTTCAGGACACTGAAAGTGCCGCTACCGACGGTACCGATGCCCAGAAGGCCAACTTGGATAGGAGTCATGGAATGGAACAGGAAGGGTGCAACGAAATGGGCGCCGGCTCAGGCACGCTGTGCCACCAGCTTCATCGCGCCGCGCGCATGGGTGTCGCCATGGCGCTTGCGATAGAGCTCCAGGAAACGTGCAATACGACCGATGGCCTCTCGCAGGTCGTCCTCGTGGGGCAGGAACACGATCCGGAAGTGGTCGGGCTGGCCCCAGTTGAAGCCGGTACCCTGCACCAGCATGACCTTGGTTTCTTGCAGCAGTTCAAGCACGAAGTCCTGGTCGTTCTGGATCGGATAGACCGCCGGATCCAACCGCGGAAACATGTACAGCGCCGCTAGCGGCTTGACGCAGGTGACACCAGGAATGGCGGTGATGAGTTCATATGCCAGATCACGCTGGCGGCGCAGGCGACCGCCCTCGGCCACGAGATCATTGATGCTCTGGTAGCCGCCCAGCGCGGTCTGGATCGCCCACTGTCCCGGCACGTTGGCGCATAGGCGCAGGTTGGACATCATGTTCAGACCATCGATGTAGTCGCGCGCTGGCTTCTTGTCGCCCGACACAATCATCCAGCCGGAACGGTAACCGCAGGAGCGGTAGCTTTTGCTGAGGCTGTTGAAGGTCAGTGTCAGCACTTCGGTACTGAGCGACGCGATGGCAGTATGGCGCGCACCGTCGTACAGGACCTTGTCGTAGACCTCGTCGGCGAAGATCACCAGGTTGTGCTCACGCGCGATGGCGATGATGCCGCACAGCAGTTCGTCCGAGTACAGTGCCCCTGTGGGATTGTTCGGGTTGATGACTACGATGCCCTTGGTTCGGGATGTCACCTTGGCGCGAATGTCATCCAGGTTGGGCATCCAGCCGTTGTCTTCCTCGCACAGGTAATGCACTGGTGTACCGCCGGACAGCACCACAGCAGCGGTCCACAGGGGGTAGTCCGGCGACGGAATCAGCATTTCGTCGCCGTCGTTGAGCATGGCGTTGCTGGCCATCACGATCAGCTCGGAGGCACCATTGCCCAGATAGATGTCGTCGAGCGTGACCCCCTTGACGCCTTGCTGCTGCGTGTAGTGCATGACGGCCTTGCGCGCGGCGAAAATGCCCTTGCTGTCCGAGTAACCCGCTGAGTTCGGCAAGTTGCGGATCATGTCCTGCTGGATCTCTTCGGGGGCGTCGAATCCGAACACCGCCAGGTTCCCGATGTTGAGCTTGATGATCTTGTGCCCCTCTTCCTCCATGCGGTGCGCGCACGCCAGGATCGGGCCCCGGATGTCATAACAGACGTTGTCGAGCTTGGACGATTTGCGAATTGTTTTCATGGGATCTCCAGCACGGTGACGAGCCTGCAGCAAACCTATAATTTGACCACAGTTCACTCTCGGCAACGCCCCATGAAACTCCAGCCCGACAAATCCTCCGTCCAGTCGATCACGGGTTACGGCACTGGCTGGGTTGCAGTCGATGGCGAACGCATCGACAGCAGCATCGTGATCAGTTCCTCCGGGCTGCGCCACGCCTGGCATTGTCACCACTTCGCCGACCTGACCGAACCGCACTTTGCACTTTTGGCGGACGCCGAGCCCGAGTTGGTGGTGTTCGGCAGCGGGGATCGCATCCAGTTTCCTCCTGCTGCCTGGCTGCGCGTCCTGATGGGCAAGCGCATCGGCCTGGAAACGATGGATACGCGCGCGGCCTGCCGGACCTACAACATTCTTGCCGGCGAAGGGCGCCGCGTCGTGGCCGCGCTTCTGATTGAAAACACCCTGCAATAAGCCGAAGCGAGCGGCCTTTTGCGGCTAAAATATCGGGCTGCGGTCGGAGCCGTTCGCATGCTTCTTGCATGTCCCGCTTCAGCCAGACCCTGACACATTCTGCACGCGAGACTCAAGAAACTTATGGCGATCGTTGTCAACAAACCTCTCCCCGAATTCGAAGCCAATGCCACCAGTGGCGTCAAAGTCTCCAACACCACACACTTTGGCAAGACCATGGTGCTGTACTTCTACCCCAAAGACAACACACCCGGATGCACCACCGAAGCCATGCAGTTCCGGGACAAGTACAAGGATTTCGTGAAGGCCGGCGCTACCGTGTTTGGGGTCTCGCGCGACAACATGAAGTCCCACGAGGATTTCAAACTCAAACTGGAACTGCCGTTTGAGCTGATCGCAGATACCGAAGAGAAGATGTGCCATATGTTCGGGGTGGTGAAGAACAAGATCATGTACGGCAAAAAGGTCAAGGGCATCGAGCGCAGCACCTTCCTCGTCGGCGCAGATGGGCTGCTCAAGGAAGAGTGGCGCGGCCTGAAGGTACCGGGCCATGTGGACGATGTGCTGAAGGCCGTCAAGGCCCTGAAAAAGGCGGCCTGACGCTGTCATACCTGCGCCGAAGTGCTCATGCATAATGAGCCGCATGTTGTTGAATCCAGCCTGCGTTCGCCCTGCAAAGCCGCCTGTGTCCCAGGCGGCTTTTTGTTTTGCCTGACGTCTGACGCGTCGCCCGCCCAGCCTGACCTCCTCCTTACCATCGCGAGCCCACCGGTCCATGCCACTTCCCCCAGCCCCTACCAAACGCGCATCGCAGCTCAATCTCGACACTTACGAGGCCCCAATCCGGCCATTGCCCGCGGCACGCAAGGCAAGCGCGCCCGATGCTGCTCCAGCGCCCGTCGCTGCGCGCCGGATTGGTGCGCTGGAGCAACCGGCGCGCCAGCGCGAAACCGATGTGCTCGCGCCGGTGCCCGTCGAGTCCAAAGGCCAGACCGTGATCGATCTGCCAGTGAGCCGACTGGCAGATCGACACACCGGCCGCAAGGTTGCGGATGGGTTCAGCCGCGCGCGCAAGCGCAAGACGGGTGGCCCCGTGAAGCTGTTCGTGCTCGATACCAACGTGTTGTTGCACGATCCCATGTGCCTGTTCCGGTTCGAGGAACACGACATCTTCCTGCCGATGATCGTCCTCGAGGAACTCGACAGCCACAAAAAGGGCATGACCGAGGTGGCCCGCAACGCGCGCCAGACGAGTCGGTCGCTCGATGCGCTGGCTACCACCAGCGGTTCGGACATCGGCAACGGCCTGCGCCTGGACGCCACCGGCCACACCGACGCCCGGGGCAAACTGTTCTTTCAAACCCAGGTGCTGGGCTATACACTGCCCACCAGCCTGCCACAGGGCAAGGCGGATAACCAGATATTGGGCGTCGTGGAAGCCCTGCGCCAGCTGCATGGCGGTGCCGAAGCCGGCAAGGCGGCACGCGAGGTTGTCCTGGTGTCGAAAGACATCAACATGCGCATCAAGGCGCGCGCCCTGGGCTTGGCCACGGACGACTACCAGAACGACAAGACCCTGGACGACGGCGACCTCCTGTATGCAGGCTCGTTTGCGCTGCCGGGCGACTTCTGGGCCACGCATGGGCAAACCGTCGAGAGCTGGCAGCAGGGCGTGCACACGTTCTACCGCGTCAATGGTCCGGTCGTTCCGAGCCTGCTGATCAACCAGTTTGTCTACTTCGAGTCGCCGGGTGAACCCAGTTTGTATGCCCGTGTGACCGAGATCCGCGGCAGCACCGCCGTATTCAAGACCCTCAAGGACTACAACCACCTCAAGAATGCCGTGTGGGGCGTGACCACCCGCAACCGCGAACAGAACTTCGCCATGAACCTGCTCATGGACCCTGAGGTGGACTTTGTCACCCTCACGGGCACCGCCGGCAGCGGCAAGACCCTGATGGCGCTGGCCGCCGGACTGACGCAGGTGCTGGATGACCGCCGTTACACCGAGATCATCGTCACCCGCGCCACCGTGAGCGTGGGCGAAGACATCGGATTCCTTCCGGGCACCGAAGAGGAAAAGATGGGACCCTGGATGGGAGCCCTGGACGACAACCTCGAAGTGCTGGGCAAGACCGACACCAGTGCCGGCGAATGGGGCCGTGCCGCCACCAGCGAACTGATCCGCAGCCGCATCAAGATCAAGAGCATGAACTTCATGCGCGGGCGCACCTTCCTCAACAAGTACGTCATCATCGACGAAGCCCAGAACCTCACCCCCAAGCAGATGAAAACGCTGATCACCCGCGCTGGCCCGGGCACCAAGATCATCTGCATGGGCAACCTGGCGCAGATCGACACGCCCTATCTGACCGAAGGCTCATCGGGACTGACCTTCGCGGTGGACAAGTTCAAAGGCTGGCCCCACGGCGGCCATATCACGCTGGCCCGCGGCGAGCGCTCGCGCCTGGCAGACTTCGCCAGCGAGGTCCTCTAACCCCGACGCACGTGCTCAGTAGTCTTTGGCGCTGCCGCTGGCCAGGTTCTCGAACTTGGTGATCGGCTTGAGGAACGCCAGCTTCACCGTGCCGGTGGGGCCATTGCGCTGCTTCGCAATGATGACCTCGGCGATTCCTGGCTCTTTGCAGGCGTCCTTGGTGTAGTACTCGTCGCGGTAGATGAACATGATGATGTCCGCGTCCTGCTCGATGGCGCCGGATTCCCGCAAATCGCTCATCATCGGGCGTTTATCGGGCCGACTCTCGACGCTGCGGTTGAGCTGCGAGAGCGCAATCACCGGGCACTTGAGCTCCTTGGCCAGCATCTTGAGCCCGCGCGAAATCTCGCCCAGCTCGGTGGCACGATTCTCGTCACTGGACGCCGAGCCGCTCATCAGCTGCAGGTAGTCGACCACGATCAGGCCCAACTGCCCGCATTGGCGGGCCAGGCGCCGCGCATTGGCGCGCAGCTCGCTGGAGGTCAGGCCTGCGCTTTCGTCAATGTGCAGCGAAATGGTGCGCAGCTTCTCGATCGCCTCGGTCAGGCGGGGCCACTCTTCGTCGGTCAGCTTGCCGGTACGCAGATGGCCCTGGTCGATGCGGCCGATCGAACCCACGATCCGCACAGCGAGCTGGGCCGCGCCCATTTCCATTGAAAACACCGCAACCGGAAGGCCCTCCTGCAGGGCCACGTTCTCGGCAATGTTGATGGCAAGGGCCGTCTTGCCCATGGACGGACGCGCGGCCAGCACGATCAGGTCGCCGGCCTGAAACCCGGCCGTCAGGCGGTCAAGGTCATAAAAACCGGTCGGCACACCCGTCACATCGTTGGGGTTGTCGGCCATCTCCTGTACCCGGTCCAGCAGGTCCACCACCAGCGTGTCCATGCCCTGGAAGCCTCGCTTCATGCGTGAACCTTGCTCCCCGATGTTGAAGATCTTCTGCTCGGCCTCGTCCACAATGGTGGCGACAGGGCGACCCTGTGGGTTGAACGCGTTGGTTGCGATCTCATCGCTGGCACTGACCAGCTTGCGCAGGATCGAACGCTCGCGCACGATCTCCGCGTAGCGGCGGATATTGCCGGCACTGGGCACATACTGCGCCAGCGCATTGAGGTAGCTCAGCCCCCCTACCTCTTCTGCCTTGCCCAGGCTTCGCAGCTGCTCGAACACGGTGATGACATCCGCTGGCCGGCTGGCATTGACAAGCCCGCTGATAGCCTGGTACACCAGCCGGTGTTCATAACGGTAGAAGTCACCCTCCCCCAGCAAATCGGCTACCCGGTCCCAGGCGCCGTTGTCGAGCAGCAGCCCGCCAAGCACGCTGGACTCGGCTTCGATCGAGTGGGGCGGTATGCGCAGTTGCGCCACCTGGCGGTCATGGCCATAGTCGTCGATAGCGGACAAAACAGCGGACATCGGGGATTCCATGGGGGTCACCCGATGCTACGCGCTGGCGGGCAATGCGTCGAGCGATAAGCCTGGGCAA
>Ga0335397_10013005_pt1 | contig 10159 bp, 8 predicted proteins | sample MAT04_FD_205740 | JGI IMG/M metagenome (GOLD analysis project Ga0335397, IMG submission 205740) | Freshwater microbial communities from Lake Fryxell liftoff mats and glacier meltwater in Antarctica - MAT-04 (spades assembly) (version 2) ...
GCGACGATGACGCGCGAGCCCTTCATGCCGGCGAGGTGCTGGATCGCGCCCGAGATGCCGACCGCGACATACAGCTTCGGCGCCACGACCTTGCCCGTCTGGCCGACCTGCAGATCGTTCGGCACGTAGCCCGCGTCGCACGCGGCGCGGCTCGCGCCCATCGCCGCGCCGAACGCGTCGACGAGCGGCTCGAGCACGGTCTTGAAGCCCTCGGCGCTCTTCAGCGCACGCCCACCGGAGACAACGGTCGCAGCTTCGCTCAGCTCCGGCCGCGCCGACTTCGTGCTCTGCTCGAGCGCGACGAACTCGATGCGCGCGCCCGCGCCGTCGGCCGCAGCAGCGGCGAGATCTTCGACCGGGCTCGCGCCCCCGCTCGGCTCGGCCGGCTCGAACTCGGACTGCCGCGGCGTCGCGACCTGCACCGCCGTGGTGATTTGTACGTAGCCGTACACGTTGCCCGCGTACATCGGGCGCTTGAACGTCACGGTGCCGCCCTCGGCCGAGACGCCGCTCACGTCGCTCGCGACACCGGCGCCGAGCTTCGCTGCGACGCGCGGCGCGAGGTCCTTGCCGAACGTGCTCGCGGTCATCGTGACCACGCCGTAGCTCTTGCCGAGCGTCGCGATCGTCGGCGCGTATTTCTCGGCGAGATAGCCGCCGTCGATCTGCGTCGCGAACACCTTGCGCGCGCCGAAGCCGGTGAGCTCCGCCGCCGAGGACTTGGCGCCGTCGCCGATGGCGAGCACGTCGAACGCGCCGCCCGTGCCTGCCGCGATCTGCTTCGCGAGCGTGATTGCGCTGTGCGTCGTCTTGCGCACCTTGCCGTCGAGCAGCTCTGCGATGACCAATACGTCCGTCATGGTTCGTTCTCCGTAGCTCAGATGATTGTGGGAAGAACGTTCAGAGGACCTTCGCCTCGCTCTTGAGGAGCGAGACGAGCTCGTTGACGTCGGTGACGAACTTCGCGCCACCCTTGCGGGCGGGCGGCAGCTCGAACTTGGTGTACTTCGAGGTCGTCGCGGTCTCGATGCCGAGCCCCGCGAGCGGCTGCTCGTCGATGGTCTTCTTCTTGGCCGCCATGATGCCCTTGAGCGACGCGTAGCGCGCGCCGTCGCCGTACGCGTGATCGGCCGGCGTCGCGCCGTTCTTCACCGACCCGGGCGCCGTGATGCGCAGATCGACGGTGATGACGCAGGGAGCTGTGACCTTCACCTTGAGCACACCGGTGTCGACCTCGCGGCCGACGAGGAACGTCTTGCCGCCGTCGCTCGTCTCGATGGTCGCGGCGAACGACGCGACCGGCCAGCCGAGCAGCTCGCCGAGGATCTGCCCGGCGGTGTTGGAGTCACCGTCGACGGCCTGCTTGCCCATCACGACGACGTCAGGCTGCTCCTTGTCGACGATCGCCTTGAGCGCGCGCGCGACGACGAACGAGTCGAGCTGCTCGTCCTCGGCGAGCGCGTGCACGGCGCGATCCGCGCCCATCGCCAGCGCCTGACGCAGCGTCTGCGCCGCGTCCTTGCCGCCGATCGACATCACGATCGTCTCGCCGAGCTTCTCCTGCGTCTTCGCGTTCTCGTTGAGACGCAGCGCGGCCTCGACGGCGTACTCGTCGAAGGGGTTGATCTTCCACTCGAGGCCATCCGTCGTGACGCGCGAGCCGTCAGCGGCGACCTTCACCTTGTTGGCGTTGTCGGGGTCAGAGACCCGCTTCACTGGGACGAGGATCTTCACGTGGGCTCCGGAGAGGTGAGAGAGCGAGCTTGCGGGGAGCGGATGCGAATGCCGTCGAGGAAGACGGAGGTGATCTGAATCGCGGCCTTGGTGAGCCCGCCGGGCTCGGCGCCGCCAAGCGCCCAGGTGAGCGCGACTCCGTCGAGCGCACCGAACAGCGCGCGCGCCAAGATGCGCGGATGGGCGTCCGCGCGCACCACGCCTTCGCGCTGTCCGTCTGCGATCACGCTGCCGAGCACCTCGAGGTATTCGACGAACAGCGGCGTCGCGTATTGCTTCAGGAGGCGCGACGACTGGCGCAGATTCACGGTGATGACCTCGGCGAGATCGCGCTGACCCTCGAGCAGCCCGAGCTGCAGCCCGACGATGCGCCGCATCCGCTCCTCGAACGCGGGCGACGCCGCGATCTCGCGCCGCAACACCTCGAGCAGGCGCGTGATCCGATCCTCGAAGATGCAGACGAGCACGTCGTCTTTGTTCTTGAAGTAGAGGTAAATCGTGCCGTCGGCGACGCCCGCCGCCTTGGCGATCTCGCTGACGCGCGTCGCGTAGAAGCCCTTGCGCGCGAACACCTTGATGGCGGCGCGCAGGATGCGCTCGCGCTTGTCCGGGCCGCCCGCTGCGCGCGTCTTTTCAGCGGCGCCGGCTGCGCGCGTTTTGTCAGCGGCGCCGGCTGCGCGCGTTTTGTCAGCGGCGCCGGCTGCGCGCGTTTTGTCAGCGGCGCCGGCTGCGCGCGTTTTGTCAGCGGCGCCGGCTGCGCGCGTTTTGTCAGCGGCGCCGGCTGCGCGCTTGGCGCTCGTCGCGGGCGTGCCGCTGCTCTTCGCGGACTTCGTCGCGCTCGGCTTGCGGGCGCGCGCCTTGGCGGGCGCGCTGAATGACGATTCACCGCTCGACACGCCGCGGAACTAACACGCACGCTTTGGTCCGTCAACGCGCTCCCGGGCGCGGCGCGCGGGTCGTCTCGCGCGCGCCGCCTCGCGCTCCTCGGTGCGCACGGCACGACGCTTGCTGTGCGTCGACGCATGGAATCGTCGCGCATCACAGGGTCGCGCCACACTCCGCCAGCGGGCGGGCACGAGGCGTCGCTGCGCGAAGCGCTCGGCGACTCGGTCGGGGCGCTTTGGTCAGCCCCTGTCGCTGCCGTGAGCGCGCTTCGCCACGCGCGGATGTTCCACCCGCGTGGCGTCGCGCTACACGGGACGGTCGAGGCGCACCCCGGGCCGTACGCGGAGCTGGCGCGAGCGCTCGAAGGGCCGGCGCTCGCGCGTCTATCCGGCGCGCTGTTCAAGCGCGATGTGCCGCACCTTGAGGTCCTCGGTGTCGCGCTGCGCTTCGCCAGCGAGCGCGTGCGCGATGCATCGCCGCGCGACGGCGATCAGGACTTGTTGTTCGCGACGATGGTGAGCCCGCTGACGATGCCGCTGGCGCCCTTCACGACACGCTCGGACGACTTCCTCGCCAACCACTACTGGGCCGTCGCGCCATTCGCCGTCGCTGGGATCGGCCGCGTGAAGTTTCGTCTCGCGCCGCTCGCGCCGACGCTGCCCAGTACGCTCGGGCGCAACGCGGCGCTCCTTCGCGACATCGCGGCCGGCGGTGTCGCGTTCCACATCGAGCTCCGCCCCACGTTCCGCTGGCCGTGGCGAGCGATCGCGACGCTGCGCCTCGAGTCGGAGTCCGCCGTGGATCAGGAAGCGCTTCGCTTCGATCCGTTCCGAGCGGGGCGAGGAATCGTGCCGGTGGGCTTCGTGCACGCGATTCGGCGCCGAACGTACGCAGCCAGCCAAGCCGCGCGGCCCGCCTCGAGCGAAGTCAGCGCGCGCTGAGGCTCCAACCCGACGTCGTTGCCCGGTTCTTGCAACTCCGTGCTCGCGTTCCGTGAAACCCAGCGAAGTCCGCTCGAGCGCAAAGGAAACGTCGATGCTGAACAGCGAATGGTCGTCGCCGGGTGGTTCGAACGAGACGGTCGCAGTGCTACAGCTGACGCCTTCCGCCTCAGTGAAATTGGGCGCTGAGCGATTCTGGACGCTGCCGAAGAGCAACTCCTATCTCGGCGTCGACGAGCGCGACATCCTGCTCGCGACCGACTCGCACCGCGGCGGCAGCGGCGACTTCGTGCTGGTTTTCAATGCGCGTGACGAGCAGCAGACGCTCTGGTCCATCGACCCGGAGCTCGACGACCCTGCAGCCAATCGCGTCGCTGAGCACTTCCTCCGCGCCCAGCTTCCTCTTTATCGAGAGCTGTTGGCGAGGCGCGCGATCGCGTTCTTCAGCGTCGGGCTGTCGCTGCGCGACGCGGTGCTGCTGCGCTGCGCGAGCAGCCGCCTCGCACGCCTCCTCGGGTCAGTCGGCAGCAGCCTCAGCGCCGAGGTCGGCTCCGACGCGTGGCTGATGGGCCGCTTCGCGGTGTTCACGTCGGGCCGCTCCGCCGAGACGCTCAACAACGTGCTGCCGAAGATGGCCAATGTCCTCGGCCGCCGCGGCGAGCGCGCGCGCCGCCAGTCCCGCGAGATCACCAGCTGGGTGCCGCCGAAGTCCGGCTGAGCGAGAGCGGCCTGCCGTCAGCGTCCACCGGCGCTGCCGGCTGGGCGCGCGATGACGTAGCGCACGCGCGCGGACATGAGCGCGTCGACGACGCGTCCGAGCGCGGCGTCGGAAGCTGGCGCGAGCACCGTCGAGCCGCCGTCGATGCGCGCTGCCGCCAGCGCCGATGCGACGAGCGCTGGCGCGGCGAGCGCTTCGGCGTGACGCTCGGCCAAGCGCGCACGTACGCTGCGGACCGCGGCGTCGCCGACCGCGCCCGCGCCGAGCAACGCCGTCGCGCGGCGTACGGCAGAGGGCAGCGCGGCAAGAGCATCTTCGTCAACGTCGAGCGCGATCCACGCGAACGCGCCAGCCGCGCCGAGCTCGCCCCCTGCCGCGACGAAGCGCGCGCCCGGTGCGGCGCTCAGCTGCTCACCGAGCGCGAGCGCCGCCGCGCGCGCGTCGATGCCGGTCGCCGTGCCAGCGACGTCTGCGCCACGCAGCTCGGCGGGCTCTGCGCGCAGCGTGACCACGACGCGCACGCCCGGGCCGCGCCAGGTCGCTGCGACGACGTCGTCGATCGCCGCTGCCGCCACGCGCTGCGGTGCTCCGAGCGCGCCCGCATCGAGCGCCGCGAGTCGTCGACCGAGGCGCGCGCTGCTGGCGGACACGTCGACGTCTCCAGCGAGCGCGACCGCGATCCGCGCGCCACGGCGGGCCCCGACGAGCATCGCGCGGACCTCGCCGATGGGTACGCTGCCGACGCGGTCTGGTTCGCCACGCGGTGCGATCACGGCGGGCGTCTCCGGCGCGAGCGCCCGAGCTGCGAGCGACTGTGCGTGCGCGACCGGATCGACGCGCACGTCGAGCGACGCGACCAGCACGTGCCGCGCATCTTCGATCGCGGCGTCGTCAGGGCTGACCTCGAGCGCGCAGTGCAGCGCGCGCAGCAGCGCGGCTTCTTCGTGCGCGGTTGCGACGAATCCGAACGAGCGCGCGTCGACGACCGGCTGCAACGACGTGTCGTCGTGTCGCGCGCCGTCCACACATGCGGCGACGAGCGCCTCGGCGGCCAGCGCTGCGCGACCGAGCACGCCCGTCGGTTCGCCTGCGGCATCGGCGGAGAAGCGGACCGCGAGCGCGCGAACGGTGGCGCCAGGCAGCCCGCGCACCTCGATGCGTGCGCCGTTGGTCAGCGCCACCGACGCCGAGCGCGCCGTCACCGAGCCGCGCACAGGCGCGTCCGCGGACGCGAGCGCCGCCGCCCGCGCGCGCATCGCGGCCGTCGTCGTCTCGCGCGCGAGCGCGGCGTCTGGATCGGGCACGCGGACGCTCGGCGCGCGCCCGCCGCGGACGACGACGCCCACCGCGATCGCGGAGTCGGCGCTGGCATCCGTCGTCTGCATGTCGCCGATCATGAATGCGCGCCCGTAGCTGCGCGCAAGCACGTCGAGCGCATCGGGTGGCGTCGGCGCGTCCGCTGCGTCGTCGGTCTCGCGTCGTGCGATCTCGAGCGCTGCGACGAGCTGCGCGACCCACGCGCTCACGCCGCCGAAACTCCGCGCATCGCCAGCGCGCCGTGCGAGTACGACGCCGTGACCGCGGACACCGAAGCCGATCGCGGTGCCGCGCACCCCACCAGCGTGCGCTCCGTCGCGCACACCGACGCCAACCTCCGCATAACGCTGCGCATTCATCCGCGCGGCGATCGCGCCCGCCCGCCGCACGCTGCCGACGCGCAGCGCGACGCTCACCGCGTCCGACTCGCTGACCGTCACGCGCACCGGCTCCGCGGCTTGTGCGCTCGGCCCCGTGTCAGCGCGTGCACCCGCCGGCGACGCCGCGCGCTCCCCCCGCGCAGCGCTCGCGGCAGGCGCTGACGCGAGCGCCGCTGCGACGGCCGCGCGCAGCGTCGCACCATCGACGTCGCCCGCCGCGACGAACAGCGCGCGCGATGGCCCATAGTGCGCGTCCGCAAAGCGCGCGACGTTCGCGGCGGAGAGCCGCGCATCGTCCTCGACGCGACCAAACGCGCCACCACCCGCCTCGCCGATCACGCCGCGCAACGCGAGCCCGTCGGCGGTTCGCACATCGTCCGTCAGCGCGCGCCGCCGTGCGTCGACGATCGCCCCGCGCACCCGCAGCAGCTCGGCCTCGTCGACCTCGCGCGTCGCGAGCACGCCCGCGAGCTGCGCGGCGCACTCCAGAAGCCGCGCCGGCGTACACGACACCGACCACTCCGTGCCGTCAGGCTCGACGCGCACGCGCACACCCTCGGTACGCGCCGCCGCGAGCCACGCGACCGCCGTCGCGAGCTGCGGCGGCGTCGCATCGCGCGAGCCCGCGTCGACGAACAGCGCCAGCGTCACTGCGCCGTCCGTCGCACGCGGGACCGCTAGCGTCGCCGCTCCACCGGCACGCTCGAGCTCCGGCTGGCGCGCCGCTGCCGCTCGTCGCGCGTGCCGCGTCTCCGCTTCGCTCGCCCGCGTCGTCGTTGCGCCACAGCCGACGCTGCTCAGCAGAGCGCACGTGGCCACCACCGCGCCGGCGCACCGCAGCGCGCGTAGCGCGCGGCGCACGTGAACGAAGCGCGTCGCGCTCACGACGGCGGCTCCTCGCCCCGGACCAAGCGCGCGATGTTCGGCGCGTGCGCCGTCACCACCAGCACGAACACGCTCAGCGCCATCCACGTGCGCGGCGTGAGCTGCTGCGCGTCCCACGCGTCGCACGCCGCCGTCAGCAGCGCGCCGAGCAGCGCACCGAGCAGCGAGCCGACACTCGCGCGCCGCGAGAGCGCCTTGCCGACGACATAGCCGAGCCCCGCGCCGACGCCCGCCACCGGCACTACGACGAGCAGCACGCCGAGCCCCGTCGCCGCGCCCTTGCCGCCGCGCAGCCCATGCCAGATCGGCCACAGGTGTCCGGCGACCGCTGCGACCCCGCTCGCCGCCGTCCACGCGCTGGTCGCGCCGCAGATCAGCACCGCCAGAAGCGTCGGTAGCGCGCCCTTGAGCGCGTCGAGCAGCAGCACCACGCGCCCAGTCGGCTTGCCGAGCGCACGCCCGACGTTCGTCGCGCCGACGTTGCCGCTGCCGACGCTGCGCAGATCGACACCGCGATACCGCGCGATCACGAGCCCGAACGACACGGAACCGAGCAGATACGCAGCCGTCACGATGCTGAGCCCGACCCACACGCGGCCGAGCATAGCCCGCCAGGCGCGCGCGCTGCTGGCTCTTGCCCCTCGCCCGCAAGCGCGTCGCTTTGTTGGAGTCGGCCGCGTGCGCGACTACACTTGCCTACATCGACGCACCTCTCGCCCAGCCCAACGCTGGACGGCGGGTGCGCGCGGGAGGCGAACGATGAGCGAGCGCAGAAACGCGATGCGAGTGCCGATTGGCGTGTATCTCGACCAGATCGTCGGCGAGGAGACGCACCGCTGCTTCGGCACGGACCTCAGCCCGACCGGCGTCTACATGGAGCGCCCGTTCTCGGCGCTGACGCGTCCCTCACGCGACGTCCAGCTAGAGCTCCCGCTGCCCGGCCTGAGCGAGCCGCTGTGGGCGCGCGGCGAGGTCATCTACGATCGCGTCGACGGCCTCTTTCACGGCCAAGCGATCCGCTTCGTCGCGATGGCCCGGGCCGAGCGCCAGGCGCTCGAGCGCTACCTGTTCGAGCAGCGTCGCGAGCTGTATCGCCCGTACGTACGCCTCTCCCACGGTGTCCGCGTCGTGCGCCCCGCCAAGCGCACTTCCAACTAGACCACCTGTCAACTAGACCACCTGTTTTTTCGACAGCTCCTTCAGGCCGCGATCTCGACCGGCGCGTCGAGCCCGACCACGTGCGCGAGCTCGCGCTCGAGGCGGCAGCGGATCTTGTGCTTCTTCGAGTACACGGTCTTGATCGAGATGTTCATCTGCTCAGCGACTTCCTCCGGTGAGAGGCCGTCGACGTAATACATCTGCACGAAGGTGCGATCCTTCTCGGAGAAGCTCGACAGCGTCTCGTTGACCTGCAGCCAGCGCTGCTTGTCGAGCAGCTGCTCGTACGGATCGGCACACGGCGACGAGATGAGCTCGGCATCCGCGAGCGCCGTCGTCTGCGGCTGACGCGCGATGGTGCGCAGGTGATCCCACGCCGCGTTCGTCGCGAGCATGCCGATCCAGCTCGACAGCTTGTTGCCGCGCTCCGCATCGAACGTGCGCAGCTTGTGCATCTCGCGGGCGGTGAGGCTGACGAGCAGCGTCGCGTAGACCTCGCGCACGTCCTCGCTCGTCACGACGCTGGCGAAGCGGCCGGTGACCTTGTGGATGCAGCGGTAGATCAGGCGGTCGTAGCGGCGGTGGAACTCGCGCCAGGCAAGGCCCGAGCGGTCCATCATCCGCGTGAGCAGCTCCTGCTCCGACCACTCGCTCACTCCACCGACCAGCGTCATCGTCCGTTCCATCGCTCTGAGGCTCCCGGCATCGCGCGCCGTCTTGGCGTCGCTGATGGGCCTTAGAGCAGCAGCCGTGCCAACCCCGCTGCAGAGCGTCCTCGCGCGAAAACGTAAGGGATTCTGCAGATCGGGCCGCGCCGATCGTCACGTCTTCACTCGCGCGGGGCCACGAGCCGGCGTCACACCGTAACAATCGCTGTTACGGTGTGACGGCCTGCGGAGCTCGTTCCTACGCCCTCGGAGTTACGCTCATGCCCGCTACCTCCTTCCTCGCGCGAACACACCGACGGGAACGTCTCGCGTCGGCCGTTGTCACGACCGACATGGCCAGACTCCCGCTCGCCCAGCTCACGACGCCCGCCCCGTTCACGACGACCGCCCAGCTCACGACGCTCGCCCTCTCCGCTCTGCTCGCCGTCGGCTGCGGCGCCTCCGCCCAAAGCACGACGCGCACGACGACGCCGACGCGGCGCACCGTCGTGCAGATGGAAGAGATGCACATCGGCGCGTCGGGCGAAGGCGTCGCCGGGCTCGGCACGACCTACGACGCGAACATGCTGTTCGACCACGCCACCAACGTGCTCAACGCGCGCCGCTGCGACGACGCTGTCGTGCTCTACGAGCGGCTCGCCCGTGAGTTCCCCGAGAGCCGGCTGATCTCTCCGTCGCTCTACAACAGCGGCCTCTGCCTCGAGGGGCGCAGCGAGCTGCCGCGCGCCGCAGAGAAGTTCCGCGCGCTGCTCGCGCTCCCGGGCGCCGACGCACGCGACCGCCTGCACTCGCACTTCATGCTGTCGAACATCGCGGTGCGGCTCGAGCTCTGGGACGAGGCGATCGCGCTCTGCGACGCGGCGCTCACCAGCAGCGAGCTCGACGCCGACGATCGTATCGCGCTGCTCGCGCGGAAGGCCCAAGCGCACTTCGGCGCCGGACGCCTCGACCTCGCGGAGCGCGAGGGCCGCGCGGCGCTCGCCTACTACCGCATGCAGGAAGAGACCGAGCCCATCGAGGACGACTTCTCGGTCGGCGCCGCTGGCTTCGTCGTCGCCGAGTCGCTGCGCGAGCGCGCCGGCGCGATCCACCTGCCGCAGGCCTCGACCGAAGTGCAGCGCACCTCGCTCGAGGCGCGCGCGCGCATCTTGCTCGACGCGCAGCGCGAGTACTTCAACACCATCCGCGCCGGCAACGCGCACTGGGCCGCGGCGAGCGGCTACCGCATCGGCCAGATGTACGACGCGTTCTGGACCGAGATCACCAACGCGCCCGTCCCGCCGCGCCCGGACCTCTCCCCGCAGCTCTACGCCGTGTTCTCCGACGAATATCACAAGAGCCTGCGTGAGATGGTCAAGCCGCTGCTGCAGCACGCCATCCGCTACTGGGAGATGACGCTGATGATGGTCGAGCGCACCGGCATCCGCTCCGAGTGGACCGAGCGCACCCGCGCCGATCTCGCCCGCGTTCAGG
>Ga0335397_10013009_pt1 | contig 10157 bp, 10 predicted proteins | sample MAT04_FD_205740 | JGI IMG/M metagenome (GOLD analysis project Ga0335397, IMG submission 205740) | Freshwater microbial communities from Lake Fryxell liftoff mats and glacier meltwater in Antarctica - MAT-04 (spades assembly) (version 2) ...
GCGCATGGAACACCTCTCACTCGGAATCTTCGCTGGCTCTCGCAAACACGACGAGCGTCGGCTCCCGCTCCATCCGCGCCACATCGCCGGCATCGATCAGGACCTGCGCGAGCGCATCTACCTCGAGCACGGCTATGGCAGCCGCTTCGGCTTTAGCGATACCGACCTGGCCCCACTCGTCGGCGGCCATCGCACCCACGAGGAGCTCGTCGCCGAGTGCGACGTGCTGCTGCAGCCGAAGCCTCTGGCGGCCGATGTCGCCGAAATGCGGGAGGGCCAGGTTCTCTGGGGCTGGCCCCACTGCGTCCAGGACGAGGCGCTGACCCAGGCGGCGATCGATCGCCGGGCCACGATGATCGCCTGGGAGGCGATGAACCACTGGAACTCCGATGGCACTTTCAACCTCCACGTTTTTCACAAGAACAACGAGCTCGCCGGTTACTGTTCGGTCCTGCACGCGCTGCAGCTGGCCGGGGTCACCGGCCAGTACGGACGGCCGCTACGGGCCTGCGTGGTTGGCTTCGGGGCTACCGGACGCGGCGCGGTGACGGCGTTGTCTGCACTCGGCGTGCATCAGGTGTCGGTCCTGACCCAGCGCGAGATCTCCGCCGTAGCTTCTCCGATCCACTCGGTTCGGATGATCACCTTCGCACGGGACCCTGATCGACCCGGCGACACGCTCGAGCTCGACGGCCGCAACGAGACGGTCGAGGAGTTCCTCGCCGACCACGACGTGATCGTCAACTGCGTCTTCCAGGACACCGACGCGCCGCTAACGCTCGTCACAAACGAGGAGCTGCCCCTGTTTCCCCCCGGCAGCCTCTTCATCGACGTCTCCTGCGACGAGGGCATGGGGTTTGAGTGGGCGCGGTCGACGTCGTTCGCGGATCCAGCCTTCACCGTCGGCGACGGGCTCACCTACTACGCCGTCGACCACAGCCCGAGCTTCCTCTGGGATTCGGCGACCTGGGAGATCAGCCTCGCGCTGATGCCCCATCTGCGTACAGTGATGGAGGGCCCCGCGAGCTGGCTTACCGACGAGGTGATTGCCCGCGCGATCGAGATCCAGGGCGGCGAGATCCAGAACCCGAAGATCCTCTCATTCCAGGGGCGGGCTTCCGAGTTCCCGCACGCGCGGTCCTAGACAGGACCTTCCTGCTTGGAGAAATCAGGCCCGGCGCTGAAAGAGCCGATCAGCTTGCCCTTCTTGAAACGCAGGCAACTCAGCAAACCGCCGGTCGTTTGCACCACTGAAGGGCTGCTTTCCACGTAGCAAATCCAGCCTGGTGGACGGTTCTTTCTCTTCAAGGGGTGATCGTAGATTTTATCGATCGGTCCGACTGCTTCCCGTACGCCAATCTTTGCCCACTTGCGGGCGAATTCACAGCTGGGTTTCAGTCCGACACCAGCGAATACAAACCAGTCGTGGCCCAGGTAGATGAGATCGGTGGGCGAGCCCTCCAGAACGTGCGCCCACGAATGCGAGGCGACGTCACCGCAGTCACGCACGCCTTCGAGGGCGGCCGACGCGGGGGTTGGAGCAATCGAAAGTGCGAGAAATGCGAGCGCAGCGGAAAGAAAGCTGGAGATCCGGATCATCGATCTGCTCCTCATGGTAGACGTGACTTGTAACGAACGTAACACAGTGGGCCAAGCCACAACGGGTATTGACCCGAATGTTGCTGGCAGCCATACCCCGCGGTGAAGCCCGGATAAGTCAAGCTTCAATGAGTCACGTTCCGGTCGTGGGCTCAGTCACCGCAAAGCAAAACGATCTTTCCCCGGTTGCGACCCGCCTCAATATCTGAGTGCGCGATAGCAGCATCCTCGAGCTGGTAGGTCTTCCAGACAGGGATTTCGATTTCTCCTGATTCGACAAGCTTCAACAACTCCGGCAACTCCGGCCAGGCACGGTCGTCCGGATCGCCGCCGGTGAAGCGCACGCCCAGCTCCCGAGCCTTGAGATCAGCGATCGTCACGACACGCTCCGGACCTCCGGCCAGCTCGATCGAGTCCGGGAGCAGGTCGTGGCCCGCAGTGTCGAGAACTGCGTCGACACCATCCGGTGAGATTGACTTCACGCGCTCGAAGAGGCCATCTCCGTATTGGACCGCCACCACTCCCATCGACTCCGCCCGAGGGATGTCCGACTCGCCCATCGATCCGACCACCTTCACTCCACGCAAGATTGCGATCCGGCTCGCGATTGCTCCAACGCTCCCGGCAGCTCCGTGGATGAGCAGGGTTTCTCCGGCGTTGAGGTTTAAATGCCCGAGAGCTCGATATGCCGCCTCGCCGACAGTTGGCAGGCAGCTTGCCTCCTCCCAGGAAATGTTTTCGGGCTTGCGTACCGCCACCTCCATCAGGGCGTGAGTGGCATAGGAGCCGCTGACGGCAGTCCCGAGGACGTTGTCTCCAACGGCCAGGTCGTCCATGCCCTCTCCGACCTCTTCGACTATTCCGGCAACGTCGAGGCCCGGAACAACCGGGGCATCGGGGGCTGAAGCCGAAGCCATAGCGCCACGGCGCAACTTGATGTCCAGCGGGTTGACACTGGTCGCCCGCACCCTGACGCGAACCTGACCGGCCTTCGGTGAAGGCACTTCAACTTCGGAAACCTCGAGGACTTCGGGTCCGCCGAACTCCCTGTATGTAATTGCAAGCGACATGGCCTTCTCCTAAGGAACGGAATTGTTGGACGAGAACACAAAGAAAAGCAGCCCGCTGTCCAGCCGACAGATTTCGACTCAGTTTGTCAAATCGAGTGATTGCGCACGGGCCAGGCTCGACAGTCCGAGCGTCTCCCTGAAAAACAAAGCGGGCCCCCGCAATGACCGCAAGGTCAACGCGCCGCCCCCTCTCGCCAGAGGGTTTTGTGCCCAAAGGGTGAGGATTTCAAATGGTTGTCCGAATCGCATGGTGCGCGCACTCTCGGGGCGGACCCCTTTCGGGTAGCGTCCCGTCAGTGAGTGGACAGATCGATCCCACTTTGATCATGCAGTTGGGTGCCGGCTTCATGGCGTCGAAGACCCTTCTTTCGGCGGTTGAGCTCGAGCTCTTCACCCAGCTCGGCAGTGACACGATGACCGGAGCCCAAATCGCCGAGCAGCTCGGGCTGGACGCTCGTGCTGTCCCGGACTTCCCCGATGCACTCGTCTCGCTTGGGTTGCTTGATCGTGAGGGTCAAGGGAGCGATGCGGGTTACCGCAACACGGAATCAACCGCCGCCTTGCTGGACAAGGCGAGCCCGGACTACATCGGCGGGATCCTGGAGATGTGCAACGCGCGCCTGTACCCATTCTGGGGAGACCTGACGAAGGCGCTGCAGACCGGCGAGCCCCAGAACGAGATCAAGCACACCGGGAAGCCGATATTCGAGGAGCTCTACAGCGACCCGGACCGGCTTGAGCAGTTCATGCACGCGATGACGGGTATCTCGATGGGAGGATTCCACGCGCTGGCGGAGGAGTTCGACTTCTCCCGGTACAAGACGCACTGCGACGTGGGCGGCGCGACCGGTCAGCTGTCGATCGTCGTCGCGGGCCGACACCCGCACATGCAGTGCACGAGCTTTGACCTGCCGGTGGTCGAGCCAATTGCCAAGCGAACGATCGAGGCCGCCGGCCTCAGCGACCGCGTGACCACCGCAGCGGGCGATTTCTTTGCCGATCGTCTGCCAGCGGCCGAGGTCATCACGATGGGGCAGGTCCTCCATGACTGGAACCTCGAGCGCAAGATGCAATTGATCCAGGCCGCGTATGACGCGCTGCCGGACGGCGGGGCATTGATCGTGATCGAGAACCTCATTGACGACGCCCGCCGTGAAAACATCTTCGGGCTGTTGACGTCGCTGAACATGTTGATCGAGTTCGGGGACGCGTTCGACTTCACCGGAGCCGACCTTACCCGGTGGTGCACGGAGGTCGGTTTCAAGCGGGTGGAAATACTCCCGCTCGCAGGACCGACGAGCGCCGGCATCGCTTACAAGTGATTTCGAGAGGGTCCTCCGTCCGACCGCGAATCGCCTCAACTGTCTCTTCCGCGAGGCGGGTTGCTGAAGACCGTGGATGGCGCCAAGGGCGATTGCGTGACAAAAGCTAACCAGTCTGATAGACACTGGTAAGGATATGTCCCATGACCCAGTCGCATCTCGACACGATCTACAAGCAGTTCGGCAATCGACCGTTCCGGATACGGGAGGCCACCAGCGCCGGGATCCCTCGGCAGGCCATCTATCGCCTTCGCGATCAGGGATCGCTGACGAGTGTTTCTCGCGGGGTATGGCAACGCGCTGACGCCGAACCGTCGATGAATACCGAGTTCGCAGCAGTTGCGGCTCGGGCGCCCCATGCGACGATCTGTCTGAATTCAGGACTGTCCTACTGGGATCTCTCCGATGAGCTGCCGGGCAGCGTTCATCTTGCGGTTGCACGTGGGGCGCACTGGCCGAAGATCGACACCCCGGCGACCACGCTTCACCGCTTCCCGGCTGAGACGTTCGGGGTCGAGCGTCAGGCTGCGCACACCGAGACCGGCGAGCCGTTTCGAATCTACTCAGCCGAGCGGTGCGTAGTCGATGCGATGCGCCTGCAGAGCCAGGTTGGCCGCGATGTCGCTCTGTCCGCTCTACGGCTTTACATGTCCCGTAAAGGCGCCGACCCTTTGCGCCTGACCGCACTGGCTCGCCAGTTGGGCGGTGAGCGGCAACTGCGGCTGGCGCTTGAGGTGATCCTCGCGTGAGCTCGGAACGGTCGGGAGAGGTCTATCGAAAGCTTCAGAAGCTCGCGCGTAGCGACTACGGCGGTGCGACCGGATCTTTGTTGGTGGTCTACTCGCTTGAGGGTTTCCTGCGACGTCTGGTGGTGTCGGAGTACGCGACGAGGATGACGCTCAAGGGCGGCATGCTGATGGCTGCCAGCTTTACGCGCCGGATGACGAAAGACGCTGACCTTTCGACCGTCGGCGTCGCCAACGAGCCTGAGCGGTTGGCTGAAGCCGTGACTGACATCGCCACGATCGAGCTGGCCTATGACGACGGTCTGGTGTTCGACGCCGACACGATTCGCGCTGAGGTCATGCGCGAGCAGGCCGAATACCAGGGTGTCCGGGTCAAGATGGAGGCGAGGCTGGCGACGGCGAGACCGACCGTGACGCTCGACTTCTCCTTCGGGGACCCACACCGATCGGTGCTCATCGACTTGCCAGAGCTTCTGGGGGATGGAGGTATTCGCCTGGCCTCCTATCCACCCGAGCTGACTCTGGCCGAAAAGATCGCGACGATGATGAGCCGTCGGGAACTCAACACTCGCGACCGTGATTTTGCGGACGTCTGGACCTTAAGCCGAACAGTTGCCATCCGAGCCTCGGGCCTGAGGAACGCCCTCCGGGAGGTCGCCGAGCATCGCGGCCACGATGTCACTCCGCTCAGTGAGGCCCTGGCCGAAATGCCCGACCGCCAAGCAACGTATGCGGCGATGCTGTCGCGCATGAGCTACCAGCGCCCGCTACCGAACTCGTGGAGCCAACTGCTGACCGACGTCAGGGAGTTTGTCGATCCACTTATCGCCGATTCAGGCCACAGGCTCACGTACTGGGACCCGGTCGAACGGACGTGGTGGGAGGATTGAATCGAGGAGCTGCCAGGAAAGTGATTTCGAGGTGGCGAGTAGCACTGCCGTTCTGTACAGAACAGTCAGGTAACTGTACAATCTGGGCATGACCACGTTCAGCATCAGCAAGGCGAGGGAGTCGCTTTCGGAGGCGGTTGAGCTTTCCCGATCCGAGGCTGTCTTTCTCGAGCGGCACGCCAGAAGGGCTGCGGTGATGGTCAGTCCCGAACGCTACGAAGAGATGATGGATACCCTCAAAGAACCGATCGTCTGCCAGCGGCCGAGGTCATCACGATGGGGCAGGTCCTCCATGACTGGAACCTCGAGCGCAAGATGCAATTGATCCAGGCCGCGTATGACGCGCTGCCGGACGGCGGGGCATTGATCGTGATCGAGAACCTCATTGACGACGCCCGCCGTGAAAACATCTTCGGGCTGTTGACGTCGCTGAACATGTTGATCGAGTTCGGGGACGCGTTCGACTTCACCGGAGCCGACCTTACCCGGTGGTGCACGGAGGTCGGTTTCAAGCGGGTGGAAATACTCCCGCTCGCAGGACCGACGAGCGCCGGCATCGCTTACAAGTGACCGTATTGCCAGACAAATGATCATCGCCGGGATCATCCGCTAGCGGATTCACCAAGCGTGCGGGAATAGGATCACGGCATGGACCCCGGGCTCGCAGTCGCGCTCATGCTGGCACTGGCATTCGCTGCCACAAACGGAATTCACGACGCCTCCAACGCAATCGCCACGCTGGTCGCGACGCGTGCTGCGACCCCGCTTCAGGCCATCATCATGGCGTCGTTCTTCAACCTGCTCGGGCCGCTGTTGATTGGCGGGGCGGTCGCCGAAACGATCGCCGGGATCGTTACCGTGCCGGCCGATCAGGCGGTTGCGGTGATCGGAGCTGGAATGGCCGCAGCGGTGTCCTGGAATCTGCTGACCTGGCGGCGCGGGCTCCCTTCCAGCTCCAGCCATGCTCTGGTCGGCGGTCTGGTCGGAGCCGCCCTCGCCGATGGGGGCATCAGCGCAGTGCAGTGGGGTGGCCTCGACGGCTTGCATCCAGTCGGTGTATTCGGAGCGCTGATGGCGCTGGCGGTCTCGCCGGTACTGGGTTTCGCCGTCGCCCTGCTGCTGATTCGCGGGCTCCGGCGTTTCGGCCGCCGGGCCACTCGACGATGGACCGGGGTGGCGTCGAGCGGTCAATGGTTCACCTCCGCGGCACTGGCCTTCAGTCACGGGGCCAACGATGCCCAGAAGTCGGTCGGGGTCATCGCGGCCCTGCTGCTCGCGGCCGGACAGACCGACAACCTGAATCCGCCCGCTTGGGTAGTGCCGGCCTGCGCCTTCGCGCTGACTTTCGGCACGGCCCTCGGTGGATGGCGCATCATCCGCACAGTAGGCCGAGGCATCTACCGGATCGGCCCCGCAGACGGAATGGCAAGCCAGAGCGCGTCTGCGGCTGTCATTTTCGGCTCCTCCCTGGTGGGAGCGCCCGCATCCACCAGCCAGGTGGTGTCTTCATCGATCGTCGGTGTCGGTGGAGGCCGGCAGCGCTGGCGCCACGTTAACTGGGCGACCGTCAGGGAGATCGTGCTGGCCTGGGTGATCACTCTGCCCGCCGCGGCGGTACTCGCCATGGCAATCTATGTGGTGATCACATGGCTCGCTTGAATCCGAAAAAGTGGTTCCTCCCGGAAATGCCGGATGTGCTCGGCCTGCTGCGCAGGCAGCTGGCGCTTGCGTCCGAGGGTGCCGACGTGTTCGCCGAGTGGGCGGGCGGGGCACCGGTGAATACGGCCACGCTCCGGGAGATCGAGGACCGCGCCGAGCAGGCCAAGCGCGACCTCCTGGACGCTTTACGCGTGGCTTTCATCACTCCACTCGAGCCCGAGGACCTGTTCTCGATATCCCGCGGAACCGGTCGCATGCTCAATGAGATGGGTGATCTTGTCGGCGAAGCTGAAGTGCTGAAGTGCACGCCCGATGAAGGAATCTCCGATATGGCCCGGCTGCTGGCAGAGTCGGTCCGGCAGATCGAAGAAGCCGTGGCCGCGCTCGGATCGTCCAAAAAGGTGGCAACAGAGGCCGCTGACCGGTCGATCGCAACCGTGGGTTTGACGCAGGCTCACTACTACCGCGGCATGGCGGTGACCCTGAACATCGAGGACCGTGGAGGGCGCATCGTCCAGCGCGAGCTTTATCGCCGCTGCTCACGGATCGGCGACACCGCGGTCGATGTGGCCGAACGTATCGTCTACTCGATCGTCAAGCAGAGCTGAATCCGAAGTGATCACCCTGCCCGCGGTGCAGCCTTTCCTGGCTCGGCACCTCGGAGCGAGCTTGGCTGAACACTGATCAGATTCACGCCTGAAAAGACAGGCGGCGTGACAATCGGCCCGGGAAACGCCTTTCGAAGGGCGGAATAGAGGAGTTTCCGCCTTCCGGAGTTCGGTGGTGGTCCCGGAGGTGTAGCCGAGTCCTTTGGGTGCGTCCTGTATCGCTATCGGCGCGATGAACGTAAGGTTCGCTCGGCTGCGAGGGCGGTTGGGATGATCGAGAGGCGGTATTGGACCTTTACTGCCCAGTTCGGGAGTAATGAGTGGCGTTCCTCGGCTGCCACTCGAGCGCGCAGGTGTTCTTTTGGTCCCATGGTTGAGGCCGGTTCTTCGTGGCGGAAGTCGAGTCCAACGAGGTGCTTGATGTTCTTGTAGCCGTACTGGTCCGGACTGACCAGACGGAGCGGGGCACCGTGCCGGCGATCGAGTGGTTGGCCATCGAGTTGCGTTGCGAGCAGGACGTTGTCGTTGTCGAGATCATCGGTGACGTAGATGGCACTCGTCCGGTCTGCGGCGTGGGCTGTGAGGTATGGGGGCGTCGCGCCGTCGAAAACGGTCGCGGTGAGCTCGCTGAATCGAACTCCACCCCAAAGCACGCCGCGGTAGGTCCAGGTGGTGACGCAGTGAAAGTCGCTCACCTGTTCGACCTGCTCGAATCGGCTGAGGTCGTCGGCCGAAAAGGTGGATACCGGGTCGCCGTCGACGGACACGGTGAGTGAGATCGGCTCGCTCGGTGGGGCGGAGCGGAACGGTTTGTCAGAGAAGCGTGGGAATGCTCTCACTTGACGCTGGCCCGGTGGCAGGCCTTCTGCGCGGCGAGGGATGAGTTCGCGGATGGTCATCGGCGGACCCGTCTGTCGATGGCTGCCAGCCAACTGCGCCGGATCAGTCCGCTCGGCAGCCGGATCAAAGTCCAGTACGGGCCAAATCTGCGCGTGCTTGCCGGGTCGGTGCCGGCGACCAGTGTCTCAGTCTCAATCCGTGTGGTGCCATCGCCCAGGTCGATGGCGTCGAGGCGTGCGATCGTCTTCGCGTTGCCAGGCTCGTCGAAGTCGACGAACGCGTCACCGTCGGAGAAAGCGATCGGCGCGTTGTTCCGCGCTGACCAGAAACGACCAGCACCACCGAACACGATCGAAGCTCGACCATCGCGCGGTTCGGAATCCCGACGAAGCAGCACGAAACCTTCGTCTGTGAACACGTCGAGCAGCGCTCGAGGAGCCGACGCCGAGCGAGCTTCCTTTCCCGAGATTCGTGCGGGCAAGCTGCGCAACGCCATCAAGGGTCCCAACGTGCGGATCTCCTGGGCCGTGACGCCGAGGCAGTGCGGCCAGACATCCTCGATCGGGGCAGCAACCAGGCGCTGGTGGAGTTCTCGATAGGGCGCCGCTGGAACGATTTCATCGAACGGGGGGAGAGTGGTGGGAGTGCTCATTGGTCTATATTGACACACAATTCCAAAGTGAGTCAACGTGTCAGGAGGCACGATAAAGTGCAACTCATGACCGGGCTTCGTGAACGCCGCCACCTTGAGACCAAACAGTTGTTGGTCAAGACCGCGTTCGACCTCTTCGTCGAACGCGGCTTCACGAACGTGACGATGGATGAGGTGGCGCAGGCAGCAGGTGTCTCGCGTTCGACTCTGTACCGACGATTCCCAGCCAAGGAAGACCTGGTGTTGGAAATACCGAGGCGTTGGATGGTCGTGTTCGACCACGCTGTCGAGGCGCTACCGCCCGACTCCCCGACAGGTGAGGCCATCGGCGAACCCGCACTCGCTGTCGCCGCCCACATCGACCAGAACAAAGAGATCGTCAGGACCGCGTACCAGATCCTCGGGCAGTCCCCGACGCTGCAGCAATCCGGTCTCGTGACGACCATTTGGCACGGGCGGTTCGCCGCGTTATTCGAGCGATTCTCAACCGCCGACACTGAGACATCACTCGTACTGGCCGGAGCGTACCTCGGAGCGATCGACGCGATGGTGCTTCACTGGGCGACGACCGGGGCCACTTCGCCCGTGACCGAGAAGACCACTCGTCTTCTAGCACGCCTCCGGCCGATCCTGCCGCCCAATCAGACCGATTGACGGTCATCGAGAGCGCTGCTTAGGTCGTGACGGTCTCAAGTTGCGAAAAAACCGCAACAGCAGGGCTTTCGTGAGTACCGGGGGAGGGACTTGAACCCCCGACACGCGGATTATGAT
>Ga0335397_10013010_pt1 | contig 10157 bp, 4 predicted proteins | sample MAT04_FD_205740 | JGI IMG/M metagenome (GOLD analysis project Ga0335397, IMG submission 205740) | Freshwater microbial communities from Lake Fryxell liftoff mats and glacier meltwater in Antarctica - MAT-04 (spades assembly) (version 2) ...
TGATCGTCGGCGCTTGGCAGGACGACGCGGTTGGCAGCAACGCTGGATCGGTGTTCGTCTACCAGGGGATCACTGGGCGCATGTTCGATGACGAGCCGTACCTATCGCTCTTCGGCGTCTCTGCCGGCGATCGCTTCGGGATCTCCGTCACGGCCTGCGACTTCGATGGGGATGGCGACGTGGATCTGGCGGTCGGCGCAGCGGACGACGAAGACAACTCGATAGCTCCCGCGCTGAGCAACCAGGGCGCGGTGCACGTGTTCTCCAGCTACGACGGGCGCATCCTGGGCCGTGCCGATCTCGTGCTCTTCGGCAGCATCCCCGATGGCGCGGGCGGCTTCACCTCACACCGGGACATGCGCTTCGGCTCGGCCATCGCGAGCGGTGATGTGGACGGCGATGATCGGTGTGATCTCTTCGTGCATTCGCAAAGGCCCGATCCGGCGACCAGCAACGATGGGATGATCTCGGTCTTTCGCGGTGCGGCGCCCGCCATGGGGCGTACCGAAGGCACGGTCTCGCCCGTCCCGAACGTGGTGTGGGCCGCGATGGAGACCGGGCGCCGCGGCTCGCGCTTCGGGGCGTTCTTGGCCGTAGGCGATCTCGATGGCGACGCCCTCACCGATCTCGCCGTGGGCGCGCCCAGCTACGATCGGCCGGCGATGGGTTCGGACGCTGCGGTGACCGATCTCGGCGCGGTGATGGTGTTCTCGGGTGGGTCCCTAGCGGATCGCGCGATGGCGATCACCCCGGCCACCGACGCCGATCTCTTGCTCGAAGGTATGGGCAGCTCCGCCATCCTCGGGCACGGCGTCGCCATCGGAGATGTCGACGGCGATCGAACGGACGATCTGGTCGTGGGCCAGTCGCGCGCCAACGTGATGGACGTCGCGCTCAGTCGGCCGGGCGTGGTGAACGTGCACAGCGGCGTGCGCGGCGCGATGCCCAGCATCACGCCGGCGCGGACCGTGGTGGGCGTGGGCGCCGATGAGCGCTTCGGCAATGGCCTCGGGGTGATCGGGATGGGCGGCATCGCCATCCTCGCGCCGTTCTTCGATGGCGATGGACTCGACGTCGGCGGGATGTACCTCTCGCTGCCTTCCAGCCTCACGCCGGTAGCGTTGCCTGCTCGTCCGTCGGGGCGACGCCTGGGACAGAGCGTCGCCATCGTCGGCGATCTCACCGGCGATGGTCGCGATGATCTCGTCGTCGGCGCGCCGCATCAGCCCGACCCGAGCGGGATGCGTCGAGGGATCGACTACGGGGCTGCGTATGTCTACGCCGGTGAGGCGAGCGGGTTCGCGTCGGCGCCGACTGCGAGCCTTGCGGGATACACGTTCGCCACCAACGCGGGTCACTCGGAGTCGGACTGGGTCGGCGAGGTCGTTGCCTCGGCGGGCGACTTCGACGGAGACGGTCGCGCGGACGTCGCCGTCGTCGCGCGCTTCGAGGATCTCCCCGCCAGCTTCGATGTCGCGCAGTGGGTGGTCGATCCAGCATGCAGCGGAACGCGCAACAACCCCGGCGCCGTGTTGGTGTACTCGGGCGTGGCCTCGGGCGCGCTGAGCGGACAGCCCAGCTTCGTGTACTTCGCGCCGCAGGCTGACCGCACGATCCAGATGGTCGCGGGTGATCTCGACGTGAACGGTGATGGACTCGATGATTTGATCGTCGGGGGCGCGAACTGGCTCAGCACGGACGCGGCTGCCGAGCGGCGGGGCGGCTATGCGGTGGTGTTGGGGCGCGCTCGTGAGGCCGGTGGTCTGAGCGCGGTGAGCTGCACCAGCGACGCGTTCCTCGAAGGCAGCGTCATCAACGACGAGCTCGGCTACAGCGCGACGGGCCTGGGTGATCTCGACGGCGATGGCTGCGATGAGGTCGCCATCGGCGCGCGCCTGCTCGATCGAACAGGCTCCAGCGACGAGGGCGGGGTTCACATCCTCTTTGGGTTCGGCGCGGCGTGCACCTCGAGCACACCGCGCAGCATCGTGCTCGTCCCCAACGATCGGACCTCGTGGGCTGGCACCGCGGTCGCGGGTGGTGTGGATCTCGATGGTGGCGGCGTCCCCGATCTGGTGGTCGGTGCTCCCCGCTATACGAGCGCGCTGGGCGAGGTCGGTCGGGTGTATCTCCTGAGCGGTGAGCGCATCCGCGCCCAGGCGGGTGCGAGTACGCCCATCCCGTTTGCGAGCGTCGCGGTCACGGGCACTTGGTACCTCGATGGTGAAGCGCCCGGCGAGCGCCTAGGCTGGTCGGTGGCGATCGTCGAGAGCAGCCCGCGCGCGGTGGCGATGGGCGGCCTCTACGCGAACCTGAGCGGCGTGCCCAACGCGGGTGGTGTGCGGGTCGTGCGGGTCGCGGCGGGTGGATTCGGCGCCTATCGCGCGCTGCTGGTGGGCGAGACGATTGGCGCGTATCCCGAGTTCGGTGCGTCGCTGAGCTCCCGCGGCAGCTGGCTCTCGGTGGGCGCGAGCTGGGGTGGAGGCGACGTCCTCGAAGAGGGCAGCGCCTACGTCTTTCAGCCCTGAAGCACTTCGAGGGATTCTGGCTGCCTACGGTGTAGGCCTCCGTCCACGAAGGTTGCTGTTGCGCTCGGGACGGGGCTCCCGGATCATCATGGCTCTCGGAGGTCCGTCATGAGGAAACGTTGGCTCGTCCTGGCCCCACTGCTCGCGCTCTTCTTGCCGGCTGTGGTGCAGGGCGACGATCCCACCTGTCGGCCCGAAGCCCCGCGCCTGAACCGCGACGAGTACCTGCGCGCGCTCAGCCTCGATCTGCGGGGCATCATCCCGTCGATGGAGGAGTACGCCGCGATCGAGGGCATGGAGGACGTGCCGCAGACCCTCATCGATGAGTGGCTCACGTCACCCGAGCACGCTGGGCGGGTGGTGCGCCATCATCGCAGTCTGCTCTGGCCCAACGTGTCCAACGTTCGGTTCGTGGACTTCCGGCGACGGGTCGGTGCCACCGACACCGGTGATGCGGCCCGATGGAACCGCACCTCGCAGACCACCCGCCTCGCCATTCGGGGTGCGAACGTCGCGTGCGACGATGTGCGCGCGACCTTCGATGTCGACGGCAACGTCGCGTTCCGCACCGAGCTACAGACCGATGGGCGCCTCGCGCGCATCGAGGGCTGGGTCGAGGTCGAGCCCTACTGGGCCCCTGGGACCACCATCCACGTGTGCGCATTCGATGCGCAGACTGCGGTGCTCTCGCCCGGCGGTCGGGCCTGCAACCTCCGTGAAGGTTCGTCCGATCCCGACTGCGGCTGCGGTCCTCAGATGCGCTGGTGCAGCATCGACGCCCTGCAGACTCAGCTGGTGAATGGCTTCGCAGAAGACATCGAGCGACGTATCTCAGCCTCGACCGAGGCAGGTGAGCCCTACACCACGATCTTCACCAACCGCCGCGCGTTCGTGAATGGCCCGATCGTCTTCTACTACCGCAACCTCGCGGGTATCTACGACTCGGTGCCGCTCGAGCCGCTCGCGGTGGATATGGCGACACTCCCGGACCTCGACTACCTCGATGCAGATACCTGGGTAGAGATCGAGCTGCCCGCCAACCACGCGGGCGTGCTCACCAGCCCGCTCTACCTCATGCGCTTTCAGACCAATCGGGCGCGCGCCAACCGGTTCTACGATGCGTTCCTCTGCCAGCCCTTCCAGCCGCCGACCGGTGGTCTGCCGGTCGCGGGTGAGGTCGAGTCACGTGAAGCGGATCTCCAGCTCCGCGCGGGCTGCCGCTACTGCCACGCAATCTTGGAGCCGGCCGCCGCGCACTGGGGCCGGTGGATGACCCAAGGTGCGGGCTTCCTCGAGCCGGCGTCGTTCCCCATCTTCGCGCCTGAGTGCGCCGAGTGCGCTCGCGGCGAGGAGACCTGCAGCACCAGCTGCCGCCTCAACTATGTGACGCGCGCGCTCTCGCCGTCCGAAGAGCCCTACCTCGGGATGCTGCGCTCGTACGAGTTCCTCCGCGAGGAGCACGCGGTGAACGTCGAGGATGGTCCCGCGGCGCTGGTGCGCGATGGCCTCGCCGACGGACGCTTCACCGAGTGTGCGGTGCGCACCACGGCCAGCTGGCTCTTGGGTCGCCCGCTGGAGACCGAAGAAACATCGTGGTCGCGAGATCTGGCGAGCACCTTCGTGGGAGGCAGCTTCGCCTTCGGCGATATGGAACGCGCGATCGTGACCAGCGAGACGTACCGGAGGGTCCGATGAACACGCGCCTTCTGATTGTGAGTCTCTTGCTGGCGCTCGTCGGATGCGATGAGAGCGTCCCCACCACCGAGGTGCCCGTCGATCCTGGGCCCGAGACGCCCATCGACTTGGGGCTCGAGCCCGCCCGGCCTAGGCGACGCATGGACATCGAGCAGCTCGATCGGAGCATCGAGCGCGCGACGGGGCGCCGCTGGATGAGCGGATCCACCGCCCTCTTCGAGTCGAACGCGCGCACCCTCGGTGTGCCCGACTACCTCATGGCGACCAGCGAGGATCTCGAGGTCTCGGCGCTCTTCGTGAAGTTCGTCGACGACGCCGCCCGATCGGTCTGCACTTCACTGGTGAATGCGGATGCCGACGCGGATGCCGCGGATCGGATCTTCTTCGTACACGCCGAGCCCACGGCCGAGCTGCCCGCCGATGCCGCCGCGGTCGATGAGAACCTCCGATATCTGCTCCTGCGCTACCACGGTCGTCGGGTCGCGAATGGCGCTCCAGATCTCGCGGTCTGGCACGATCTGTTCGCCGACGCGCGCGCCGCGACCGACGACGGCGAAGACGCTTGGCGCACGGTGTGCGTGGCCCTCATCGATCACCCCGACTTCTACACCTACTGAGGACCCGAACATGACGAACCGAAGAAAGTTCATGCGGGATCTCTTGGTGGCCGGCGGCACGCTGGGCGCGATGGGCGGCTTCTCGGGTTTGACGCGTTTAGCGGCGGCCGGCGGCGCGAGTTCCCACCAGCACTACGTGTTCGCCTACTTCAGCGGCGGCTGGGACGTCCTGCTCTCGCTCGATCCCCGCGATCCGGCGACCTTCACGCCCGAGGACAACCGCATTGGGCCCGACTACGACCAGCTGGTCGGCGCACCGACGAACGAGGTGCGCACCATCGGCGGGATGACGTTTGGTCCCCATATCGGGATGTTGTCGGATCACGCGGATCGATTGGCGATCATCCGGGGCATGAGCATGGAGACGCTGACCCACGAGGTCGGTCGTCGGCGCTTCTTGACGGGGCATCCGCCCTCGGGCCTGTCGGCGCGGGGCAGCAGCATCGCGACGTGGATAAGCGCCCGCAATGGCGTGCTCGATCCGGTGCCGCATCTGTCGATCGGTGTCGAGACCTACAACGTGGATCAGCCCACGTATGCCTCGGCGCTTCGGGTCGGTGGCGCGGCGGATCTGGTGCGGGTCTTCACGCCTGGGACACCCATGCTCGATCCCTCCCAAGACGACATTTTGCAGGCGTTCCTCTCGAGTGAGTCGGGCTGTGACAGGTCTCGGCACTCTCCGATGCTCCGCGAGGCGGACGGATCGCGGGAGCGCCTGCTAGGGATGCTCGAGAGCAACCTCGCGGGGCTCTTCGACATCGGGCGGATGGAGGCCGTACTCAAGGATAGGTTTGCGGTGACCGGGACCGACTACACCACCCCTGAGGCGCAGTCACTCGTCGCGTATCAAGCGCTCACCAATGGAGTGAGCCGCTGCGTGAGTCTGTCGCCAGCGACGGGCCTCGATACCCACTTCACCGAGTGGACTCGGGATCAGGGACCGCGTCAGCAGCGTGGCTTCGACTCGATCGCGCGGCTCGTCACCGAGCTTCAGGGCGCGGCGTATGCGCCCGAGGGCTTCACGCCCGATGGCACCACCTGGCTGGATCACACCACCATCGTGGGCTTCAGCGAGTTCAGCCGGACGCCGATCCGCAACGATCGCGGCGGCCGGGATCACTGGCTGGGCAACTCGTGCTTCATGATCGGCGGCAACGTGCGCGGTGGCGTGGTCGGTCGCTCGAGCGACTACGGCATGGAGCCGCAGCCGGTGAACCTCGAGACCGGCGAGTACGATCCCGCGGGCGAAGTGATCTTGCCGGATCACATCCTGCGGACGCTGATGGTCGACGCGGGCGTGACCGTCGACGAGGCTGATCTACGGGTCGATCCGGTCCGCGCGATCATCCCGGTCTGATCGCTCGACTTCCAGATGGGCACGCTCCGAGGAGCGCCCGGCACCCACTGGGCCCCAATGACGTCCGCCGTCGCCAGACAGGGCTTGTGGTCCGCGCGCACTCCTGGCTCGGTAGCGCCCATGAAGATCGGGGTGCGGTGCTGGGCACTGTCGGTGCTGGTGTTCGGGGTCTCGGTGGCGGGCGCGCAAGATCGCTCGGGCGTACGCCCCGAGGTCTTGTCGCTGCCCGACGGGCCTGGGTCGATCGAAGGCCTCGGCGAGAGCTTCGAGCCGAGCGCGGCGACGGGGACCTCGAGCTACTCGGTCCCGATCGCGCTCCCGCCGGGGGTCGCCGGGTTCGTCCCGAGCATGGCGCTTCGGTACTCATCGGGCGGTGGCAACGGTGAGCTCGGCATCGGCTGGTCGCTCGGCCTGCCCATGGTCCAGCGCGGGACGGATGAGGGCTTGCCCTTTTATGACGACGACGATCGGATCGTGCTGAGAGGGATGGGCGGGCGCGGCGCGGAGGATCTCGTTCGCCTCGGCGATGGCTCGTACCGCTTTCGCATCGAAGGCGCCTTCGCGCGCGGTCGCCAACGCGCCGATGGGAGCTGGGAGTTCCGCAACCGGTCCGGCGTGGCGTTTCGGTTTGGCACCACCGCCGCCAGCACCCGCGCGAACCCAGGCGAGCCGTCCGAGGTCTTCAGCTGGTGCCTTACCGAGCAAGAAGACACCTATGGCAACGTCATCCGGTACGAGTACGTGAGCGACGCTGGTGGGCATCCCTACCTCGAGCGGATCGTCTGGAACGACTTCTCCCCTTCCACACGCAACGAGGTGGTGTTCGTTCGTGAGGACAGGCCAGACGTGATCACGTCGTACCTGCCCACCTACGCCGATCGCTTGGCGCGACGCATTCAGCGCATCGACGTGATGCACGGCGGTGACGTCGTTCGCCGGTACGAGCTCGGCTACGACATGATGTTGGGCCTGTCGCGCTTGACGACGGTTCATCTGCTGGGTCGCGACCTGACCACCGATCTACCGACGCTCACCCTCTCGTATGTGCCGTTCGATCCCAGCGCGGCGACGGTCGTATCGATGATCTCCGCACCAGCCCGCGCGCTCGGCGACGTGACCGAGATCTCGGATGTGAACGGCGATGCCCTCCCCGATCTGCTCATCGCCGATCCCGGCTTGGACGGAGGGAGCTGGTCCTGGGTGCCCAACCTCGACGGGGTCAACTGGGGCCCGCGTGAGGTGCTCGCCAGCAGTCCGAGCGTGTGGCTCGCGAGCACCGACGTGCAGCTGGCAGACATGGATGGCGATGGATCGGCGGATGTGGTCGCGCGCCTCACGGGTGCGTCTGATGGCTTCCGCTATTGGTCCGGTGGCACCGAGGCTGGCTTCGGTCCCGTCACCACCATCGCGCCCAATCCGTCGTTCGGATTCGAGGATCCCGATGTGCGGCTCGCGGATCTGAACCACGACCGGCTCTCGGACTGGATGCGGATCGACCCCACGACAGGCGATGTCTACGTCGCCTTCAACCAGGGTGGGGGCGCGTTCACGTCCGCTCAGCTCCTCCCGCGGATCTCGAGCTCCGAGGTCGTCTCGTTCTCGGGCTCGGGCGCCCGGTTCTCGGACATGAATGGCGACGGCCTTCCGGATCTGGTGGTCGTTCGCAGCGCGAGCCTCCGCTATTGGCCAGGTCGCGGTCGGGGACTCTTCGGCGCTGAGGTGTCGCTCGCCGCTGCCCCGACGCTGAGCGGGCCCGAGCTCGCCGAGACCGATGTGCGCGACGTGAACGGGGATGGTCTCGGTGATCTGATCCACGTCGGCGTGAGTCGGGTACGGATCTGGATGAGCCAGGCGGGCCCCTCCGGTGGATCGCTCGTGCCGCTCATGGACATCACCGGCACTCCCGAACGCCGCCCGACGACACCGAGTCTCGCACGCTCCGCAGCGAGTTCGACGAGGACGCATATGGCAACGTGATCCGCAGCGCCTCCTTCGGTGAGGTCTCGGGCTCCGACATCGCGTTGGGGGACGACGAGACCATCTCCGTCTCGACCTACGCCACCGACGAGAGCCGCTGGATCCTCGATCGCGTCGCCACCCAGATCACCCAATCCCTCGACGGGACCCGGGCCTCCGAGATGCGGACCTACTACGACGGGGAGGCGTTCGAGGGGCTGGCGCTGGGTTCCGTGGAGCGGGGCGCGGTCACCCGCACCGAGTCCTGGATCTCGGGCGAGCGCTTCGCCGCCGACTCGCGGATCGAGCGGGACTCGTACGGCAACGCGACCGTGACGCGCGACGCGCGCGATGCGCGCCACGAGATCGAGTACGACGAGGCCAGCCACACGTTCGTCGTCACCGAGCGACTGTTCCCCTCCGAGGATCCCGGTCGGGCGCTGACCTGGACCGCCGAGCACGACGAGGCGTTCGGGCGAATCCTGAACGTGACCGACCCCAACCAGCAGCGCAGTGAGCTGGTGTACGACGCGCTGGCGCGGCCCATCTCGGTGGTGATGCCCGGCGACACCGTGGCTCTGCCTACCCGACGCTACGAGTACGAGCTTGGTAGCCCGCTCTCCCGGGTCCGGACCGAGAGCCGCGAGGTGTCGGGTGAAGAGGGCGTGGTCGTCGAGATCGCCTGGACCGACGGCCTCGGCCGGGCTCGCGGGAACTACCGCGAGGTGGGTGACGGTCGCTGGGCGGTGAGCGGCTTGATGGCCTATGGCGCACGGGGCGCCGCGAGCTTTGCAGTGCGACCGACCTTCGAGCGAAGTGCGGACTTGGTCCGGGACCTCACCGATCGGAACGGCGTCACCACCGAGTACGACCCGCTGGGCCGCGGCATCCGCACCCGCGACGTCGACGGCTCCGAGACCCGGATGACCTACGCGCCGCTGTCGCACAGCACCTGGGATGAGAACGACACCGATCCCAGCTCGCCCCACGCCGACACCCCGATCACCTACGAGGAAGACGGTCTCGGCCGCCTTCGTCGGGTGCTCTGGCTGGAGGGGATTCGCGAGGTCCCGACCCGGTATCGCTACGACACCCTGGGGAACCTGGTGGAGATCGTGGACGCCGAAGGGCGGGAGCGCATCTACCGCTATGACGGGCGCTCTCGTCTGCTACAGAGCTCCGATCCCAACACCGGGACTTGGACGCGCACCTACAGTGACGGACCCGATCTGTTGACCCGCCGCGACGCCACCGGACGGGTGGTACGCTCCGAGTATGACCGGCTGGGGCGCATACTCGAAGAGTGGCACCAGTTCCCCGGTGAGACCGAATCGCTCTCGGTGCGCATCGCCTATGACGAGGCTTCGGCGGAGCACCCCGATCTGGCGTTCGTACGCGGGGAAGCGGCGGTCATCGAAGACGACGCAGGCATGCTCTTCTTCGGCTACGACACACGTGGTCGGATGGTGGACCGTATTCGACGGCTCGAGTCCGGCGTCGAGTACGCGACTTGGATGGACTTCGACACGATGGACCGCCCGGTGCGGCGCGGCTTCCCCGACGCCTCGCACCTCACGTTCGGCTACGATGAGCGCGGGCTGTTGAATCGGCTGGGCGACCTGGTGCTCGACATCGGCTGGACCGCGTGGGGCGCGGCCGAGACGATCGAGTACGGCAATGGCGTCATCGATACGCACTCGTTCGACGAGCGCCAGCGCACTACCACGCTCCGGGCCACGTCGGGTAGCACGGTGCTTCGCGAGCTGTTCCACGTGTTCGACTCGGCGTCGCGGATCACGGCGGTCGAGGATCGGCGCCCAGGGGTCACCCCCGAGATGAGTCATGGGGCGTCGTATACCTATGACGATCTCTACCGCCTGGAGACCGCGACCGATGCGCTGGCGACTACGACCTGGGCATACGACGATGTGGGCAACATCCTCATGGTCGCCTCGGGACACCCCGACTCTTTCCTGAATGTGACCAACCGCTACGGGGAGGCGG
>Ga0335397_10013013_pt1 | contig 10156 bp, 8 predicted proteins | sample MAT04_FD_205740 | JGI IMG/M metagenome (GOLD analysis project Ga0335397, IMG submission 205740) | Freshwater microbial communities from Lake Fryxell liftoff mats and glacier meltwater in Antarctica - MAT-04 (spades assembly) (version 2) ...
GGCGATGTATTATCACTATTTCGTGAAGGGGAGCGCCGGAGCACCACTGTTTCACCGCTACGACGAAAGCGTGACGAACCAATGGGATAATGTGCAGGGCATCCGGTTTGCCGGTTCGGTGCAGGGGGACTATGACGTTCGCTTCAACGCCGGCATCGATCAAGTCAGGAAGCTCATGAATCAGGGCACTGCGCGCGGGACCACGGTCGAAGACCTGACATCCACCTGGATCCTGCTCACGCTCAAGCTGAATCGCCACCCGGTGCTGATGGCGCTCCAGAATACCCGTGCCGGACACGCAGTGGTGGCGTATGCGGCCAGTTCGACCGGCGCACATACCGAAGTTGCATTCTCCGATCCCAATTTTCCCGGCGTCGTTCGTAAAATGGTGTTCGAGTCGGGACGACTCACTCCGGTGTCGCTCCAGAAAAACGCGAGCGCGGGCGCAGAGGCGTTCAACAACGCGTACCCGCTGGGCGTGAGCAGCGAAGTGCCCATGGATAAGCTCTCAACGCGTTGGACGCAATTCGCGCAGAAAAAAGCCGGCGTCGATCGGTATCCCGGCACCTATCGCCACGAAGTGTACAACGCGTTGACGCATCGTTGGACAACGCTGGGGGACACCGTGCGCACCACGAGTGCACGCCTCGAAATGCGCTTCATTTGCCCCGGGTGCCCGCTCAAAACATTGAGCCCCGTGACCGACGAGCAAGTGAATAGAATCTGGAGTGCCAAGGGCGATGAGTACCTCGCCGATAACTCGCTCGACCTCGTTGCGGGAACGACTAAATACCTGGCCCTTGGAATGGCGTACGCCGAATTTGATCCGGCATCGCGAAGCACACCCGGATTCGTCGATGCCAAACCATTCACGGTGATTGCGAGCGTCTTCAAAGTCGACGCCGCACAGACCACCGCGCCACCAGGTGTCGACCTTGATTTCATCGCCCGCCCGGCAGGGATTGGTGGCTCGAATCCAAAATTTCGCTGGAACTTTGGTGACGGCACCGCAGCGCTGCTCAAGACCGGCGACAGCACCGCAACCTATCGCTGGACGAAATTCGGCAAGTTCAACGTCACCGTGGAAATGAGCGATGCCAGCGGCACGCTGGTCGCGAAAGCACAAGTCGTGGTCGAAATCAGCAACAAGGCTTCGTTTGTGTGGGCGTTCGAAACAGCTACGGTGCAGAGTTCAACGCTGCCTGCGGGTGGCATCGGTAGCACGCGCAGCGACACATTGGTGTTCAAAAAGGCCAGCGATTGGATGACGGCACTGGAAAGTTTTCCCGACTTCCACGGCATTTTGATTTTTGGTCGACCAAGCGGTGGCGCCAAGTGCAACGCCGTCGCGTTTCTCGACCGCTTCGCGGCGGGCGGGCGCTTCGCCGACACGCTGCAAAGTGCCAGTAGCCTTGGCGGAATCGTAGGCAGTTGCGGCGGCGCCGAATACACGGGAAACCTGACGCTTGGTTCGTTGGAGAATGGTGCACTGACCGGACTCGCGGCCGCGGTGCCGTCGCCCACGTTTCTTGTGCTGCCCGGCGGATCCATCAACGCAACCCACAAAAAAGACAGCTTGGGATTTACTGTATTGGACGGCACGTTCGTGCTGAATTTTCGCTACAGCACGGGTATCGGAACGTATACGGTCGCGTTTCGAGCGGTGCGGTTTAAGCCGGATTGAATCACGCGCACGCTCACGTTGATGGGTGCTCGTCCGCATACTCGGCGAGCGCCTGCCGGAGGAACGAGCGAGCGACGGTCCAGTCACGCTTGACCGTCGCTGGCGAGATGTGCAGCACCTCCGAAATTTCATCGATGCTAAAGCCGCCGAAATAGCGAAGTTCCACTACTTGCACTTGTCGCGCATCCAGGCGCGCCAGTTTGTCCAACGCGTCGTTGAGATCGAGCACATTGACATCGTGCGATTCTACCGCACCGATGTCAACCGTGAGCGGAACGCGCTCACCCCCATCACGTTTGATTTGTCGCCGGGAACGCGCGTGGTCGACCAACAGCCGTCGCATGGCCCGTGAGGCAACCGCATAGAACTGATGACGGTTTTGCCACGCTACCATCTTGTGATCCACGAGTCGCGTGAATGCGACGTGCACCAATTCTGTCGGCTGCAGCGTATGTCCCTCAGCTTCGCCACGCATGGCCGCAACCGCGAGAACGTGCAGTTCTCCGTACACGACTGCAGCAAGGCGCTCGGCTGCGTCGGCGTCTCCCTCTGTCAGCGCCTGCAGCAACTGCGTGACGGATTCGGCCTCGGCCGACAGAGGCCTATTGCCGGCGGAAGTTGCGGTGCTGAAGGGAGGCGTGTCGGAGTTGCGCGACATGAGTCTGAAGAGTAGTGAACCGACCGCAGTCTGGCACGGGAAACAACCCGCGGCAATCTTTCCGCATGCCCAATGACAGCACGCCACCCAGCGCCATCAGCAAACGCCGAGCGATCAACGGTTGTCCGGGTTTCACGTCGTGACAGCCCCATGACGATCAGTCCGGAGCAGTGGACTCGTATCACCGAGCTGTTTGATGCGGCGCAGGCGGTGCCACCATCAGAACGCGAGGCGTTGCTGAACGCCCGTGCGGGCGACGATGCGGCCGTTCTGCGCCAGACGCAGCAACTGCTGGCACACGATCAGGATGACGCTTTCCTCAACCCACGCCCTCGTCTCCCGGTGGAGTTTCCACCGCGAACGTCGCGGCTGATTGGCGCTGTGGTTGGTGCGTATCGCATCGAGCGCGAGATCGGGCGTGGTGGTATGGGTGTTGTGTACGAAGCGCGCTACGTCGATCCGCAGTTTGACCGGCGCGTTGCGATCAAGACGCTGCCAATTGGCTTTGATGTGCCCGAGCTGCAGTGGCGATTTCGCCGCGAACGACAAATCCTGTCGCGCCTCGAACACCCCAACATCGCCACCTTGTTCGACGGCGGCACCACGAGCGACGGTGTGCCATACATCGTCATGGAGTTCGTGGAAGGCGTGCGCGTCGACCTGTGGTGTGAGCGCCAGCAGTTGTCAATTGCGCAACGACTCGATGTGTTCCGTCAGGTGTGTGCCGCTGTGCAGTTTGCCCACGCCAAATTGATAGTGCATCGTGACCTCAAGCCCAGTAACATTCTGGTCACGGCCCACGGTGTGGTCAAGCTGCTCGATTTTGGTGTCGCAAAGTTGCTGACCAGCGCCCCCGACCACGACGCGACTGAAGTTGGTGTCGCGCCGCTTACCACAGCCTACGCCAGTCCCGAGCAATTGCGCGGTGACGACGCGACCGTCAGTAGTGACGTGTATTCCCTTGGAGTGTTGCTGTATCGACTGCTGACCGGCAACGCGCCGTTCGAAATTGAAGGGCGCAACGTGATCGACGTGCAGCAAATTCTCATCACCCAAACTCCGCGCGTACCGAGTGAGGGCGTCACCGATCGGCATGCGCATGCGTGCGGTGTCGGTGATGCGCGGCCGATCCGCGCCGCGCTCAAGGGCGACCTCGATGCCATCGCCATGATGGCGCTCCGACACGATCCCGCGCGGCGCTACGCCAGCGTGGATGCATTCAGTGCGGATGTCCTGCGGTATCTCAAGGGACAGCCGGTGCAGGCCCGCCCGGAGCAATTGACGCAGGTGCTGCGTTCGCTTGTCAAACGGCATCGTGCATTGGCCGTTGCATCAGCAATCACCGTGTTCGCACTGGTAGTGGCGACGACCATCTCCCTGCGCAGCGCGGCTTTAGCCCGCACTGAAGCGCGTCGCGCAACGCGGATGGTACAAATGCTGGAGAGTATTGTAGGCGCGGCCGATCCGTTTTCGGTAGACGGACTACGATTGCAAGGGGCCGACATTTCGCTCCGGCAAGTCATCGATTCTGCGCGCACGCGCGTCGCGCGCTCGCTGGCCGATGAACCACGCACCCGCGCCGATTTGTATCGCACGCTGGGCAACAGTTATCTCCATCTCGACCAACTCGATCTCTCACGCCTGATGATCGACTCGGCCACCCACTTGCACACAGCGACGTTGGGAGCGCGATCGATGGAGGTGCATGCAGACCGCATCTCATCGGCGTTACTGGATGTCGCGCGCGGTGATGCCGATCGCGGACTCACCGCGCTCCAGGCGCTGCGACTGAATTATGCAAACGGCGATGCGCCAGCGGATAGCGGATTGGTAGTGGTACTCGTCGCCCTCGCGCAGTTGCAATTGACTGTATTTCTGAACACCGAAGGCGTCGTTGCGCTGCTGAACGACGCCATTGCCCTTGGCCGCGCGCGGGCCCAACCAAATCCAGCAATAGTCAGCGTGGCCGAAGCGACGCTGGCACTCGCGTTTGCAGAGACCGGAAACATTGCCGCCAGCGACTCGCTGATCCTGAACGCCACACGACGCCTCGCGCCCGATTCGCTCCGTTCGCCGGCGCCGTTGGTGTATGTCTTTGCGTTTAGCGGCCTCGCCAAGTTCTTGCGCGGACAGTCCGCCGAAGCGGAGCACATCTGGCGTCGCGCGCATCGATTCGCGGTGCAGGTGTTTGGTCCGCTGCATCCGCTCACGGCCGAAACGCAATCGGGGTTGTCGTGGGTGTTGCTGGACCGGCGCCAATACCCGGAGGGACGCGCGCTGATCGATTCAGCCATCGCGGTGGAGCAACACCGCCCGCATCAGAATGCCGGAGTAATGAGCGGGATGTATCGCCTACGCATGGCGTACGCACTTGCGCAACAGGACACGGCGGCCGCAGAAAGCTGGCGCAGTGCGGCGCAGCGCGAGTTGGAGAAAGCCGGTGGGCAACGGCCATACCTGGAGGTGCAGCTGTTGTGGTTGACGGCCGCGCTGGATGTCGCGGTGGCTCATCGCGATTCGGCGGTTGTGCATCTGCAACGCGCGGCGAACATTGCGATGACTGAGATTGGACCAAAGCATCCATTGGCCGTGCTCGCGGCGTCACGGTTGGCAGAGTTTACGGCGAGGGAGAATCAGCGCAAACCCTAGCGGGATTCGCACGTCGGTGTGCAGGTCCGTCCCGGGCTTATCGTGACGTCGACAAATTCACTGTGCCGGTATGCATCCACCAGCGCGGTCAAACGCGGGTGCTTCGACATCTTCTGCATGTCGATGACCATGAACATCAAGGCCGGATTGTCGAAGACCTGGTGGTGGGTGGAAAGCCACGTCGTCGAGATGTCGATCGCGTGATTCATTTGCGCTCGAACCTCAGCCCGACTTGGCGAGGCAAGCGAGAAGTGCGCGCGATTGCTGTAGGACTCTCAATGTCGCCTTCAGAAATTATCACGCACCCCCAGGCTTGCCACAAGGCCCCCGTCCGAGTTCAAACTTCGCGCTCATTTGAAACCGGAGTTGCGATGACGAAACACGCAGTGGTAATCGCAGGCGGCGGTCCGACTGGACTGATGTTGGCGGGCGAGTTGGCGTTGGCGGGCGTCGACGTGGCGATAGTCGAGCGGCGCCCGAACCAGGATCTCGCAGGCTCACGCGCGGGCGGGCTTTCCTCGCGCACTCTCGAAGTATTCGATCAGCGCGGAATAGCCGATCGGTTTCTCGCCGCAGGCCAGCGGTTTCAGGTCACGGGATTTGCCGCCACACGATTGGATATCAGCGACTTTCCCACGCGACACAACTACGGGCTCGCGCTGTGGCAGAAACACATCGAACGAATCCTGGCGGCGTGGGTGATTGAACTGAATGTGAAATTCTTCCGTGAACTCGACGTCATGGGTTTTCAACAAGACGACGCTGGCGTCGACGTGCAGCTGTCAGACGGATCTTCGCTCAGAGCGCAGTATCTCGTTGGGTGCGACGGTGGTCGTAGCGTGGTGCGAAAGGCCGCCGGCATCGACTTTCCCGGCTGGGACGCAACTACAAGCGCTCTGCTTGCCCAAGTGGAGATGACCGAGGAGCCGCCATTCGGAATTCATCAGACCGCCGTCGGCACGCACTCGTTCGGCCGAGTGCAGTACGAGATCCGTGATGGTCAGATTATCTATGCGAATAGCGGACCGATCAGCGTGATGCTGACGGAGCATCACGTCGGCAACACTGACGAACCGACGCTGCAGGATCTCCGCGAGTTGATGATGGCAGTGTGTGGCAACGACTACGGCGTTCACAGTCCCATCTGGATTTCACGATTCACCGATATGAGCCGACAGGCTGCGAACTACCGGAAGGGACGTGTACTGTTGGCGGGCGACGCCGCGCACGTGCATTCACCCATTGGAGGGCAGGGGCTCAACACCGGCGTGCAGGATGCGGTGAATCTCGGATGGAAACTCGCGCAGGCCGTCAACGAAACATCGCCGGAAAGTTTGCTCGACACGTACCATGCCGAGCGTCATCCGGTAGGCGCGGGAGTGCTGCGGAATACAATGGCGCAGGTCGCACTTCACCGTCCGGACGAACGCACTGTGGCGCTGCGCAACATCATGGGCGAGCTGCTCACGATGGACGAGCCGCGCAAAACAATTGCGGCGCAGATGTCGGGATTAGGCATTCACTACGACTTGGGGCCGGGGCATCCGCTACTGGGGCGTCGCATGCCCGATCTCGATATCATCACCGAGCACGGACCGTCGCGCGTTTTCACACTGCTGCACAAAGCTCGGCCGGTGTTACTCAATTTCGGTGCGATAGGCGCCGTTGAGATTGCGGGCTGGATGGATCGCGTTACGGTGCTCGACGCGAAATACGATGGCGCGTGGGAGCTTCCCGCGATTGGCGCGGTTGCCGCTCCAGTCGCTGTGCTGGTCCGACCAGACGGATATGTCGCGTGGGTTGGAGATGCGAGCCAGGAGGGGCTTGTAGACGCGCTGATCACGTGGTTTGGGCCGCCGGCTGCGGTGAGGTGAACTGGCGTCGTCGCCAAGCACTATCGCCGCGCTTCCCCTACGATTCCGCCCGGAGACGCCAGCGCCTGGTCAAGTGTGGGTCGGTCCGTCCAACGCTTCCAACGCGGCTGCATCGGCAAGATCCTGGGGCCGCCCGGTCGCTCGCTTGTTCTTGATCAGGTCACTCCGAGAGAGTATCCAGACGGCGACATCGCCAAGTTCGCCCCCGACTCGCCTGGACCACGCGCCTTCAAAGTCTACGCCCCAAAGCCGAGTGAGGAAGTCAACGCGGTTCGGCGCTCGTCCAAGCTGAACGACTCGATCATCGGCCACGAAATCGGCAACGGTCAGGCCCAGGCTACCGAATCCAAAGGCCTCGAGCGCGGCGACGACACGTGAGGCATTCTCCGGTTCGGCGCGCACATATAGATCGAGGTCCTCGGTGAAGCGCGGGTACCCGTGAAAGGCGACCGCGTGCCCTCCTGCTACCAGATACTCAACGCGATGCTCGGTCAATAACGCGAGCAACGCGCGCAAGTCCGCGTCCAGTATCACCCAATTGCTCCCGGTAAGCCTGCTGCAAGCGGAGAAGGCGGTCCAGCCTCGCTTGCGGAGTCATACACCTCAACTCCGCGCGGTCGGCGGCCGCCGCGCTGTCGTGCGACGCATGTTTTACGATGACCCGCTCCATCCCGAAACATAGTCAAAAGACAGCCTGCTGGCCCCCGCTCGCCATCGACTGGCCTCTGATATTTGCCGAGGTAAAGCCAATGACCGGCGAAATTCTGCGCGACGGAATAGATCTACGGAATGCGTCGGCGCTTCGCGGCTCCGGGGAAAGGCAAGTGAGAATTCCGTGGGCGTTTCAACGCCGAGTAGACTCGGCACCCCCGCCGAGCGTAGCTTCCCATGGCAGCGGAATGACGAGCCACTGACAGCCCGTCGTACGCTGGATCATGACAAAAACCGCATCGAAATACTGGAGGCGCCCCGTGGTCGCCACATCGCCCGACATGACGGCCGAACAATTGCTCGGCTACGAAATTCCCGGCAAACGGGTGGAGCTGGTGCGCGGCCAGCTGCTGGTGCGTGAGCCGGCCAGCTTCTACCACGGGTCGCTCACGCTGCGGATTGGCGTCGCGCTGGCAAACCATCTGGCGCAGGAACAGGCGCTGCACGGGTGGTTGCTCCCGCGTGGCCGTCTTGCTACCGCCGATCCCGGCTTCAAGCTCGCGCGGCGCCCGGATACCGTGCGTGCGCCCGATATCGCGTATGTCTCGCGCGAGCGTCATCCCGCGGCCATGCCCGACGGGTTCCCGGAATTCGCGCCCGACCTTGCAGTAGACGTGCGGTCACCCAGCGATCGCACCGGTGCCGTCGTGACAAAAGTGACCGATTGGTTGTCCGCCGGTACCGCTCTGGTGTGGGTGGTCGAGCCACTACGACAATCGGTGGTGGTGTATCGCGCCGATGGGAGCGTGACGGTGTTGGGAATCGAAGATGCGCTGAGCGGTGAGGAATTGCTGCCGGGATTTGCGATGCCGCTGGCAACGCTGTTCGCGCCGGACTGAGGCGCTGGTTGACGATGTTTTCACACGGCGCCGGTTCAAAGTCGGAACCGTCAACATTGTGTCGCGCCGTAAGCCGCCGCCCGCGCCCGCTACTTCCCGCCGCCCGCCAGTCGCGTCGCCCGCTCGATGTCCGCCGCGTGCATTTCGTATTCTGGCAGCTTCTTCTGCAACTCTGCGTTCTTCGCCGCGAGAAACTTCTTCCACACCTTGTCCGCGTCAGCCGTTTTGCCCTGTAGCGTTGCCGTGCGCGCCGCGAGCGAAAGGCCGAGCAGGTGTGTAGGCGCAGCCGTGAGGATGGTGTCCGCCTGCGCGATGGCAACGGCGAAATTCCCCGTCTCTGACGCCACGCGACCGTAGTCGTATCGCGCATCGACGTCCATTTCCCCGGCGAGCGCTTCAAAGCTTCCCATCGCCATTGGAGCGAAGAACTGTGCGCTGTCTTTCTTGCCTTCTTCGACATACCGCATGATGCGGTCGTACAAGCGGGCCGCGCGCTCACGCGGTGACATCTGCGAAATGTCCGGCGCGACGCCCCCGCCACCACCCGAGGCAAACGGCGCGGCGCTGGGGTCAAGCGCGCCACCCGCCATTGCCGTCGCACCGGCGGTGGCAGTACTGGAGTTCTGATTGACGAGATACCCAGCAACTGCCAACATCGCGATTGCACCAATTGCCCACGGCAGATATGTGGCCCCGCCGCCGCCGCCCGCAACCCTCAGCGCCGGTCCGGACGCCGATGCCGATACGCCACGACGCCCACGGCCGGTATTGACCGCGACGGGCGTTCCACACGCGCTGCAGAATCGAGACGACGCGTCCAGCGTCGCGCCGCAGCCGGTGCACGCCGACGGCGTAAGCGACGTGCCGCACTGATTGCAGAACTTTCCCGTCGCCTGCGCGCCGCACTCAGGGCAAGGAACCGTCGTAACCGCAGGTGATGAGCTCATCGGAGAAAGTTGGACAGATCGTGGACCATTGTACACCCGTGTGTTGACAGTCTCGGCGGACGAAATGCGATCGGAAGCGCGGGGATGGCCCGAATTGTATGCGGCATCCGTGATGGAGCGCTCAGGGTCAGCGTTGCTGCGCTCAAAAGCTGCTTTCTGTCTCGTGCGAGTCTGTCTTGTGCTGCCGCTGCACCGTACTCTTCCTGGATGCGAGTTCCGTTGCACGATACCACGGCACTGTTTTTGGAGGGAATCGCCCACCGATTTGGACGGCGGTGGGCGATTCGCGGCGTATCGATGCACGTCTCGCCCGGCGAAGTGCTGGCAATCATGGGGCACAACGGAAGCGGGAAAAGCACGCTTCTGCGCGTGGCCGCAACCGCGGTCCGGCCAACGCGCGGAGGCGGTTCGGTGTTTGGCGCCGATCTGGTCAAGGACGCGCAGGCGGTGCGCTCGATGGTGGCGCTGCTTTCCACCGATCCCGGCGTTTACGGCGACCTGACGGCATTGGAAAACCTCAAATTCGCCGCCCGCATGCTGGGCACGAGTTCTGACGCGCTGGTGCTGCAAAAAGCACTCGATCGCGTCGGGCTGGGCCGAGAAGGCGATGAACGGGCGCGCAACATGTCCTCCGGAATGCAGCGTCGGCTGTCAATCGCGAGGCTGCTGCTGCGGCAACCGCGACTCCTGTTGCTCGATGAGCCGTACAACTCCCTCGATCCGGAAGGCGCGGCGCTGGTGAATTCCCTGATTCGTGAAACGCGAGAGCGTGGTGGCAGCGTGGTAGTTGTCGC
>Ga0335397_10013017_pt1 | contig 10154 bp, 17 predicted proteins | sample MAT04_FD_205740 | JGI IMG/M metagenome (GOLD analysis project Ga0335397, IMG submission 205740) | Freshwater microbial communities from Lake Fryxell liftoff mats and glacier meltwater in Antarctica - MAT-04 (spades assembly) (version 2) ...
CAAGTGCGTCTCGCCAGCGGCGAAAGTGCCGGCTACCTCGTGTTCAAGTCGGTCTGCCCATCATTTGCGCGGGTCTCGGTTCGCACCGCCATCCCTAGCTTTGGCGACAAGTAGACCTGAGTGACATAGCCGCTCAATACCGCAATCTATGCGACCGCTAGCCGTCCAAGTTGAGGGTGATCGACCACCTTGTCCCATTTAACACCGTGTTTTTTCGTATCTTTCAACCAAACTCCGTTAACGACGTGGCCGTAGTCCAGAGGTGTCGAAAACGTCATCCGCTCGTCACTTCTGACCAAGTTTGCGCCGCTTTGCGACTTGAAGAAGTACTCGTCACTGCCGCCCTCGTTACGCCAGACGGTGCGCTCGGTTTATGGGCGTCCACCGAGTTGGCGACCGACTGTTTTCAAGTAGAGGGAACGGCCCGAAATGGCGATACGAAACTTTTCTTCGACGTCGAGCCGACCGGCACCAAACAACCGGTGGAAGTCCGGAGTGTCCTTGAGCTTCATCTCGACGTTTACCGTCACCGGGCCGAACCGATCGGCATCGGGCAATCAGGAGACGGCGTCCTCTTCCAGCGATCGGGCCCAGCCGATTGCTACCGAAATAACGGCGACGAAGATGAAAAACCAGCGTACTGAACCGATCCGCCGGTTGAAGGCGCAGTCCGTTCCCGATGTCGTGTCATCAAGGCATGCAGCGATTCTCATAGAACACTTCCGGAAGCCTTTTGGTTAGTTTGTTGCAAGGTGGATCGACGAAGTAAACCGTTTTACAAGGCCCCGTCCCCTCGTTCTCACAGCCCTTGATGCCCCACGTGCAACGCGTCAAGTGATGCCAAACGGTGTATTGGCGCGGAGTCCCCAAGGAACATCCGTTTGGTTGGTTGCAGGCATTCGGCGTTTCGGGGCAGGAGCCGAAGAGGCTGCCTTGTGTGAATGCCATCTTGAGGGCGTCGAGCGGGCGGGCACCGGCGGTCGGCGCGGCGACAAGGCCATCAGAAGAGGCAAGCGGCACCGCCGCCGCCAGGCCGAGGGACGAAAGCACGATCCAGAGTTTCAGCATCGGGTTTCCACCTCAGAAGTAGAGGGTCGGGGGTCGAAGGCTGGCGCGGAACGCGCCAACCGGTTGATAGAAACGACGAACAAGACCGCGGCCACCGCTCCGGACCCTTCGGAAGGCAGTTGAAACAGCGTTCCAAAACAAGAACACGGCAACGTGACGCTCGCGGTCGTCCGCCAGACGGCGAACGCGATGAACGATGCCGCGAGGACCACCGAGCCCCAAAGACCGACCCGCCAAGCCGGCGGATGGAACAATCCGACCAGCAACGCCAAGCCGACCGCGAACTCAATGGCAAGCACGGCGATCGCCAGGACCGGGGCAAACCCGGCCGGAGCGAGGCGAGAGGCGGAGCCCCGAGACCATCGGCCCGAACGCCGCTGACTTAGCGAATGCGGAAAGCAAGAATGTCAATGCAAGGAGGAATCCTGCCGTCACGTCGCCGATAGATCGCATACACCGGATCACTCTCCCACTGCGCTCGGCACTGAAATCTGCGTTCATCGCACTTTCCCGCAGTCAACATCGTTATGGTACAGCACTCTTTGCTCATCGTTCACGGCTTTTTTGATAGGGGGAATCATTGTTGTTTTCGTCGCAATAATTGCGGTTTCTTGATGTCCCTGAGAGTCCGTTCGGGCAAGGGTGATCGGTCCGATGCGGTCAACGCGGCCTCCCGGTACTTCCCAGGGAAGAAGTAGTCTGGCCGGACCAACGCCGTCCGCCGACCCTCGGCGAGGCGACCTCGGTCGTCCGCTACCCGCGGCGGTGAGGCGAGCAGTCCGGCCAACAACGCCGCCTCGGCCAGGCCAAGGTCTGACGGTTCTTCATCGAACCATCCGCGCGCCGCCGGGCCGATTCCCCAGTAGCCGAGGCCGTACGAAACCTCGTTCAAGTACCGCTCAAGAATCTAATCTTTAGTCAACCTACGCTCTAATTCGACTGTGAGGATGGCTTCCCGCACCTTACGGCTCCACGTCCGCTCTGGCCCGAGGAACGCGTTCTTGGCGAGTTGCTGGCTGAGGGTGCTAGCGCCGCGCACCACGCGTCCGGCTTCGGGGTGCGCCGAAAGGCAGCGCCAATCGCTTCGAAGTCGAATCCTCGGTGGCGGTAAAATTTGCCGTCTTCCATCGCAACCACCGCATCTCGCATCACGGGAGCCGTCCGGTCGAGGGACACGTGATCGGTCCGGTGCGGCAGTTTAAGCCAAGCATCGACGGTCACGGCCGCCCAAATCCACCCGGCGACGAGGGGCACGAAACCAACGACTATCGTGGCGATTAGTCCTCTTGCCAGACGCTGGCCGATGCTCCGCGGTTTTCGGGGTTTGCGCGCCATGTTTTTATCATGCACTCATCGGAGTGCCTACGGCAAGATCGCGCTTCAAACCCACAGGCTATCGCCTTCGTCTTCGCTTGCCCCGGCGTCGTCGGCGTCCGCGACCTCGACGCCCTCGATCAAGCGCCATCCGTCGGGGGCCACCGCGGCAATGTCGAAGCGGCGCTCGCGCGTTGCAAGGCCATACTCGGCGGCGAACTCGTTGGCGGCGCGCCGGAGTCGGTGCCGTTTTCGGAGGGTCACGGCTTCGGCGGGATCACCTTCGCGACGGAATTTTACTTCGACGATCACCAACGTCTCGCCGTCCAGGGCCACAAGGTCAAGCTCCCCGTGCGGTGTCCGACATCGGCGACCCAGCAACGTCCAACCGCGCGCCAACAGCGCGTCCGCAATTTGGTCCTCGGCCCGGCGACCCTTCGTTAGTCGTCCATCAGCAGACACGGTTGGTTGATCAAGTCACGCACGGGCGCAAACGTTCGGCGGTGAATCGGCGACGGGCCATTCTCGCGGAGGGCGGCGAGGTGATCCGGGGTGGCGTACCCAAAATGCCGTTGGAAGCCCCATCGGGGGTACTGCGTCGCGTACTCGGCCATCAGGTCGTCCCGCATCACCTTGGCGATAATGGACGCGGCGGCAATGCACGCGTACTTGCGGTCGCCGCCCACCACCGGATGGGCCTGCGTGAGGTCTTTCGGCACGCGATCCCCGTCGATCCAGATGGAAAGGGGGCGTTGGGGAAGGCCGTCCACCGCCATCTGCATCGCCCGTAGGGTCGCCTGTAAGATATTGACTTGATCGATGGCTTCGGCGTCCACAACCCCCGCATTCCACGTGGCGTTCTCGCGCAGTCGCTGCGCCTGATGACGCCGTTGGGCCGCCGAGAGGCGCTTGCTGTCGTCTATTCCGCGCAGATCAAATTCGTCGGGCAAGATCACGGCGACTGCGACGACTGGACCCGCGAGGGTGCCTCGACCGGCTTCATCTACCCCGGCAGCGCCGGAGATGATACGGAGGCCTCGGAAAGTGGGATCGGTCGCGTCAATCCTAAGCATGGTTTTGGGGGGCGGACGTCGTTAAGGGTGATTCGGAGGCTTCGATCGTCACCCCCGGCCAGGTTTCTCGCCGGGGAAGCCGATCCATGAGCAAACTTACCGCATGGCGAGGATCAAATGTGCCGTCGATCACCTCGGCAATGGCGCGGTGGATAGGCAACTCCACACCCCGTAGTTCGGCAAGATGGCGGGCCGCCCGGGCGGTGCCCACGCCCTCGGCCACTTGACCGATCTCGGCGAGGGCTTGCGCGAGAGTCTTGCCTTCGCCCAACGCGTGACCCACGCGGTAGTTGCGACTGAGGCGCGAGTTGGCGGTGGCGAACAAGTCGCCCACGCCCGCGATGCCGAAGAACGTTTCGGGGCGCGCCCCCGAAGCCGCGCCCAGCCGGGTCATCTCGTTCAGCCCGCGCGCCACCAACGCCGCTTTGGTGTTATCGCCATACCCGAGGCCATCGCTGAGTCCGGCCCCAATCGCCAGCACGTTTTTGAGGGCACCGGCCAGCTCCACCCCCACCAGGTCGTCGCTGGTGTACACCCTAAACCACGGAGAGTTGAATGCCCGCGCGACGGCGTCAGCCACGGCGGCATCCGGGCATGCGGCCACCGCTACGGTGGGCACGCCGCGCACGATCTCGACCGCCAAGTTGGGGCCACTAAGGCCCGCCACCGTTGCGCAGGGATCGGCACGCTCCACGAGTGCCGAAAGCACGTCGCCAGTGGCGGGATCCAGGCCTTTGCTGGCGATGACCACCACGGGGGCGAGCCCCACGGTTTGCTGGGCCGTCTCCGCCACACCGTCCGAGGGCACGGCCATCACGGCGAGGTCAAACGGCTCGTGCCGGTCACCGATCAGACCGAACGTCACGTTGGCCGGGATCTCGCAACCGGGCAGGTAGCGCCGATTCTCGTGATCGGACCCCAACGCCGAAACATCACCGCAAGTGCGCCCGCACAGCGTCACATCGGCCCCGTTCCGGGCCAGTAGCACCGCCAGAGCGGTTCCCCAGCTGCCGGCTCCCCACACCACCACGCGAAAGGGCTTAGGGTTTCCCATCGGCCCCCTCGTCCAGCAATTCTTCTGTGGTGGCAGTGAGCGGGGCCAGGCCTAGGATCTGCGGGAGATGAAACGTTAACGAACCGTTACTCACGATTTGGTCACAACCCGCGTCGCGACCTGCCGCTAAGAGGTCGGTTTCTTTATGTCCCGCGTGACCAATCACCCGGACGCCCTGAGCCCGGAGGGACCGGATCACGTCCGTCGCGGAGAAAGTCCGACCACCGAGGTTGACAATCGCGACGGTTGCCGGAGGGTCCGTAGTGAGTTCGGCCGACCGGCTCACCACGGGAGTTGCTCCGAGCGCGGTGACCGATTGCCGGAGGCGCGCGCTCCAAAACAAGTTGTCTTCGACAATCAGCACGATCATGGAGTTTAAATTGTACGCCCTAAGCCCCGTTGGTGTGAGGGTTTGCCGGTGGGTACGCTGGATTGTGATGGTGGTGCGACCCCTGAAGTGGATAGACGGCGAGCTTCGGCTGCTCGATCAACGTGCGTTGCCCGGCTTAACCATTTGGTTAACTCTCACCGATCTGGAGTCGGTTGTGCAGGCGATTCGAGACATGGCGGTGCGCGGAGCCCCCGCGATTGGGGTAACCGCCGCCTACGGCATGGCGATTGCCGCCCGGGCGGGGATTGACCGCGCCGAGGCGCAACGTCGGCTCGCGGCGTCTCGACCAACTGCCGTCAACTTGTTTTGGGCTTTAGACCGCATCAACGCGATGCCGGAGTGGTCGTTCGCAGCCGTCCTGGCCGAAGCCCGGTGCATCGAGGAGGAAGACCGCACCGCCAACGAGGCCATTGGCGCATTTGGCGAAGATCTGATTCCCGAAGGCGCGCGCATTCTCACCCTGTGCAACACCGGAGCACTTGCCACGGCGGGCCACGGCACCGCACTCGGCGTGATCCGATCGGCCCACCGCGCCGAAAAGAACATCTTCGTGTTTAGTTGCGAGACCCGGCCCCGGCAACAGGGCCTCCGGCTCACGGCCTGGGAGCTGATGCAGGAGGGCATCCCGTTTGCCTCGATCGCGGATAGCGCGGCCGGCTGGTTGATGCGCGAGGGACGCGTGGACGTCGCCATTGCCGGGGCGGATCGGATTGCCGCCAACGGCGACACCGCCAACAAGATCGGCACCTACACCGTTGCGGTTCTCGCCGCTCGCCACGGCATTCCGTTCTACATTGCCGCGCCCAATAGCACGCTGGACCCTCACATGCAGAACGGCCACGATATCCCAATTGAGGAGCGATGCGCGGAGGAACTCACCGAGATTGAGGGCATAAGGATCGCGCCGATAGGTACCCCGGTGGTGAACCCCGCGTTCGACGTGACCCCCGGCGAGTTGATTACGGCTATCATTACTGAAACTGGAGTGCACCGTCCACCGTATCGGTTCCAACCCTAAGGGGCCTGATTCGGGTTCAATACGACAGGGGTCATTGGAGACTCAAATGGAACGACACCGATTCGCCTTGTATATCGCCGGGGAAACGGAACGCTCGGCAAAGGCTATCCAGGTCCTCGAAAATCTTTGCGAAGAGGACCTTGGGGGAGACTACGAGTTCGTCGTGATTGATGTGATCCGGCGGCCCGAGCAAGCCGTGATCGCCGGGATCCAGTCCACACCAACAGTCATCCGTGAGGCTCCGCCCCCCTCGGTCCACTTCAGTACTGATTGGGACGATCCCGTACGGTTACGCGCCGCGCTTCTGGTCCAACCGCCCTCAGACGATGCCTAATGTCACCTTCAGCATTAGCGCTTTCCCCTAAGGTGTCCTGATTGCGGCAGTAGTTCGACCCGAAAGAACCTAAAGTAGTTGGGGAAGCGCTTCCCGTGGTCCGTACTCCTGGCAAATCGCTATGACAATAGCATGCTAGTTCTAAAGGTGCCTGGTTAGAAACCGAGGGAAGCCAGCGTCTTGATTCGCGGTCGCCATGGAAAGTTCAGCCCCTATAATAGGTTAGAGGTCAAGTTCCTCTGGATCCCCCAATGGGGGCAGACCACCTCCACATTCCAGATCTCACCGCCCTGTTCATGCTTGACGTGTACGGAAAGGACGAAGCGGAAGACTTGACGAACGCTGATAATAAAGAGCTTCAAGCCTTCGCGAGGCAACTCATTTCCGAACTAAGAGAACGACACAAACGTGGAAAGCTATGAGCACTACAACAAAACGAAGCCCCCTTGCCCAGCGACTCAAGAAGAGCCTGGTTGAAGGAATCGAATATGCGCGAGGAGATCTAAACCTTGCCACGACCGTCGTGCCAACCGGACGCTCGTTCTCAGGTGACGAGGTGGTCGCGATCAGCACAAGGCGTCATATGAGCCAGGCTCAGTTTGCCAACCTTCTCGCAGTGAACGTCAGGACCCTTCAAAGTTGGGAGCAAGGCGCGAGAAAGCCGAGCAAGCCGACGATGAGACTGCTTCAGATCTTCGATGCTCCGGAAGAATTCCGCTCCGTGTTGTCGTTCACCGACTAAACAATAAAATGAAGGGCTATCCGGCGAATAAGTACAAGTATTAAAGCCACGCCCTCTTACTCGATGAATCTAGGCAGCCCACTTTAAACTGGAAATGTCTCCAACGCCTTAACCGCCGGGCTATGTAAAACACGGCCATCGACGTCGAATCTAGAGCCGTGGCACGGACAGTCCCAGCTCCGTTCGGCACCATTCCAGGCAAGTTGGCAGCCCATGTGGGTGCATGCGGTGCTGACCAAATGAAGGGAGCCGGTATCGTCGCGAAAGGCACCGATCCGCTTGTCATCAAGTTGCACAATCGCGGCTTCGCCATTTGCCAGCGAGTCCGTCTCGTGGCGGGCAATTCGCCGAATCCGGTCGCCAATAAGGTGCCCGGCCACGTTCAAGTTTTCTTTGATCATCGTTGGAACGGCTTCGAACTCAATGCGGGACGGAGAAAAAAGCTTTTCCCACGCTTCATCCGCTTTGCCTTCGATCAAATCGGCGATCAGTTTTCCAGCAACGATGCCGTTAGACATACCCCAGCCATCAAATCCGGTCGCGACATAGATTTGCTTAGTGCCCGATGCACGTCCGATGTATGGAAGGCCATCGGGGGTGGAATTGTCTTGGGCTGACCACCGAAAGCGGACCTCACGAACGTTGAAATTTTCCCTGGCCCATTCCTCAAGCCGGAGGAAGCATTGCTCCGTATTCTCTTCCTGACCTGCCTTATGGTCTTCGCCGCCAACAATCAGCAAATCCTTCCCGTCGACGGCTTGTCGTCGCATGGACCGAAGTATTTCGCCTTCGGATACGAACATTCCTTCTGGAATATCTCCTTCAACCTCAAGCGCGAGGGCATAGGATCGATAGGGGCTCAACTTGGCGAGAAAGAAATTGGAATCGAAGATCGGATAGTTGGTGGCAACGACGACGGAATTTGCCCGCACGACTCCTTGGTCAGTGACGAGTTCGCAGTGGTCATCTTTCTCGGAGATTTCTAAAACGCGGCTGTTTTCAAAGATTTGCAGTCCGCTGGCCAGACCCAATAGGAATTTCCGCGGGTGAAAACGGTATTGACGATCGAACCTTATGGCCGATTTTATTTGAAAAGGAAGGTCCAGACTTGTCGGAATGGAGGCAGGTAGGCCAGCCTTTAAGCACGCATCAAGTTCGCTGGCGAATTCGTCTTCGCGCCCTTCTTCAGTGGTGAACACGTGCGCTGGGTTCGAAATTAGGTCGCATTCGAGGCTTTCACTGTCGGATAGGGCGGCAACTTCAGACAATGCCCATTCATTCGCCTCGCCATACGTCCGGGCTGCCTCCGGGCCAAAAATTTTTTCGAGCTTTGCATAACGCAGTCCATGTTGCGAAGTGAGCTTGCCCGTCGTGTTGCCGGTCACATCGGAAATAATTGTGCCCGCTTCCAAGATTGCTACTTTAAGTCCGGCTTTTTTGAGCCGGTACGCAGTGTAAATGCCAGCAATGCCAGCACCGACGACGACGACATCGAAGGATTGGTTAGCCGTGATGGACGGACGTACGAGGCTGACAGTTGTTGCCATCCAGATGGATTTTGGTTCGCCGGGCATGTGCTTATTCATAAACTCTGTTACGCCATTTTACAGACAATTGGTTTCTTTGATTTGGGTGCCGTCAATACGGCACCCATAGTTGACTTGGTTCATCGTCTAGCCGCCCATTTTCACTGCCGGTTTGTCCGGAAATGCTGTGCCGCTTTTCGACACTTTGAAAGTGAAACCGCTCGTATATGACTTTTGCTCAGCATTTGTCTTCATCATCATGACGGCCATCGCAGTTTTGGCGTAAAAGTCCCTCGCCTGCTTCACCGTGCGCTTACCTGTCGCGACATCGTTCGCTAGATTCACAGCCAAGAAATTCATTTCTTCCTTGTCACAGCGAGCACTGATCTCGCCAGGAGTTCGGTCGATGATAATGCTTCCGTCAAAGTTTAGAACGTCGTTGAACTTGCGGTCCGCCACTTTGTAGCTGATCCCTTGGCGCAACATGTCCTGATGCTTCATAGGAAAATTGTGAGGAATCATCTCATTCGTCAAGATGGTGAATTTCCAAGGGCCGGAATTGAACCACACGAGTCGGGTTGTAGTGGCCTCATTCGGCTGGCCGTATTTAGCGATCATCTTTTCGGCGGCAGACTTGGGCTTCGCCTTCCAGCTCTCCAGTACGGAGCTAACGGTAGCTGAGTCGAGGCGACGTAAAGCTGCTTTCGTAATCAGTCCCGCTTCTTGGTCCATTTGCTGGGCGAATGATAGGGCGCTCAGTACGAAGGCCAGCGACATTGTGAGTGTTTTCGTGAATGTTTTCATTTTTAGATTTTATTGGTTTGGGTGCCGCCAATTACGGATTCCGTGGTGATCGCTTAGTTCATCTGCGATGAGCCCAAGCGGTTGGCTGAGCAACCCACGTCTTGTGGGCTACTCAGAATTTGGGTTAGGCCGCCTTTTGCAATTCGGTAGCGCAGGCTTTGCAAGCATCGGCGCACTTCTTCGTGGACGCATCATCGTACTTCTCGCACTCGGCGGCGCACTTGTTGCACGCTTGGGCGCAAGCAGCGAGATCAGTTGTCGAGCCGACCTTCATGGACGTGCACGCGCTTTCGCAGCTGGCCGCACAAGCGTCGCATCCGCGGGCGAAGTCGTCCATTCCGCCCTTGGTTCGGGCTTGGGTGGCGCAACTTCGACATTCGGTCGCGCATGTAGTACAAGAGTCGATACCACTCTGAACTTCTTGAGTAGCTAGCATTGATTTTTTCTTGACTGCGCCGTTTTTCGTAGTCTCATATTTCCGTCACTACTGGCTTCCAGTTTTCAATGACTGTACTCGTAGACTCCAACTTACGAGGCGTTGGTATCCGAACGGGCGACTTTGTATAACTTTCTTAGGTCGCCGCACCGCAACAAGTGAATTTGACTCGTCTTTGGACACCGGCCAGGTGTCCGTGGTCTACTCCCATTGGGTGAATCATTCGAGGGGGAGCGGATGCGATTCAGCGATACTGGGATTGACCCATGGATTCTTCTTGGGAGACTTCCGGAAGCCGTCATCGTCAACTCGGCGACGAACCAGGTGTTTTACGTTAACGTTGGCAGTTGCCGGATGTTCGGCATGGCCCCCGAAGCCCTGTTCGGGCTGGAGA